>Ga0187893_10002548_pt1 | contig 39728 bp, 38 predicted proteins | sample MA1701074metaG_FD_139574 | JGI IMG/M metagenome (GOLD analysis project Ga0187893, IMG submission 139574) | White microbial mat communities from a basaltic lava cave in the Kipuka Kanohina Cave System on the Island of Hawaii, USA - MA170107-4 metaG ...
CTTGAGCTTGAGAGCGACGAGAAGCTCGAAGATATTCTGAAGTTCCTGGATCGATTCTTCAAGCTTCATGCAAAGGCCGAGTATTCCCGCCGTCAGGCGCACGTCGAGATAGCGCAGCAAGCGAAGTCACCGAACAAGAGAACCAAGGCAAAATGAACTCTCTCGCCCTCAAGACATTCGTCCTTGATTTTGGGCTACTGATCGTCTTCGTAGTTTCGATCGTTCAATAATGCGTTAATAGCTTCGCCAGCCGCGCGGGCGTATTCTGCGGGCCCGGTCCGAATGACCAGGAGCGTTTTGGGCTGACGTTCTGAAGGGTAGTGTCCTAAAGATTTAGGACACTACCTTCTGAAGGTACCCTCTCTCGGTGATAAACTGGTCGATGTAATCTCTCATGTTCGCTCCTGAGAGAAGCAGGCGACAATCTGGCGCTCTCTGGAGCTAACTTATGAAAGCCCGGGCGGTTAGCTCAGCCGGTTAGAGCGTCTGCCTTACAAGCAGAAGGTCCGCGGTTCGAGCCCGCGACCGCCCACCATCTTTCGATCACTTTCCACGGCGGGATCTCATCGAGGAACGCTATGGATCGCATCGATGCGGGTCCTGTGGACAGCGGCCGCTTTTCGAGGCTATGATCAGTTCAAGAGCGTGCGCTGCGTTACCTTAGTTTTTCTTGTCCTTCGCTTGTCAGCGGCCGCGACGACAGAGACTCAGTTTAGTAAGACGTTGTACCCCGTCTTAGAAAAGGCAGCCTGTCGCGCATGCCACAGCCCCGACGGTGTGGCGTCGGCTACGCGGCTTCACTTTCCCGATGCCGCGGCCACTTCAGAGAGAATCGAGCGGTTCGGTAAGTCGCTGGTGGTTCTCATCAATCGTTCCCAACCGGATCAATCGCTATTGCTCAACAAACCGACCAATCGCGTTGTGCATGTCGGCGGTGAGCGAATCATGCCGGGCAGCCCGGAGGAGACCGCTCTGCGGGTCTGGGTCGGCCGCCTGGCGAAAATGACCGGGGACGATCTGGCGAGAGCGCTGAAGTACAAGGAAGAGATCCGAGCTGGCATGAAGGCTCCATCAACCCCGGAGCTGCGACGGCTGACACACAGCCAGTACAACAACACGGTCCGCGATCTTTTCGGCGAGCTAAGCCAGCCTGCGAATCAGTTCGCTCCCGAGGATTTCGTCTACGGCTTCAAGAACCAGTTCCAGGCTCAGAACCTATCGCCGGCATTGTTTGAAGCCTACAGCACGGCCGCGGAGAAATTGGCGCGCAATGCTTTCCGGCGCGGCGACGCGAAGAGACTGATCGGCTGCGAGCCGTCGCCGGACTGCCAATCGCAGTTCGTACGCTCCCTCGGCCTCAAGGTGTTTCGGCGTCCGCTCAACGCGAGCGAGCAGAAACGTTACCAGGCGCTAATCGTAAGCGCCCCCGAGTTCTTCACAGGCGCACAGACGGTGGTGGAGGCAATGCTGCAATCGCCCCACTTCCTGTTCTACCTCGATGCGATTTCCGATCCCGCCCTTCAGCCGTACGCCGCCGCCAGCCGGCTTTCTTACACGCTTTGGAACACCATGCCCGACGAGGCCCTTCTAAGAGCCGCGGCGAACGGCGAACTCAGTCATCCGGCCGGTTTCGAACGGGCGGCCCGAAGGATGCTGGCCGATCCGAGAGCAAAGGAAGCTCTTGATGAGTTCGTGACCCAGTGGATGCGGTTTGACCGCGTCCTCACAACGAGCCGGGACCGCCGATTCTATAAATTTCCGCAACCAACAGCGATTGCGATGACCGAGGAGACCCGCCGCTTCTTCAGCGACCTGGTCTGGGGGGACCGTAACTTTATGGAACTTTTTACCGCGACCTATGGGTACGTCAACGCGGGACTTGCGGAGATCTACGGCTTGCCGACACCGGAAACACCCTTCGACCGGGTTCCCTTTACGGTCGAGTCCGAGCGAGGTGGATTGCTGGGACAGGCATTGTTCCTGACGCTGACCTCCAAGCCCGATGGCACTTCGCCGACGGCGCGCGGTCTGTTCGTGCGGGAACAATTCCTTTGCCAGCACGTGCCGAATCCCCCGCCCGGCGTGAGCACCAATCTGCCGCCAATCAATGAGCTCAAACCGCAAACCAACCGCCAGCGGCTGGCTGCGCACGCGACCGACAAAAGCTGCGCGACCTGCCACAACCTTCTTGATCCGATCGGTTTTGGACTCGAGAAGTTTGATGCGATCGGCGCCAGGCATGAAACCGCGAAACTCGTGTTCTACCCCGTGGAGAAGAACTCGAAGGAGAAGCCGAAGATGTTCGAGCTCCCACTGGACACCTCAGGGTCGGTGGCGGGCATTCCCGGCTCCAATTTCTCCTCCCCGCGAGAATTAGGACAAATCCTCGCTCGCACGCCTCAGTGCCAAGAGTGCGTGGTGAAGCAATACTTTCGCTACGCATCGGGGCGTCCGGAGACTGAGGCGGATGGACCGGTCATCCGCAAGGCCTTCGATACCTTCCGGAACTCTCAATTCCGCTTTCAGGAGATGATGACGGCGCTGCTTGTTGCTCGGCAGTTCCCCGAGTCGTCCAGTAAGTATGTCGCCCGCAATCAAGCATTACCGTAGCCGCGTAACGGGGTTTTTAGCCGCGAGCCTTTTCTTGCCGCTGCTCGTATCCGCTGGAGAGCGCGAAGTCGCCCAATGGATCATTCGTCAAGGCGGTCAAGTGATGTTGGATGGCGGCCGACCAATCAGCGATTTGACGAACCTCCCGGAAGGAGACTTTCGGATCACGGGCGTCGACTTGTACGGGACGCCCACAACAACAAAAGAGATGGAGCGTATCAGCGGCCTCATAGAGCTGCGCGAGCTCTACGTCAGCTCGAAAATCTACAGTCCCACGAGTGATCGGCCCGCGGCTCTCGCCGACGAGTCCTTCCAGTACCTGGCGAAACTTCCGAAGCTTGAAATTTTCCACGTCAGCCTCCACCACTTGCCGCATGTGGATATCAGCGATGCCGGCTGGGCGCATATGAGCAGCCATACCCAGCTCAAGGAGCTGCGGCTGGCGTTGGCCAAAATCAAGAAAGCCGAAAGTCTCGCTCCCTTCGTGAATTTACACTCGCTTGACCTCTCCTGGGCCTATATCTCCGACGACGTCATGAAAGCTCTAGCGGGGATGACGCAACTCAGGCGCCTCAGCCTCGCCGGAACGCTGGTCACCGAAGCCGGCTTGCAGCATATCCGAAACCTCGACCGCCTGGAGGACCTGGATCTCACGGGCGTTCGGATGACGGACGGCGGTCTCGACCTTCTGAAAAAAATGACCGAGCTCCGCAGGTTGAGCCTGCAAGGGGCGCAGATCACCGATGCCGGGGTAGAGGCGCTGCTCGGACTTCCGAAGCTGCGGGAGCTGAATCTCTACCGAACCAGGATCACCAACGCCGGTCTGAATAGCCTTCGTAAACTCCCGCATCTCGCCGTGGTCGATCTCCGTTACAGCGCCGTCACACGGTCCGGAGTGGATGCGCTCGCCGCTGTTCTACCGGGCTGTCGACTGCATTTCGTGGACACCGCTCCACCCGCACTGCGGCCGAAAGGCCCGGAGCGGCCGGCGGGCTCTAGCGAACGGGCCGTTGCCGCCTGGATCAAAGCGTCAGGAGGTCAAGTCAAACTGGCTGGTGGACGTGTGGAATCCGTCACCTTCACCTCGACGCGCGTGACCGACACACAGATTCAATTCCTCTCGTCGCTCAATGCTCTCAAGGCACTGAATCTCCAGGGGACAGAAGTGAGCGATCTCGGAGTGAGCTTCCTTGCGAAGCTGAAGGGGCTTGAGTACCTGAACTTAAGCTCCACGATGGTATCCGATCGGGGACTGGCGCACCTCGCCGGGCTCACCGGAATGCAACGCTTACATTTGGCCAATACATCCGTCCAAGGCGACGGCCTCAAACACCTGGAAGGACTTCCGGTGCTCAGCGACCTGAACCTTGCCGGATCTCCGGTCGATGGCAAGGCTACCCCTTCGATTGCCAAACTATCCAATCTGGAACGGCTGAGTTTGGCGGATTCGGATGTTACGGATGACAGCCTCTCGGCGTTGTCGCAGCTCAAGAGACTGCGCTTTTTGGATCTTAAAGGAACTGATGTGGGGAACATCGGCCTGGCGCACCTTGCCGGCATTCCATCCTTGCGGGACCTACGGCTGAGTTATTCCCGGTTTACCGACGACGGCCTTCAGAAGCTGAAGGCACTCCCACTGCTGGAACGTCTGGACTTGATCAGCACCCGCGCGACGGACGTAGGGCTCGAATTCCTAAAGGACATGAAGAGCCTCGCTGTTCTCAAGCTGGACTACACCAAAGCATCTGACAAGAGTATCGACATGCTGCGTGCGCTTCCTAACCTGCGCGAATTGAGTCTGGACCATACGGAAGTGACAGACAAGGGGCTGGGCGCGCTCCAGTCGATGAAGGAGCTGCGATCTCTCGACCTCTATCACACACAAGTCTCGGCGGAAGGTTTTGAGCAGCTCCGGAAATCGCTGCCGGAGTGCAAGATCGCCTGGGAACAGGAATCGGCTGCCCGCCGGGGAATTTGACCCATGAAGCCTTTGGCGTTCATCGCGATTCCCGGTCTTCTCCTGGCCGCGCTTCCGGCCTGGCTCGCTTCTTTAGGAGGCGCTGCCGATCACGATTCGGCTGGTCGCATCGTTGCCGTGAATCTGAGGGCAAGTTGGATCGCGGACGGAGATCTGCTTGAGTTGGCTCGCCTGCCCCAATTGGAGCGGTTGGATCTGTCTAGAACGCGCATCAGCGATCAGGGCTTGGGTTACCTGAAAACGGCCACCAGTCTGCGCGACGTGAATTTGTCATTCGCCGAGAAAATCGGAGATCCGGCGCACGCGATCATCAAACACTGGAAGAATCTCAGGCGCTTGAATCTGCGCGGTACCGTGGTCGCGGATGCAACGGCGGCGGCCGCCGCATCGCTTCCGCATCTCGAGGCGCTTGACGTCACGGATACGCAGGTAGGTGATGCTGGACTGGAACAACTCGCGCTTGCGCGTGAGCTGAAGGACTTGGCCATTGGCAATCTCCGTTTGACGGACCTGGGGTTTCAGTCACTTCGCCAGTTGACGGGACTGGTGATACTCGATCTAGCAGGTCGGCGTCCTGCAATCGGCGGGGTCATGGAAATGAGCGCACAAGCCGTGGAGGCGCTGGCGTCATTGCGAGGCCTTCGCGTGCTGAGGCTCGGGCACGTGAAATTTCCGGTCAAAAGTCTGGCCATACTGAAAACGATGCCCAATGTCGAGAGCCTGAGCCTGGCGTTCTGCCCCGAGATCCGGGACGCCGCGATCGCGTATCTCGCCGATTGGAAGAGCCTCCGTCTCGTGGATCTTCACGGGACCAAGATGACCGCCGAAGGGGTTGCCTCTCTGCGCAAGCAGCGGCCGTACTGCAAGTTTCTCTGGGAGTAACGCAGCGAACCATGAATCGGCGGCACTTTATGAAGACAGTGGCCGCCAGCGCAACTCGCTCCGCGGCGATCACAATTCGTGGATTCATCCCACGGCTCAATGGCACCATCTGGAGGCTGACGGGCACAGGCCTCGATGCCAACACGGAACTGTTCCGATGCAACTGCCTGGATTGACCTGGGCTCTGCAGGCGACCGATATTCTGAAGCCGCGTTTTTACGCTGGTGGACCCGGAGAGATTACACTCGAGTCGTCGCCCCTGAGCGCCTCATCCCAATTCAACTTTTCTTTTCCGCCCCTCTTGGTCACATCGCTGGTGCTCGACGGCACACGACCTTCGCCGTTGAGTCTCATGTCCGAATCCGGAACAGATCGGGAGTCGACACGTCAACACCGAGCATCTTCAAATAGATGAATAGCTGAAACTTGTGATGTGTTACGTGCGTGAGGTTCACCAGTAGAATCGACAGAAACGGTTTCCCCTCTGGTTCGAAGAACGTCGGAACCGTGCGCACGAAATCGTCGTCGTCAGTGATGGCAAACGCCTGCCGCAGGTGGTCGCGGCATGATTCGAGAAGACCACGCGCTTCGAGAACGTCCGCGCGCGCCCGGGTGCTTTCGAGCCGCTGGCGCAATTCCGTGAAATGCGACAGTTTCTCCGGATGCAATCTCAAGAACGCGGCGCAGAAACCGGAGAACGAGTCCGCCAGATGCCAGGCAAGCTTGCGGCAGGAAAACGGCGGCCGCCCGGCGACGGAAGGCCAGTCCGGCCGCCAGTCTTGTTGGGAGCCGGGGATCCTGTCCAGCAAGCCGAGAATCAGCTCACACTCGCCTTCAACGTGATCGAGAAGAGAAGCACCGGTCGGACCCATCTGTTCCTACCATGGTAAACAGAGTTTGTGCTGGCGGCCCGATCCCGCGGTAGAGGAAGTGGTGTTCCGCCGAAACCAGTAATCACATTGGGAGCGCGGGAAGGATACCATGAGGAAAGATGACTACCGATCAGCAGATCGAGCGGATGCGCGCCGACTGGGATGAGCGAGCTCGCGAGAACGCCCGTTACTACGTGCAAACGGAGCGCGCCGACTGGACCGATGAAGAATTCTTTCAGTCCGGTGAGCAAACGGTCGCTGAAGAGGTCCTCACCGATATGATCAACATCTGCCAGAACAAAGACCCGAAGCAGATGAAGGTGCTCGAAATCGGCTGCGGCGCCGGCCGTGTGACGCGCGCGCTGGCGAGGCTGTTCGGAGAAGTCTATGCGGTCGACATCAGTAGCGAGATGGTTGCGCGGGCGCGTCGGGCGCTCGAAGATCATCCGAACGTGCGTATCTACCAGAATAACGGCAAGGATCTTTCCGTGCTAGGCGACATCACCGTGGATTTCGCCTTCTCCACCATCGTGTTCCAGCACATTCCGAGCCGGCAGATTATAGAGAATTACGTCTGGGAAGTGAACCGTCTGCTGCGGCCCGGGGGATTGTTCAAGTTCCAGGTGCAGGGTAACCATTCGATGCAGACCAGTCCCGATGACACCTGGCTGGGAGTACCGTTCTCCGATGAGCAGGCGGTGGCAATGGCTGAGCGCTGCCGATTCGAGCCGCGTTACCGGCACGGCGCTGGCCAGCAGTACTTCTGGCTTTGGTTCTTTAAGCGCTAACCGCGCAGGGAAATTCGCCGGCGCTGAGTGCAGTGGCCAGAATCAGGCCAGCGATAGATTTCATCGTCGCGCGTTTTTTTTGGGTGCGGTCTGATTAGGGTTGAGACCCAATTCACGCAGCCGTTGGGCCGCACGGGTAGCCCAATCGGTTTTCGGATAGTCATCGCGGAGCCTGCGGTATTCCTTGGCGGCGGCGGTGCGCTCCCCGCCTTTCTCGAGCGTGCGGGCCTTCAGGTAAATTGAATCTGGGCGGCGGGAGCAGTTGGCGTCATAGCCGTCCAGGACCTTATCGAAAGCCTCGAGGGCCTTCATGAGATCGTTCTGATTGTAATGAATGTCGCCGATGTGGTACTGCGCCACACAGGCGAGGTCGTTCTTGGGAAACCATTTGACGAAGTCCTGAAACTGATTGAGGGCCAAATCGTACTTTCCGGAGCTCTTGTCGCGTGTAGCGGAGGTGAAGAGACCCTCGGCCGTGACATTGGGGGGCCTTCCATCGGCGACCGGCTGCTCCGGAGTCGATCCAATCGCGCCAGTGGAGGGTGGAGGGGCAACGGGAGCAGGAGGCACAGGCTTATTGTTGATGGCTTCAATCAACGACTTTACATCGCCGAGAGAGGTCTGCATCCTGGTCATCTTGCCATTGAGGTCCGCAATATCTTCGCGGACGCGGCGGAACTCCTCGGCCATGGAGTCGACTCGAGCGCCCATAGTAGTCACGGAAACATTCACGGCTTTTTCAAGGGATGTCATGCGCTCGGTAATCCTGGTCTCAACTACACCGAGGCCCTTATTAGTGTCCTTATCGAGCTGCAGCAGGAGGCTCTTGATTTCCCGCAGGTTGTCATCAAATGTTTTCTGAAGCCCCTTGACCTGATCGCCGAGCGTGGTAATGTCGCGTTGGATCGCTTCGTGTTCCTTGTTCGCCGCCGAGGAAGAGGCGGCGAGCAGAAGGATGAAAAGGCAAGCTATAAGAGACTGGCGCATAGGCTACTCCGGATCTCGGAAAATCGTACCTCTACTATTATGATCGGGTGAGCGCGGAGTTTGCGCAAGCCCCCCGAATAAACTAAGGTGCCTAAAAGCTTGGTGCGGGGAGCTTGAGGGTATTTTTGAGATACACCAGGCTCATCCGTGCGCTCTCCTTCGGCGGACGTGACGGCGACGAATCGAGTTCAACGGTCAAGAACCCGTCCCAGCCGATCCTCTCCCAATGTGCTTTCAGCCCCGGAAAATCGACGCCTCCCTTCCCGAGTGGAAAGAACGGTGGATCGTTCATCATATCCGGCCGATCCAATCTCGACTTCGCTCCCCCCCGCCACTCTGGTTTGGTGTCCTTCATGTGAAACTCGACGATGCGGTGGCCGAGTTCCTTCGCCAATGCCACCGGGTCGATCCCCGCCATCGTGATGTGACCCGTGTCGAGCACGAACCATACGTGCTTTGGATCGGTGTGGCCAAGCACGTAGTCGATCTCCCGGCGCGTCTCGAACTGGTTCCACATGTGCGCGTGAATCGCCAGCTTGATGCCTACGTCCTGCAACTGCCGTCCCAAGCGCTCGAGCACATCGGAAATGTGCTTCAAGTCGTCGTCGGTGGTGCCAGTGGGCCGGCGGGGTCCTAGGTTGATCTTGAGGTGCGTGCAGCCGAAATGACGGATGAACCGGCCGAGCCGCATGTGATCGTCAATCAGTTTGCCGTGCCGCGCGGGATCCTCGAAGTGCACTTCCATCGGCGCGCCGTTTGAGATCGTCACGAAGCCTACGCCGATCGCGTCGATCCGCTTCTTCAACTCCTGGGGTTTCTCCCAGAAGTCGACAAAGTAGTGGATGAACGATTCAACGCGGTTATAGCCCACCTCTTTGGCCTCGCGGAAAGAGAGAAAGACGTCCTTCTCCCATCCGCCACGCGTGTTAGTGGTAATGCCTACCCGGTAACGCGCACCGGCGGCAAACGCCGGCACGGACGCGACAGCGGCCGCAAGAAACTGCCTGCGGGTGGAGAACATACGCACCTCCTGTCAAATCTTACTTCACCTTGTTGCCAGCAATGTATACCGCTTCGATCGAGCGGCTGTTGCGGATGTTTTCCAAAGGATTCCTGCCGAGCACCACGAGATCGGCCCAATGGCCACGCTCGAGAGTGCCGAGATCTTTCGAAGCTCCCAAGAACTCCGCCGCGTTCTTTGAGAACGATTGGACAATCTGCATGGGCGTCAGTCCCGCGTCGGCCATGATCTCCATCTCCCAGTGCTCAAAATAGCCGGAGAACCGTCCCGGCGGACCCGTATCGGTGCCAAAGCTGTACTTTACACCAGAGTCAACCAGCGTCTTGAGATTCTTTTTGGCGGTTTCGGTGAAGACCGGATATTTCGGCAAGTCCTTGTCAGCCGCCATGCGATCCTGATAGGCCTTGCTCTTCAGCGTGTTCAAGACATCGGGTCCGACCGACCGCGTGAAGAACGCATCCGTGAGCAGTGGATGCGGCTTGGCGTATACGAACGTCGACATCTCACGCGTGAAAGTCGCCGCGGCCTGCCAGGCGCCTTTCTTTTTCATCAGCGCGATCAGCTCATCGTCCACCGGCTTGTCGCGAACGCTATGCGCCAGGCCGCTGAGACCGGCTTCCACCAGCTTCTTGGCGTCGTCCAAGTAGAAGATGTGCGCCGCCACTCTGAGTTTGTGTTTACCGGCTTCCGCGATGATGGCACGACACAGCTCGATGGGAATCTTCTGTTCCTTGCCGAGATGATCGTCCACCCAGATCTTCACCATGTCGACCTTCCGCTTTGCCAGCTCGGCTACGGCCTCCTTGACCTGTTCGACATTCTCTACCTCAAACGGGACACCCTTCATCCCCGGTGCTGACGTCGGATAGCCGCCTTTGCCGGTAAACCCCCGGTATGCGGTGAAGATGCGAGTAGTGTTGGGCCGCCCCGCGCGCTGCTCGTCCCGGACCTTCAGCGCCAGTTCGGTATCACTACCCATGCTCATGATCGAAGTCACGCCGTAGGAGGCGAATGTGTTCAACTGCGCATTGAGGTTTTCGAGAGTATAGTTCTTCGGGTCCTGCACCAGTCCCTTCACGTTGCCGAGATGGCCGTGCACGTTGATGATCCCCGGCATCACGAACTTTCCCGTCAAATCGGTGCGTTCAGCGCCGTTGGGAGCCTTGGCTCCAGACTTGGGACCTGCGTATTGAATCCGGCCATCGACAATGAGCAACGCGGCGTTCGGTAAAGCAGTGCGGCCGGTTCCATCGATCAGCGTGAAGTTTTCGAGGAGCTTGGTCTCAGCAGCGAGTGTCCCTGTTGCCAGGGCCAATGGGAGGAAACGAATCATGAGGCGTGCGACTCCTTAGAGTCGGGATTGTAACACGCCCGGAGAGCCAGGTTCCGGACCTAGAGGTCGGTGGTTCGAATCCATGTTTTAGCGAACCGGAATCCGCACCGCAGTACCCGTAACCCACGCTGCGGCAATCTGCATGTTCGCCGTGCCCGCCGGAGTGTCGTCTGGTATTCGGAAATCGACGCGGTACGTGTCGCTTGTACCTGGTACTCCGATCTGGTTGATCGCGGGTGAGGATTTGCCGTTGAGCAGCACTTCAATGGGCGAGGTGGCGATCGCAAGAGGTTGGTCCGGAAAACGATCGCCAGCATTCACGCTCGGAGTCGTCGGGCCGAGGCCTTTGGCGTAAAGAATGAGCGTCTCTCCGGCATGCGCGGGACTAGCCGCGGTGACTGGGCTGTAGTCGTTGTGAAAAACAACTGGACCGTTCGCGCCGACGAGGACCTCGGGGCGGAACATCGGGAAGAGCTGAATTACGTCGCGCCGCCTTCCTCCGCCGTTCACCCGGCGCATGGCAGGATCCTCGATTTGAGACGTGACTCTACCGCCAGCCTGAACGTTATTGAAGGTTCCCCTCGCTCCCAAGAACGCACCGGTTCCCCCGACGATCGCGATACTGTCCGTCATAGAACCCAAAGGCGAACCGGGCGCCGGCGTACCCGCAACCAGACCTGTGGCGTAAATGCCTGCGATCTGGCTTCCATCCAGGTGCAGGATCTCAATACTTACGCGGACAACGCCCGCTCGCGTGACGTCGCTGATCGCCAGCCCCGGATTTGGAGTGGGGGTGAACCGGAGCTGCTGAAATTCGCTTACATAGACGCCTTTCGCAGCGCGGCCATTGATGGCGGTCACGTCCGCAAGGACGACCGACGTTCCAAAGTTCAATGACGGCGTAGTGGTCACAATACCCGGATTCCGGGCTAGCTGCAATGGATCAAGCACCGGGTTTCCGTAGTTCACCCAGTTCTCCGTATCCACCAATAAGATCGTTGGAAGCTCCTGCGCACGCGCGGCCATGCACACGACGCCCAGGGTGGACGCGAAGTACCTTGCCAATGTCGTTGCTCTCTTCATAGTCTGTTCTCCTTTCGAGCCAGTCGTTCAACGGCTCACGAGAGGAACCGAAAATGGGAGGGAAAAACTACAACAGGATGGTGAGATTTATCGCTACGGAAGCCCGATCCGCCTTAGGATGGCTTGAAATCGAGGGTTGCCTTCGAGTTCCGGGAATGCTTGAAGGGCATGACGGACGCCTTGGGGTAGAGTCGGAGAGGGCTCCTGGACGGCCCATTCCAAGAACTCGAGCGTTTTGTCCGGCAGGCCAGCCATCCCATAAAACAGCCCGATCCCCCTTGGAAACGTTCCGTTTCGCCAGCGCGCCTCCAGCAGTTCCGCGCCGGTGCGCGCCGCGTCCCGGTATGTTCCCTGGTCGTAACCGCGCTGGAGTACTTGCGCGAGCTCCATGTCTCCCCGCCGAACGAACACACGGATGGCGACCTCCGTCGCTTCCCTGAGCATCCCCTTGCGGAGGAGAGCATTTCTCAATGCAGCCTCTGCCTGCTCTTGGTTGGAATCGGCGGCAAGCGCGCGCCGGGCCTGGACAATCGCCTCGTCGTGGCGGCTAACGGCGTTGAGTTCATGGGCATATTGAGCCCGGAACAGGGCGTTGTGAGGGTCCAGCTCCAGCGCACGCTCAATCTGGGCCATCGCTTCATCCGGCCGTTTCAGGAGATTGAGCAAGCGCGCGTAGTAAACCCGTGCATCCGGGTAGCTCGGGTCGAGTTCGATCGCACGCCGGAAGGAGGCTTCAGCTCCCGCAAAGTCCCACCGCACCCATTCCTTCATCACCGCCAACGTGTAGTGCACCTCAGCAAGACCGCTGTCGAGAGCCAGCGCCTTCTGGGCGGCCGCAGTCACTTTTGGGCCGCCCTCCCGCGGGGTAACCCACGAAGCCTGCTGGCGCTCAAGCCAGACTCTCGCGATCCCCGCGTGGGCCAGGGCGTAATTGGGGTCCTTCTCGAGAGCGAGCTCGAAATACCGCTGCGCGGTGTCCAGATTCTGACGTGTTGGCCGGAGAATTAGGAACGCCCCGTGGAGATAGGCGTTATGAGCCTCCGGATTCACTGCGCGGGCTGAGGCCAGCCGCGTTTGCTCCTGCGGAGTCAGCCGGGCGCGCACTTGATGTGCCACCGCCCGGGCGACCTCGCTTTGAAGCACCAGAACATCGGCAAAGTTCCGGTCGTAGGACTCCGCCCACAGAGACTGCTCGGTCTTGGCATCGATGAGCTTTGCCGTGATGCGAATCCGGCCGCCGGAGCGCAATGCGGAACCTTCCAGCACGGCGTCCACGCGCAACTCTTCCGCGATTTCCCGCAGGGGCTTCCTTGTCCCCTTGTACGTCATCACCGACGTGCGGGAGATCACCTTGAGTGCGCCGATCTTGGCCAGATCGGTGATCAGGCTCTCCGTCATCCCATCGGAGAAATATTCCTGATCGGGATTGCCGGAAAGATTGGCCAGCGGAAGCACCGCAAGCGAGCGGATTTTCGGTCCTCCTGGGAACCAGCGATCGCGCAAGACGCCAACATTGAGCGCCACTGGGACGACCGCCGCTACCGCAGCCCCAGCGGCAATGAGGAGCCGCCGACGGGTCAAAACGCGGCCGTGTGGACGCTCCTGGGCTTCCTCAATGGCCCGCTGGGCCGCCGCGATATCTTGAAGGCGCCTATCGAGGTCCTTGACAAGACACTGCTGAATCAGGCGGCGCACCTGCACAGGCGTAGCTGCGGGGAGCGCGTCGTAGTTCGGCTCACGCTCCAGAATCGCGGCAATGATATCGGACACGGTATCTCCCGGGAGAGCGTGCCTGGCCGTAAGCAGTTCATACAGCACGCAGCCGAATGCCCAAATGTCCGTGCGCCAGTCCACTTCCTGGCCGCGCGCGTGTTCCGGACTCATATAGCGCGGCGTGCCGAGGATCCGTCCATCTCCCGTGTCGAGGCCCACGCCAGCCGACTTTATCCGAGGTGCTTTGGGTCCGGGCAACACCTTGGCCAATCCAAAATCGAGAACCTTGACTCGCCCCTCGGGCGTCACCTTGATGTTGGCTGGCTTGATGTCGCGGTGAGTGATGCCCTTACAATGCGCCGCTTCCAGCGCCTCTGCCACTTGGCTCATCACTCGCACGACCTCATCCACAGGCATCGGACCGGTTCGTTTCAACCGTTCGGCGAGCGTTTCCCCTTCCACCAACTCGAGAATCAGGAAGTTCACACCGGCGGATTCATCCAGTCCGTAAATCGCCCCGATGTTCGGGTGGTTCAGCGAGGCCAGTACGCGGGCCTCGCGGCGGAATCTCGACAGACGCTCCGGATCATCTCCGAACTCCTTTGGCAGTGTCTTGATAGCCACGTCGCGGCCGAGTTTTGGATCGTGCGCACGGTAGACGTCTCCCATGCCTCCGCGGCCAAGCATTGCGTGAATCTGGTACTGCCCCAGATTGACGCCGAGTTGACCCTGCGTCTCCGCCTCATCGTCGAGCAACGCGCCGGCGTCCGAGAGAAGATCCAGGTTCAAATGGCTCGCACCCGAATCCTCCGAAGACAACAGCGACTCCACCTCGCGGCGCACGTCCGGATCGGCCGAGTGCAGCAACGCCCCGCGGTCGGAGGGCTCCGCTTCCAACACGGCGTGATACAGGGACTTAACCTGTTGCCAGTGTTCCGGAGTCATCGCCCTGGCCGAGATTATACTCAAATACGGTGAACATCGCCGCCAGCCAGGAGATCACCGGCCTGCTGAAGGCCTGGGGCTCGGGACAACCCTCGGCGCTGGACCGTCTGATCCCGCTGGTGTATCGGGAACTCAAACGGATGGCGCAGCGGCACATGCGGCGCAGCGATCCCGGAACAATCCAGACTACGGCTGTGGTTCACGAAGCCTATCTCAGGTTGGTGGACCTGGGCAGTGTCGAGTGGCAGGACCGCGCCCACTTTTACGCGGTCTCCGCTCGGGTAATGCGGGGCATCCTGGTGGACGCGGCCCGCGCCCGGGGCGCACAGAAACGTGGCGGGTTGTTCCGGCGGGTCCACTCGTCTACCAATTTTGACCTTGACCAGGTTCCCAATCTGGGCTCTGGGCGGACTGCGGAGATTCTCGCCATCAATGATGCCTTGGATCGCTTAGCCAAGATGGACCCTCGCCAGGTCCAGGTCGTTGAGATGCGCGTTTTCGGCGGGCTTAGCGTGGAGGAGACCGCGGAGGTTTTGCAGATCTCACTACAAAGCGTGATGCGGGACTGGAAGCTGGCCAAAGTTTGGCTGCGCAGAGAAATACGAAAGGGCAAGGGCGCCGACGGTTAGGCACGTCGGGGCTAGCGAACGGGCATTGATACGGCGGACCCCTTTACCCACGCCGCGCTGATCTGCACGCTGGCTGTGCCGGTGACTGTGTCGTCGGGTACTCGGAAGTCGACGCGGTAGGTGTCTGTGGTCCCAGGCACTCCGACTTGGTTGATTGCCGGCGAGGATTTCCCGTTCAGCAGCACCTCCACCGGCGAAGTCGCGATAGCGAGGGGTTCGTTCGAGAAAGGATCACCCGGATTAACGCTGGGATTCGTCGGGCCTAGGCCCTTCGCGTAAACAATCAGAGTCTCCCCGGCGCGCGCGGGACTGGCCGCGGTGACCGGGCGGTAGTCGTTGTGAAAAACGACCGGACCGTTAGGGCCGACGAGAACCTCGGGGCGGAACATCGGGAAGATCCGGAACACGTGACGCAACTCCCCACCTCCGTTGATCCGCCGCATGGAGGGATCTTCCAATTGGGACGCAACCCTGGTACCGCCGCCTTGCTGTGTCACGCTTCCCCTCGCTCCTTCAAACGCACCGGTTCCGCCGACGATCGCGCCGACGGTGGCTCCCGCCCTAATCAAACCCACGGCATAAATGGTTGCAAACGAGGTCCCATCTGGTTTCAGAAACTCGTAAGCGTTCTCAATAAACGATCCGCGTTGCACGTCGGCGATCGCTTGGGTGGGAGTTGGCACTGGTCTTAGCACAAGGGCCTGTAGCCCTGTGATCGCTACGCCCTTCGCGGGGCGGCCGTTGATCGCAGTTACGTCTGCCAGGCCTACGGACCTCCAAAAGTTCCCCAGCTCCGCTGCCGTGAGGCCTACGACGGGTCCGGGAGTCCGGGCCACCTTCGAGGGGTCCGTCACGTCGGCCGTGTAGCCGACAGAGTTCTCGACCTGGACGTCCAAGATGACGGGCAGCTCCTGTCCGGCGGCTCCCGCCGCGAACAACAAGGCGCAGAGCGCGGGGCCGGAGTACTTCGCCAGAATGGCTTGGGGTTGCATATTCGTTCTCCTTTTCGAGCCTCTTCGTAGCGGCTCATGAGAGAACCGAAAACGGAAGCGAAAAAGTCCAATGGTGGAAAAAATATTTTGGGGCGCGGATTTGAGGAGCGCTACTGAAGTCCGATCCGCCGCAGAAGGGCCTGATATCGAGGGTTGCTTTCCAGCTGCGGGAACAAGCGGGCGCCGCTACGAACGGCGTCCGGCAGGTTCGGATCCTGCTGTTCAGCTATCCATTCCCAGAACTCGAGCAACTTGTCCGGCTGGCGGGACATCGTGTAAAACACAGGAAGCCCGCCTGGATAGAAGCCCTTTCGCCACCGCGCCTCCACCAGATCCGCCCAAAGTCGCGCGGCCTCCTGGTAGTTTCCCTGGTCGTAGACGCGCTGAACTGCTTGCCTGACTTCCGGAGGATGGCTACCCACCCTCCTGCTGAGGTTGACCTCCAAGGCTTCCTTGAGCATCCCCTTCTCGATAAACGCACCCTGCATGGCATTCTTCGCCTGCTGTTGGTCGGGGTCGGCGGCAAGCGCGCGCCGGGCTTGGGCAATCGCCTCATCATAGCGGCGAACGGCGTTGAGTAGATGGGCATACCGGGCCCGGAAGAAGGGATTGTGGGGATCCAACTCCAATGCACGCTCCATCTGAGGCAACGCCTCGGACGGCCGTTTCAGGATGCTGAGCAGGCGCGCATAGTACACCCGCGCGTCCGGATAGTTCGGATTGAGCTCGATGGCGCGCCGGAAGTAGGCCTCCGCTCCGGGAAAGTCCCATTGCGTCAATCCCTTCACCATTCCCAACGTGTGGTGGACCTCGGCCAAGCCGCCGTCGAGAGCCAGCGCCTTATCCGCGGCCGCAACCATTTTTGAGCGGGCTTCGCCCGCTGCAACCCACCCGTGGCCTTGGTGCATTAGCCAAACCCGCGCGATTCCCGCGTAGGCCAGAGCGTAGTTGGGGTCCTTCTTTAGAGCGAGCTCGAAATACTGTTGTGCTGTTTCCAAGTTCGGACGAGTCGGCCGGAGCGCGAGGAACGCTCCCTGGAGGTAGGCGTTGTGAGCCTCCCGATTCACCGCGCGGGCGGAGTTGAGCAGCGACTGTTCCTGCGGCGTCAGTTGGGCGCGTACTTGATGCGCCACGGTCCGGGCGACCTCGCTTTGCAGCATCAGCACATCGGCAAAGTCACGGTCGTACGATTCCGCCCAGATATGCTGGTCGTTCTTGCCGTCAATGAGCTGTACAGTGATGCGAATCCGGTTCCCAGATCGTAAGGCGGAACCCTCCAGCACAGCGTCCACACGTAACTCTTCCACGATCTGCCGCAGTGGTTTCTTCGTTCCCTTGTAGGTCATCACGGAGGTGCGCGAGATTACCTTGAGAGCGCCGATCTTGGCCAAATCGGTGATCAAGCTCTCTGTCATCCCGTCGGAGAAATACTCCTGATCGGGATTGCCGGAGAGGTTAGCCAGTGGAAGCACCGCGATCGACCGAAATCTCGGTCCGCCTGCGAACCATCGATCGCCCAACCCACCAACATTGAGCGCCACTGGAACAGCCGCCGCTACAGCAGCGCCAGCGGCGATGACGAGCCGCCGGCCCGTGAAGACCTGGCGGCGTGGGCGCTCCTGCGCTTCCGCCATTGCCCGGCGAGCCGCGGCGACATCCTGAAGTCGCTGGTCCAGGTCCTTCGCGAGGCACTGCTGAATCAGACGGCGAATCTGGATCGGCGTGGCCTCGGGCAGCGTATTGTAGTCCGGCTCATTTCCTAGAATGGCCGCGATGGTATCGGATACTGTCTGTCCGAACAGGGCGGGCTTGGCCGTCAGCAGTTCATACAGCACGCAGCCAAAGGCCCAGATATCCGCGCGCCGGTCCACTTCCCGGCCTCGCACCTGTTCCGGACTCATGTAGCGGGGGGTACCGAGAATCCGCCCGGCCTCAGTGTCCAGACCCGCGCCGGCCATAGCTGTTTCGGTGCGCAATATTTTAGCCAGCCCGAAGTCGAGAACCTTGACCCGCCCTTCCGGAGTCAGCTTGATGTTGGCGGGCTTGATGTCGCGGTGCGTAATGCCCTTGCGATGCGCCGCTTCCAGCGCCTCCGCCACTTGGCTCATGACTCGCAAAGACTCATCCAGTGACATTGGCCCGGTACGTTTCAGAACCTCGGCGAGCGTTTCCCCTTCCACCAGCTCGAGGATGAGGAAGTTCACTCCGCCGGATTCTTCCAGTCCGTAGATCGCCGCGATGTTTGGGTGGTTCAGCGAGGCCAGCACACGTGCCTCGCGACGGAAGCGCACCAAACGCTCCGGATCTTCTCCGAATTGCTTCGGCAGCGTCTTGATGGCGACGTCGCGGCCGAGCTTAGGATCGTGGGCCCGGTATACTACACCCATTCCTCCGCGGCCGAGAAGGCTGCGAATTCGGTACGAGCCCAAACGTGCGCCTTCGGAGGGTTCGGTCTCCGCTTCCTCAGCGAGCAAAGCTCCGGCGTGCGACAAGACGTCGCGATCCAAAGGATTCGTCTCGGAACCAGTTGCCGACAACAACAGCGCTTCGACCTCGCTGCGCACTTCCGGGTCCGCCGAGTCGAGCAGCGTGCCCCGCCGGGAAGGGTCAGCTTCCAGCACGGCGTGGTACAGCTCCGACACTTGTTGCCAGTGTTCTGGAGTCATGGCCCGGTGGTCTGGCAGCGATTATAACAGGCGATCGAGAGGCGAGCTATCGTATGAACGGTAAACTACAATGTCTTGGAGAATTGTGGACACGCACCAATGAACGCCGCCGCCAGCCAGGAGATCACCACTCTCTTGAGGGCTTGGGGCTCCGGACAGTCTTCGGCCTTGGACCGTCTGATCCCGCTGGTCTACCGGGAGCTCAAGCGAATGGCCCGGCAGCACATGCGGCGCAGCGATTCCGGGATCATCCAGGCTACGGCATTGGTCCATGAAGCGTACCTCCGGCTGGTGGACCTAGCCAGAGTCGATTGGCAGGACAGGGCGCACTTTTACGCGGTGTCCGCCCGGGTCATGCGGGGCATTCTGGTCGACGCAGCCCGCGCCCGGCAGTCGCACAAGCGAGGCGGGCTCCTTCAGCGGGTGAACCCAGGCACCGGCTTTGAGGTCGACCAGATTCCGGATCTGGGGAACCGGCGAGCCGGGGAGATCCTCGCAATTAATGACGCATTGGAGTATCTGGCCAAGGTCAAGCCGCGCCAGATGCAGGTCGTAGAGATGCGCTTCTTCGGTGGGCTCGGTGTAGAGGAGACCGCCGAGGTCTTGAAGATCTCGCCGAAAAGCGTCTTGCGGGACTGGAAGCTGGCCAAGGCCTGGCTGCGGAGAGAAATGCGGTGCGGGAAGATTGCCGAAAGTTAGGTGCCGGCCGCCTCGCCGCACTGCCCTATAAAGCTGGTTCAGAACCTTGGTTTCTGAAATCGGAGCGCCGTGACGATCGCTTGCCGGTTCCCACCCCAGGCCGCGCTCCGGAAATCATAGACGTATCCTGCCTCCAGTGTGACCTGGGGTGACAGATGCACTCGAATTCCCCCGGTGTTGCGACTGGAATGGAAGCCGTCGGCCACGGCGAAGACTTCGCTGTGGACGAACGGTGTCCATCGCCGGCGGACGAAGTCGGCTCGGAGGAGTCCACGGTACCGGTTGTACGCTGGCCGGCTGGTTCCGTACCACCTCTCTAACAGGAAACGAGAGCTCAGATTCAAGGTGCGGTCGACCGTGCTTCGGGTCTCGAATCCGAAGAACGGACGTCCACCGATGTGCCAGTCCCCGGGCGCCGTCTGCTGCGGCTGTAGATAAAAACCTGCGAGCGGTGCGAATCGCGGGTAAGCAGTCCATTTCAACATCGGACCCATTCGGTCGAAACCCTCTTCGGTGCGCGTGCGAACGTGGTTGGTCAGCTCGAACCGGCCGCCGAAGTCGACAACGTAATCAAACGCATTCCACGAACCGAAATCAGCGGCTTGGGCGGAATGCGCCAGCCGTAGAAGAGCGAGAATAAGAGTAGACGCGCGGCCCGCGGGCATGCTGTGAACCGGAATTGTAACATGGACTCGTTTGACCGGCCTCCGTCGGTTCGACTATTCTAATAGAAGTAACAAACTGCGAAGGAAGTAGTGTGTAAATGGCAAATCATGTATCGGCGCTGAAAGCGGCGCGCACCATCGAACGGAAGACCGAAATCAACAAGGTCCGCAGGACCCGCCTCCGTCACCAGATCCGCAAGATGCGGTTGGCGCTGGAGAACAAAGACGCAAAGGAAGCCGAGGGCCTGTTGGCTTCCACTTTCTCGGTCGTCGATCGAGCCGCCAAGTGGGGCATCATCAAACGCAACGCCGCCGCCCGTTACAAGAGCCGCCTGCACATCCGGCTCAAGAAGCTCGCCGCCGCATAGTCAGAACCGGCCCAGATCCTTGTGCCGGGTCAATTGCTAGAATCGGGATCGGGATGGAACTCGATCCGCTTGGTCTCTCTCTTGATCCAGATCCGGTAATCGAGGCCTACAAGCCTGGACTGGATCGGACCCTTCTGCTCCGCAATCTCCAGCTCACTCCCGAACAGCGTATCGAACAGTTGCAGGAGATGGCAAAGCTGTTAGAGGAATTACGCAGGGCTGGTCAGGCGATACGCAAGCGCGCATGACCAACTACAGGGGTCTTTTGGAGCGTCTGCTGTGCCAGGAGGTTGAGTTCATCCTCATTGGCGGCCTCGCCGCTGTTGTCCATGGATCGAGCCGCTTTACCGCCGACGTGGACATCGTCTACAGTAGGACTCGCGAGAATCTGTCGAAGCTGGTTCAGGCACTGTCCCCGATCCAGCCGTATTTGCGTGGCGCTCCTCCTGGTCTACCCTTTCTGTTCGATGTCGACACACTACACCGTGGCCTCAATTTTACGCTGGACACCGATCTGGGCCCCATCGATCTGCTCGGAGAAGTGGCCGGCGCCGGAAGCTACGGCAATTTACTTCCAGACAGCGTGGAGGCTCGCTTATTCGGCCATGCCTGCCGGGTCGTGAAGCTGGATCGCCTTATCGCCTTGAAGCGCGCAGCAGGACGACCGAAGGACCTCGAAGCAATCGCGGAACTGGAAGCCCTACGCCAGAGCCAGTATCCCGGGATGTGACCCAATGAAAACGGCCGCCGGACCGAAGGCCGGCGGCCGCGCCTCTCGCTCAAACGTGGAGTGTCGGCGAAGTTAGTCCGCGGAATAGAGCGGGATCAGAGCATACCGCGGAGCCTCTCCCTTGGCGAGCTTCCGAGTCCAGCTTGACGTAGAGATCGCGGTTCGACTGGCGCCATTGGAGATCTCAGCTAGCACGCGCTGGTCCCCTACCACGAGGAACTTCAGCATGGGTGGGTGTACGGATGCAGCCGCCCACCGGATCATTGTTATGCCCGTGTTCTTTCCCCGAGCAGATCCGACAACCCGGATCGTGTTCATCGTGGGTCCGGCCATGAACTGGTAGTGTCCCGCTGGCAGAACCTGCTTGCCGAAGTGGAATTCGAACGGAACATCGGCTTTCACCGGCGCACCGGCGCTGGCCGTTATGGCTGTCGTCATCAGGGCCGTAATTGTGGTTACGATTAACTTTTTCATTGGTTTCTCCTTTTCTCGTCTGAAATCTATTTCTTAATCGCCGCCGCGGGCGATCTGCAGCGGAACAAATGTCAATTCCGGTCGCGCGCCGGCGATTTCCGCCTCCCGCATGGCTCGCGTCAAGGGCATCCGATAGGCCGTCGACAGACCGGTCCAAACATGCGACAGGTAGTGCCGGCCGTTGACCTTCTGAAGTACGAGACTTGCCTGGCTGGAGCGGCTGTGGATCTCGAGCCCGGTGATCACGAAGATCAACGGCTTCTCGCTTCCGGCCTTGCGGACCAACATGTTGGTCGAACCCGTGCCGACTGCAAATGAATATTCCCCCGGTGGCAGGGCAACCTTGCCGATGTGAAAGTCGAAGGGAACACTCGCTACCGCCACGGTTTCAGCCGAAACGGGAACGCAGATTAACGCGAACCCGGCCATCAATCCACCGGCGACGGAATAAAATAATCTCTTCATGGGAAGCTCCTCTCTCTCTGTCTCCCGCATCGCAAGTGCACGGGCCGTGCCAATCAGCAAGTCGAGGAAAACAAAAGCTGGAAGCTATGGACGGAAAGTCCAACCGGATCTAATCGGAGAGAGCGTTTCTATCCTTCAGGACACAGATAGGACAACAGGCCTATGGGCGTGAAATCTCGCCGCGCAATCCGAGTTTGGTTACCAGCCGGTGCAGATAGTTCGGATTCACCCCTAGCCGCCGGGCTGCCTCACTGATGTTGCCACTCGCCTGCGCGATGGCGTCCAGGATCTGCTTCCGCTTGGTGTCCTGCAAAGCCTGGTGATAAGCAGGCAATTGTCCTTGCGCCGTAACCGGGGCATCGAGCAGGGCGTCGGGAAGGTCCTCTAACTCGATCATTCTGGACGACCCCAACACTACGGCCCGCTCGATCGTATTCTGCAGCTCGCGCACATTCCCGGGCCAATCGTGCCGTACGAGCAGCTCGCGCGCTTCATCGCTGATGCCTTCCACGGCCCGGTTGCACTGGTGCGTATACTGGGCCAGGAAATGTGCCGCCAGCAGTGGAATATCCTCGCGCCTGTCGCGAAGAGAAGGCATCCTGACCGGTACAACGTTCAAACGGTAGAAGAGATCGGGCCGGAATCGTCCCTCGCGAACATCCTCGCTCAAGTCCCGATTGGTCGCCGCCAGCACCCGCACATCCGCCTTGATCGTGACGATGCCGCCCAGTCGTTCGAACTCCCGCTCCTGCAGCACGCGCAGGAGGCGCGCTTGCAAGCCTGGATCCATTTCGCCGATCTCATCGAGGAACAAAGTCCCGCCTTCGGCCAACTCGATCCTTCCCTTCTTCTGCGCCACGGCTCCGGTAAAGGCGCCTTTCTCGTGACCGAACAATTCGCTTTCGAGCAGGGTTTCCTTGAGAGTGGCGCAGTTGATCGCAAGAAATGGCTTGTCCCGGCGCGGGCTGTTGCGATGTACGGCGCGCGCTGCGAGCTCCTTGCCCGTGCCGTTGTCGCCGAGGATCAACACGGTGGTATCGGAAGGCGCCACGCGCCGGATCGTTTCATATACGCGACGCATCAAGCGGCTCTCGCCGACCATTTCGTGAGCGAATCCGGCTTCTTCCTGTAAGCGCTGGTTGTCGGCGCGCAGCGAGTCCAGCGCCAGCACATGCTCGATGGCGAGCGCAACGAATGCCGCCACGGCCGCGACGAAGTCCAGTTGCTCTGCCTGGAAGGATGCGCCCTCCAGATAGAGCGCACCTTTGACCGTTCCCGCCACTGTCATCGGCGCCGCCATCCAATGGCTCTCTTCCGATTCGCCGAGTAACGCCTTCCCCTCCTTCCACACTGGCTCGATGAGCGCTCCGGCCAGCGGCGCTGCCCCCAGCAATCGCTCGAATCCCGCGGCATCCCGCCAGTAAACGCATACCTGTCGCGCTCGAAACATCTCCTGAACCGCTGTGGTCAATTGTCCGCGCAACGAATCCAGATCGCGCGCCGTCTGAATCGCAGCACTCAATCGCAATAGGGACGCCAATTGCTTCTGCGCCTGAGGCGCCTGCTCAGGTGGCGGCAGCAACAAAGTCGATTCCGAGCTGCGGGTGTATAGAGTCCGGGTGTGTTGGGTGCTCTCATCCTCTTCCGGCGCCGCATGTGGCAAGTCCTCTTCTTCGGTCACGAAGACAAAGTGAGAATCCCCGGCTCGGACGTGATCCCGATTCACCAGCACCCGCTCCTTGATTGCCATGTCATTCACGAACGTGCCGTTGTGGGATTCCAGGTCGACGATCTTCCAGCCGTCGTGCGACAGCTCGAATTGGAAATGCTGGCGCGAGATCGTCGACGAAGGAATGGTGAGCCAGTTGTAAGGGGCGCGCCCCACGCAGCCCTCTTTTTCGGGTAACGTGAAACTCGACCCGGCCAAGGGTCCTGTGATCGCGATCAACTTTGGTTGCATGCAGGGACGATACCGTTCTTCATCCTACTTGACAGTCCGGGCCAGGATGGGTCCAGCAAACCGGGAGCCTCCACTCCAGATCCCGGACCGGCAATCACGCCCAGGACCTCAAGCGTCTTTGCTCCGGCGACTTGACATATAGAGGTTAGCTCTGGCGCGTTCTCGTTCAACAGCGGTCTGCTCCGGCGTAGCGCCCAGACGGATAACGATCGCTTCAATCATGGCTGTCGCCACTTCGGCTTCACCTGAAAAGACCTCATGGGCTCCGGCTTTCCGGAGCACATCCGTCTGCGAAAGAAAGGCGGAGCGGGCAAGAATGTGAATCGTGGGATTGAGTGCTCTTGCTGTCCGAATTACTTCTGAGAATTCGGGTAAGCCTGGTGCGGAAATGATGAGGGCCGTTGCGGACCGGACGCCTGCTTCTTCCAGGACTCCCCCCTGGCCAGCATCGCCGTAAACGGCTGCGAGGCCATCACTATGAAGACGGCGGACCGTATCAATGTTGAGCTCGACAACAGTAGGGGTTATGCCGCGTTCGATTAGGAGTCGACAGACGCCCTCTCCTACCGGGCCATAGCCTACAACAATGACTCCAGGCGTCGCCCGTTTTCCAGATTCGGCGCCTTCCTCAAGGCGGCCGATTCGCGGCTGCAGCGCACGTGTTAGAGGTCCTCGGAGCAGCCGCTTCTCAATGGCAGGAATAGCTCGATAGAGCAGTGGATTGAGCGTAATTGTCGCTATGGACACAGCAACGATGGAGTCTGTCGCGCCTCCCGGCAATACTCCGAGTTGGCTCCCCAACACCGCCAGAATGAATGAAAACTCCCCGATTTGCGCCAGTGCCACGGCGACGCGCAGCCCTGCACGAGCACCATATCCCAGCACAACAGTGATTAGGAACGCAACTAGAGGTTTGGCGATCAGTACGATGACCATTGCAAGTGCCGTGAGCATTGGTGCGGCAATCAGTTGCTGAGGGTCAAACAACATTCCTACTGAGACGAAAAAAAGAACAGCGAAGGCATCTCGCATCGGGAGCGCCTCCGATGCAGCCCGGTAGCTGAATTCGGACTGTCCGACAACCATGCCGGCCAGGAATGCACCCAGCGCCATCGAGACACCGAAGAGTTCTGCTGATGCGACGGCGATGCCAAGGGCAATTACGAGGACGGTCAGAGTAAAAAGCTCACGGGAATGGGTTCTCGCCGCAGCCGCGAGCACGCGGGGGATAATGTGCGCGCCAGGCCAGAGAGTCAGAACAGCAAGCGCCAAGAGCTTAAGCGTGGAAGCGCCAATCGCGACGGGCAGGCCCATGGAAGCGTCGCCGCCCGTGTTCACGATTGCAGGCAACACGACAAGTGCGAAAACCGTAAAGATATCCTCGACGACTAACCACCCGATGGCAATTCGGCCGGTCTGTGTCTGGAGATCCCTGTTGTCGGCTAGAACGCGCGTCAGTACGACTGTGCTGGCGACCGAAAGAGCGATACCGAAAACGGTTCCCGCGCTCCACGGCCATCCGACTGCTCTCGCGGCCAGAGCCCCGAGAGCGGTAGCTGAGGCAATCTGAACAAGCGCCCCGGTCAAAGCGATTGTCCGAACGGCGAGAAGGTCCTTCAAGTGAAAGTGGAGTCCGACACCGAACATGAGGAGAATGACCCCGACCTCAGCCAGTTGTTCGGCGAGCTCGCGGTCTGCGACGAATCCAGGCGTATGCGGGCCAATCATCACCCCGGCAAGCAAGTAGCCGACAATCGGCGGAAGCTTCAGCCGAAGCGCAAGGAAGCCCAGAACCAAGGCCACTGTGAGAGCGGCCGTCAGTGTGAGGATAAGCTGGAGATTGTGCATCGGTCCGGTATCGCTTTAGACGCCAGACCGATGATACAAGCGCCCAGTTCGCTCGCCCAGCCCGTTGAAGATACGAGAAAGATCGCCGATCAATTCTTGAGGATACAAAAAGGGCCGCTCGGGTAGGAGCGGCCCTGATATGGGAAGGGAAACGGAGGCGCTCCCCGGCTACCGGGCCAGGGGAGCGCCTGCCTGCGTGCGGAAATCACGCCAAGGAGTAGGGCCCGTCTGCTTTTCAGCGGACCTTTCCGCACGTGACGCATCCACTTGGGCTATACCGGCGGCTCCTCCGGAGCACAGTCCCGCGACCATTGTCGCGACCGCCAGGATTTTGGATGCCTTCATTGAGTTTTTCTCCTGCGCAATACTTAATGCAGTTCCCTGGCCAAGGGCTAAGTCATTGAAGAATCGGGATGGCTCCGCTGGATTGCGGAACATTTCCGCTAGGTTCTCTAACCGGAATGTTAGAGGGCAGCTAAAACACAAGCCGGACGCTTCCAAGCATCTGCCGCGATCCGGAGGCGCTGCTGATTACACCGAACGTGGCCGCGTTGGATAGGTTCGTTGCGGGCGCGGCAAAAATGGGAGTGTTCGTGACCCCGATCGCATCCATGCGCACCTGAAACCGAAGCCGCTCGCGTACTGGGAATTCTTTCAGGAGCGTAAGGTTCAGGCTGCGAGCCGTTGGCGCCCGCAACTCGGAGAGATAGGCAGGCTCGGGAGAGATCGTGTACTGGTTTGGCAGCGGCTGGAAGGCTGTGATGTCGAAGTACGGATTCACTACGCGGCTGCCATCGCGCCGGTCGCCTAACCGTTCCGGCACCGGGCCATCGAGTTGAGGATTTCGAATGCGGATCGGGCGTCCATTGGCGTGGGCAACGGTTAGGGGAACGCCTGTTTCGATCGACAGAAATCCGGTGGTCTCCCAACCCGATGCCAGGAAGCGGAGCACTTTGGACGACGGCCGGAACGGGATGGCATAGGCCGCCGCCAGATGTAGCGTGTGGGTCTGATCGAATTCCGAAACGGAGCGATAGTGGCGGGGATTGACGATGCTGGTGGTGTAGTTGTCGATCAGCTTGGAAAACGAATACGACAGAAGCGCGCTCAACCCGTGGGAGAAGCGTTTCTCAGTTTTGAACTGGAATGCATGGTAGATTGCGCGACCGGTGTTGGCTCCTTGCATGGTCAAGGTAGTGTACTGGGGATAGGCCGGCCAAAGACGGCTCTGTACGATCGTGGCTCCCTGCCCCAGTGTTGAGGTAGGCGGGGCGATTCCCAGAAAGGGATTGGGCACGCGGCTGTTCTCGGCGGCGCCTTGAGCGAGGAAGCGATCGGGCTTCTCATTCAGATTGAAAGCTTCGAACTGTTTCAGGCTCAACATTCCCAGGTACGCGGCGTCCACGAGAATGCGCCAAGGCAGTTGATGCTGAACGCTAAACTGCCACTGCTGGTTGTAAGGATTCACGCGGCCAGGATTGTAGAAAGGCAGCGCGTTACCGAACTGTGTCGCCAAACCCAGCGATGTGCCGGCCGGTTGGACCGTCCCATTCGGGAAAGGATTGCGGAGCGTATTGGCGATCGTTGCGCCGCCGTCGATTGAGCCGACAAATGGCGTCACGGCGCTGAAGGTATCCACCTCGCCCAGGAATGCGCTGTTGAAGGTCTGTGCGCTGTAAAAGAGACCGTAACCGGCGCGAATGACAGTGCGATCGCCCACCTGCCAGGCAACACCGAAACGGGGACCGAAGTTGTTTGCGTCCAACGGGCCGCCGCGCCGGGGCTGGCCATCGATACCGGCAAACAGCAGGCCACCCCGAAGATCGAGCCCGGGCACTCTGGCCGGGAACGGTGCGTTGAAATCGAAGCCGTGGCTGATCCGGTTATACCGCTCGGTCCAGGGCGTTTCGAACTCATAGCGAAGTCCGAAATTAAGACTTAGCCGCGGATGGATCTTCCAATCTTCCTGCACGAACGCGGCGATGTAGTGGTTCTGCATGGACACGGGGCTGGAGAATCCGATGGAGCCGGAAGCGGGAGCGCCGAGCAGCAGGGAAGCCATAGCGGTGCCGCTGCGGTCGGCGCTCGAGTTGGTAAACGGATCCTGTTGGGTGAAGACGGCGTTGAAGGTGAAGTCGCCTGGCCCCGCGTTGCCGGGCACCAGCCGGTTCCATCGCGCCAGCCGGTAGTCGATGCCGAACTTGGTCGAGTGCCGGCCGGTCTGCTTGTTGAATGTGCCAAGCAACGCCTGCTGCTCCGTGGCTTCCAAGCTGTGGAAGCCGCCGATGGTGGCCATGTTCTCCCCGAGCCGGAAAACCGGATAGCCGCGGAAGCGCTGATTCCGCAGGATCGGCTCGGACACTGCGATATCCTCGGCCGGAAATCCATAAGCCCCGCGCTGGGTTTCCTGCGAACGGCGTGAGAATCCATAGCGGACGGAGCCGGTGAACGCCGGTCTGAGAATGAACGTATCATCCAGGGCGAAAGAGTGGAACTTGCGTGAGATATCGGCTATGGCGTCCGTGCCATCGATGGGAAACTCGGTGGGACCAGGGAACAAAATGACAGCTCCCTGATCGCGGAACAAGCGGCTGAACCGGCCGAACAGCCGATGCCGCTCGGTCAACTGATGATCGATGCGCACGTTGGTGTTGTAGTTCGAGGTATCGGAAACACCGGACCCGCCCCAGTTGAAGCGGCCGATCTGTACGGGCACCTGCTGGTTGGGCTGAGGATACGCTTTGAGCAGCGCAACACCAGTAGGGTCGAGCCTGGTTGCGGGGATTCGATTGCCGCCCAAGGGCTGCCGCGCGGCAGTGCTGCCAGTGACCACCGTGGTCGCCGGGTCATAGATGGTAAGCGGGACCCCGGTGCGACTGAGGGTCTGGGAGAAGTCGCCTTGGCGTTCCAGATCGGTCGGTACCCGGCTCTGGCGGCTGACCGGATTGGCCAAAGAGTCTTGCTCCCGGGCGACAAAGAAGAAGGTCCGGTTGCGGCCGCTGTAGATCTTCGGGATGAGCACCGGGCCACCGAGAGTCAATCCCCATTGGTTATAACTGACCGGGGGCTTGTCGAGCCCCAGTCGATTGTTGACCCAACTATTGGCGTCTAGCGCCCGCCAGCGCTTATAGAGATAGATCGTGCCGTGGGGATCATTCGTGCCGCCGCGCGTAGTAATGCTGACGGCGCCACCGTTGGAATGCCCGTAGGAGGCGTCGAACATCGTCGTATGGACCTTAACGTCCTCCACGCTGTCCAGGGAAGGCACAAAGACAATGTTGCCGCCGCCTTGAGGAACGGTGTTGGGGATGCCATCCAGGGTGAACTCATTGCGGGCCTGGGTGGACCCACCTCCGGAGAGGCTCACTTCCGTCTGATCGTTGCTCGAGAACGTGCCAATCTTTCCAGTGACGCCCGGGGCGAGTCTCGCCGTGGCGATGACATTTCGGGTGAGAGCGACGGCGACGGTGCTCACATAGCGGCGGTCGATGACTTGCCCCAGATCGGCGCCCGACGTGTTCAGCAGCGGTGGCTCGGCAGTGATCGTGACGCTCTGGTCGACGGGACCAAGATCGAGCCGAAGGTCGAGGGTCACTTCCGCGTTGGTGAGCACTTGGATTCCGGTCCATTCCGATTTCTTGAACCCCGGCGCTTCCGCCGTCAATTTGTACACTCCCGGCAGAAGAAACGGGATCTGATATCGACCGGTTTCATTGCTGACAGTCTCGAGTGCCGTGCCGGTCTGCTCGTTGAGAGCGCGGACGCGCACGCCAGCGGCGCGAGCCCCGCTCGGGTCGGTGATCGAGCCAAGGATCTTGCCGCGAAACTCCTGGGCCGAGGTTATGCAAAGGAACAGGCACACGAATAGAGTGGATCTCATGGAAAGGGTTCTCCCGTGGGCATCAGTATATCCACGAATTGTTACAGGGGGAATTCAGGTGCGTGCGCTGGAAGCGAGCAGGTCCCCTTGCTCCCGGCCGCTGGTTGTGATAAATACTGTCCCTCCAGGAGGTTTCATGCGGCGATACTGTCTTTCCCTGCTGATCTTTTCTCTTGTTTCGTGCGGACCCTCCGGACCGCCCCCCATCAAGCCCGGTACTCCCGCCTACTTCTGGCAGTCCGCGCTTGAAAACTACAACAAAGGCGATTACGCCCGCACGGCCGACTTCCTCGGACGCATCCTCAAGTCCGAAAATGACTTCACCGCCCGCGCCCGCGTCATGAACCTTGTCGTGACCGCCGGCCTGGTCGAGGCTTACCGCGAGCTTGCCGAGCGCTACGAATACGGTATCAGCAACAACAAGAACAATCCCGGCGCTCTCCGCAGACGCCTGGCCGACTATCGCTCGATGGCCGGTAATCTTTCCAAACAGCTCGGCGAAAGTTACGGCGAGTTTACCAAGGCCATGCCGCAAGGCGATGTCTCGCTCGAATTCCCGTACCCGGCCCGCGCCAGCCTCACCATGCCGCCGCAGATGAGCCGCATCGCAGAAGGACAGATTCTCCCGGATTCGGACGTCGAAGCCGTCACCAGCCAGATGCTCCAGCGTGGCGTCCTCCAGCAGGTTGGCAGCGCTGTGGGAGCGGCCGGCGACGCCGCCAAGGCCAAGAACATATTCTCCTCCACCCCCGTCAAAGTCGAACGCAAGACGTTTGAACTCTCAATGGCCAAGGTCCTTCATCCGGCATCAGCGCTTTTCGGTCCCAGAAAACGGGCGGAGCCGGCTGTTCAGGAGTTCCTCCTCAACCACGCCGCCACCGCCATTGGCGCCGCAGGCTCCGACAAGGAAGCCAAAGATCTCAAAGCCAAAATCGAAAAGGATCAGAAAGACCTGCAAGCCCGTAGAAGGACCTGAACGATGCTAGAAATGATCCTGAAGATTCGCAAAGCGCTCCAGCACGAGCAGGCGGTCGTGCTCCCGCGGCACCGGCTGATGCTCTAAGTGCCATGTGCGCGGATGCGGAACATACACCGCTCGCATGCCGATCTCGAGAGGCGGGTTGATGTCGGATTTCGGAGAATTTCCGATCATCCAGGTTTGATCGAGCGATGCAGATCGCTCGACCAGGAGATCCCGGTAGGCGATCGCGTCTTTCTCGCGCAGGATACGGACGTGATGGAAGAAGTGAACCAGGCCGCTGCGCTCGAGCTTTCCCCGCTGCTCGATCGGGTCGCCTTTGGTGCACAACAGAAGCACGTGCCGTTCAGCCAGATAAGCGAGCGTGTCCTCGACGCCTTCCAGTAATTCGATCGGGTGTTGCGCCAGCTTGTGCCCGAAGCGCTGGATGTGTGCGCGGTCGGATACCGAGGCGCCCCGCTCGGACAGCCGCTCGAAACATTGCTCGAGATTGCGTGCAAAGTTGTGCGCGCCGTAGCCATGCACGCGATTGTTCATGTGCTCGATTTCGTCCAGAAAATCACGCACCTGCCGCGCGGTGAGGGTGGAGTGATTGAGGAAATCAATGAAGTCGTCGAACGCGTGCTCGAAGAAGACGTTGTTCTCCCACAGCGTGTCATCGGCGTCGATCCAGAGTTCGAAGGGCATTGCAAATCTTGAGCAGAATGTCAAGGGAGAGAAGGAGGCTTGCGGCCGTGCCCGTTTTGACCAGCGACCTGCTTAACATGCTCGGCCTGGCGCCGCGAGGACGCATAGCCGGGCGCGTACTCGATCAGCTTCTGGAGGCGTCCTGTTTCGGACCGGGAAACCAGCAACTGCTGGCGCAGTTGGGCGTCGGCAATGCGCTGGGCGAGCAGAAAGCTGAGCCCATCATCCTCCGAACTCAAATGCCGCTGCCCGGATAGCATCTCCGGCTCGGGTATCTGCGAGCAGACTTCGAGAGCCTTCTGGCGGAGCTCCAGAGGAGCCGTAAAATCGTCGTCCCCGAAGTAGTCGACCGTGGCGCGGAGATACGCCTTCTCTTCATCGAGGCCGCTGATCGTGAAGCGAAGACGCCCAAAGGTCAGGATATCCAGCCGCCCGTCCGGGTATTCCTTCAGTACCTGCTCGATGTGCGCCGTGCAACCGGCGCCGGCGATGCCGGAGGCCGATGCCAGAACGACGCCAAATCCTGTTTTGGAATCGAGACTGGCACGGATCATTTCCTTGTAGCGCTCTTCGAAAATGTGGAGCGGCAGCTCATTGTGAGGAAGCAGCACAACCGACAGCGGAAACAACGGCAGTAGCTCGGCCTGCATGGTACCATTATCGCTTTGTCTCGCCATGGATCTTCGCGGGATTGTGTAGAAACTTTGTGGGGCGGCTTGTTAAGCTACGCCCGATTATCAATCGGGCCGTTCGGCGTTCATGCGCACTAGCAGAGGCGGTTACCAACCGCCTCGCAGGATGCCATCCTGCAATCCTTCGGGACGTGGTATTACCGCGCCATTCATAGAGAACTGAAATGTCGATTAGTCACTTGCCCTGGTGGTCGATTAATTGATCAATGGTCCGATTACCGCTACCTGCTCGAATGATAGAATGCGTTAGGCTGCCGTGGACTCTTCTGAACCCGTTCTAAATGCACGCAGTCGCCGATGAACGGCGACTACGAAGCGTGGGAGATGATTCTCAGCCCTGGCACGCCACGGTAGTCGTCGCGATTGTGAGTTACAAGCGGCAAGTCGTAAAGCAGAGCCGTGGCTGCAATCCAAGCATCGGCGCATTCGATGCGGAAGCCCCTGGCTTGCGCCGCCACCATGACCTCAGCCCAGCTGGTGCAGAGCGCCCGGTGATAGGGGAGAATGGCGTACGGCTGCAAAAACCAATTCAGCCGAGTGCGCCGAATCTCCCCCCGGTTGGACTGTATCGCCCAACGCTCAAGTTCGGCCGCCGTCATGAAAGACAAGACAAGCGTCTGGCCCAGAAGCTTGGGGACGTAGGCTCTTGCTATGGGATGGTTCTTGAACAGATAGGAAACTACGTCGGTGTCCAAAACCAGGCGGTTCATGCGGCGGGATCGGTCTTACTAGACTTGGTATGACCGCGCCATTCATGGAGCGCCGCAATGAAGTCCTCTATCGGTTCGTCGTCCGGCCAGAAGTCGCCGAGGAGCTCAGACACATCCGTAATTGGTCCCTTGCCCTGTTGCGCTATTAATTCATCAATGGTCGGATTGGCGTAGAAATTGTATCGGGGATCGTTCGATCGCGGGTCGTTCGGGTCCATTGGCGCCACCTGCTCGAAGTATAGGAGCGGACCAGCTACATGGTACCATTATCGCTTTGTCTCGCCATGGATCCTCGCGGGAAAGTCGTTTTAATAACTGGGGCTTCAGATGGTATCGGCGCTGCATGCGCACGAGTGTTCGCGTCGCGCGGCGCTCAGGTAGCCCTCATGGCGCGTTCGGCCGACAAGTTGGCCCGTATCGCGCAAGAGACAGGAGGACTCGCTGCCGCGGGTGATGTCACGAAGCCGGCGGACCGCCGGAATGCCGTGGACGCGGCCGTCACGCGCTGGGGACGCATCGACGTGCTGGTGAATAACGCCGGAGCGGGCATGTACGTGCCAGCCTGGAAGGCGAACATGACGGACGTCCGCTATCTTTATGAGCTAAATCTGCTTTCAGTGCTCGAGATGATCCAGCTCGTTGTGCCGGGAATGCGTGCGCAGGGCGGCGGCATGATCGTCAATGTGAGCTCCATCGCCGGCAAGGTGAGTCTACCCTGGTTCACAAATTACACCGCCTCGAAGTTCGCCGTCTGCGCCATGACCGACAGTCTGCGGATCGAGCTGGCGCCCTATGCGATCCGCTGCATGACCGTTTGTCCCGGTTATGTGAAAACCGGGTTTCAGGACAACGCGCTCGCCGGCCGCCCGCCAGACCAGCTATGGCGGATGAAGCGAATGGCGATCACGGCCGAACAGTGCGCGGAGGCTTTGGTCAAGGGCGTCGAGCGGGAGAAGCGCACCGTCGTTGTGCCGTGGCCGGGTCATTTCTTGATCTGGGCTTATTCACTTATGCCGTCGCTGATTGACCCGTTCCTGGCGCGCATCTACCGTGGTCTGGAGCTGAAATAAATTGGTGGGGACGCCATGAACACAAAGCTGATCCGCACGCCAGGACTGTACCTGGTGGGCTTCATGGGTTGTGGGAAGACGACCGTGGGCGTTCTGGTGGCCGATGAGCTGGGCTGGAACTTCGCCGACCTCGACGTCGACATCGAAAACAAGAGCGGTTGCGAGATCGCGGAGATCTTCGATACGCTGGGCGAGCCTGAGTTCCGCCGGCGTGAGCAGGAGGCATTGCTCTCGCGGGTGCGCCGCGTGCAAAAGGGAGTGCCGCTTGTGCTGTCCCTGGGCGGCGGCGCATTCGCACAGCCAGCCAATTACGAAATGGTGAAGGACAACGGAATCTCGATCTGGCTCGACTGTTCGTTCGACCGGATTCAGCAACGCATCGCCGGAGAAACCCACCGGCCTCTCGCCCGGGACCCAGACAGAGTCGCTGAACTCTACCAGCGTCGGCGCGAATCCTACGCACGCGCCGACTTCCGAGTCGAGATTCAATCCGACGATCCCAAGGTTGCGGTAGAAGCGATCCTCGCGCTGCCTCTATTCTGATATGCCCCTCCACAACCATGCATTGGCCATCTTTCGCGCCGCCCTGAAAGCGGCTGATCCCGAAGAAGCTGTGAAGCGGTTCCTGCGGCGCGACGGCGAAGCGCTGATAGTCAAGGCGAAGCGTTACGATCTGCGCCGGTTCAGTCACATCTATGTGCTCGGCGCGGGCAAGGCCTCGCCGGCGATGGGTAAAGCGGTGGAGAAAGCGCTTGGATCGCGAATCACCACTGGACTCATCAGCACGAAGTACGGACATGGTCTGCCGTTGAAGCGGATCGGCATCCACGAGTGCGGCCATCCCGTTCCTGACCAAGCGGGTGTCGACGGGGCAAAGCAATTGGCTCGCATGGCCGAGGCGGCGACTGCGCAAGACCTCGTGATCTTTCTGATCTCGGGAGGGGCGTCCGCGCTTACACCCTATCCCGCCGATCCCATCACGCTCACCGAAAAGCAGGTGACCACGCGGCTCTTGCTCGAATGCGGCGTCAACATCCACGAGATCAATGCCGTGCGCAAGCATATTTCGGCGTTCAAAGGCGGCCAACTGGCGCGGTTGGCACAACCGGCGACTGTGGTCACGATGATGCTGAGCGATGTGATCGGCGATTCGATGGACTCGATCGGTTCCGGACCCACCGTACCGGACCGCTCGACGTTTGCTGACGCGGCCGCCATCCTCGTCAAGTATGGGCTCATGACGCGCGTGCCCGCGCCAGTACGCCACAGGATCGAGCAGGGGATCGCTAGCGCGATCGCCGATACACCGAAGGCCGATGACCCCGCCTTCCACCGGACGCAGAATCTGATTGTGGGAAGCAACCCGCTCGCTGTGGACGCGGCAGCGAAAAAGGCCAAAGATCTCGGCTATCGTGTGGTGGTGCTTTCCACGATGATCGAAGGTGAAACCCGGGAGATTGCGCGAATGCACGCGGCGATCTTGAAGGAAGTGCGGACTTCCGGACGCCCGGCGCGCGGACCGGCATGCATCATTTCCGGCGGCGAAACCACCGTCACGATCCACGGAAACGGAAAGGGTGGAAGGAATCAGGAATTCGTACTCGCCGCCGCCGTGGATCTGGCTGGCGTGAGCGATGTAATGGTGTTGAGCGGAGGCACGGACGGGACCGATGGCCCAACGGATGCCGCCGGAGCCATTGCCGATGGCGACACGGTGGAGCGAGCGGCTCAACAGGGAATGAAGGCGGCGGATTACCTCGCGCGCAACGATTCTTACAACTTCTTCCATCCGATCGACGGCCTCATCAGAACCGGACCGACAGGAACAAATGTCATGGATGTGCGCATCCTACTCGCCCGCTAATCCTCCATAACCTGCCACGCCGACTCGATCATTTCCTTCGTCTTGCGACGCCAATCTTCCTCCCATCTCTCGAGTGGCGTCATGGCTTGCCGCAACAACGCCACCACGCAGTGCCGCCGCAACCAAACCTCGTCCAATTCGACACCTCGCGCCTCCGCGTAACTCTCCAGGAACAAGCGCCGGCTCCACTCCGCCATCGCCGGCGTCAACCGCCCGCAAATACGATGATCATCGAGGCACGCGCAGAATCGAGCCAGATCCCAATAAGGATCATCCGCTCCCGCCGAGTCGAGTTCTGTGAATCCGACCATGCCGTCTTGGGAGACCACCACAGATCCGTCTCTGAGTCCGCCGAGCGTCAACGCTTCCTGCAGCCGCGGCCACGGTAAATCTTCCAGATCTTGCGCCAGACGTACAGCCTGGAGGCGCCCTCCCGTCAATGCATCTACCGCCGATGCCACCACGCTGAGCCGCTCCTCGCCTCTGACTGCGCGGCTCAACTGGGGAGCACGCTGACTGTGCCATCGCGCCAGAGCTGCCCCGGTCGCAGCCAGCGCCGGTCCAATCTCCGGCCCCTGCTCTAACAACACCTCCGTTAGTGGCCTGCCGCTCAGACAGTTCTCGAGCACGCCGCTATGCTTAGCGCGGTAGGAGTGCACCCGCGGGATCCGAACGTCCGCGGCAGGCTTGTGCTCGAGGAACAACCGCAGCCCAACGATCCGTTCCACCTGCTCCGGCTCGTAGTACCGCACTACGTACGAATCCTCGGGTGACGCCGTCCGCCCGCGCAACACACACATCTTCTCCGGCCGATACCGCAACAGCTCCCAGTTTCCCCATCCCTGCTCGTACTTCTCTCTCTTTTCCGCTTGGACCAGGAAACGGCTCACTCCGTCCGCTGTCGCCGTGCGGCGCAGTCCCTCGAGCTTGGGATCCTCGGGAAACGGAAACACCCTAACATGATCCAGATCTACGCGCACGAATCCCCATTCGTTCCGTCCATTGCATTCCCGCTCATAAACGATCACGCTGTCGACGCCCGGCCGGAATCGTCCCCATAGGACCCTGCTCCCCACGCCGGCCGCCGCCAGGGCTCGATCGACTTCCTTCTCCGGTTCCATCCCGTCCTACTATTCTGCCTCTGGATCAGAGCCGGGAATACAGACGATTCCCCTTAGCCTCCCCGTAACCTTGCCCCACTTATTCTTGAGGCGCTGACCTTAGAAAACCACGGAGGCGCGCCGGAGCAGTGGCGCGCTTCCAGTCTTCCAATTTCGACTTCATGCTGGCGACGATCTTGGATTCAGAGGCAAGAAGGTTGTTCTTCTCACCGGGATCTTTGCGGAGGTGGAAGAGGAACTCATCTCTGTTGTCGATGGCATACTTCCAATCGCCGTCGCGCACGGCGTAACGACGATTGTCGGCGCGCTTGTAGCTCCAGTAGAGCGTGCGCGCGGCCGGTTTTCGTTTGCCGGTGAGGACCGGGGCGAGGTCGACCCCGTCGAGTGGCCGTGCTGGTTTTATGCCCGCAGCCGCGAGCAAGGTCGCGGTGAGGTCCATGGTGATGGCAACCTGGTCGCAGACGGTGTCCGGCCTCACCACGCCGCGCCAACGGATCAAGCAAGGCACACGGAGACCGCCTTCGAAGACGCCACTCTTGGCGCCGCGCAGAGGAGTGTTCGTTGCGCCCTGACCGATGGGTCCGCCGTTGTCGCTCATGAACACAACGACGGTGTTTGAAGAAGCCCCAATGCGATCGAGTTGGGCGAGCACATCGCCTATGCGGCGGTCCATATGCTCCACCATTTCGATGTAGGTCGCGCGCCTGCCGGTCGAGGCTCCGCCTTTGGGACCTTGCAGCGGGGAGTGCGGCGCGGTGAACGGCAGGTAGAGGAAGAACGGCTTGGACCGCGAGCGGCGCGAGAGCCATTCAATCGCGTGATCGGCAAACAGATCCGTGATGTAGCCTGTGCGTTCGACTGGCTTGCCGTTGTGATACAGGACATTCGTTCCATCGTCTTCCCGATGGGTGAAGTAGTCGGCGTTGCCACCGAGGATGCCGAAGTACTCGTCGAACCCATGACGGTTCGCGGAAAACCTGTCACCGTAGCCGAGGTGCCACTTCCCGGAGCAGCAGGTATCGTAGCCGGACTTCTTAAGCATGGCCGCGATGGAGGTCTCTTCGGGCGGAAGGCCGAGCTCACCGCGTTCGGCGAGCCACACGGCTTCATCGTAACGGCCGACGTTGCCCACACCGATGGCGCACTCGAGTCCGCCAACGCGCTGCTGGTACCGGCCCGTCATGAGCGCCGCACGAGTCGGGCTGCATTCGGGCGCGTTGGCGTAGAAGTGAGAAAAACGCGCGCCGTCGCGGCCGAGCGAGTCGATGTGCGGAGTACGCAGGTCGCGCGCGCCGTAGGAAGACAGGTCGGATGAGCCGAGATCGTCGGCCAGGATGAGAACAACGTTCGGACGAGCTTGGGCTGCGACGGCTGCTAGGAGAAGTTGTCGGCGAGTCATGGAAGTAATTGCCGGGCGGCTTGGGTGCGGCGCTCGAGGAATTGCTGCCCGGCGTGAACGCCGTACGTGCGCCCGCATTCGGCGGCGGCTTGGACGAATCGGTGGGTCGCCTCGGCCCCGTGCTGTTTGTGCCAGCGAGGGAGTTCGTGGAGACAGACGCCCGAGACGCTGATTCCGATGCACTCCACCAACAGGCGGAAGTCATCTACATAGGTTGGCGGGCGATCGAGGTTCTTCAAAGCGCGGCAGACGGCGTATGCGGAAGAGACGTTGTGCTCGGTGAGAACGAGCGCTAGCGGCAACGCGTCGGGCACGGCGCCGAGAGCCGGCAGGAAGCGCTCGGCATCCTTCGATGCTTCCATGCGTTGAGCCGGGAACACGTCGACCAGCTTCTGGAGTTGGGCGACGTCGCACGAGGTGGCCAAGCGGGCGACGGCGCGAATGGCTTCACCGGTGGTCATCGCGTAAGAGTAGATGACAGGGAGCAAACGCGGGTCGCGGTTCACCGCTTGGATCACGTGGCCCATCCCGGCGTTGCTGAGGTCGTGAACAGCGGGTGCCAAGTGGGGAAACCCTTCGAGGAACGCGGGGCGGGCCGGTGGTTCGATCCGCTTCCACCACGCGGAAAAGTTCGTGAGGATGTAGCTCACGCACTTGCGGTCCGGATGGGCGGTCTGGATGGCGGCACGCCAACAACCGTTCGCCTCAGATGCTTGGTCGATGGCAGGCACGGGGAGGTGTTGGGTGAGGGCAAAATCGATGATCTTTGCGGCTTCGGTGCGGAGGGTGGGATCGGCGATGGTGTGGACTGCGCGGTAGGCGGGATGGAGTTCATCGAGGTGTGCGCGGAGAGTAGAGTCGTACAAGCGGACATTATACTGTGACTAATGCAGTATCCGGTTTGGAATTATGAACAGGAGCCCAGGACGGATCCGGGCGATGAAACGAGCGTGAATCTGCGGGCGTATCTCGACCAAATGGATGACGCGAAGATGCAAGAGTACCGGCCCGAGTGGAGTGCCGGCGAGGTCATCGCGTGGTGCGGAGATTTCCGGGACGATGGCAATCTCTTCCTCGTCTGTTCAGAGCGCGACGTGGATGTCCACGAGTTCCGGCGTGAGTTGGAGGCGAGTATTGAATACAGGAATCGGGTGAGGGGCTGCTGAGGCCTTCGGCTGCCAAGCTGTTGATTCCAGAGAGTGGTTTCACTCCCGGTTCGCAAGACAATACAACCGGCTCGCCGTTCGCAAGTAAATCCGCCCGTCCACGAGCGCCAGTGTCGCGTAGATGTTCTCTTCAAAGTCCACCACCGAAACCAGCTCCCATTGCGCGCCCGGCTTGATCACGCTCACCACTCCCTTCTCGCTCGCCAGATATAGCTTACCGTCGCCCGCCACAGGCGACGAGTAATAAGCGTCGATCGCGCCCGCAACCCGAGCCGTCTTGTGAATCACCCCAGTCTTCGGATCCATCGAAGTTAGAATCCCCCCATCCTTGATCGTGTAGAGCACACCCTTATAAAGCAGCGGCGAGCTGACCTGTGGCACGAACCTGTCGTTCCGCCAGAGGACGTGCGTGTCGGTGAGATCTCCTCGCGCAGCGCCTGGACGCACCGCCA
>Ga0187893_10002549_pt1 | contig 39713 bp, 43 predicted proteins | sample MA1701074metaG_FD_139574 | JGI IMG/M metagenome (GOLD analysis project Ga0187893, IMG submission 139574) | White microbial mat communities from a basaltic lava cave in the Kipuka Kanohina Cave System on the Island of Hawaii, USA - MA170107-4 metaG ...
CCGTGATCCACGTGCCCGATCGTCCCGATGTTCACGTGGGGCTTGCGCCGCTCAAATTTCGCCTTCGCCATCGCTCACCCTCCAACTCGAACTGGTTCGACCCTCAGCCAGCGTTATCCGAATCGAGGAGGCTTGGGCTCCGACCACCACGAAAAGACCCCATTATGGTCCTCTTTCCTCGCCCCCATTGTGAGGGCTTCGGGTCGAGCCAGCTTGGTTTGGAGCCCACGACGCGGATTGAACGCGTGACCTCGTCCTTACCAAGGACGTGCTCTACCAACTGAGCTACGTGGGCATCCGCAACCACCGGGCTTTCCAAAACCCTCCCATTCCAAGGGTAGTGCGTGCTCCCGTCGCCCCCATGTGACTGCTCCATGTTGAGCCAGCTTGGTTTGGAGCGGGCGACGGGATTTGAACCCGCGACAGCCAGCTTGGAAGGCTGGAACTCTACCACTGAGCTACGCCCGCCCTTGTGAATCCACATGAGCCGCCGCCGTTCCCTCCGGCACAAACTGAAGCGCCTGGCTCCGAGCAAGCTAGTCTCCGGGACAGCCCGAAAAACCACAGTGCGGTTGTATCCCCTCGTGCACAAACGAGAGTACTCGGGAACGAGCAAGCTCGGTTTGGTGGGCAGGCAAGGATTCGAACCTTGGAAGCCGATGGCAACAGATTTACAGTCTGCCCCCTTTGTCCACTTGGGTACCTGCCCGTGAACCCGCATGAGTTTGAATCAACCCTAAGGAGCTGCCGTTAAGCGTAAGAGTGGGCCGCTTCTCAACAGAGTAGGGTGGACACCGAAATGAAACACAAACCGCCCCCCCACAGTTCTCCTGTCCCGGTGCCAACCAACGGAACTGGATGACTGGATGAGAGCGGTTGTGTGATCTTGTTCCAGGAAAGGTAGGATTCTATTGATGCGGGGTCACGATGTCAAGTAGAAAACTCTGAAAATTCTAGAGGCTTTGACTATTGCACGCAAGCCGCATCTCCTCCCCCAGGGGGAACGCCGCCTGGTACCATAACCGATGACACCCGACCGGCCTCCTGGGGGGTCTCGCCAAATAAGACCTCCATCAACATCGAGACCTCTCCAGGCGAAATGCGATTCGATGAAGCAAGGTAGCGCTTCCTGGTCACGGCGCGCTCGCTCTCATCCTCCGGCTCATAATAGCCGACTAGATCACCCCCCTGGTCAGCCTTTTTCAACAACTTAGCCAACCCGGCCCGACTCTCTGAGCCGGGCCGACTTCGGCCCTTTCCATCCCTCGCCAGTTCCAGCGTAGTCCAAATTGTCCAACCCACGAATACCGCCCAAGTCTCATTGAGTGCCTCCCAGGACTCGCGCTCACTCAGAAAGCGGGACTCGGTCACGGTCTTTTTCTGCAGTAGTGGCGTGATGCTGACGGACTGGTAACGGCATTGCTGTTGAGCCCGCGCAAATGACAGCAAGCGCGCGGCATCAGGGGGGACGATCGTTAAGTCAGCGGCGGCGCTCACATAGTCCATGTAAGCGTGGAACAATTCGTGGTAGAGGGTCGCCACCTCCCGCGGCGTCATTCTCCCGAGTGGACGAAGCACTCCGCCAGCCGCGTTGAATGAGAGGGCCCGATTGAGGATCATTCGGTGCTCCTCGGGGTGATACTCCGCCGCAAAGGTGTGAAGATCGGCAAACTCCAGCGTGAAAAAATCTGGTGGAATTGCCCGAAGGAACCGAGTCGGTAACCCCAGGCGCTCGGCCTGCGGGATCAGAGCCGTCCATGAATACTTGCTCTTCCCCGAGGAATCCTTACTGGTCACAGCACCAACCGGTCCGACCAGGCCGCCAGCCAAGACGACCCATCCGGTTAGTAGCAGGACAGACACAGACACAAAGCCTCTCTGGGAAGCAGACTCCTGGTCTACCCCGGTAGTCGGCACCATACCGGCATGGCCTCTACCCCCATCCCCCTGACCCCATTTCCTCAACCAGAGCCCAAGCATCGAGCAGGGACGGGGGGACGTCGTCGAGGAACCGGGATGGTTTGGAGAGGATCGACCCGGTGGCCTTGTCATACACATTGATTGGGTAGGTCAGAAACAGATGGTGTTTCGCGCGGGTGATTGCTACGTAGAACAGACGCCGTTCTTCCTCCAACTCGCTGTCTTCTAGAAATGCGTAGGCGGATGGAAACCGTCCATCCACAGTCCAGATGACAAACACACACTGCCACTCAAGTCCTTTGGCCGAATGGATCGTTGAAAGCACCAACCGCTCGTCATGACGATCGCCAGCCTCGACCTCCACAACACTCTGATCGGGGGGCTCCAGCGCAAGATCCGCCAGAAACTCCTCCAGCCGTTGGTACCGCTCGGCCATCGCGTAGAGATGTTCAAGATCCCGCATCCGTTTGGGATAGTCGTCATACTGGTCTTTGAGGATCGGGAGGTAGTAGCCGTATACCTCATTGACCCGCTCAGCCGTCGACATGGTATCGCCACGGGCTGTTTCCTCCAGCAGGCGTGCGAGTTCCTTGAGCCTGTGCGAGGACCGGCCGCCAACCTCCCGGAGCACATCCAGGGGGCGTGGCGCATTGATCAACAAAGCGATCAGGCTCTGCGCTTTCTTGGGACCCACGCCGTCGACAAGCAGGAGAATGCGGTTCCAACTGACCACATCCAGCGGATTTTCCACTACACGCAGGTGTGCCAGTAGATCCTTCACATGGGCCGTCTCGATGAATTTGAACCCGCCTCGCTTCACGAACGGCAAGTCCCGACGGGAGAGCTCCACTTCTAAGTCGAAGGCATGGAAGCTGGACCGAAATAGGACGGCGATCTCGTTCAGCGGCACTCCCTCTTCGCGTAGTTCCAGAATGCGTTGCGCCACGAAGCGGGACTGGGTATTCTCGCTGGCCGCCTGGACCAGAACCGGAAGATGACCGTCGAGCTTCCGCGTGAACAGACGCTTGCTGTATCGTTCGGCAGCCCCCTGAATGATTTCGTTGGCCAGATTCAGGATCGGCTGCGTACTGCGATAATTTTCCTCCAGCTTGTAGATGGTCGTCCCCGGGAACAGGTCGGGAAATTCCATGATGTTTCTGAAGGTCGCGCCGCGGAAGGCATAAATCGATTGGGAATCATCGCCGACGACCATCACGTTGTCGTGGGTGGCCGCAAGCTTCCGGATCAGGTCCGCTTGTAAACGATTCGTATCCTGGTATTCATCCACCAGGATGTAGCGATAGCGGGAGGAAATCGCAAGACGCGCGGACTGGTCCTCGCTCAAAAGTTGGCGCAACATCACCAGCAAGTCGTCGTAATCGAGTAGTTGACGTTCCCGCTTGGCCTGCCTGTATGCGCGTCTCAGCTTTTCCAGGTCCTCCAGATGCTCGGAGAAATGCGAGAACTCACCGAGCACCACGGCCTCCAGGTTTTCCAGGGTGTTCTCACATTTGCTGAACATCTCTGCAATCGTCCCTTTCCTGGGGAAGCGTTTGTCCTTTTCGGCCAGACCGAGTTGGCCGCGCAGCAGGCTGATCAGGTCTTCGGCATCGCCACGATCCAGAATCGTGAATCCCGGTTCAAGGCCGATCGGTCGGCCGTAGCGCCGGAGCAAGGCGTTGGACACAGAGTGGAATGTGCCGCCCGTCACCCGCTCAGTTCGGGTTCCGATCAACCCACCGGCGCGGGACAGCATTCCCTCCGCCGCCTTTCTCGTAAACGTCAGCAAGAGAATATGCGAAGGATCGACTCCCTGATCAATCAGGTAGGCCAACCGGTATACCAGGGTTCTGGTCTTGCCACTACCCGCCCCGGCGATGAGGAGTGCGGGGCCGTCCGGGGCGGCCACCGCCGAAAATTGCTGTGAATTCAGAGCCTGTTCATAGTCGAGTGACAACTTCGTCGGGAGCCCCTCGTCAGGGCCTCGACGGAGTACGTAGGATTTGATTTCACGATCCACAGGTGCGTTCAAAACGTGTCCCAAACAGGAGCGCCGAGTACTTCCGTCGCGCTGTATAACATACCACCTGCACTGTTGCAACGAGCCGAGTCCCCCAGCTTGTCCTTGGAGGAAACATGCGACTCATATATAATGATGTGATTTGGAGGTCCGGCATGGCGGTTTCCCAAAAACCTTATTCCAAACTTCTCCAGGAACTTGCGACTCTAATGGTCGGGGTGGCAGGTGAATCCGTCACCATGGTCAAGCGTAGCGCCCCGGATCAGGCCTTGAAGCTGAAACAGCCGTCCGAATGGAAGATCTATCTCGAATTTCTCAAGCTGATGTTCAACCTGGCCGACAGATTATCTGTGTATCATGTGCCCATACAGGAGCAACCTCAATTTATGGACAGCCTTGAAGACGCCGTCACGGGAAAGCTGAAGGCCATCCTGGAGCCCGCGCTAGGGCCGGACAACGATGAAATGGAAATTACGGTCACGATCGGCAAGGCGGTGGCGGAGAGCCGTCGCATGTACGAACGATTCCGGTTTGTGGTGACGGAAGACAGCCGGGTGAAAGAAGAGTTTTTTGCCTGCCTGGCTGAGCGAGTCACCCAGTTGATCGCCGCCCCGGGCAATGGCATGGTGACCTCCGCCGTTACCCTCTGTGCAAGCGCAGCGATCCCGGCGATGAAGTCTCTCTTCGAAGGTGTCGGCCCTTCCGTCGTCGCGGCCCAGGGTGCTCCAGAATCCAGAGATCGCGAGGAAGTCACGGACGCGAGCACCGGCGGAACCACCGGGAACGAAATCAAGTTGGTGAGCGTCATGTCCACCGTCCAAGGTGAAGAAGTCGAAACTCGCTGGGGTCTTCATCCGAGGTTCCGGCAGGACCTGAGGTCGGAGGAAACGCAGGAATTGACGCGACTCATGAACCGGGTGACCCAAATCCTAGGGGAACGGTACGCCGCCGTGGCCTTTTCTGCCGATTGGGCGAGTTGGCACCAGATCGGGCATGCGTAAACATGGGCGAGACGCAAGCGGCTGGAACACAGAACCAAGGCATTGCCCTCGCGTTCACGAAAGCGCCCCTAGCCCCCGCCTGTTGCCTGTTGCTTGCTTTATTTATTAAGGAGGTCGCGTGAACGTCGGCGACAACATGACCGGCTCGCCGGGTATCGTACCCGAAGGGCTCACCCGGCTCCTGGAACTCGCAAATAATCTATGGTGGAGTTGGAAACCGGATGCGCGGAGGCTCTTTGAGACGATTGACCCCACGCTTTGGGACCTGACTCATCACAATCCGGTGAAATTGCTCCACGACTTGAAGCCGGATCGGCTCATTGCTTTGGCACTCGACCCCGCATTCGTCCGCCAATACTCGGCAGTCCTTAAGACCTATGACGAATACCTGACGGCCAAGGGGACTTGGTTCGCGATCCGATACCCCGAACTCTCGGACAAGAACATCGCCTATTTCTCAGCCGAATTCGGACTCCACAACTCGATTCCGATTTATGGTGGCGGGCTTGGTATTCTAGCCGGGGACCATTGCAAAGAGGCCAGCGACCTCGGCATCCCCCTGGTCGGGCTTGGATTCATGTACCCGCAAGGATACTTCCGGCAGCGGGTCAGTCCGGAAGGCTGGCAGGAAGCCGAATACACACCCTTCGACCGGTCCGAGTCACCCATTCACCAAGCCCTCACCCCGTCAGGCGCTTCGTGTCGAATTACGGTGGACATTGGCGAGCGCATCGTGCATGTCCTCGTGTGGCAGGTGCGCGTTGGACGGGTCATCCTCTACCTGATTGACACGGACATCCCGGAGAACGCTCCAAGCGACCGCGAACTGTCGGCTCGACTCTACGGTGGTGACCAGGAAGTACGCCTCTGCCAGGAGATTCTCCTGGGTATCGGCGGCGTGCGCGTGATCCGCGCCCTTGGCCTCGCGCCTGCTGTCTGGCACGTGAACGAGGGTCATTCGGCCTTCCTTACCCTAGAACGCATCCGCCAACTGGTTCAGGACGGCCGACCCTTTCCGGAAGCAATGGAGTTGGTGCGTCAAACCACCGTGTTCACCACGCATACGCCCGTACCCGCCGGCCACGACGTATTTCCCTACTATCTCATGGATCGGTATTTCGGGCAGTACTGGGATCTCCTTGGGCTTTCCCGCGAGGAGTTCATCCAATTGGGGGAGCACCCCACGGTGCCCTCGGCCGGATTCAACATGACCGCCTTAGCCCTACGCATGTCGGCGCACTTGAATGGCGTGAGTCGCGAGCACGGCCGGGTGTCTCGCGCCATGTGGCACTGCCTGTGGCCGAACGTCCCGGAGGACCGGGTCCCGATTCGCAGTATCACGAACGGCGTCCACGCGCCTACCTGGATCGCCTCGGAGATGAATGAACTCTACAGTAAGTACTTGGGCCCTGACTGGGCCGAGCGGTCCGATGACCCGGCCATCTGGCATCGGGTGACCGATATTCCCGACACCGAACTCTGGGCCGTACGCCGCACCCTCAAACGCCGGCTGATGAGGCTCATTCGCGAACGGGCGCGCGCGGCCTGGATCGCAGGACGCATCGGCCCGTCTCAGGTTCTGGCAGAGGGCACGTTGCTCGACCCGGAGGCGCTGACCATCGGATTCGCCCGTCGGTTCGCGACTTACAAGCGCGCAACGCTCCTCTTCACCGCGATCCATCGGCTAAAACACGTGTTACACGACCGCTGGCGGCCCGTCCAGATCGTTTTCGCAGGCAAGGCCCACCCTGCCGACGAACCCGGGCGGCAATTCATCCACCAAGTGTACAACTTCTGCCGAGACCAAGGGCTGGGAGGCCATTTGGCCTTTTTAGAGGACTATGACATGCACATGGCGAAGTACCTCGTCTGGGGCGTCGATGTCTGGTTGAACACCCCACGGCCCCCGATGGAGGCCAGCGGCACAAGCGGCCAGAAGGCGGCCATCAACGGGGTCCCTAACTTGAGCGTGCTGGATGGCTGGTGGCAGGAGGGATACGACGGATCAAACGGCTGGGCGATCCCCGTGGCCACCGAATTGACGGACCCGCATGCCCAGGACGCTCACGATGCCGACTGCCTCTACCGAATCCTGGAGCAAGACATTGTGCCGCTCTATTACACACGGGACCGGGACGGTATTCCTCGAGGCTGGATCCAAGTGGTCAAAGATGCCATTCGCACAATCACCCCGCGCTTTTGTGCGCGGAGGATGGTGAAGGAATACATGGAGGTGACGTACGCGCCCGCAGCATCGTGGCGGCCACCGGTCTAACCGGGTAGTTTACCTTCCCACTCCTTGCTACTCAGTCTTCCCACACAGACCGCACCGGCAATGCGAGGTGTTCTCGAATACGGCGGCGCAAGGTGTGTCGCTCCTCATCCGCCAGTCGCTTCGGCTCATGACGCACGCTCCACACGGCATCGAATGGAGCCGGGTCGCCCTCGAGCCGCGGGATCACGTGCTAGTGAATCTGAGGCAATTGATTCCCGAGCAGTCCGTAATTGATCTTCACAGGGCGGAAGACCGACGCGAGCGCCCGGGCCATATCCGTCACCTCCTCGATGAACTGGTTGCGCTCATCCCGGCTCAACTCGAAGAGTTCTGTGGCATGCCGCTTAAACGCCAGTACTGTCCACCCTGGGAAGAATTGGTCCTCATGCAGGTATGCGACGGAGAGTGGGTACTCTGCGAGGCAATGATCAGCGAGGGGCCACCGTCCCTGACAAGCCTTACAGTCGAATCGCTCCATGATCTGGACGCTCTTCCCGGGCCCTGGGCGCACGGACGGGGTGTCGAACCGGAGCAGTATCGGGCGTAGTGGCGGACCTGTCAATGGTGGGCGCTTCCTTCCCACTGCCTCCTTTGCTAAGATGGCGCGCGGTGAATGCTCCAATCTCGATACTCTCCACAGCGTTGGCCGTTGTCTGCGGATGTCTCCCGATCCTTGCACTCTGGCACAGTTCGGTCTGGGCTGCCGCACCATCATCGGTCGGACCCGCCCTTGCGCTGGATCGCGAGGCCGCGGCAGCCTTCAAGAAAGGTGACTACGACCGCGTGATCCGTTTGCTGGAAACCTCGCCACCCGGTCACAGCCCATCGCGCAAGTCGCTCACCTTCGCCTTGCAGAGTTACCTCCGACTCGGGCGTCCGGAAGCCGCGTTGACGACCTATATCCGCATTGTAAAGGCCGGGCAGCCGGACCAGACCGCGCTGCTGCGCGAGATCGCCCTGGCTTTTCTGACGAGCCGGGTTCACGACTCCGAAGAATATGTCCGTATCGCCGCCTATACGGCCTTGGCGGAGGTTGGCAGCCCGGAGACAGGCCCACTCCTCGAAGACGGTCTCTTGGATTCCTCTGTACTCGTGCGCGCGCGGGCGGCGGAAGGGATAGGGCGGGCTGGTTTGGCGGTTACCTCTGCCGGCCTGAAACGCGCGCTGCAGGACCCTGTCTCCGCCGTGCGGATTGCGGCGATCAATTCGCTGGGAGACGCGAAAGTTTCAAGCGTATCCGACCACCTTACACGAACCGCCAGGTCTGAAGAGGGCCCTGAACACATTTTTGCCCTCGCCGCGCTGTACAAGCTTGGCAAGACGGATGTTCTGGTAGACATCCTGAATTCAGCCACACTACCGGAAGCCGACATCCGCATGGCTGCGCTGGGCGTCCTGGGACGACTAAAGCACCCAGCTACCCTGTCGCGTCTGAGCCAGTCGGTCTACGATCCGGATCCCTCGGTACGCGCTTTCGCAGCAGGAGCGTTGGGTGAGTTCGGCGAGCCTGGGGGCGTGGCTGCGCTCACGCACACGCTGGAAGACGAAGACCCCCGGGTTCGTAGCATAGGGGCCGCCAGCCTGGGGCGGCTTGGCTTGAGGTCCACTCGGCTCCTTCTCCTGCAAGCGGCCCGCGATCCGGTCGAGCTGGTGCGGGCTGGGGCCGTCGAGGGCCTGCTGCGACTGGGCGATGGTGAGGCGGTGCTAGTGGCGGCAGACATGGCCAAACGCCCAGACCCCTCGGTCCGGGGAGCCGCGGCTCAGGCCCTCGGCGTAAGGGGGCAAGTGAAGGGGCTCTCCGTGCTGGAGCTCCTCTTGGTGGACCAACAGCCCCAACCTCGGCTGATGGTCGCCCGGGCGCTCGGCAAGATTGGGGGGCCGGAGGTCATCCCCCTTTTGAAGAGAGCGCTACAAGACGGCGATCCCGCGATTCGGATCGCGGCTGCAGGGAGTCTGTTGCAGGCCCTTGCCTCAAAGAGAATCAAGTTGACTCCGACACGGCGTGCCGGATCAGTTCAAGGAGCCCTATGCTGCGGTTCATAGGTACGATGATGATGCTTGCCCTCGTGTTCGGCCTCGGGTATTACACCGGCCAGCGCCCGATCGGGGACCTGAAGCACACGATCGGGGACCTGTCACGAAAGGTAGGCAGTCTCTCGAAAAGCGCTGTAGACACTACCCTCGGCCTTGAGCGAGACCTTCGCTGGCATCAGGGGTTGGTGGACGCTAAAGAGAAGGTCATCCAAGCGAAATCGGAACTGCTCGATCGAAACTTCGGGAGTGCAGCCAAAGAGCTGGCCGAGGCGGAGGAGTATCTGGATAAGGCTAATCGGGCCGAAGAGAAGAGTGGAGGCCGGGCAGCCAAACTCAAACCACTTCTTGAGAAAATTCGGGCAGCGAGGGCCGACTTGGCTACCGGAAAAGCCCTGGCCCGAGCGAAGCTGGACGAGATTCAGCAGGAATTAGATGCTGTAATCGGGCGATAGCGCTCAAGCGTTGGCGGTCCGCTTCTTCCAAGCTGCCAGTATCCGCTCAACCCTCATCTTCACCACCAAGTCCGGGTCCTTGAGGAGTGGCTTGAGTGCCTCCCGCCCCCGTTCATCGCCGATCTGCTCGATGGCGGCAGCGGCGCTCAGGCGGGTAAACCAATCGCTATCCTTGAGCATTTCCATCAGTGGCTCGAGGACGCCGGAGTCTTTGATACGCCCCAGCACGATCACGGCCCGCTTTCGAATTTGCTCGTCCCTGTCCTTCAGCAGAGGGACCAAATTCTCAACAGACGGCTGGCCCAATTCGACGAGCGCCTCCGTGGCGTCAAGGTGAAACTCGTCGCTACGGAGTTGACCGATGAGGGGATCCAGCACCCGCTCATCTCTGATCTTGCCGAGCGCCCGGATCGCGTATTTCCGGATATCCCAATCCCGCAGCATCCTGATAAGCTGCTCCACTGCCGGTGAGCCGACCATCCCGAGTGCTTCGATCGCCACCTCCCGGACTTGCCAGTCGCCGTCACGGAGCGCATGGACGAGGGGCTCGACACAGCGCTCATCGCCCATCTCACCCAGCGTAATGACGGCCTCGCGACGGACCGCCCAGTCGGGATCCTTCAGCAGATCGATCTGAATCTCGATCTCGTCCTTAACCCGTTCTTCCTCGAGAACAACTTCCGGCTCCCCCTCCCCTGGAATGGGCTCCGTCGAGGGCTTATCAGGCGCCATAGTTAGGCTGTCCGAAAGTTGGTCCGTCAACTGGTCCATTTTGTCAGGGTTCTCAGGTAGGGCGGTATCTGCAGACGTCTTCCGGTTCTCGCTCATGTCGTTACGCTCCATTCACCGCGGGATGGCTACACACGGTCAATCGGCCGTTCACTTCAAAAAGCTGTTCACACGGGAACGCTAGGCTGCTGGCGGCGTTTCAGCCTTCTTATCGATTCCAGCGGCTTTGCCCGCCGCATGTCGTTTCCGAAGCGCCAGCGCGCGTCGTTTGCGCTGGAGTCGTTTGAGCCGCTTGCTGAGCCCTTTCAGTGCCGCATCCGCACCAGAGGCTTCAGTCTTGTGTCGGCGTTCTACCACCTTCTTTTTAAGTCGCGCTTCGTCTGTCTCCAACATTGTCTTTTTCGCCATGGAACAGGTGCCCTCCCTCTCCGACAGTGAGCAGCATGGATGAACGGGAACGATTAGGCTCAAGGACAAATCAGTGTATTCGAGGCCGCTGGTGAGTGTCAACGACGATGGGCAGGGCATGGGCGGGACAGGGGACTATCAGGAAAGCTCCAGACCGGGCGTTCCCTCCTCCCCTGGATCAGCATCAGTGACCCTAGGATCCGCCTCTCGACGAAGGCGACGCTCGAGCATGATATCGCCCAGAGCCATCCTGCGACGGGGAATTTGCCCGACTCGATCACGGTCTATCGGCACAGGACTGGACGTACCACCCGTTTCAATCTCAGTGACGCTAAGGGAAGGTCCCGGATCTCCCTGTGCAGGAGCCGTGGAGCCAGCCCACTCTCGCGAGATTAGGTGAAGGGGAGTTTGCTCGTTTCCGGCTCCGATAACCTCCAACAAGATTGGCGTGGTCCCTCGCGAGATGAAATCCAGGCTGACCGCAGCCGCATGAGAGAGGTCGAGAATGCGCCCGTTCGCATAGGGGCCTCGGTCATTGATCCGGACCCGAACCTGGCGACCATTCTGGGCATTCGTCACCTTGACAATCGTCCCCAAAGGGAGCGTCCGATGCGCTCCAGTGAGGGTTTCTCCGTCATAGACTTCTCCACTAGCGGTTAGTTGGCCGATAAAACCCTCCCCGTACCATGAAGCAATCCCTCGCTCTTTAACTGCTGCGTCCAGTCCAGCCGATCCCTTGGGGAGATAGGCACAGCCTCCCGTATGACCGACTACAATGAGGAGGATGGCAAAGAATCTACAAAATTGTTTAGCAATTCTCACTACATACTCCATTCGGAACGATTCAACTTATGCCCCAGATCCCCCTGATAACACCTGCGATCACACAACCAGGTGATTAACTCAAGAGTCGGAAGCAGAATGCCGAGCCGAGCGGGGGATAAACTACGAAGATCATCGAGGCGAGAGTGAGGTTACCGAAGATACGTTCCTAATGTCAAGAGTAATTTCAATATAATTATATAAGATCTAATATATCAATATCTTGAGTGTTACTTATGGCAATGAATCGGCGCTCAATCCAGCCGGGCGTGGCTTGACTTGGGTTACCTCAGTTTCAGCCAAAGCACCCCCAGGGGGGGTATCGTGAGGGAGAGGGAATACGGCATCTCGTGACAAGGCCACGCCTCAGCCTGGAGCCCTCCCGAATTGCCGAGGTTGCTGCCACCGTATACTTTCGCATCGCTATTCAAGATTTCACGGTATACGCCTGGCAACGGGACTCCCACCTGGTAGTTGGATCTGGGAACGGGCGTGAAGTTACCCACGAACACTATGAAATCATTTGGATCCTTGGCCTGGCGTAGGAAAGCTACCACCGACTGGTCTGCATCGCTGAAATCTATCCACCGAAACCCTGGCCAATCAAAATCCACTTGATAAAGCGCTGGTTCGGCCCGATAGAGTCCGTTCAGATCGCTCATGTAGTGCTGAGGACCCCGGTGGGGAGCATGCTCAAGCAGGTGCCATTGGAGGCTTGAATCGTGGTTCCATTCCCACCATTGACCGAACTCCCCGCCCATGAAGAGCATTTTCTTGCCTGGGTGCCCGTACATGTAGCCGAGCAGCGCCCTCAGGTTGGCAAACCGCTGCCACTCGTCTCCCGGCATCTTATCCAAGAGGGCTCGCTTCCCGTACACCACTTCATCATGGGAGAGGACCAGAACGAAGTTCTCAGTAAACGCATAAAGGAGACCGAATGTCAGATGATTCTGATGGTATTTCCGGTGAACAGGATCCTGGCTGAAGTACTCAAGCATGTCGTGCATCCAGCCCAAATTCCACTTCAACGTGAACCCCAGGCCCCCCAGGTAGGTTGGCCGTGAGACCCCAGGCCACGCCGTAGATTCTTCGGCGATCGTGATAACACCCGGATGTTCCTTATGGACGATGACATTGAGTTCCTTCATGAATTCGACAGCTTCTAAGTTCTCGTGGCCTCCAAACCGGTTGGGAATCCACTCACCAGGTTGTCGGCCATAGTCCAGGTAGAGCATGGAGGCCACCGCATCCACGCGCAGGCCATCAATATGATACTTGACTAGCCAAAAGAGGGCGCTGTTGACGAGAAAATTACTGACCTCCCGCCTGCCGAAGTTGAAGATCCGGCTGCGCCATTCCGGATGGTATCCTAGACGCGGGTCTTCATGGTCATAGAGGTGGGTGCCGTCAAACCACGCCAGTCCATGGGGATCATCAGGGAAATGAGCGGGCGTCCAATCCAGGATCACTCCAAGCCCCGCCTGGTGACAGGCGTCGACAAAGGCCATAAAGTCCTCCGGCCGACCATAGCGGCTGGTCGGAGCGAAGTACCCGATCGTTTGATAGCCCCAGGACGCGTCGAAGGGATATTCCGTGATGGGCATCAACTCGAGGTGGGTGAAGCCCAGGTCTTTGACGTAAGGAATCAGCTTTGCAGCCAGCTCCCGATATGTCAGCCACCGGTTCCCCTCCTCCGGAACCCGCATCCAAGACCCCAGATGAACCTCATAGATGGAGAGAGGGCTTTTCAAGGGGTCCCCTCCCGTACGAGCCTTCATCCACGCTTCGTCTCGCCAGGCATGGTGATCCAGACCGCATACAACGGATGCGGTCTTCGGCCGTAGTTCCGCAGCAAACGCATAGGGATCGGCCTTGAGGAAAACGGGGCCCCCACCCCGTGGAAGGATTTCGTACTTGTAGGCAATTCCCTCTCCCAAACCAGGAACGAAGAGTTCCCAGACCCCCGAGGGGCCCCGGTTGCCCATTGGGTGGCGACGCCCATCCCAACTATTAAAGTCCCCGACTGCACTCACGCGGAGGGCATTGGGGGCCCACACGGTAAAATGGATTCCCTCCACGGCTCCACGGCGGCGCAGGTGCGCCCCAAGAAGGTCAAAGGTCCGGTAGTGACGACCCTCGCCGAAGAGGTGAAGATCGTACTCGGTCAACGCGGGGGGATAGGCATATGGGTCGTGGGTGAGGCTGACTCTGCCGCCTTGGTCCTTGGTCCTCAGTTGGTACGGGAAGGGCTTCGGACAATTCAGATAGACCGCTTCATAGAGACCGGCCCTGTGGATACAGGTCATGCGGGCTTGAGGCAGTGCGGGGACCTCAGGCTCCACAGTGAGGCCTGCGGCCTGTGGAGAAAAGGCCCTTACGGCCAAGGCGGGGGTTCCGTCTCTTTCGATCCGATGCGGACCCAGGATGGCAAAGGGATTCCAGTGCTCGGCTCGAACCAGCCGTTCGATATCGTCTACCGAGATGTCAGGATGGGAGGACGAGGACATGGCGTCCCCCCAAAAAATAGGCGCCCGATGTGTGCTCGCATCCGTACATCAGGCGCCTGATCGTCGAGAGGCGTGAACGCTAGGCCGCGAAGCCTACCGCAGCCGCATGAGCCTATTGGCGATGTTCGTATCCTGTAAGAATTCCTTTAGACTGTCATTGAGCGCTTCGTTGAGAAGCCGCTCCAAATCAACCGTATCAAACACAGTCTTAATGTCTTGCCCTTCACCATTGAGCGTCATTCGCACCGCGCTCTGATCGGCCTGGTTGATGGCTTCCACAGCCAGTTTGGTCCGGACCGCGAGTTCGGTCCAGCCCATCCGGCTGTTGGCATGCGCCCGGCAATCAAGCACCCTGCCATTCATGGTGATGTCGGCCGACTTGCCGTCCCCGGCCTTACTAACCCACGCATCCAGCCCTCGTTGGGTCAAGTAATCCGCCACCACTTGGGAAACGGCAGGACCGAGTTGGCCGCCCTTGATATTGAAATACGATTCGCCGCCGGCAACATGGGTCCGGATACCGATCCTGGCCTTATCCGCCCGCACATCGTTATCGGGACGAGCGTCCTCAAAAACGCTCACAGCAACCTTGACCCGATCAGCCTTGGTACTGACGGGTGGCTGCGCCGCCCGGATGTCCAGCGGGATAACCTCGCCGGCTCCGCAACCGATCGAGAACAAGAACCCGACGCTGACCGCAAAGAGAAGCATGCGCTTTCCCACGAGTACCTCCTCACCCTTCATAATTCTCTTACGAGAGAATGGTGTTGACTCCAACTTGGCAACCTTACTTCACGGTTACTGCAACACAAAATGCGCCCGCCGATTACTCTGCCAGCAGGTCGGGTTGTGCTCGGTACAGAACGGCTTCTCCTTTCCCAGACTCGTGATCTGGAGTCGAGACCCGTCAATTCCCAAATCCTGCAAGTACTGCTTCACCGCGCGGGCCCGCTTTTCACCGAGCACAAGATTGTAATCGCCCGTGCCGCGTTCGTCGCAGTGTCCTTCGATCAAGATCTTGCGACTCGCGTCCGACTTGAGTGCAGCCGCGTTCGCTTCCAGCACGGACTTGCCGTCGTTCCGGACCACGAACTTATCATAGTCGAAGTACACATCCTGGAGAGAGACGGCTGGTTCGGTCGGCCAACCCGTGGACACCACAAGGTGAATAGGAGTTCCGGGGGCCACGCGTGCCCCTGCAGGGGGATCCTGGCTGATTACGTGTCCGGCCGGCACGGTCTTGTGCTGTTGCAAGGTGATGGTCCCCAAGCCCAAGCGGGCGTCGGTGATCACCCCTTGGGCATCCTCCCTGGTCATTCCCACCACGTTGGGAACAGACACCATTTCCGGTTCCGGCACCGCCGCGACGACCGGCGGAGGGGCCACGGCCAGCGGTGGGGCGACTGGCTCGGGCGCCGGAGGTGGTGGTGGCACCGGGGGTTCAACCACACGCACCTCCTCCGGAGGAGCAGGGGCGGGAGGAGCCATCACTGGCGGGGCGGGTGGTTCGCCCTTGGCCTCAGCCACCCTGGGCTGTTCAAGAGACGGCTTGGGCGGTGGCACATAGACCCTGTCCGTCACGGAGACATACAGATCTTTCGGGTTACAGCCTGAGAGCAGGCCGACAAGACCGACGCAGGCACACACCACGCTGATACGACTCCTTACCATTGCGAGCATGTCTTTCTCCCGACTACCGAGCGTGGACCGATTTGGCCACGAGTCCATCGGCGTTCTTGACGTACTTCAGTTCGACCGTCTCTCCGACCTTGATGTCGGCAAGGGCGATGGGGTCCTTCCCGCGTGTCACCTCAGCACCAGACTCGACTGTCGCGCCGACAATCATTTCCTTCTTCGCCGCGGTCATGGTTTTTATAACGATGACCTGAGGGGATTCGTTCACAGTCACCGCCATGACCTCTCCTCGGACGGTGCGAACCGCCGGCTCACCTGCCGAGGCTGTACCTGGCCCGAACAGTCCGACTCCAAGGGCGAAGACGAAGGCACCGGCCAGAAGTCTCTTTTGGATCTCAGGTGTCATGTTCCCCCTTCTCCGCTGCATACTCGCGCCACAGCGCATCTCCCACACACTTCTTAATCTTACGCACACTCCACTGGTGGGAATCTAGCATGAGACCGGGACAGGAGACAAGAGTTTTTTCGAGGGAGCGGCTCTTTTGTACGGAAGGAGCCTTGACATCCTTCAGTAGTTATCCGCCACTAGTGACGTTCCAGACAGAAGTCCAGGGGCCCGTTGTGTCCCTCTGGCCCATCGGGAAGGTTCATTGACTCTTCGCAGATCGTTTTGCTACGCTTAGCCATTCTTTCCCCTGCCGGTGGGTGTTAACATCCGCACACCCTTACGGCTACTGTGAAAGGACGCCCGATGGCCCCCCCGACACTTGCCACATCAGATTTGATCACCGCTCTCCGGCATAAGGCCGCGTCACTCCGTATCGACAGCGTGCGTGCGACCACCGAAGCGGGGAGCGGGCATCCCACAAGCTGCTGCTCGGCCGCGGATATCGTCGCGACCCTGTTCTTTGCCGTGATGCGATATGATCCGAAGAACCCCAAAGATCCAGGGAACGACCGGTTCGTCCTCTCCAAAGGCCATGCGGCCCCGCTGCTCTATGCTGCCTGGGCGGAGGCCGGGCTCTTCGACAAGGCCGAACTGCTGAAGCTGCGGACGCTGATCTCAGACCTGGAAGGCCACCCGACACCGAGGTTACCCTTCGTGGACGTCGCCACCGGCTCTCTCGGTCAGGGTCTGTCCGCCGGCCTAGGCATGGCCCTGAATGCGCGGCTCGACCGCTCCAACATTCGTACATACGTGCTCATGGGTGACGGTGAGTCCGTCGAGGGATCAGTCTGGGAAGCCGTGGAGGTGGCTCGCCACTACAAGTTGGACAGTCTCTGTGCCATCGTGGACGTGAATCGTTTGGGACAGAGCGACCCCACCATGCTGCAGCATGACATGGAAGGCTATCGCTCGCGGTGGGCCGGATTCGGGTGGCACACGCTTGTGGTCGACGGGCACGATTCGGCCGCACTGCTGAGCGCGTTCGATGAAGCGGGCAGAACAAAAGGGAGACCCACCGTCCTGTTGGCAAAAACGCTCAAGGGGAAGGGGATCTCCTTTGTCGAAGATCGTCCCGACTGGCATGGGAGACCTCTCAAGAAAGGCGAGGAGGCCCAGCGAGCAATTGAAGAGCTGTCGAGGCAACTCGTGCCCGCGAGCGCGACCCCGGAGGTTCGCCGTCCCGAGCCGGTTGGCAATGGGGTCCGCGCCCCGACGCCGATGGCCCCTCCCACTTACAGGCCCACCGACTCGATAGCGACGCGTGAGGCCTTCGGCGCAGCGCTAGCAGCCTTGGGTGCAGCCAACCCGCTTATTGTGAGCCTGGACGCTGACGTCAAGAACTCGACCTTCACGGAGAAGTTCGGTAAGCAGTTTCCCGACAGGTTTTTCGAGGGTTTCATCGCCGAGCAGAACATGGTCGGCGCCGCGGTGGGACTGGCTGCCTGCGGGAAGATCCCCTTCGCCGCCACCTTTGCCTGCTTCCTGACTCGAGCGTACGACTTCATCCGCATGGCAGCGATCAGCAAATCCAATATCAAGCTCATGGGCTCCCACGCCGGCGTCAGCATCGGCGAGGATGGCCCGTCCCAGATGGGGCTGGAGGATTTGGCCATGATGTCGGCGCAGCCCGGGGTGGTGGTCCTGTATCCATCCGACGCCATTTGTACGCATCGTCTCGTAGAAGCGGCGGCGGCACATCGTGGGCTCGTCTACATCCGGACCGGACGCCCCAAGTCCCCCGTTCTCTACGGCAATGACGAAACCTTCCGGATCGGCGGGGCCAAGCTCGTCCGGCAAGGCCCTGACGACCAATTGACGATCGTCGCGGCCGGCATCACACTTTTTGAAGCCTTGAAGGCGTATGACCAACTGAAGACTGTCGGCATCGCCGTACGGGTCATTGACCTCTACAGCATCGTCCCCATTGACCGTGCCACCCTCCTGGCCAGCGCGCGTGTAACCAACAGTCGCATTCTCACCGTGGAGGATCACTACGAACACGGGGGCATCGGGGATGCCGTCTTGAGCGCGGTGGGCAGCGAAGGTATCCGAGTCCAGAAACTGGCGATCCGCGAAATCCCCCACAGCGGCAAGCCGGATGAGCTGGTAGATCACTTCGGGATCAGTGCTCGCGCCATCGTCGAGACCGCCAGGCGCTTGGTCTAGACATTAGAGGGGAACCATGAAAACCGACGCGCTCAAACTGATTCCGCTCTTCACTCTCCTGTCGGACCGTGAGCGGCGCAAAATCGCCGGCGAAGTCGTCGAAACCTCCTATAAAAAGGGCGAGTACATCTTCCGCGAAGGAGATCGGGCCGACACGTTCCACATCCTAAAGTCCGGCTCGGTCAAATGCGTGAAGACGTCCCTGGATGGCAAGGAAGTCACCATGAAAGTCCTGATGCCGGGCGATCTCTTCTGCTGCGATGCCGCCGTGCTGGACGGAGCCGTCCACCCAGGATGCGCGCAACCCATGGGGGATGTGCATGTCTTGGCCCTCAGCAAGAAGGCCTACTTTGCCATGCTGCGGCGAAACCCGGACGCCGCCATGGAAGTCATTCAGTACCTGGGGAAACGGCTGCACGAAGCGCAGGAAAACGCCAAGGTCCTGGCGCTCAACCCGGCCGATCAACGTCTGGCTTCGCTCCTCGCGAACCTAGCTGCAAGGACCGGCGTTCAAGAGGTCGGCGGGATCCGGCTGACCGTCCGGCTGACGCGTCAGGACCTCGCAAACATGGTCGGCATCACGGTGGAGACTGCAATCCGAGTCATGAGCCGCTTCAAACGTCAACGGCTGGTCTCCGGCATGGCCAAGAACTTGATGATCCTGGACCTGGCCAAGCTCAAGCAGCTCGCGGAACCCTCTCCTTCACTCCAAGACTGACCACCCACACAATCTCAAAACATGACGGCAGTCATGTTTTTATCAGCTCCCATGTCCTATCCTTGCACCACTCACAGGACAAACCCGCGAAGTGAGGAAAGGGAGAGGAGAATTCATGTTGTCTCAACGCAGCACCGTCATGAAAATGGACGACAATGCCTGGCCGAAGGCGGACCGGGAATACGTGCTGTTGCAGTCGTGAGGCCCCCATGCCGCTGAAGGACGCCCTGTACCCCGGTTCTGCTGCAAAGGGAGCAACACCGTGCACAACGGCTGCGGATCACTGGGTCCCGTGGACCTCTTCATCCCAGGCTGCCCGCCGCACCCACTGACAATCCTCGACGGACTGTTGTGGCTGCTCGGCCGCCTCGAAGACCGTCCGTCAAATGAACGTATTCAGCCCCACTCGTAAGCGAGTCACCATTGGCGGACGGACGCCCAACCATGACTTCTCATGTTTCTGCAAACCCCGGACAGAGTCCCAACAGCAAGACGGGACACTTGATTGAGGATGCCTTGTCAGGATTCCTTGCCTGCCTGATCGCACTGCCGTTGTGCCTGGCGATTTCGCTGGCGTGCGGGTACCCGACCATCGCAGGCGTGTTCATGGCGATCATTGGCGGCATCCTGACGCCGTGGACCAGCAACTTGGAACTGACCATCAAAGGTCCCGCGGCCGGGTTGATTGTGATCGCGTTGGGAACGATCACCGAATTCGCTGAGATCTACGGTCCGGAACGCGCCTACCAGCTTGCCCTGGGAGTTGGTGTGGCGGCCTAGCAGTCGCGGGAGTCTTCATGGAAATAAGCGAGAGAGACAATCCGGTCATCTCAAAGATGTGGGGTTATCTACCTGCGGACGAGCGAGAAGAGCGCCTGGTTGACCAGGTCTTGATAAACCCGGCTGAATTGCTGCCTTCCAATAGGTCCTTCTACCATTATTCGGGTTCGTTCACGACACCTCCTTGCCGCGAGGGAGTCACGTGGTACATCATGAAGCACCCGATCAAGGTCTCCAAAGAGCAGGTTGCCAGGTTTTCGTCGCTATACAGAACCAATGCAAGGCCGGCTCAGCCCGCAAACGACAGGGTGATTCAGTCTAGTATCAGGTAACACGCCGTGCACGGGTAACCTGGACCGCTTCCTTGGTGTGGGTGTTGGGCGTCGATATGGAAGCGTGTCACCGAGGCACTCGAATCATCATTCAGAAAAAGGAGGTACGAAGGGGCGCTGGGTCTCCGCAACGCCAAAATCGTGCATCGATTCTCAGACAGCGTCTGGGTTGGCGGGTCTCGGAGGGGATTGCCAACACGAAGATGAAGGCTGGAAGAAGCATCTAATGGAACAACGGATCTGGGAGGTTATCGCCTATGAACACACGTTCTCTCCTAACGGGCAAGCCGTCGCCGATATCCAGGCTAAGGTCCAACCGGAAGCAGTCAGTGGCAAGTAACCCCGTGGCCGGACCCAAATCAAGGGTCGCCACGGAAAACATACAAAAGGAGACGGTCATGAAGACGTTCATTTCGGTCGGCCTGCTGGTCCTTCTCCTCTCAGTTGGAGGGACGAGTTGGGCGGCCAATAAGCATACGGTCACGACCCTCGACTATCAACCCTGGTATGAGCCGGCCGGCCTGACGATCGACGTCGGGGACCAGGTAACATGGAGCAGTCCCAGTGTCCATACCGTGACGGACATCAAGCTCCTAACAACCGGGAAACCGGACTTCCATAAGGTTCTGCTTCCAGGGGAAAGCTTCAGCTATACCTTTGCGTCGGCGGGGGAATGGGACTACCTCTGCGCGCTGCATCCATGGATGAAGGGCAAGATCGTCGTCAGGCCGGGGCGGGTTTCCCCGGTGGAGAAGGGCGAGATCTGGGTGGCCGCTCAATTTCAGAACGGTATCCAGATCGTCGATCCAGATACCGACAAGGTCGTTGATTATATCCACGTCGGAAATAATCCCCATAACATCTGGTTCACCCCGGAGGGACGGTACGCCTACGTGACCAGTTGGCACGAAGAGGACCTGTGGAAAATTGACGTGAAGTCGCGGACCGTCCTGAAGAAGATCGAGGTGGGACCGGCGCCGGCCCATGTCTATGTCAACCCCACGGGCGATAAGGTCTACACCACGGTGATGGGGTCCAACTATATCACCGTGATTGACGGCAAGAACGATACCGTTGTCGGGAAAATCGAGACCGGCGCCGGCCCGCACGGCTTCTGGCCCACTCCGGACTGGAAGTACTTTGTGGTGGCTGAATCGCACGCGGCCGATGCTGCCGTGGTGGACATCGCCAAGGGAAAAACCATCGCGCACATTCCTACGGGTGTGGTTCCGCTCGGAGCCTCGGTGACTCCGGATGGCAAGAAGGCGTATATCGGAAACGGAATTTCTGGGACGATCTCGGTCTTGGACCTCACGACCATGAAGAAGATCAAGGACCTCAAGGTCGGCGGTCTGCCGGTGCAGACCCCAGTGAACCCTAAGTATAAGTATGCCGTCGTACCCAATAAGGGTCTGGGTGTCGCCCACATTGTGGACACCGTTAAGGATGTGGTGGCCAAGGACGTTCCCACGGGCAGGGGGGCCCATGGGGCGGACTTCAGCCTGGATGGCCGATATGCCTACGTGAGCAACACGTTCGACAATACGACCACCAAAATTGACATGGAAACATTCAAAACCACTCAGATCGAGATGTGGGGCGGGCCCAATACGAGCGGCGGTCAGGGCGTCACGGTCTTGAGAGTTGTGCCAAAGTAACGCACTCTGCGGGAGGGAGAGGTTCGCCTCTCCCTCCCTAATCTTAGGATGAGTAGAAGAGATACGGCGGTCAGCAGCTCGTCGATGGTGGAACGTACCGGTTGGAGATGGCCAAGTGTCGAGCGAGTTTCCTGAACCGCTCGATGGGATTGAATGGCGATTACCCATTCACGTTTGACGGACTAAAGGCCGTCACGGATTCGGAGCGACAAATACCAACACCTTCAAACGCGCGCCGGTGTGATTCGTCACACCGTGTTCTTCGCCGGCCGGCGCCATCGTCCCCTCTCCCGGTCCAAGCAGGCGCTCTTCGTTACCCACCTTGAATTTCCCCTGCCCTTCCAGAACCAAGTATACCTTGTCCTGCCCGCCATGCACATGTCCTTTTTGCTCCTGGCCCGGTTCGAAGCAGTATACGTCGAAAAAAAACCGCGCGGTCTGAAATATATTGTTCTTCCTCATCTTCTCACCGCTAAACTGCTGGTAATCTGACAGGTGTATGACTTTCATATGTCCCCGCTCCTTACGCAGAATTCTGCTCCGCCTGTCGCTTCTCCACAACACGGATTATGGAATCCACCGGCACCAGATGGCGTGACACCCCCAGGTCCTTGGGAGGGATGCCCATCGCCAAGCCCAGCAATTGGGGCAGGTGCAAGATGGGCAAGTTGAGATTCGTGTTGACCGCCTTCCCCGCTCGATCCTGATATATGTCCAGGCTCATGTGGCAGAGAGGGCACGGCGTCACCATAAAGTCGGCGCCTCCTTCTTTGGCTTTCCTCATGTTCGTGCCGGCCATCTCGACGGCGATCGATTCCTTTTCTAAGATAATCGGAAAGCCGCAACACTTGGTGCGCCCGGCATAGGCCACCGGCTCACCCCCGACCGCCCTGATGACCTTCTCCAGCGAAGTCGGATTCTCCGGATCGTCGAATCCCAGATCCCACGACGGCCGCAAAATGAAACAGCCGTAGAACGGCGCGATGCGAAAATCCTCCATCGAAACCAGAACCTGCTCGCCAAGCCGCCGCAGCCCGACTTCCCTGACGACGATCCAGAGTAGATGTTTCACCTGGACCCTTCCTCCATAGGTCATGCCCTCGCGCGCCAGTACGCCGTTGATCCGTTCCCGAAGCGCCGGCTCGGCTTTCAGCCGTTTGTTGGCCGCTCCCATCACGCCCTGGCAGGTGCCGCAGATCGTCATCACGTCCAGCCCGAGTTGCTCGGCCTGCGCGAAGGTCCGCGCGTTCAACGCTACCTGTACGTCCGGTTCCGCCTCCCCCACCACGCCGGCGCCGCAGCAGGACGCGGCGGTCAACTCGACGACCTCGATTCCCAGCCGGCTGATGATGGCCATTGTGGACTGGTATAGTTCGGGGGTGGCACCCTTGGCAGCACAGCCGGAATATAACGCGTACTTCAGCGGCATGGGGGCCTCACGACCACAACAGCGGGATTCACGGACAGCCGACCTGAGGCAATCGGCACCCGGCGATCGCCCTCATCCCGGCTCCTGAACACTGTCTCACCGGCGTTCCCTGCATAATATTCGGTGTTTTCCAGGCCGTTACTTAAAGTGGTCACGCCGCTCGAAGGCACTGCCGCGCAAGCCGGGAGAGCAGGCGCGGTTTAGGGCAAAGTCTATCCTGCACTCCTCGAGTCCGCATGAGTGCAGAGGTTGTCAGAAGCAACAGTCAAGGATGAGTCAGAAGTGCGGCGGAACGACACAGGAATATAGCGTGGAACTCAGGAAACGCATCTCGTCTTCAAATTGGAACAGTTCACGAGATACGGGGCCGCGTCACGAAGCGGGAATGGACCGTCTCACTGTGAGGCTGGTTACGCGCTCTTCTTGTAAACGAACAAACCGACGACCAGAATCACGACGATGATGATCGCGAACCACAAAAAGGTAGTAAAGGAATCCATGGCCACTCCTTTCGCTCGAGCCGTTACGCAACGAGATAGGACACCACGGTAAACCCCGTTTTCATGGTTGTCAAGGCGTCTCCAAGCTCGCGGGAACTAGCCGATCCGCCATCCCGTCTTGCGACGGGGACGGATCGGCGTCACGGTTACGCTTGCTCACACCCCCGACATCCTCGTAAAGACCGGAAGCACGGGAGCAGCTATAGGGTTGATAAGGCGCTCACCCGAATCGGTCCAAGACATCAGCAGCCCTGCGAAGCGCTGATCCGGATCGTGGAGGATGTCCACCAACCGCTGCACTTCCCACAGCGCGTCCTTCGACTCGATCTTGACCTCACGGGTCGCACCTGGGCTGATCGGGGAGTCGTTGTCCATGGTCAAGCCGGCTGCCGCCACGAGTTCAGCCGGGTAGTTCGGGTCGAGATTTCTGGCTTGGCCGGTCTTGTTGAGGAACCTGATGCCTGCCGTCGTGAATTCTCCGATGCTCACGGGCTGATCACCGTTGTTGGTGGCGCGGAGATGCAAGCGCAGCGCGCGACCCGGAACGTCATACTCCGCATGGATCACCTCGACCACCATAGGATTCGCCTTCACCGGCAGCGGTTTAATCTTTGTTTCGCCGGCCTGGAGAGGGACGGTAACAGGGTACTTGGCTTCATTAGCGAAGTAACCGATCGCCACCAAAACAAGGGTTACTACCAGAAGGGCGGCCCCCACTTTGCGGTCGATCGGGTCGAGCAGCAGTGCGTCTCCCTGTGAGGCGAGCACCCGGGCGCGAATGAGGAACATCGGTCTGACCATGAAGAAGCCTACCCAGAATACCGCAAGGGCACCCCAAAGGAGGTGCCACCCTATCCCGATCGCAGTTCCCATGGTCTCCGAATCGAAGGTTTCGCCCGTCAGCGTCTTGATCGGGTTGGTAAAATCACTGAATCGGCCCGTGATATCCATCCAGCCCCCAGGCCCGGCAACAGGGCCGGCCTCTTTGATGGCAAACATCGGGTGGATGTGATGGTGACCAGGGATCCGAGCCTTGAGGGTGATCTCGTACTCGTAGTCCCGACCGATCTCCATCGGCCCCGAGGTGAACATGGGCGTCCCGTTCACTTTCGAGTTGAGACGGACGAACACCGAACTCGGGGAGCCCACGTTGAGGAACGTACGGTGAGGCTTGACGACGGCCCGCGGCCAGTCTTCCGACAAATGAAACTTGCCCTTCAGCGTCGCGATACCATTGACGGCGGTCGACTTTCCTACCCACTCAGTGTCGTACCAATTCACGGTGCGCATCCGCAGGAACGGTTCCTGAGACCGCTCGCCATGCGCGGCAGCGGGAGAGGTGTCGAGCACCAGGGAGAACGCCAGTGCCGCCATCCCGCAGAACCCGATCACACACAATTTGAATACGTTCTTAGCGCTCATGATTTTCCCTCTGCAAGTTTAGCCCTCTCTGCACGCGCCAAGTCGCCATACGCGAGGACATCGGACACCTTCGTCGTTCGGTTCCTGGAGTCCGTGAGGTAAAAGTACGCGGTGCAGAAGAACTTCCCGAACTGCCACCAAAGGATGTACATCAACGAGGAGGCGAAGGCCGCGAAGAACGCGGAGATCATTGTGCTATGTCCGCCGAACGTGCGAAGCGACCCCACCTCGATCATCCGGATGTACTCAGGCGTCCCGGTGCGGACATAAAGGAAGCCCATGTAGTCGGCCCACGAGAGCAACTGCCCATCCACGACGACCGGCACCTTACTGTACGCGAATAGGGCCCAGTTGGTCGGGTAAAACAGCGCCGCGAACAACCATGCCCCGACCACCGCTGTGATCACCCAGCTCCTGGTGAGCAGCAGGACTATGTCGAGGACCAACGCGCTGGGGAGCAGGGTGGCGGGCATGACGAAGTTGTACGGATAGTTGGACCACCACCACCAGGCGAGAACAATCGTGACCCACTTGCCGGCGAGGAGCGCTAGGATAGTCAACGTCGCGCCAAACGGTTGTCGGTAGTTCACCCAGAGGTAGTATTGGATCGCGGCGCAGAAGGTGATCGCCGTAACCGGTGTCACGACCACCCACCACTGCCGGTCCTTCCAGTCCAGCCAGAAATCCCAGTCTCCCGCAAGCAGGTCGAAGTGCATGTGAAAGGTACCGATTATGGTGACAAACAGGATAGGGATGAAATAGATATAGTCTATGTGTCTGGACATTGCGACGCCTTCCGGCGGCAGCTTTGCAGCTTTGATAATCTCGGCGGTTCTAAACATATCTGACCCCTCCCTTATCCCTTATTCCACCCGGCCCGTTGGGTGGCCCCGTTCCCCGGCATCCGGAGAACGGAGCCAGCCAGCAGATAGACGACTCAGCACTAGAACGGATTCAGAATGGCCTTGGACTCGCGGTTCCAGATCACATCGGCCAGGTTGGACATGCGCGAGACGATCTGAGCCGCAACCCCCCCCGCCGCACCGAACAGGCCGCACCAGCCCAGAGTCACGAACCCCCAGTGCAACGGCGCGGAGAAGAGTTCATCCACAAACCAGAATGCATGGCCCCACTCGTTGAGCCCTACATTGGGCAGGATAAACATCGGCCCCACGACCGCCGCCACCAAGGGAAACGAGGTTGCTTTGCCGTACAGCGGCAGCCGGGTCTGGGCATACAGGTAACTCGCGACCCCGCAAGTGATGTACAAGGGGAAGGTGCCGTAGAAGGCGACGATATGGCTGGCGGTGAAGCTCGTGTCGCGGATGATCACCTGGTGCCACGCCGCGTCCTGCTCCAGGGTATAGCTCCCCGCGTAATACACTCCCCAGATGTAACAGGCGAGCCACATCATCCAATAGAAATACCGCTTGAGCTCCAACTTCGGGTCAAGGTTGGCCAGGTTACGATCCCGCGTCGTCCAGAGCCACCCTATAGTCACTGCAAAGAAAACGGCGTTCGCGACGACGTTAAAGCGCCACAGACCCATCCACACCGAATCGAATTCCGGTGTCATTGAGTCCAAGCCGTACTTGAAGCCAAAGGCGCGCTGGTACAAGACCCAGAATACGCCGATCGCCAACATGGAGAACCAGCCTATCTTGAAGGTCCTCGAACTGTACCATTGTGATATGTCATACCCACCGTCCTTACCTTCTACGGTGGACTTGGCAGAGTCATACGTCGTAGCCATTTCCCCTACCTCCTTCTTTTCTATTGTGAACCACCGCTACCCCGTTCCCGCAAAAAGTTCCGGGCTGTTGCCTTCGCGCAGAGAGACTATACGAAAAGGCTGTTTTAAAAATATGATCTACGTCATGTTGCATTTGCGCAGCAAGATTATCCGATAAAGTTCCTGTGAGTCAAGCACAAAATCAAGGCTATAAATGGGCACTCTCAACCCGTGCCCTACTTCTTTACCTCCGCATGTTCTCAGTGCACATGGTCGCTCGGTGGAGGGAGGATTTCCTTCTCCCGGTTGAGTTGATCGATCTGCCGCATCAATGCGCCGATGTCTGTCCAACCCGCGCCGTCCCCTTCAGGGATCCAGCGCGCCCGCAAATAGCCGTAACGGTCCACCAGGAACTCCATGTGCTTCGGAGATGTTCCTTCGCCAGCCAGATCGGGATGGCTGAGGGTTCTACGGAACAAGGCGTAACTGCGGGCAATTTCCGTCGCCCCCTGCGTCGCCACCGGGAAAGGCATGTCTGTTGTGATTGCCGCCATATCCTCCTGGCTGAGGTCATTGATGGGCACAGCCAGCACCACCGTATTGCCGCCGCTCAGCCTGGCGTAGGCCAGCCGCAACTGATCGAGCCTCGCGCGAGAGTCCGGCCAGGAAAACAGGACCAACAGCACCGCTTTTTGCCGGCGGAAGTCCTTCAATGTGCCGCTCGAACCGTCGTGCGCGGAATAGGGAAAGTTCTGCGGCGCCATGTAGGGCTCACCGGGGGCGACGCGGGGACTGATGAGACGTGCCTGGTACCCGCGGGAGTTGGCATGGAGAAAGTTCACGATATCCCAGCGATCCTCCGCCGAGAGTTTGTCGGCAAACGCCGGCATGCCCGTACCGGGAATACCGTAGGTCAGCCAGTGGAAAAAATCCCCTGCGGTATGCTTGGCGGTGTGCGGCTCCGTGAGCAGATCCACCGGTTGCTTCGGCAGAGTCTTGGCCAGAACGCCATTGCCCTTGGCTTGGGGTCCGTGACAGGCCACGCAGTTTGCGGCGTACAGGGTGACACCGTTGGCAATGGAAATGGCATCGAACGGGACCGGCGTCTTGCGGTAGGTTTCCGGATACGCCTGAACGGCAAGGGGAGGCAGCGCCACGGCCAGCGCGCAGGCCGCCAGCGCGCCTGGGATGGCAGTGCGCCACTTCCTCTCCCACTGCTTGGCCCGATGGAGTGCAGCCGACCCGCCTGCCAGGAGAAGCAGCGCGACTCCGACCCACACACGGATCATTACGCTCGGCTCGCCCCAGGTGGCATCGATGGAGAAGCGGAATGGATAGGGCCAGTCCTCAATGACGGCATGCTTTGCCGGCACGGCGTTCGCCAGCATTGTCGCCACCAACACCAACACCGACGCGAGCACGACTTCGACGGTGACCCCTCTTCGAAGTCCTCGTTCGCCGACCGCCGCCAAATCCGGATTCTGGTCGAGCGACGGCAACCAGGCGAAACGCGCGCGCGCGGCGATTACGAGAATCACGGCAAGCAACGCAAGCTTTGCGTTGAGAAGCCAGCCGTAGCTCGACGCGACCAATGCGGCATAGCTCGCGTCCACCATGCGATCCGCAACGATGATGCCGGTGGCCACGATCGCTATCATCACGGGCAGCGCGATCGCCGAGAAACGCTTCAGGGTCTTGATGTCGGATCGATCCGCTTCCTCGCGTGACTGCTGCCTGGTGGCGACGAACAAGACAGCGAGAACGGCCGGCAGCCCCCCGAACCAGACGCTCGCCAAAACGATATGCAGCGCATAGGGCAGCACCGAAATCACGGACCGTTCTTCGGCTGCGGAATGGCTGACGAGCGATCCCATAGCCAGCGTGAGTGCGGCGACCGCCGCGCACAGCCAGTACCGCCATCGTGCCCTGGGCGAAGTCCGAAGGTAGAGGACCATCCCGAACACGAGGAGCGCACAGGTCGCGCGCGCCGTCCAGATGAATCCTATGCGGGTCTTCTGTAAGAGTTCCAGCCAGGCTCCCGGGCGCCAAGCATTTTCGTCAAAGCCCGTGGCCTGCGCCGTAGTCGTGGCCAGCAACCCCAGCAACCCCAGCAACAGCGTGACCGCCAGCCACGGTAACGCCCGTTCCAGGCGGGCGAGCCATGGGGCGTCGAATGGAGTGCTCGCGCGCGCTGCAATCGCAAGAAAGACGCAGCCGCCCATCAGGATCATGTTTGACGCAAGCTGCAACCAGCGGAAAAGCGCGCCGATGACCTCGATCATTTCTTTTGCACTTTGCCCTTCACCGTGAAGTCGAAGGACGACTCCACCACGTGACCGTCCACCGATAGCACCCGGAATTTAACCAAGTATTTCCCGGGCTCCAACTCCGGCAACGGCAGGACGATGGATTTCCGGTCATCCGGAGCAAGTTGAGGCTTGATCTCGGTTACGGGATGCTTCTCGGCGTCCAGAACGACAAGCGAAAGATAGGCGCCTTCAATTTCCTCGTTGAACCAGAGCCGCACCTGCGCGGGGGCCTTGGCGAGGACAGCCCGGCGAGGCGGCTCTGCTTTGACCAGCATCGAATGCGCCAGCGCCGGGGCGACAGGCCAGCTCATCGCCATTGCCATCACAGTACCCACCACGAGGCGGGTGAGCGCGTGAACCGCCAATGAATCCATCGGATCTCCTCCTCGGTCTTAGACTGCTGCGCTCGAGCGCAACGGTGGCCACTTGGCCGTCTTGTGTCGGCGCAGTGCCCTTTAGTGACCGGATGGCCGGCTGCCTACGAAACGGTGATTTCCGAAGATTTGCGACGGCCGCGCTGGAAAAAGTAGATCGCCGCTACGCCGCCGAGCGCTGCGACCAGGACCACGATCATGATGTAGTGCATGGAGTGCGAAATCCTGTCCGATTCCCCTACCGAGAACGGAAATCGCCCGACATGCTGCTGCTGGTCGCCCACCGTGACTAGCCCGACAAACTTGCCGGGCTGGTCGAAGTTGTATTCGATATCGACCGAGCCGCTGGGGTAGACCTTGGCCGGCATGTGCAAGACCGTGGCGGCCTGAAGATCCTGCTCCAAGCCCGTATCCCTGATGACTCGAACCTCGATGGGCAAAGCGCGGAGTTCGTGTTCAATATAATCGAGCACCACCACCGTACGGCCGGTTGCCGGAATGTCCTGGCAGAATTCCTTGTCGAATGTGTTGTCAGGCTGATAGCTATTGAAGTACATGCGGTAGGGTCCGACTCGGAGTATGCAGAGGTCCTTGTCCAATTCGTGCCCTCCGTGCTGGGCCTGTGCGGAGAATGGAACCGCAATCGCAAGCATCAAGAAGCACACGCAAGCAGGCTTCACAAATTGCCATGACATCGTCTGGCTCCTCATCCTTGCTTAGACGCGCTCAATGTTCCTCGTCGAACCGGAGCTGCCCCCACGCCGGCGCGGGGCGACAGGCCGGCCCATCGCCATTACAGCGCCCACCCTGACGCATGTGAGCCGGTGAACCGTCAATAAACCCGTCATCATTCCGCTTCGTCCTGGACTGCTGCACTCGAGCGCGACTTTAGCCATTTGGCCGGTTTGTCCCTGCGCGCTGCTCTCCAGCAACCGACCGGCTGTCTACGAAACGGTGATATCCGTGGATTTGCGACGATCGCGCAAGAAAAAGATTAGCGCCCACACCGCGGCAAGTGCTGCGACCGGGACCATATAGATCGAAAGTATGTACCGGGAAAAAAAATTCGATTCCCCTACCGAGAACGGAAATCGTGAGACATGCTGCTGCTGGTCGCCCACCGTGACTAGCCCGACGAATCTGCCGGGCTTATTGAAGTTGTATTCGAAATCGACTGAGCCATTTGGGTAAACCTTGGGCGGGATGTGCAAGACCGTGACGGCCTCAAGATCCTGCTCCGAGCCCGTATCCCTGATGATCCGAACCTCGGTGGGCAAAGAGCGGAGTTCCGGCTCCAGATAATCGAGCACCACCACCGTGCGGCCGGTTGCCGGAATGTCTTCGCAGAATTGCTTCTCCCGCGTGCTTGAAGGCTGATACCCGGTGAAATGCATCATGTAGGGGCCGACCGTGAGTTTGCACATGTCCTCTGCCATTGACAGACCCCCGTGAGCCTGGGCCTGTGTGGACAATAGAACCCCGCTTGCGAACACCATGCACCCAAACATAAGTTTCAGGTATAGGAAAGACTTCATGAAGCTCCTCTCCCTGGAATGGTGAAGTTGATGCTTGCGCACTTGCACGACGGGTCGGACACCATCTCGCTGCTTACGTTCGGCGGGAAGCCCACCAATTCCGCACCCGCTTCAATTTCGAGAGTTCATACGCTACCACGGCGAGCAGCAGCAGCCCCGTCAGCGGTCCAACTGCGGAACGCGCAAGCCTCGAATAGTCGATCTGCTGTACCCGCAACAGGTAGTACGATGGACTCAGCCCTTCAGCCGTGATGATTAACTTGTAGAGGCCCTTGTCCAGCCTGGCCTCGCCCCTGACCACTCCGTCCGGGTGGGAGACCGGACGCCATTCTGCCACCGTCTGATCTCCTTCTGTCTCGGTGAGTCCCCTTACAATCCGGATGCCTACCGGCATGCTGCGCAGCCCCGGGTCCACGAGGTCTACGACCAGGAAGGTGTCGCCCTCATCGGGAATTTCCGTGCAATATTGCGCTTTCGGCTTGAATTGCGGCTGGTAGGCGCTGAAATGCACCATGTTTCCACCTACCCGGCGCATGCAGGTGTCATCTTCAATGGCCACGTTTCCATGCGCGGCGGCTGCGCCGGGATCAAGTACTGCAACAAGCATGAGAACCGTAGAGCCTGCCTGTGCCACTCGCCTAATCATAGCTGGACCCTCCTGTCCGGGACCTTGCGATGATCCGCTCCGCGTTCCGCCAGGATGACCGTGCTCCTTCCGGCTAACCGATTCTGGCATTTAGTTACATTAGCAGGAGAAACGTCGGCGTCACAACAGAACGGTCTGACGCGACGTATCCGATTGGCGGGCATGGGCGTTATGAGACCTTCCCCCGGCGGCACGCAGAGCGATCTGAGGCCGCAGGACAATCCTCTGGAGTGTCGTCTTGGCACGAATCCACACCTCCCGCCTCTCTTTCTGTTCGAGGGTCATGGGCAAAGAGCCGGGTGGGGTTCACATGTTACGGAATTTACCAGAACCGACCCATACTGTAAAGATGGAAAGTTACAAGAAACGAGTGAACAAGAGTAGCAATTTCCCCGATCTTTGACGCGCGTACGAGAAGACCTTCTGACAAGGGCTGTTGCCAGGAAGGCGCACGGGCGCACATTTCTTGTCTTGACGAGTTCTCCGAGCATCATGAGAAGACGATGCCGGATGGTGGGCAGCGTGAAGGACTGCCAGTCACAGTAACGAACGGTAGGAGATGGACGTGACGCATATGCCGTGTGGGCCGGGGCTGGGCCCACTTGGCGGCGGTCATCGATTCGTGGCTGAGTTCGCCTTGCGAGGCATGGCCAAAGAGGCCGAACGTTCGCTTGAAGCGGCGTGTCTGCCCTGGTTCGGCACCCTATCAGTTTCAACGCGTTGCCCACGCGCGCCAGGTGCTCTGCACCTGGCTGGACTGGTACAATATTGCGAAAGTGATGTTCGCTCCCTTTAAAGGGGCCACAAATTGCCATATAGTGACTCCGACCTTGCGAATGGACTGCCCCGCTCCAGCGACAGTCGGACCTTATGAGATGAGGCGGCAGGCGGTGTCGAAAAAACGCTCACGGACAGCGAGACCAAAAAAGATTCGACGCCGCGCAATTGTTTTTCTTCGGTCTCAGTGGGACTTCTCCTAATATGTTACAAACCGTCGCGCTGAGTTGCAGTCGCGGGGAACGACACCTGTTCTCCGACGTCAGCCTGACGGTCATGCCGGGGACTCTGTTGGCTGTGATGGGTGAAAACGGCAGTGGCAAAACCAGCCTCCTCCGCATGTTGAGCAGCCTGTTGTCACCTAATGGAGGCGCGATCCTTTGGGAGGGGAAAGACATCCGCCAACTAAAGGAACTCTATTGTGCCCAGCTCACCTATATTGGGCATCTCAACGGAATCAAGGAGGACCTGACTCCGATCGAGAACCTCAAGGTCGCCGCCTGCCTGGCTGGCGATGAAAGCTCCGGCGCAATCGTGCAGAAGGCGTTGGAGGCCGTCGGTCTGAGGCAATCGGCTCATCGTCTGCCGACGAGGGTACTATCACAAGGACAGAAGCGCCGCGTGGCGCTGGCGCGTCTCTGGCTTTCCACCCGTCCGTTATGGCTCTTGGATGAGCCGTTCACTTCACTCGATGCTGCTGCCACAAGATACTTGACCCAACGCCTGCAGTCGCATCTGAGTAACGGCGGCATGGTGGTCGTGGCCACTCACCAGGAGGTTGCTCTCCCAACTGATTCCGTCCAGCACCTGAGGCTGACTGGATGAGCCGGCCCAGCATGTGTGAGGCATTGCGCGGGGTTGTCCGGCGGGATCTTCTGCTGGCCATGCGGCGCCGTTCGGATGTGGCGATGTCGGTCTTCTTCTTCGTCATCGTCGCGAGCCTCTTCCCGTTGGGGGTTGGGCCGGAGCCGGCGGTTCTGCGGATGATCGCCCCCGGTGTGCTCTGGGTCGCGGCCCTGCTTGCTTGTCTGTTGTCGCTGGGGCGCGTATTTACGGCTGACTATCTCGATGGCGTGTTAGAACAGATGCTATTGATACCTCAACCTCTGGCGGTCTTGGTCGTTGGCAAGGTATTCGCGCACTGGGTGATCTCTGGGTTGCCAGTGGTCCTGCTCTCGCCTCTCCTCGGCTTGCAATTCGGCCTTGGTGGGGACTCGCTGGGGGTGCTGACGTTGTCGCTCTTGCTCGGCACGCCGACGTTGAGTGTGATTGGGGCCATCGGCGCCGCGCTGACTCTTGGCGTGCGCGGGGGCGGCTTGCTGGTCGCCCTCCTGGTGCTTCCCCTCTTTATTCCGGTGCTGATCTTCGGGGCCGGCGCCGTCACGAGCAGCTTGGCCGGAATCGGCAGCGAAGCGAATCTGTCGTTGCTCGGAGCCAGTTTTTTGCTCTCACTCACGTTTGCGCCATGGGCCACGGCTGTTGCATTACGCATCGCGTTGGAATAATACATTCTCATGAGCTTCATGGGCATCAACTGGTTCAGGTATTCGTCGCCGCAAGCCTTCCACCCTCTGGCCGGGAGGATGATCCCGTGGTTTTCCGCCGCCGCGCTCGTGTTGATCGGCGTCGGCCTGTACATCGGATTCTTCGTCGCTCCGACCGATTTTCAACAAGGCGAGGCCTACCGCATTATCTTCGTTCATGTGCCGACTGCCTGGATGTCGATGTTTCTGTACGTTATCATGGCTGCATGGGCCGCCCTCGGGCTGGGGTTGAATGCGCGCCCCTCGTTCATGATGGCTCAGGCCATCGCGCCCACCGGTGCGATGTTTACGTTTCTTGCGCTTCTCACCGGCGCGATGTGGGGCAAACCGACCTGGGGTGCTTGGTGGGTGTGGGATGCCCGGCTGACGTCGGAACTGATTCTGCTGTTTCAGTATGTTGGGATCATCTTGTTGCGCGCGTCGATTGACGACCTGCGCCGCGCCGATCGCGCGAGCGCCGTCTTTGCGCTGGTCGGTGTGGTCAATGTCCCGATTATCTATTTTTCCGTGCGCTGGTGGAACACGTTGCACCAGGGGGCATCAGTCAGCATGACGGCCTCGCCGAAAATGGCCACGACGATGGTGACCGCGATGCTGGTGATGACGCTCGGCTTTTGGATGTATAGCATCGCGGTGACGCTGGCCCGAATGCGTTGTGTGATTGTAGAGCGTGAGCGACAACCGTCGTGGGGCAAGAATTCCGCGATTCAGGAAGTAGCGGAGGCGCGCGAATGCAGTGGGGGAGTCTGACTGAGTTTCTGGCGATGGGCGGGTACGGCCTCTATGTGTGGACCTCGTTCGGCGCCACGGCACTGTGCATGGTGTGGGAAGTCCTCGCAGTATGGCATCGACATGTCTCGGCGGCGGCAGGACGCCGTGACCTGTCGTAGGAGGATCTTGATTCGATGAAACCTCGCCACAAACGGTTTGTTTTCATCGGCCTGGGTCTGATCGCGGTGGCGGTGGCTGCGATGTTGGTGCTGAATGCGTTTCAGAGCAACCTCGTATTCTTTTTTACGCCGACGCAGGTGGCGAACGCCGAAGTGCCGAAAGGGCGCGGCTTTCGGATCGGCGGGATGGTCGAAAACGGCAGCCTCACACGCGACGGCGATGGGTTGACCGTGCATTTCGTCGTGACCGATATGGCGAAACGCGTTCCCGTGACGTTCAAAGGGATTCTTCCTGACTTATTCAAGGAAGGGAAGGGAGTGGTGGCCCAGGGTCAACTCAGGGCCGATGGGACATTCCTTGCGAGCGAAGTGCTGGCGAAGCACGATGAAAACTATATGCCGCCGGAGGCTGCGGAAGCGCTCGCCAAGGCGAAGGCTGCAGGGGCGCAGAGCAGCAGTACACTCGTCGTCAATCCACGTTAGGAGCCAACATGATTCCTGAAATCGGCCATTTCGCCTTGATTCTCGCGCTCTGCATGGCGGCGGTGCAGGGGAGCCTTCCCATCTATGGGGCTGCGGTTGGAAGCTCGACACTGATGTCCGTGGCGAAGCCGGCAGCGCGCGGGCAATTCCTCCTGGTCCTTCTGGCCTTTTGTTGTTTGGGGTATGCCTTTGCGGCCAAAGACTTCTCCGTGCTTTACGTCGCGTCCACGTCGAATTCCCAGCTCCCCCTGCATTATCGCCTCGCCGCCATCTGGGGCGCGCACGAGGGATCGCTGCTCCTCTGGGTGTTCATCCTGTCCATTTGGATGGTCGCCGTCTCGTTTTTCTCCACCCATCTGCCGGAGGCGATGCGCGCGCGCATTCTCGGCGTGATGGGATTAGTCAGCATGGGATTTCTCCTGTTCATGTTGACGGTCTCCAATCCGTTCGAGCGGTTGATCCCAGCCGCATTCGATGGGCGCGATCTGAATCCCCTGCTGCAGGACCCCGGAATGGTGATACACCCGCCGATGCTCTACATGGGTTACGTCGGGTTCTCCGTCGCCTTTGCGTTCGCGATCGCCGCGCTCTTGGGGGGAACTCTGGACGCAGCCTGGGCGCGTTGGTCACGCCCCTGGACGACCGTTGCCTGGTGTTTTCTGACCGTGGGGGTCGCGATGGGGAGCGGCTGGGCCTACTATGAACTCGGCTGGGGCGGCTGGTGGTTCTGGGATCCGGTCGAAAACGCCTCCTTCATGCCCTGGCTGGCTGGAACTGCGTTGATTCACTCGCTGGCGGTCACAGATAAACGGGGTGGTTTCAAAGCCTGGAGCGTGTTGCTCGCCATTTTTGCTTTCTCGCTCAGCCTGCTCGGTACTTTCTTGGTCCGATCCGGCATTTTGACCTCAGTGCATGCGTTTGCCACTGACCCGAAGCGCGGCTTGTTCATCCTCGTGTTCCTGACCGTGGTGATCGGAGGCTCACTGATTTTGTACGCGTGGCGTGCGCCGCGCGTGGGACTGGGCGGCGGCTTCTCCCTCGTATCGCGCGAGGGGACGCTTCTGGGGAACAATGTGTTGCTGGTCGCGGCCTTGGGGTCGGTGCTCTTGGGCACGCTGTACCCCTTGTTTCTGGATGCGCTGGACCTCGGGAAAATCTCAGTCGGCCCACCCTATTTTGACACCGTCTTTGTCCCCCTCATGACGCCCGCCATCTTTTTGATGGGGATCGGTCCTCTACTGCAATGGAAGCAAGCAAGCCTGCCGGAATTAGCAATACGCCTGCGCTGGGCCTTCGGGGTGAGCGTCGCGACCGCCTTGGCGCTTCCGGTTGTGCTGGGCAAGTGGACGCCGCTCATCAGCCTAGGACTTCTGCTCGCGCTCTGGATTGCAACGACGACGGTGGTGAATGTCCGGGAACGGGTGAGTCATCTTGTCGGCAACAGTCTCGTAAGCTGTCTGGCGACGCTCCCGCGGGCTTATTGGGGCATGGTGCTCGCTCATTGTGGCATCGCAGTTTTTATCGTCGGCGTCACGATGGTCAAAGGGTTCGAGGTCGAGCAAGATTTGCGGATGAATGTGGGCGAGACCGCGACGATCGGCGGCTACACCTTCCGGTTTGATGGAACCGAGCAGTATAAAGGACCGAACTATATTGCGGCGCGCGGGACGTTTCGTGTGAGTCAGGATGGCCGTGACGTGACCGTGATGTATCCGGAGAAGCGACGCTACACCGCCCAGAATCAGACCATGACCGAAGCCGCGATCTCTCCCGGGCTGCTGCGCGACCTGTATGTGTCGTTGGGCGAGCCGCTCGAAGACGGAGCCTGGAGTGTGCGGCTCTACCACAAGCCCTTTATCGATTGGATCTGGGGCGGATGTTTGATCATGGCGGCGGGCGGCGTCCTGGCTATCAGCGATCGCCGCTACCGACTTGCGTGGCGCCGTAAAGAGGCCGAGGTGCCGGCGACGACGCAGATGGCGCGGCAGACAGTCTCATGAACCGGTTTCTCCTCCCGTTCGCAATCTTTGTGGTCGTGGTCGGTTTTCTTGCTGTCGGGCTGAGGCTCAACCCGCGGGAATTGCCGTCTCCCTTGGTAGGGAGGCCGGCGCCTGATTTTTCGCTTCCGCAGCTTCATGATCAGGAGAAAGTGTTTTCGTCGAGTGATCTGAAGGGCAAAGTCTGGCTGCTCAACTTCTGGGCTTCTTGGTGCGGTGGCTGCAAGGACGAGCATCCGGTCCTCATCCACCTTGCACAATCCGGGGAGGTGCCCATCTACGGCATGGATTATAAGGATCGACGGGAGGAGGCACTGGCGTGGTTGAGGGAGTGGGGTAATCCCTATCCGGTCATTGCCGTGGATGAGTCGGGGCGCGTCGGCATTAATTACGGTGTCTACGGGGTGCCGGAAACCTATGTGATCGATAAGGCAGGGGTCATCCGCTATAAGCAGATCGGCCCGTTGGACGCGGACACCGTGAAAGGGAAAATTTTGCCCCTTGTCAGGGAGTTGCAGAACAAATGAGATGGCTCTTGGTGATGATCCTTCTCGTTCCATGTCTCGCTGAGGCGGAAGAGGCCAGGCCGCTCGCCGACAATCCGCAGGCCGAAGCACGTTTGAAACAACTGGCCGTCGAGCTCCGTTGTTTGGTCTGTCAGAACCAGACGTTGGCCGATTCCAACGCGCCGTTGGCCGAAGACTTGCGCCGAGAAGTTCGCGAGATGATCGCCAAAGATATGAGCGACCAGGATATTATCGACTTCCTCGTCGCGCGATATGGAGATTTCGTATTGTATCGACCTCCCCTGAAGACCACGACCACGCTGCTCTGGCTGGGACCGTTTCTCTTGCTGATCGCAGGCGCGAGCACGTTGGTGCTTGCGCTGCGCAGGAGACAGAAGAAGCTTGCCGACGTGGCATTGTCGGAAGAGGAGCGCAACCGTGTCGCGCAACTGCTCTCCGACGGAGCCGATCGCCCATGACCATCATGTTCTGGCTCATCGCGTCGACCATGACCGTCCTCGTCCTGGGTCTCCTCTTGTGGCCCTTGCTGACGCGCACGGCAGCCGCCGCAACGGGAGAGCAGGAGAAGACACTGTCTGTCTACCGACAGCAGTTCGCGGAATTGGAGCAGGACCGGACAAACGGCCTGCTCACCGACGAACAGTATCGGCTGGCACGACGTGATCTCGAACGCCGGCTGCTGGAAGAGACGGGTGCCACGGAGACAACGTCCGCAATGGCACGGCGACAGGTGAATAGCAGGCTGTTGGCTGTTGCACTTGCCATGATCATCCCGACTGTCAGTGGGTTGCTCTATTGGAAACTTGGGAATCCGCTCGCCATGACGCATCCGAGTGTGACCTCGATGTCTTCTCAAGGAAGTTCTGAGGATGACCGTCGGTTATCTGAAGGACTTAATGCGTTGGCTGAACGGCTGAAGAAGAAGCTCGAACAGAATCCCGGCGACGGTGTAGGGTGGGCGTTGCTTGCGCGTTCCTATGTGGCAATGGGGCGTCACGCCGATGCCGTGCCGATCTTCGAAAAAGCCGTAAAATTGACGCCTGATGATGCGCAGTTGCTTGCAGACTATGCCGATACTCTCGGCGTCCACCAGGGTCGCAAGCTGGAAGGGAAGCCAGACCTCTTGATTCAAAAGGCGCTGAAGGTCGATCCACGCAATGTGAAGGCGCTGATGTTGGCGGGAACTGTGGCCTTCAACCGACAGGATTATGCGCGCGCGGCCAAGGACTGGGAACAGGCTCGCGCGAACCTCCCTGCCGAAGCGGAGCCGGAGGCGACGCAAGAATTGTCGGACAGTATCGCAGAAGCCAAGCGCCGACTCGGCGGCAGCCAAATTACGATGACCGCAGATGGCAGACCGGCGGCGCCGGCCAAGCCGACCGGGCAGTCCGGATTGTCGCGTGCGATCACGGGCAAGGTGATTATGGGGCCGAGCCTGGCCGGCAAAGGATCCTCGGCGGACACATTGTTTGTATTCGCACGCGATGTGAATGGCCCACCGATGCCTGTAGCCATCGTGCGCGCGACGAAGAAAGATTTACCCTTCACGTTCCGGCTCGATGACTCGACCAGCCCGATGCCGTCCAGAAAACTTTCCGACGTGGGCACGGTGTTGATAGTGGCTCGTCTATCGAAGTCGGGCA
>Ga0187893_10002550_pt1 | contig 39711 bp, 45 predicted proteins | sample MA1701074metaG_FD_139574 | JGI IMG/M metagenome (GOLD analysis project Ga0187893, IMG submission 139574) | White microbial mat communities from a basaltic lava cave in the Kipuka Kanohina Cave System on the Island of Hawaii, USA - MA170107-4 metaG ...
GCCCTTGCCCCGGTGGGCCTTGGTCACCCGCGCTCGGTGGGCGCTGTTCCGGGCGAACACGCCGTGCAAGCGAGTAAGATTGACGCGCGGTTTGGGCAGCGAGCGCGACCAGCCGCGCGATGAAATCCGTGGCTCGAAGAGCACGTGCGTGGTGCCCTCCGAGTAGGGCATCTTGAGCTGGTATCGGACGTGTCCGCCCGCGGTGAGCGACAGGCGCGCCTCCGACACCGCTGGGATATCCTGATCGCATGGATGCGCATGCGACATTGATCGCCGAGATTTCGAGACTCGGCGCACGCGAGCGACGGCTGATCTCGTACTTTCGCAGGGAGACGATCATGCAGCCGGAGCCGGACAAGTTGGCCGCGCTGATCGACACGGCACGAGCCCTGGAAGCTGCCGGCGTGCGGTATGCATTGGTCGGCGGTCTGGCGGTGGGCATTCACACGGGCCTCCCGCGCGCGACGATCGATGTGTACGTGGCGGCTCACTTGGGTGCGGGACGTGAGACCGCTGTCCGGGCGCTCGAACGGGCGGGGCTGCTGAAGACGCTTCGTTGCGCCCGAGGTCGCCGACCGCAGCTCGTCGGCGGAGCAGGCGCTGCAGCCGGGCGACGGCGAGGTGCGCGAGGCGAGCGTGCTCTTCACTGACATCGAGGGCTTCTCGCCGATCTCCGAGAAAGTCGCGCCCGAGCGCCTGGTCGCGCCGCTGAACGCCTACTTCGAGGCGGTTTCGGTCGCGGTCGAGCGTCACGGCGGCGCGATCACCCAGTTCCAGGGCGACGCGATGCTGGTCACCTTCAACGCGACCGGCTCCGATCCCGAGCACGCCGCGAGCGCGGTGCGCTGCGCGCTCGAGATCCAGGAGGCGACCCGCGAGCGCGATTTCGGCGGCGGCGTGCGCATGCGCACGCGCTGCGGCATCAACACCGAGAATATCGTCACCGGCGCGGTCGGCACGCGCGAGCGACTGCTCTACCGTGCACGGCGACGAGGTGAACATCGCCGCGCGCCTGGAACAGCTCAGCAAGAAGTACGGGACCTACGTGCTCGCGAGAGAGAGCACGGTGCGCGCCGCCGGCGCCGGATTCGCGTTCCGCCGCGTCGACGAGGTCGCGGTGCGCGGGCGGGTCCAGCCTACCGTCGTATACACGATGCAAACCTGAGAGGAGGTACACCATGCGGATCGCCACGTTCGTCGCCTGGATGGCGCTCGCCGCGCCGGGCCTCGCGCAGGAGGCTCCCGCGCGAATGACGCAGGAGCGGCTTCACGCGATCATCACCGAGTCCGCGAAGGAGGTCCGCGTCCAGGGCAACGTGATCGCGTTCCAGGTGGGCGAGATCCAGCTGTTCGGCGTCTCGGATGCCGCGGCCGACCGGATGCGCATCTTCGCGCCGGTCAAGCCCCTGGACGAAGCCACCTCCGAGGAGCTGTTCGCCGCGCTGCACGCGAACTTTCACACCGTGCTAGATGCGCGCTATGCCGTCTCGAACGGCTTCATCTTCGCGGTCTACCTGCATCCGCTCTCGCCGCTGACGCGCGAGCAGATCGTCTCGGCGATGCGCCAGGTGGCCGCGGCGCGCGCGAACTTCGGCGGCAGCTACTCGAGCGGCGGCCCGGCGTTCGGCGGCGTGCGTTAGGCGTCGCCGCGGATGTCCGAACGGCGCGAAGTCGTCGGCGGCACACGCGCGACGAACAGAATCATGTGGCGGCGCGCGCTCGTCGTCATTCCCGGCAAGGGGCCGCTGGCCGCGGCCGCCGCGGCGCTGGTGGTCGGCGCATGTGATGGCGGCGTCGCACCGGCGGCGGGTCCCGCCGCGTCGTCGAAACCGGCCGCAGCCGCGGCGCCGCTGCTCGACAAGCATCGCCAGGTGCTTCCTGTCGCGCCGGCGCATCCCGACGGGCCGCTCGCCCCCGAGCTGCGCGCGGCGGTCGCGAAAGTGGTTCCGGCGCTGGTGGCGGGCGGATTCCCGAGCGACGCGCTGCGCACGATCGCGGGCTCCGGCGACGCGCGCATGGCGTGGTACCTGCACGATCTGATTCGCTTTGTCACCAGCGACACCATCGGCGAGCTCTACGCGGCTTTCGAGAAGCTCACCGGCGCCGCTCTCCCGCCGGACTCGTTCGGCGCGATGGGCGACCGGGTGCTCGCCTGGAACCTGCCTGCGCCTCCGGGCTACCGCGCGATGAAGCGCGAGCTGTATCTGCTCATCGAGCCGCGCTGGGCGCCGTTTTTCGACGATCGGCACTCGACGATCGACTGGCGCATCGTCGGCTGGGGCGGGGTGTTCATCGACGATCGCGCGGACGCGACCCGGGGTGAGCGCTGCGCGCGCGGCTGCATCCCGGCGCTCGACCGCCCGAAGGTGACCGACGCCGCCGGCGGGGCGTGGTACCCCGACGATGCGACGGTGTTCGGCGTGGTCATCAACGGCGCGGCGCGCGCCTACCCGAAGAACATCATGGAGGTCCACGAGATGGTCAACGACACGCTCGGCGGGCGCACCATCGCGATCCCGTACTGCACGCTGTGCCTGTCGGCGCAAGCCTATTTCACGGACGACGTGCCGGGATTCCGGCCGCTGATGCGCACCTCGGGCCTGCTGTCGCGCTCGAACAAGTTCATGTATGACCTGAGCACCTGGTCGGCGGTCGACACCTTCACCGGCCGGGCGATCTCGGGCCCGCTGCGCGCGGCGGGCGTCACGCTGAAACAGGCTTCGGTGGTGACGTCGTCCTGGGGCGCCTGGCGTGCCGCGCACCCCCGCACCACGATCGTCGCCGAGGACGGCGGCATCGGACGGCAGTACCCGCCCGATCCGTTGCGCGGGCGCGACGCCAAAGGCCCGATCTTCCCGGTCGGCGACGTAGACCCGCGGCTTAGCGTGCACGAAGTCGTGCTCGGCGTGCGCGCCGCCGACGGCACGCCGGTCGCGTTTCCGCGCGCGGCCGCGCGCCTTGCGCTCCTGGCGGGCGAGCCGGTGACGATGGCCGGCATCGCCGTGCGCGCCGACGGCGACGGCTTGCGCGCGTTCATCGGCCAGGCGGAAACGCCGAGCCACGAGGCCTTCTGGTTCGCCTGGAGCCAGTTTCATCCCAAGACCAGGCTTTGGGCCCGCGGGCGCTAGGGCGCGGCGAGCGTCCAGTCGTCGGCGAGGAACTCGACCGCGTAGTCCGGAGGCACCGGCTCGCGCCGATGGCGGTTGACGTAGGCCGGCAGGCTCGGCGCCTTGGCTGGTGTTGAAGAACACGGCGAGCGGCAGGCCCTTTGCGCGCCCGATGTACTCGGCGCGCAACGCGTGCAGCGCCTGAGGCACTGCGGCGCGCGGTTTTCGATCTCTTCGGGCGTCATCAGCGCAGCGGGCACAGCAGTCCTTGCGCAAGCCAGTTGCGCAGCAGTTGCGCGCCGCGTTGCGCGGCGCCGGCCTCGCCCGCCCATCGCCGCAGGCCGCTGCAGAGCGCGGCAAAGTCCCGGCCGCGCGCGAGCGCCTCGAGCGCCCAGGCCTCGTCGGCGGCGAGCTTGCGATAGAACGGCTCGAAGCCCTTGCGCCAGACGAGCCAGGGCGCGGCGCGCCGGCGGCCCTTCGGCGCGGCGCGCTTCTTTTCGCGGATCGCCGCGCGCCACAGGTCGGGGGCGTTGCTGCGCAGCGCGAGGCGCTGCACCGACGGGTGCAGGCGAAAGCGCAGCCGCGGCCAGCGCGCGGGCGGAATGCCGGCGAGGTCTGCACCGCGCAGCAGAGGCGCGTCCGCCGCATCGAAGGCGAGCCCGAGCGCCCACTCGAAGCGCGCCAGTTCCGCGAGCGGCGCGCTCCCGAGCAGGCGCGCGAGATCCGCGCCGTACCAGCGCAGGTTCCTGAACGTCGAGGGTTGCGCGGCGATAAACTCGCGCGCGAGCCCGTCGAAGCGGCGCTCGCCGAGCTGCAGGCGCAGCGCCGGATAGTCCTCCGCGAGCGCTTCCACCAGCCGAGCCCGGTAGGCGCTCGCGTACACGTCCAGACGGCGCCCGGCGTCCGCGCGCGGGCCGGCGGCGACCTGGCGCGCCATCGGCGCGCCGGGGCGGTACACATGCCGCTGGAAAGCGCGCTGCAGGGGCGCAAGGCGCATCAAGCAGCCTTTCTCAGTGTCGAAGAGGCCACGGCGCGCGCGTGGCGCACTTCGCGCATCAGCACGGCGAGCGGCGGGATGCGCGCGTCGCGCTCGATCATCGTCGGCACCGGGCCGAAGCGGCGCAGCGCCTCGCGGTACAGGTCCCAGACCGGCCCGATCACCCTCGCGTCGTGCGTGTCGATGATCAGGTCGCCGCTGTGGTCGTGGCCGGCGAGGTGGATCTGGCGCACGCGCGCCCCCGGCAGGCCGTCGAGGAACTCGAGCGTGTCGAAGCCGTGGTTGAACGCGCTCACATAGACGTTGTTGACGTCGAGCAGCAGGTCGCAGTCGGCCTCGGCGCAGAGCGCCGCGAGGAACTGCCACTCGCTCATCACCGAGGCGCGGTACTCGACGTAGGTCGAGACGTTCTCCAGCACGATGCGCCGGCCGAGAAAGTCCTGCACCGCGCGCACGCGCCGCGCCACGTGCTTGAGCGCCTCCTCGGTGTAAGGCAGCGGCATCAGGTCGTGCAGGTTCTTCCCGCCCACCCCCGTCCAGCACAGGTGGTCCGAGATCCAGGCCGGCTCGATGCGCGTCGCGAGCGCCTTCAGCGCCTTCAGGTAGGCGCGGTCGAGCGGATCGGCGCTGCCGATCGAGAGCGACACGCCGTGCAGCACCACCGGGTAGCGCGCGCGGATGCGCGTGAGGTAGTCGAGCGGCCGCCCGCCCGGCACCATGTAGTTCTCCGACAGCGCCTCGAACCAGTCCAGGCGCGGGCGCTCGCGCAGGATCGCCTGGTAGTGGCGCGGGCGCAGGCCGAGGCCGAATCCCGAGATCGTGCTCATGAAAGAAAAACGGGCCGCCAGCCAAACCTAGCCGGCGGCCACGCGTCGCCAGAGGAGTCGTGACGCTACTTCTTCATCGCGGCCTTGGCCTTGTCGCAGTCGGCCTGGCTCATCTCGGTGAAGCCCTGGCCCTTGCAGGCGTTCTTGCCTTTGCACTCGTTCTTTGCGCTCTTGCAGCCGCCCTGCCCCTTGCAGCCGTTCACGCCCTCGCATTTCACCTTCGCCGCCTGCGCGCCCGCCGGGCCTGCCGCGGTCATCGCGAACATGCCCGCTGCCACGGTCGCCAGCGCAATCCCTGTGATCTTACTGACTTTCATGCCCAATCCTCCTCGTCAAAGTTGAATGGAAGCCCTGCCCGCCTTGGTTGGCGCAGCCGGGCGTAGGTACGTACGTATGGAAGCCGCCACCGGACGCGACCGACCAGGATGCCCGCGCAGACCCCTGGGCGCAGCCGCCCCACCGACTACCGCTACGGGGCGCGGGCGCTCGCCGCCCCGGCGACCCTGCACGCCGAGTCCCTCTGGGTCGCCCGCGGCCTGTACGGGAACCTGCCGGCCTTCGAGGCGCTCGAGGCGAGGTTCCTGGAGGAGCGCGGCGAGGGGGCCCTCGTCCTGAACGGGGACTTCCACTTCCACTGGTTCGACGCCTCCGGCGAGGCCTTCGCCGGGATCGAGGGCGGGGTCGCCCTGTACGCCGCGACGCGGGGCACGTGGAGGCGGAGATCGCCGACCCGCGGCCCGGCGCCGGCTGCGGCTGCGGCTGCGCCTACCCGGACTGGGTGGACGACGGCATGGTGGAGCGCTCGAACCGCATCATGGAGCGGCTGAAAGCCGCCGCGGCAGCGGTGCCGGCGCGGCCGGGCGTCTTGGCACGCTGCCGATGTTCCGCGTCGCGGAGGTGGGCGGCGAGCGCGTCGCGATCGTGCACGGCGACGCCGATTCGCTCGCCGGCCGGGGCTTTTCGCAGGAGGCGCTCGCCACGCACGCCGGCCGCGAGGCCGCGCGCGCCGCGTTCGCCGAGGCGCAGGTGCGTGTGTTCGCCTCCAGCCACGCCTGCCTCCCGGTGTTGCAGTCCTTCGGCGCGGCGCGGCGCGACGAGGCCGCCGCTCGCGAGCGCGGCGAGCGCCGCGAAGAGGATGAGGACGACGCCCGTCAGGACCGCCGCCGGCGGACTCGGCGCGCTCGCCTACACCTTGCATTGCCCCGCGCTTGCCGCGCCGTTTCTCGGCCTGTGGTATACGATCGGCATCGCGATTCCGGCGGCTGCGGGTGCGCTGCTCGGCCCGGCGCTGCTGCGCTGGTAAGGTGCCGCCCTATCTCGAAAGGCTGACCTGGGTCGAGGCGGCGGGCCTGCTCGGGCCCGCCAGCGTTGTCCTGCTGCCGCTCGGCGCCGCGGCGAAGGAGCATGGACCGCACCTGCCGCTCGACAACGATCGCCGGCTGGCCGAGTACCTTGCCGAGCGCGTCGCGAAAGCGCGCGACGTGATCGTCGCGCCGACGATCGCCTACCACTACTACCCCGCGTTCGTCGAGTATCCCGGCTCGACCACGCTTCGCCTCGAAACGGCGCGCGATCTCGTGACCGACATCGTCTCGAGCATCGCCGCGCACGGTCCGCGCCGCTTCTACGTTCTCAACACGGGCGTCTCGACTGCCCGGGCCCTCGAGCCCGCGGCGGCCGAGCTGTCGCGCCGCGGCCTGCTGCTGCGCTATACGGACGTCCTTGCCGCGGGAAGCCGGGCGCGCGCGGCGCTCGAGCAGCAGTCGGGCGGCACGCACGCCGATGAGATGGAAACCTCGATGATGCTGCATATCGCGCCCTGGTCCGTGAACATGAGCAAGGCGGTCAAGGACTTTCATCCCGGCGAAGGGCGACTTACGCCGCGCGCCGGCGGCGCGGGCGTGTATTCGCCCTCGGGGATCTACGGCGACGCCACGCTGGCGACGGCGGCGAAAGGGGAACGCCTGGTCGAGGCGATGCTCGCGGACATCCTCGCGGATATCGCGGCGCTGCGAGATGCGGCGCCGTAGCGCGGGCGGGCCGGCTGCACGGCTGATCGTCGCCGCCCTGGCATCCCTCGCGCTGGTCGCGTCGGCCTTCGCACAGGAAGCCGCGGACCCCGGGCGATACCTCGGTCCACGGATGCCCGACGCCGAGTTCGAGCGCTTCGGGCTGACGTCGGTCGAGGTGCCGGGCGGGGAGTTGCGGGTCGCGTTCGCGCCGGGCCCGCTCGCGCTGCCGCGGTCCGCCGTGCTCGCCTGGGTCGCCTCGAGCGCGCGCGTGGTCGCGGCGTACTACGGACGCTTTCCCGCCGTCCGCACGAGGCTCCTGATCGTGCCGCGCCCCGGGGCCGGGGTCGGCGCCGGCAAGGCCTGGGCGCACCGTGGGGCGACCCTCAGGATCGCGATCGGCGAGCACACCAGCCCGGCCGCGCTCGATGCGGATTGGGTCCTGGTGCACGAGATGATCCATCTCGCATTCCCGGCCGTCGCCGACCGGCACAACTGGATCCATGAAGGGCTCGCGACCTACGTGGAGCCGGTGGCGCGCGCGCAGGCCGGACGGCTGTCCGGCGCCGCGGTATGGGCCGAGCTGGCGGCGGGCCTGCCCCGGGGACTGCCCGGTCCGGGGGACGAGGGACTGGATCGCACGCCGACCTGGGGCCGGACCTACTGGGGCGGCGCGTTGTTCGCCCTGCTCGCCGAGGTCGAGATCCGCCGCCGGACTGCCAACCGATTCGGGCTGCAGCACGCGCTGCGGGCGATTCTCGAGACCGGCAACATGGAGACCGCGTCGGCGCTCGAGCCGCTGCTGCAGGCCGGAGACCGGGCCGTGGGCGCGCCCGTCCTGATCGAGCTCTACGCGGCGATGAAGGACCACCCGCACCCGGTCGACCTCGCCGCGCTATGGCAGCGCCTGGGCGTGCGGCCGCGGCCCGGCGGGGTCGAGCTCGATGACGCGGCGCCCGAAGCGCACATCCGGCGTGCGATCACCGTGCCTTTGCGATGAATGACCGCGGCTCTGCGCCGCTGCGTGCGGGGATCTACATGAACCCCAAGGGCCCGGATGCGAGCGGCGACTACATGGCCCCGCCAAGGACGTCTGCGCCTCGGCGCCGACACCGTCTCGAGCGGCAGTCGCGAGAGCAAGCATCAACAATTCACGGAGAGTTCATGAGCAAAGTTGCGCTGTTCATCAAGCACAAATCGCTGCCCGGCAAGCGGGATCAGGTCCGAAGCGTCTGGGAACGGCACATGCAACCTCGAATTGCCCGGAACAAAGCGCATGAGGCCTACTTCTACTGCTACGACGATAACGACGCGGACTCGATCTGGGTCTATCAGCAGTATTCCGACCGCGAGTCGTCGCAAGCTTTCCTCGAGACCCCCGGCTATGCGGACTACCTCAAAGAGGTGGAACCTCTTCTCGTGGGTACGCCTGAGATCGCTGCTGCGACCCCTGTTTGGGTCAAAGGTGCCTGAGCGCCAGAAGCTCAGCTGGTCCCGAGCTTGACGCCGAAGCCGTAGGCGCCCGCGGGTGCCTGGAGGTCGGACTCCCCGCCGAGCCGATCCCGAGTCCATCCGATCCGTCGCTCAGTGCCGGTGCCGATGATGGATGTCCGGATAGTGCGGATGCTTGTGCCGCAGCGGGTCATGCTCGTGGCGATGGCTGTGCGGCTTCTTCTCGTCCCAGGCAAACGCGTGCGTGTGCTGATGGTGCTCGTCGTGCACGTGCGGATGCTCGTGCTCCATCGGTTCGTGTTGGTGCTCGTGCTCGTGCCGCTCGGTGAGGTGGAGCCACACGCCCGCCGCCATCAGCGCGCCGCCGGCGAGGAGCGCCGCAGACGCGGGCTCGTCGAGCAGCGCCAACGCGAGGACCGCGCCGAAGAACGGCGCGACCGAGAAGTACGCTCCGGTGCGGGCAGTGCCGAGATCGCGGAGTGCGACGACGAACAGGACGAGGCTCACGCCGTATCCGAAGAAGCCGAGCAATGCGGCGAGCGCTCCGGTCGCAGGCTGCGGTAGCGCCTGTCCCGCGACGACGGCCGCGACGACGTTGACCGCGCCCGCCGCGAGCCCCTTCATGCAGGCGATCAACACCGCGTCGTTCGCGGACACCTTCCGCGTCAGGTTGTTATCCAGCGCCCAGCACGCGCAGGCTCCCGCGACCGCCAGCGGACCCCACAGGCCGGCCGCGGCCCCTGCCGGCTGCCATGCGAGCGCGATGCCGCCCGCGACGATCAGTGCCATGCCGAGCGCGATGCGGCGGTCGAAGTTCTCGCGGAACACGAACCACGCGAGCAGGGCCGTAAAGACGCCTTCGAGGTTCAGCAGCAGCGAGGCTGTAGAGCCGGGCGTCTCGAGGAGCCCCGCCATCAGCAGCACCGGCCCGATCACCCCACCGAACAGGATCGCGCCGGCGAGCCAGCCCCAGTCCTTGCCGCTCGGCAGCGCGATGCGGGCCGTTCCTTGCCGCGCGGCGAGGGTGCGCGCCGCGAGCACCAGAGCGAGCCCAACGCCCGAGCCGAGGTAGAGCAGGCCCGCCAGCATCTGCGGCGGCACCTCGCCGACCAGGCGTTTTGCGAAGGGCGTGCTCGCGCCGAACAGCAGCGCGGCCAGGATGGCGCTCGCGATGCCGGGCGTGAAGCCGCTCATCGCGCCGGCGTCATCCCTGCAGCGCCGCCGCCGCTCGCTGCGCGCCGGCGACGCGGCGATTCACTTCCCGCCAGTCCAGGTTCTGCATGACGGCGTCGACGTACTTCGCCGCCGCCGCGCCGTAGTCGAGATGGTAGGAGTGCTCGTACATGTCGAGCACGACGAGCGGGTACGCGGCAGGGGTCACGTGCATGTGGTCCCACGCCCAGTGCGTGCGCACTTCGCCGGTGTGCAGGCCGTACGAGGTGATGACCCACCCCGACCCGCCGCCGAGCGCGTTGGCGGTGCGCTTGAATTCCGCCTCCCACCGCTCCCAGCCGCCATAGGTGCGCCGGAGAAGCTCGAGCGCCTCGCCGCCCGGCACGCCGTCGCCACCGAGGTTGCCGAAATAGAGCTCGTGCAGGACCACGGAGCCCGTTCGCAGCAGCTCCTCGCGCTTCAGGTCGCCGTAGACGTACGGCGGCAGGTCCTTGTCCTCGAGCAGGGCCGCGAGGTGCTGCTCGACCGCGTTGAGCGCACGTAGCGCGCCCTGGTAGTTGTTCTCCCAGTGCGAGCGGATGAGCCGCTCCGACAGCCCGCGCAGCGCGGCGGGATCGAACGGCAGCGGCTTCGCGAGGCGCTCGCCTCGAAAGGCCGGCGGCAACGGTGTATCGGTCATGACACGTCCCCTTTCGAAGTGGTCAGCGCGCGGCTGGCGGACCGAAGCCGAAACCGCCTCGACGGCCCAGCTCGGTGACCCGGAGCCGGTCTTGCCGACCAGCCAGTCCGCCGGCGGTCGCCCCCGGGGGATCGCCGTCGACGCGGACGACCTCCGCCGATACCGAAAGCGTCGCGGAGAGAAGAACGGCCGGAATCGATGAGCGAGCGGTGTCCATGGAATTCCTCCAGCGTCCGCAGGGCTTGGACGGGACACCGTCTTGGGAAAGCCGGGAGCCTGCATCCCGACGCGATCGACGGGAAGTTAGCGCTCCGCCGCGTCCGAGTCAACGGTCCGCAAACCGTTCTCGTTTCCCGACCGCGGGGAAGCACCGCCCCCTTCCCGTCCGCAGAAGAAGAACCTGCTAAGCTGATCAAACCCGCGCTCAGCACGGCACGCGGGGCCGGGAACGCGACCGGAGCATCAGCATGGCCGAGAACGGCGGATCGCATTGCTGCGGACCAGGTTATGCCTCGCCGGCGGAGGCGATGAAGGCCCCCCGCGAGAAGATCCTCTACACCGTCGCGCTGTATATCGGCACCGGCATTCAAAAGCCGGACTACCTCGCCACCATCGACGCAGACCCCGAGAGTCCCACCTACAGCCGGGTCATCAGCCGGCTCGAGATGCCGGGCATCGGCGACGAGCTCCATCACACGGGCTGGAACGCCTGCTCGTCCTGCCATCATGATCCGACCAAGCAGCGGCGCTACCTGATCGTGCCGGGTGTCCGCTCGTCGAATCTGCACATCGTCGACTGCGGCATCGACCCGAAGGCGCCGCGCCTGCACAAGGTGATCGCGGGGGCCGAGATCAAGGCGAAGGCCAATCTGTCGGCCCCGCACACCGTGCACTGCCTCGGCTCCGACATCATCATCTCGATGCTCGGCGACGCGCGGGGAAACGCGCCCGGAGGCTTCCTGCACCTGAACGAGAACTTCGACATCGTCGGGCGATGGGAGAACGATCTGGGCGGCATGAAGTTCAACTACGACTTCTGGTACCAGCCGCGCCACAACGTGATGGTCTCGTCCGAATGGGCGGCGCCGAACACCTTCATGCCGGGCTTCGACCTCGAGGAGGTGGGTCACCTGAAGTACGGCCGGGAGATCCACTTCTGGGACTTCAGGGAGAAGCGCGTCGAGAAGACCATGTACCTGGGCGAGGACGGGTTGGTGCCGCTGGAGGTCCGCTTCCATCACAACCCGGATTCGAGCCACGGTTTCGTCGGCGCCGCCCTCTCGTCCAACATCATTCACTGGTGCAAACGGGACGGCGAGTGGAGCTGGGAAAAGATCATCGACGTCGAGAACGTGCGCCACCCGGAATGGCCGATCCCGGTGCCGGGCCTCATCAGCGTGATCCTGATTTCGATGGACGACCGGTTTCTCTATTTCTGCAACTGGCTGCACGGGGACATCCGCCAGTACGACATCTCCGATCCCTCGAAGCCGCGGTTCACCGGCCAGGTCTGGATGGGCGGCCTGCTGAACCGGGCCCCGGTCGTCAACGGCCGGCGCACCACCGGCGGGCCGCAGATGATCCAGCTCTCGCTCGACGGCAAGCGGCTCTACGTCACCACTTCGCTCTTCTCCACCTGGGACAACCAGTTCTATCCGGATATCCGCCAGAACGGCGGCTGCATGCTGATGGTCGACTGCGACACCGCTGGCGGCGGGATGTCGATCAACCCGGATTTCTTCGTCGATTTCGGGAAAGAGCCCAACGGCCCCGCCCGCTGTCACGAGACGCGGTACCCGGGCGGCGATTGCACCTCGGACATCTGGCTCTGAGGATGGCGGAGGTCACGATCACGCTCGCCAACCGGGGCGGCGCGTCGTTCCGGGTCGATCGCGGCCGGCCGCTGCTCGACGCGCTGGAGGCGCAGGGCATGTCCCTGCCCTATGGCTGCCGCTACGGCGGCTGCATCTCGTGCGCCGCGAAGCTGCTCGCGGGCGAGATCGATCAGCGCGGAGGCGTCGCGCTGAACGGGCGTCAGCTCGCGGACGGCTACGTCCTCCTCTGCGTTGCGCGGCCGCTGACCGACTGCACGTTCGAGGTTGGCGTCGAGAGCCATGACCGGCTCTACCGCAATCCCTTCGCCAGCCCGCTGGCGCCGCACGAGCTGAAATCCGGCATCGTGACGCCGCTCGAGGATGCGCCATGACCGCCGTCTCCCACATGGACCATGACCAGGACTACCCGGCGGACTATCTCGCGACCATCCTGAAGGAGGTGAAGACGATCGCCATGGTCGGCGCCAGTTCGGATCCCACCAAGTTCAGCTATGGCGTACTCCGGGTACTGCACGAAACCGGCTACGACATGATCCCGGTCAATCCCAACGAGGCCGGGGGCGAGATCCGCGGGCTACGCGTCTACGAGTCGCTGGCGGCGATCGACCGGCCGGTGGACATGGTGCAGGTGTTCCGCAGCTCCGATGCGCTGCCCGGGATCGCGCGCGAGGCGATCGAGATCGGCGCGAAGGTGCTGTGGGCGCAGCTCGGCGTGCGCAGCGACGAGGCGGCCCGGCTGGCGGAGGCGGCGGGGCTGAAAGTCGTCATGAACCGCTGTCCGAAGATCGAGCTGTTCCGCCCGTTCTGGAAGCCCCGGCTGAACCAGGCGCTTTAGCCCCTTGCCGGGAGACTCGGCCAAGCGGGACCCGGCTCATTCCGAGCCCGATCGAATGCGCGGCCGGCGTATACTTTTCGCCCCTCGAACGTTCCCTGGGAGGAACTCATGGCGACAGCAAAAAGCGACAAGCCCGTCAACAACGGCGTCAACGTCGAAGCGCTGTTCGGCGCGCAGGAGGCGCTGAAAAACGCGCCGGAAGCGGCCAGGTTCAAGTGGCGCTCGACGGTCGAGTGGATCAACGGCACCCACAGCCGCTCCACCATCGAGGGCTTCTACGGCCTGGGCGCCGAGCAGAAGCACAAGAAGAAGTTCACTTTCGACGCCGACCATCCCGAAGTCTTCGCGGCCGCAGACAACGCGGCCACCCCGGTGGAGATCGTCCTCGCCGGTCTCGCGAGCTGCCTCACCGCCGGCGTCGCGGCCGTCGCCCAGGCGCGCAAGGTGCAGTTGCGCTCCGTGTCGGCGACGCTCGAAGCCGGGATGGACGTGCGCGGCATCCTCGGCATGGATGAGGACATCCGCAACGGCTTCGACGGCATCAAGGTGACCTACAAGATCGACGCCGATGCGTCCCCGGCCGATATCAAGGCGATCGTCGCGCAGTCGCAGAAGCGCTCCGCGGTCTACGACATCATCACCAACCCGACCAACGTCACGGTCGAGGTGGCCTAAGTCCGCAAACTAGGGCCGCTTCGCCGCACGAGGCACCGCGCCGGGTGCGTACGACCGCCGTCGTCATCGGCGCGGGCCAGTCCGGGCTCGCGATGAGCTGGTGCCTCGCCGCGCGCTCGATCGACCACGTGGTCCTCGAGCGCGGCGAGGTCGCCAACACCTGGCGCACCGAGCGCTGGGATTCGCTCACCCTGCTCACCCCGAACTGGCAAAGCCGCCTGCCGGGGCTGGGGTACGAGGGCGACGATCCGGACGGCTTCCGGACGATGGGCGAGACCATCGCGTTCATCGAGCGGTACGCGAAGCGGGTGTCGCCGCCGCTGCGGTCGCACTGCCCGGTCACTGCCGTGCGGCGCACGGCCGACGGGTACGAGGTGGTCACCGGGCAAGGGACCTGGCAGTGCAAGGCGGTCGTGCTTGCGACCGGCGCGTTCAACATCGCGCAGGTCCCGAAGCTCGCGGAAGCGGTGCCGTCCGGCATCGCCCAGCTGACCACGGCTCAGTACCGCAACGCGGGGAGCCTCGAGCCGGGCGGCGTGATGGTCGTCGGCGCGGCCGCCTCGGGCGCGCAGATTGCCGACGAGATCCAGCGCTCGGGACGTCCCGTGACCGTCGCGGTGGGCGAGCACGTGCGCGCGCCCCGCACGTATCGCGGCCGGGACATCCAGTGGTGGATGGACGCCACGGGACTGAACGACGAGCGCTACGACCAGGTCGAGAACCTGCGGCGCGCCCGCGCCCTTTCCTCGTTCCAGATCGCGGGCTATCCCGACCGCAGGAACATCGACCTGAACGCACTCACGTCGCTCGGGGCGAAGCTGCTCGGCCGGCTGGCCGGGATCCAGGACGGCAAGGCCCAGTTCTCGGGGTCGCTGCGCAATCTGTGCGAGCTGGCCGACCTCAAGCAGAGCCGGCTGCTGGGCACGTTCGACGAGTGGGCCACGGCGAACGGCGTGAGCGAGGCGGTCGACCCCCCGTATCGCCCCGAGCCGACGCGCGTCGAAGCATCGCCGCCGCTCGGGCTCGATTTCGGTCGCGCCGGGATCAGGACGATCGTGTGGGCGACCGGGTTTCTCCCCGACTACTCCTGGCTGGACGTCCCGGTCCTCGACCGCAAGGGCAACATCCGCCACGATGGCGGTGTCGTGACGGAAGCACCGGGTCTGTACGTCATGGGCCTGCCGTTCCTGCGGCGCCGGAAGTCGAGCCTCCTCGACGGCGCCGGCGACGATGCGCGCGATCTGAGCGCCCACCTCGCGGCCCATCTCGGCGCGCGGAGCGCCGGCATGGGCGCGGCGGCCGTCGACGCCTGATCGAAAAGAAACGCAGTGTTCGGCTGGTTGCGGCGCCCCGCTTGCTATCCTCGGCGCATGCAGGTCTTCGACGAGATCGCCGCGCGCGCCCGGTCCGGGCCCGGCTACCGCCTGTTCACCGCGATGCGCTATCTCCCGGCGACCGATGAGGTGGAGCGGGTCTTCAGCACCGACGCGGTGGCCTACCCACCCGGCGGGCGCAAGCGGAAGCGCGATACCGCCTGGAGCCGGCGGGTCCTCGGCGCTGGCGAGCCGTACTTCGCGCACGACGAGGCCGGGATCCGTGCGGCGTTCGACGACGCCGACAAGATTCTCGCGCTCGGCTTCGGCGCGGTGATCAACGTGCCGGTGCGCCACGACGGCCGGATAGTCGGCACGCTCAATTTTCTGCGCGAAGCCGGCGGCTACTCGCCCGCCGATGTTGCAACCGCCCTCGCGCTTGCACCACTCGCGGCCGAGGCGCTCGCAACGTGACCGCCCCGCCCTTCACCACTCGCCCGGAGATCCGCGGCACCTTCGGCGTCGCCGCCTCGACCCACTGGCTCGCGACCGCGACAGCCATGCGCATGCTCGAGCGCGGCGGCAATGCGTTCGACGCGGCGGTTGCGGCGGCCTTCACCCTGCAGGTCGTCGAGCCGCACCTGAACGGCCCGGGCGGCGAGGTGCCGATCCTGCTCTGGAGCGAGCGGGAGCAGCGCGCCCGCGCGCTCTGCGGCCAGGGCGTCGCGCCGGCCGCGGCGACGATCGACGCCTTCACCGCCCTCGGCCTCGAGCTCGTTCCCGGCACCGGGCTCCTCCCGGCGACCGTCCCGGGCGCGTTCGATGCGTGGATGCTGCTCCTGCGCGACTACGGCACGCTGTCCCTGAGCGACGTGCTGGAGCCGGCGCTCGGCTACGCCGAGCACGGCTACCCGCTCGTGCCGCGGATCGTGCAGGCCCTCGTCGTCGTCGCGCCGCTCTTCCGCGCGCACTGGCCGAGCTCGGCGGCGGTCTACCTGCCGGGCGGCGACGTGCCGAAGCCGGCCGCGCTCTTCTGCAACCCGGCGCTCGCCGCCACCTACGCCCGCATCCTGCGCGAAGCGGAGAGTGCCGGCGGCGATCGCGAGCGCCGGATCGAGGCCGCTCGCGCCGCCTGGTATCGCGGCTTCGTCGCCGACGCCATCGGGCGGTTCTACGGCGCGAACGAGCTCATGGACTGCACCGGCGCGCCGCACCGCGGGCTGCTCGCGGCGGACGACCTCGCTCGCTGGTCCGCCCACTATGAGGAGCCGCTCGCGCAGCGCTACCGGAACTTCACCGTGCTCAAGTGCGGCGCCTGGAGCCAGGGGCTGGTGCTGCTCCAGAGCCTCGCGATCGCCGAGCATCTCGACCTCGGCGCGCTCGACCCGGTGGGCGCCGGGTTCGTCCATCGCGTCGCGGAGATCGGCAAGCTCGCGTTCGCCGATCGCGATGCCTGGCTCGGCGATCCGAAGTTCGCCGACGTTCCGGTCGACGCCCTGCTCGCACGCGAGTACGCCGCCGCCCGCGCGCGGCTCGTCGGCGAGCATGCGAGCGGGGAGATCCGGCCCGGCTCGCCGGGCGGGCGCACCCCGCGCCTGCCGGATTTCGCCGGAGCTTCGGCGCGCATTATCGCGCGCACGAGCGCCGGCGCCGCGCTCGGCATCGGCGAGCCGACCTTCGCCGAGCTGGAAGGCGACACCTGCCACGTCGACGTCATCGACCGCTGGGGCAACATGGTGTCGGCGACGCCCTCGGGCGGCTGGCTCTCGTCGAGCCCGGTGGTTCCCGAGCTCGGGTTCTCGATCGGCACGCGGCTGCAGATGGCCTGGCTCGACCCGCGCCTGCCGGCCGCGCTCGCGCCGGGCAAACGCCCGTCGACGACGCTCTCGCCCTCGCTCGCGCTCCGCGACGGCGCGCCGTACCTCGCGTTCGGCACGCCCGGCGGCGACCAGCAGGACCAGTGGCAGGTCCAGCTCTTCCTCCGCCACGTCCACCACGGCTTCGACCTGCAGCAGGCGATCGACGCGCCCGCCTGGCACATCAACCACTTCGTGTCGTCGTTCTGGCCGCGCAAGCCCGAGCGGAACCTCGTCACGCTCGAAGGGCGATTCGATCCGCCGGTGGCGGAAGAGCTGCGCCGCCGTGGGCACCGGGTCGCCGTCGGGGAGCCGTGGTCGGAGGGACGGCTGTCGGCCGCTTCGCGCGAGACGCGCGACGGCCGGCTGTACCTGCGCACCGCGGCCAATCCGCGCGGGATGCAGGGGTACGCTGCCGGGCGCTGAGCGCGCTTTGGCGGGCGCCCGGTACCTGGCCGCGCCTCGTCCGGCGCGCGCTCCCTGGCCGCGCCCCATCGGGCGCGCGCTCCCTGGCCGCGCCCCATCGGGCGCGCGCTGTCTGGCCGCGCCCCATCGGGCGCGCGCTGTCTGGCCGCGCCCCATCGGGCGCGCGTTCCTTCAGTCGGCCTTGATGTTCGCCTCGCGGATGATGCGGCCCCAGCGCTCCGCGTCGCCCTGTAGCAGCTGCTGCGCCGCGCGCGCCGTGAGCGCTGCATGCTCCGCGCCCATCGCCGCGAGCCGCTGCTGCACGTCCGGCAGCACCATGATGCGGTTCACCTCGGCGTTCAGCTTCGCCACGATCTCCGGCGGCGTCGCGGCCGGCACCCACACGCCGTACCACACCGCCATCTCGTAGCCCTTCAGCGTCTCGCCCACCGTCGGCAGGTCGGGCAGCAGCTTCGCGCGCCGCGACTCGGTGACCGCGAGGAGCTTCAGCTTGCCGGACTTGACGTGGTCCCAGACGTTGCCGAGCCCGGTGAAGAAGATGTCGACCTGCCCGCCGAGGATCGCCGCGGTCGCCGGCCCGCCGCCCTTGTACGGCACGTGCAGCATCTGCGCGCCGGTGGTGCGGGCGAAGAGCTCGGCGGCGAGGTGGTTGGTGCTGCCGTTGCCGGCCGAGGCGTACTTGATCGCCTCGGGCTTTGCCCGGGCCGCGGCGACGAGCTCGCCGACATCGCGCACCGGCACCGACGGATGGGCGACCAGCACGTTGGTGACGTACGCCGCGAGCGCGACGGTCTGGAAGTCCTCGACCCCCCGGAACGGCATGTTCGGGATCAGGAACGGGTTCATCGCGTGCGTCGACACCGACCCGACGAGGATCGTGTAGCCGTCGGCGGGCGCTCTTGCGACCTGCTCCGAACCGATGTTGCCGGAGGCGCCCGGCTTGTTCTCGACCACCGCCGGCTGGCCCCAGCTTTCGGTCATCTTCACCGCGATCAGTCGCGCGAGCACGTCGGTCGAGCCGCCCGGCGCCCACGGCACGACGAGCCGCACGACCTTCGTCGGATAGGCCTGCGCGAGCGCCGCCGGCGCGCCGACGGCGAGCGCCAGCGCCGCAGCGCAGTGCAGCAGGATCGGTCTCATGTCGTCTCCCCGGTCGAGGACCCGATTCTAGCGGCCCCGCCCGTGCCCGCCGCGATCTTCCAGCGCTGATGCACCCACCACCACTGCTCCGGACGCCTCAGGATCAGGCGCTCGAGCGCGGCGTTGTACGCGCGGGTGTTGCGCCGGATCGCCTCGTTCACGTCGTCCGACTCGATCGGCTCGAGCGGCTCCTCGAAGCGCAGGACGTGCCGGCCGCCGGGCTCGCGCCAGCTCGCCGCCGGCACCACCGGCGCGCCGGTGTTGAGCGCGAGGATCGCTAGGCTGCGGAAGGTGCCGGCCGGGTGGCCGAAGAAATCGACGACGACGCCGTCCTTGCGGCCGGCGTGCTGGTCGAACGGGAACACCACCAGGTCGCCGGCGTTGAGGCGGTCGAGGATCGCCTCGAGCCCACCGCGCTTCGGCAGCACGCCGAAGCCGGCACGGCGGAACCGCCGGGAGACGACATCGTCGAGCCAGCGCGGCTTGAACGGTCGCCGCACGAAGTAGAACCGGCCGCGCGCGTGCGGATAGCTCGCGAGCCCCGCCGCGGTCGCGACCTCGAAGTTGCCGAAGTGCCCGGTGAGGACGAGAACCCCCTTGCCCCGCGCGAGCGCGGCCTCGAGCGCCGCGAGGTTCTCGACCCGCGCTAGGCCCGCGCGCCGCGACTCCGGCACCCAGGGAAACCACAGGAACTCGAGCGCGAGCCGCCCGAGGTGCGCGTAGTGCGCCTGCGCGAGGCGCACGATCTCGTCCTCCGGCACGTCCTCGCCGTACACCCGGCGCAGGTTCTCGCGGATGACTCCGCGCCGGATCGGCAGCAGGTGGTAGATCAGCCGGCCAGCGAGCGGCGGTGCGGTGCGCGCCGGTTCGGCGAGCGCCACCGCCGAGGCGCTCGTGCGGTCGTGGGTGAGCGAGAGTGCGATCGAGCGCACGCGGTGGCGGCCGAGGACGTCGCTCGCATCCGGGCTCAGCAGCACCCGGGGCGCGCCGTACGGATCTCGCGCCGACCCGAAGTCGGCCGGCGCGATCTTCCCGAGCGCGGTCTCGCGCGGAAAGAGCTTGAGGCAGGCCTCCTTCGCGGCGAAGCGCGCGGCGAGGCTCGCCGCCCGCCCGGGGCCCTCGCCCGCATCGCCCAGCTCCTCCGGCCAGAAGAGCTTCGCCAGGTCGGCCGGCGGCGTCTCGCGCAGCAGCCGCTCGACGCGCGCGATCTCGACCGTGTCGATGCCGCAGCGCGCGGCGCCGTCCGCCATCGCGCGTCAGGCGGCGCGCACCGCGAGCGCGGCGTTGGTGCCGCCGAACCCGCGCGCGAGCACGAGCGCGACGCCGCTCCGCGGCGTCTGCGCCGAGGCCGATACCGGTAGTCCCGCGCAGGCCGGGTCGAGCTGGCGGAGCGCGGGGATCCCCGGCACCACGCCCGCGCGCAACGCGTCGAGCGCGATCACCGCCTCGATGATGCCCGACGCGGCGAGCAGGTGCCCGAACGCCCACTTGAATGCGGTGACCGGCGGCACGTCGGTGCCGAACACCGCCCGTACCGCGCGCGCCTCGGAGGCGTCGCCCGAGCGCGTGCCGTTGCCGTGTCCGACGATCATCCCGACGTCGGCGGCGCTCAGGCCCGCGTCGTCGAGCGCGAGGCGGATCGCCCGCGCGAGGCCGTCGCCGTCGTCGCGGATCGGCAGCAGCCCTTCGGCCTCCGCGGTCGCGCCGCTGCCGAGGATTTCGCCGAGCACCCGCGCGCCGCGCGCCGCTGCCGTGCCCGCCGTCTCCAGGACGAGCGCCGCGGCGCCCTCACCCATCGCGCTGCCGCTGCGCTCGACGTCGTACGGGCGCAGCGCGTCCTCGGTCAGCAGCCCCACGCCGTGGTAGTAGAGCACCATCTGCGGCTCGATCGACGCGTCGTGGCCGGCCGCCACCGCGCGCTCGCACTCGCCGGTGCGCAGCGCCTGCGCCGCCTCGACGATCGCGAGCACACCGCTGATGCTGTGGTTGGTGATGCAGGCGTTCGACCCCTTCAGCCCGTGCCGGATGCCGACGTGGCAGAGCACGTTGTTCGGCAGCGAGCGCAGCAGCCACATCGGGTTCACCGTGGCGGCGAGCTCGCGCCCGAACGCGGGCAGGCTGCCGTCGGCGGTCGCGAGCAGCGGGAAGAAGTCGTACTGGTTGGCGTAGGCCCCGCCGCCGGAGCCGACGTACACGCCGGTTGCGTCGTTGAAGCGCGCGGCCGCCTCCGGGTCGAGCCCGTCGCGGTGGGCGGCGAGCCCGGCCCCGGCGATCGCCTGCCCGGCGGCGTAGATGCCGAACACGTCGGTGCGCCGGATCAGCTTGAAGAGCTTGCGGTCGTTCAGGAGCGCGGCGGCGTTGAAATCCGCGACCTCGGCCGCCCGCGTGACCGGCCAGCGCGAAGCGTCCCATTGGCCGATCGCCCCGATCGCGGACTTCCCCGCGCACACCGCGTCGAGGATCTCGCCCGGCGTCTTGCCGCCGCCGCAGATGGCGCCGGTGCCGGTGACGACGATGCGGGTCATGCCCGGCGCGACCCCGGTCAGTCCGCGGAGGCCGACCGGCCGTCGACCTCCTCCGGGTTGCGGAACGCGAGGCAGCTGTTCGAGCCGCCGAAGCCGAGCGAGTTCGACAGCGCCACCCGCACGCGCCGGCGACGCGGCTCGCCGCGCACGACGTCGACGTCGCAATCCGGGTCCAGTTCGCGCAGGTTCGCGTTGACCGGCAGCGTGCCGTGACGGATCGCGAGCGCGCAGACCGCCGCCTCGACCGCGCCGGCGCCGGCGATCAGGTGGCCCATCACGCTCTTGGTCGAGCTGACCGCCACCCGCTGCGCGCCCGCGCCGAACACCGCGTTCACCGCCGCGCACTCGCTGCGGTCGTTCATCGGCGTCGAGGTGCCGTGCGCGTTCAAATAGTCGACCTCATCGGGCCGCGCCCCGGCGTCGCCGATCGCCTGGCGCATCGCCTGGATCGGCCCGTCGCCCGAGGGGTGCGAGTCGGTGATGCGGTAGCTCGAGAGCGAGTTGCCGTCCCCCGCGAGCTCGGCGTAGACGTTCGCGCCGCGCCGGCGCGCCGATTCCCACTCCTCGAGCACGAGGAACCCGGCACCCTCGCCGAGCACGAAGCCGTTGCGGGTCAGATCGAACGGGCGGCTCGCGCGCTCCGGCGTCTGGTTGTCGGGCGACACCGCGTTCAGCAGGCAGAAGCTGCCGAGGCCCACCGGATTGATCATCGAGTCGAAGCCGCCCGCGAGCACCCGGTCGGCGGCGCCGCGGCGGATCAGCTTCATCGCGGTACCCACGGCCTGGCCGCCGGAGGCGCACGCCGTGTGCACCGAGGTCGCGTAGCCGTGGATGCCGAAGTGGCGCAGGAGCAGCGCCACGCCTGCGGTCGACTGGCTGCGGCAGAACACCATCGGGTCGGCCACCGAGCCCGCGGGCGGCACGAGGCGCCCTTCGTCGAGCGTGCCATCCGGTGCCGCACGCCGCTGCACGTCGGCGAGATCGTCGAAGGGGACGCCCATCATCCCGGTGCCCACGACGCAGCCCCAGCGCGCCGCGTCGCTTCCGGTCGGGCGGATGCCGGCGTCGCGCATCGCCTGCTCCGCCGCCGCGAGCGCGAAGCGGTGCGAGCGGTTGGCGAACTTCAGCAGCTTGCGGTCCCCGATCGCGCGGTCGAGGTCGAAACCCTTCACCTCCGCGGCGATCCGCACCGGGAAGCCGCTCGCGTCGAACAGCGTGATCGGCGCGATGCCGCTGCGGCCGGCGAGGAGCGCGCTCCAGGTCGAGGCGACGTCGAGGCCCACCGGCGTGACCAGCCCGAGACCGGTGATCGCGACGCGCCGGCGCGGCCCGGTCACGACCCGCCTCCGGCGGCGATCTCGGCGCGGCCGGTCGCGACCGTCTTCCCGTCGACGCGCGCGGCGAGGCTCGCGGCGAAGCCGCCGGGACCCTCCGGCTGCAGGCCGATCCGGATCTCGACCGCCTGCCCGGGCGCGATGAACGCGCGCATCTTCACGTCGGTCACCCGGGCGGGCGCGGGCCGTGCGCCCGGCGCCGCGGCCTCGCGCGCGAGGTCGAGGGCGAGCTCGAGCTGCCGGTCGAGGAGCAGCGTCCCCGGAAAGACCGGCCGGCGCGGAAAGTGATCGCCGAAGAACGGCGCCGCCAGCGGGACGCGCAGCGTCGCGGTGAGCGACTTGCCCGGCACGCGCTCGACGATCGCGACGTCCGGTTCCGGCAGGGTCCGGATGCGCGCGGGTGGCGCGCCGGGTCCGGCGAGCACCGCGAAATCGGCACGCACCGCCTGCGGATCGTCGAACTCCGCCATCGGCAGCATCGGCCCGACGCAGTGGCGGAGCTCGAGCACCGCGCGGCCGGCGATCGTGGCCGAGCCGCCGTAGGCGACCGCGCCCTCGTCGCAGGATTCGAGCGCGACCGCGAGCTCGAGCGAGTCGCCGGGCGCGGCGATGCCCGAAAACAGCGCCTCGCCGGCGAGCCCGGCGACCGGCCGGACGCGGAAATCGAGCTTCGTCATCGACGTCCAGGCAGCGAGCTGCCCGATCGCCTCGGCGACGAGCGCGCCGGGAAACCGCGGCAGATGCGCGGGGATGGCATAGCGCCCGGCGGCGGCGGCGCCCGGCTCGAACCCGGTGATCCGGTCGACGAACGAGAAGGCGCTGAACCGATCGGCCATCCTCGCCCCCGGTCCGAGCCCCGGCCGGCCCGCCGCGCTCAGGCGGCCGCGGCGCGCTGGGCGCGGACCACGACCTTGCAGAACGTCTCGGGGGTGAAGAGGCGCGGAATGTCGGCGCTCTTCAGCGGCGCGCGGAAGCGCTCGGCCGGGACCTCGCTCAGGAACTCGCGCAGGCGCTTGAGGCCGGCCTCGGTGACCAGGCCCTTCTGCTCGAAGTCCGATTCCGGCAGGTCGCCGCGCGCGTCCTCGACGATCTTCCCGCGCGGAATCTTGACGCCGAACGACCGCTCGAGCCGGAAGACGAGGTCGAGGAAGTCGATCGACTCCGCGTCGAGCCCCTCGATCAGCGGCACGTCGAGCTTGACCTCGCCCGCGTCGACCCCGAGCGCATCCGCGATGATCTGCGCGACCTTCGGGTAGACCGCGGCAATCTCATCCTTCGTGATGCTCTTTTCCGTCATCCCTGTCACTCCATCTTGAAGCCGCCGTCGACGTGCAGCACCTGGCCGGTGATGTAGTCGGCGTGTTTCGAGGCGAGGAACCAGACCGCGTTCGCGACGTCCTGCGCACTGCCGAAGCGCCGCAGCAGGATACGCGCCTTCACCTCGTCGCCGGCGCGGTCGCGGACCGCCTGCGACATCTCGGTCTCGATCACTCCGGGCGCCACGCAGTTCACGTTGATCCGGCGCGGCGCGAGCTCGACGGCGAGCGATCGGGTCAGCGCGTTCACCGCGCCCTTGCTCGCCGCGTAGTTGGTCTGCCCGCGCCCGCCCTTCTCGCCGGAGACCGAGCTCACGTTGACGATCTTGCCGGCGCGCTTGGCGATCATGTGGGGCACGACCGCGCGGGTCACGTTGAAGACTCCGCCCACGTTGGTGTCGAGCACCGCCTTCACGTCCTCGACCTCGAGCAGGGCGAGGAGGTTATCACGGATCACCCCCGCGTTGTTCACCAGGACGTCGATCGTGCCGCAGCGCTCCACCGTGCGCTCGACCGCAGCGGTGCAGGCCTGCGCGTCGGTGACATCCACCTGCTCGGCGGCGATTCTCTGCCCGGCAGCTCGCCCCGCTTCGACGACTTCCGCCGCCGCCGCGGCGTTGCCGCGGTAGAGGAAGACGACCTGTGCGCCGTCCGCGGCGAGGCGCTCGACGATCGCCCGCCCGATTCCGCGGCTGCCGCCGGTCACGATCGCCACCTTGCCTGCGAGTCCGGAATCCATATTCAGTTGTAGCTCCCCAAGCCCACGCAACTCGCTGCCTTCGGCATCGCGTTTCACTCCCGGTCTTCAACCCGAGATCGCGAACCCGCCGTCGACGAACAGCGTGTGGCCGTTGATCATCGCCGCTTCCGGCAAACACAGGAGATACACCGCGCCGGCGACGTCCTCCGGCGTGAGCGTCGGCCCCGCCGGCGTACGCGCGGCGAACGACGCGAGCAGCTCGTCGCGGTTCGGAAAGTACTGCAGCGCGTCGGTGTCGACCACCCCCGCGCTCACCGCGTTCACGCGAATGCCGCGCGGTCCGAGCTCCTGGGCGAGCGTGCGCACGAGCGACTCGAGCGCCGCCTTGGAGGCGCCGACGAAGCCGTAGCCCGGCATCGCGCGCAGCGCGCCGAGGCTCGACATGGCGATGATCCGCCCGCCCTGCGGCATCAGCGGGAGCGCGCGCTGCGCGAGCAGGTTGAGCGCGAACGCGTTCGTCTCCATGCACCAGCGCCAGTGCTTGAGCGCCATCTCGGTCGCCGGCCGCAGCACGCCGCTCGCGGCGTTGCTGACGACGATGTCGAGGCGGTCGTAGTGGCGCGCGAGCTCGGCGAAGAGCTCGTCGACGCTGTCGGGCAGCCCGACGCTCGCCTTGATCGCGACCGCCCGCCGCCCCAGCGCGCGCATCTCCGCGCACAGCGACTCGGCCTCGTCGTGGCTGTTGTAGTAGTTGACCGCGACGTCGCAGCCGCCGGCGGCGAGCTTGCGCGCGATCGCGCGCCCGATTCCGCGTGCGGCGCCGGTGACGAGCGCGGTCTTCCCGGCGAGTGGCGTGGACATCGCCCGCGCCGCCGCTACCGCGCCTCGCCGAGCGTGCGCTTCGCGCGCACGACCCGCTGCGCTTCCAGCGCCCAGTGCTTCTTGACGTGGAACCAGACGTCCGCGGCCCAGAGCGCGTTGTCGCTGCGCGCCTCGAGCTCCGGCACACCCTTCGCTTCGCCCGGCCGGTACGCGTTCAGCCAGTCGCGCATCACCGGCTCGCGCGCGAGGTGCGAGGTCGCGGCGACCGTGACGTGCGAGTAGTCGGCCGGCAGCCGGACGTTGCGCACGTTCGCGCGGCCGTTCGCGCGGTAGTCCGACCCGCTCGCCGAGAAATCCCAGGCGACCATGTCGAGCCCGAGCGAGTAGCCGGTGAATTCCTCGACCGAGTCGGGGATCGTCCGCAGCCGGCCCGCCATCGACCACTGGTTCGGAAGCAGCAGCGCGGCGCCGCCGGCGGCGACGATCGACACGTACCCGACGCGCAGGCCCACGACCGGGCGTTCGCGGCCGGTGTAGGGATCGACGATCGTCACGCGGTCCTCCGCCGAGTCGGTCATCGGACTCCAGACCCGGACGCCCGGTCCGAACGCGCCGTCGAGCTCGTACAGCACCTTCACCGCCTGGATCCCGCCCTGGCTGTGGCCGATCAGCATCGGCATCATCGCCTCGCGCTCGTAATACCACGCCAGGGCGCCCGCGATCTGCGCGCTCGGCTCGTAGGGGCTGTGCGACAGCCGGCCGTCGCCGACGTGGCGAAGCTTCGCCTCCGGGTAGCCCATGCCGATCAGGAACTCGGCGAAGGATTCCATGACGAGATGGACCGGGTAGATGCCGCCGTGCAGATTCATGATCCGCGGCGTCGGGCCGGCGGCGAGGACCGTGCGCACGTCGGCGTCGGTGATCCGTCCGGGATCGAGCGCGAGGATGCGCGCCTCGAGCGCCGGGTCCACCGCGATCGAGCGCAGGGCGGCGTGCTGCCCGAGGTCGCGGGGCGAGATCGCGCTCGGGATCCCGCCGCGCGGCGTCGCGCATCCGGCTGCGACGAGCACGGCGAGCGCGACGAGCGCGGCGCTCAGGCCGCGCGGCACACCACCTCCTTCAGCGCGTCGACGCTGCGCAGGAACCTCCCCGTCACTTCGTCCACCATCGCCGGCGAGAATGCCGCCGTCCGGTAGGTCACCCCGACGTGCAGGGTGTCCCGGGCCGTGGTCACCGCGAAGACGAGCGGCGAGAGCGGCCCGGTCGGGACCGCCCGGAAGTACTCCCACGACAGCTCGCTGCCTCCGCTCCGGCGCCACAGGGTATCCACGTTGAGGGGGGTCACGCCGCCCCACACCGGATGATACTTGCCGAAGAACCCGGCGCGGCGACGCTCCGACAGGAACGGCCACATCAGGCCGGCGAGGCCGAGCGCCATGATCGTCTGGAGATAGAGCCGGTCGCGCCGGATCCGCGCGGTGCAGGCGTGGACGTCGCGCGCGAGCTCGCGGAGCGCGATTCCCTCCGGCACCGGGTGCAGGACGCTGAACGAGGCGAGGAACTGGCCGAACACGCGCTGCGGCTCGGCGCCGAAATCCTCGCGCGCGTTCACGATCGACGCCACCCCGAGCTCGGTCCGCCGCCGCCGCTGCCGGCGCCCGGCGGCGAGCGGGTCGAGCGCGAGCAGGAGGCCGGCCAGAAAGAGGTCATTGATCGTCACCCCCCAGTCAGCGCTGGCGCGCCGCAAGCCCGCGAGCTGTGCCGCATCGAGGCGAAAGTAGGCGAATGCGACGTCGGCGCCGGCGTCCGCGCGGTAGCGCGGCCGGAACGATCGTCGCGAGCGCGCGACCGCGTCGGGCACCCCCGCGAGCCCGCGCAAAAAGGGCGCGGGACGGCGCGTCGCGAGTCCGCGGTAGGTCGCCGGGTACAGGTCGAGCGCGCTCGCCTCCGGGCCCGCCACCGCGTCGCCGCCGCAAGCCGCGGCGATCGCGTTGAGGAGGAGCGCGATCGATTCGCCGCCGGCGATGAAATGGTCGTACGCGAGGCCGAGGTGGAACGCGTCCCCTGCCGTGACGACGAAGAAGCGGAACGGGTTGTGCCGGGGCGCGTCGGGGAACGGCAGGTTGAGCTGCCGCTCGATCTCGTCTCGTACCACCGCGAGCGGGTCCGACCCGCCCGGGAGCACCTCGAGCGCGACTTCGGCCGGGCCGCCCGCGTAACGGTAACGGCGGCGCGGGCGGTCGAGCGTGAGCCCGGTCAGGCCGCGCGCCTCGAGCGCGCGTGCGATCCGCTCGGCGACGGGCACCTCCGCGAGCGGGCGGCGAACGCGCACGACGTGCACCGCGTTGTACGGATGCATGTCGCGCCAGCGCAGCATCATCCGCTGGAAGAGGTTCAGCCGGCCCGACCCCGCCGCCACCGCCATCGCCCTTCCCGTCACCCGCCCGCCGCCGCCAGGGCGCGCCGGGCGCGGATCAGCCGCTGCGCCTCCAGGCACCAGTGCTTCTTCACGCTGAACCAGATGTCGGCCGCGTGCAGGAGGTTGCGCGTGTCGACGTCGTCCCCGGCGGGAATCGCGGCCGGCGCGTCGCGCGGCGAATAGCCGCTGATCCAGGCGCGCGTCGCCGGATTCGCCGCGAGGTGCGCGGCGAGCGGCAGCGAGATGTGCCCGTAATCGGCGGGCAGGTCGACGTTGCGCACGCGCGCCGACCCGGTGGCGCGGTACGGGTTCGTTTCCGCCGGGCTCGCGAACGTCCCCGCGATCGGGTCCCAGGGCACGAAGAAGCCGGTGAACTCCACCGCCGAGTCCGGAACGCTCCGCAGCCGCGGCACCATGTCCCATTGCCCGAGCACCACGCGCATCAGGCTCCCGGTCGCGAGCGCCGCGGTGTACGGCACCTTCAGGCCGACGACGGTGCGCTCCGCGCCGGTGATCGGGTCGACGATCGTGGTGCGCTTCTCCGCCTCGCCCGCCTGCGGATTCCAGACCGCGATCGGCTCGCCCGAGGCGCCGGCGAGGTCCTGCAGCGTCTTCACCGCCAGCATCCCGCCCTGGCTGTGGCCGATCAGCATCGGCACCATGCCCTCGCGCTCGTAGTGCCACGCGAGCCGGCCGGCGAGCTCGCGGCTGTCGGCGTAGCTCGAGTAGGTGAGGCTGCCGTCGCGCGGGTTGCGCAGCCGCTCGGCCGGGTAGCCCATGGCGATCAGGAACTCGGCGAACGGCCGCATCGTCACCAGCGGCACGCTGCCGTGCAGGCCGATGATCCGCGGCGCGGGCGCGGGCCCGAGCGTGTCGCGCAGGTCGGCCTCCGAGATGCGCTCCGGATCGAGCGCGAGCAGCCGTGCCTCGACCCCGGGATCGAGCGCGATGGCGCGCAGCACCGCGCCGGGCGCGACAGGGACGGGATCGGCGGCCGCGGCGGCCGCGGACCACGCGAGGGTCGCCGCGAGCGCGGCGGCCGCGCCCCGCTTCGCCCGGGCGACGCTCATCGCTTCCCGTCCAGACGCGCCGCGCGGTGGGCGAGCCGCGGCAAGAACCTCCCCGTCCGCGCACGGTAGCGCTCGTAGGTCCCGCCGTGCACGCCGAGCAGGAAGACCTCCTCGTTGCGCGCCTTGATCACCATGAGGCAGACGTGGATCGCGGCGATCGCGAGCATGGGTACGGTCGGCACCACCACGGCCGAGAGGATCATGAGCGCGATGCTGAGCGCGTAGATCGGATGGCGGACGCGCGCGTAGAGGCCGCCGGTGACGAGCTCGGTCTTCTCGCCCGGCACGACCGCCATGCGCCAGCGCGAGCCCATCCGCGTCCAGCACTCGATCGAGAGCGCGAGGCACGCGAGCCCGAGCGCGGCCGCGCCCCAACGCAGCGCGATCCAGACCGGGCCGTGCGCAAGCTCGGGCAGCGCCCAGGGTCCCGCGCTCCGGGTCGCGGCCAGGTACGGCAGGGTGATCCACGCGACCACGAGCGGCACCCAGAAGAGCCACATGACCCGCTCGAGCGGCTGCCGCGGCACGACGCCCGGGTGCTTCCGCGTCTTGCGCCGTACGCGCACGATCATGACGCCGACGCAGAGCCAGTAGCCCCAGATCGTGGCCGTCAGCACTGCCGCCGGAAGGTCCTTCATCGAACGCCGCTCGCCCTTCGTGCGGGACTCGCGCGGCGCCCTCGCGGCCCGCGCACCGCGGCGCGAAGTCTACCCTCTCCGCGCGCCTAGGCTGCCGCCCGGCGCGGCGGCGAGGCGAATTCGCGCTCCATCTCGCGGCGCACCCGCACCGCGTCGGCGGCAGCGTCGATCTGAACGTCGCTCCAGCGGACCGGCGCGCCCGCCGCAACGGGCTGAACGACCTTGACGCCGTGCGCGAGGCCGAGCGGCAAGCCGCCGATCCGCAGCGACTCGTCCGCGGGGACGAGCTTGCCGACCACCGTGTAGCCGCCTTCGCCATCGAGCAGCTCGCCCGGCTTCAGCGCGCGCTTGGCGGCCGCGACCACGTCGGCGCGGAAGCCGGTCGCGCAGCCGGTGGACTCGCGGCGCAGCCCCACCGACGCGACCGAGATCCCGACCTCGAGCCCGATCAGGTGCCAGCGCTTGTAGAGGCAGGCGTAGCGCCCGCCCGGGTCCGTCCGCACGCCGTACTCGGTGAAGCAGCGGCGGATGTACTCGGTCTCGCCCTCGAACACGACCCAGACGCCGAACCGGATGTCGTAGGGAATGACCCGCCCGTCGGGCGCGAGCGAGGAGACGACCTCGACCTGGCCCTTGTGGTGCAGGCGGCCGCCCTCCTCGCGCGGGCGCATCACCGCCGGCAGGTCGTCGATGCTCGCCGGCGGAAACTCGAGCCCCCACGGCGCCGGGGTGAGGCCGGTCGCGTTGCACACCGCGGTCGACTCGATCGCCGGCTTCGAGCCGTCGAGGAACGAGTTGAACATCTTCGGGTTGAGGCCGCCGACCGCGGCCTGCTCCGGCGTGAGGCCGTAGTAGCCCCACACCGTCTCGGGCGTCGACTGCGCGTAGTGCGGCAGCCACTTGTGGCCGCGGCCGGCAGCGACGACGCTGAAGCCGGCGGCACGCGCCCAGTCGACCAGATCGCAGATGAGCGCCGGCTGGTCGCCGTAGGCGAGGCTGTACACGACGCCGGCCTCGCGCGCCTTGCGCGCGAGGAGCGGCCCGCAGAACGCGTCGGCCTCGACCGTGACCATGACGACGTGCTTGCCGTGGCGGAACGCGGCGAGCGCGTGGGTCACCGCCGCGATCGGGTTGCCGGTCGCCTCGACCACGATCTCGATTGCCGGGTGGGCGACGAGCGCCTCCCAGTCGTCGCCGACGTGGGTGGTGCCGCGCGCGAGCGCCGAGTCGAGCGAGGGCGCGGCGTAGCGCTCCGGCTGCCAGCCGACGCGCTCCAGGTTGGCGCAGGCGTTCGCGGGGGAAAGATCGGCGATCCCCGCGAGGTGCACCCCCGGCGTGTTCGGGATCTGCGCGAGGTACATCGCGCCGAATTTGCCGGCGCCGACCAGCCCCACGCGGAGCGGCCGGCCCTCGGCCGCCCGCGCGGCGAGCTTGGCGTACAGGTTCATCGGGGTGCTCCCGTCAGGCCGCGAGCGGCATCGGCTTGAGCGCGTCCTCGGGGGTGCCGTCCCGCCACGGGAGGTCGACCGGATAGTCGCGCAGCAGGCAGTCGTCGGGCAGGCTCGCGATCGGCGTGAAATCGCGGTGCGCGATGTACGCCGGGCGCTTGAAGCGCCGGATGTGGTTGGAGACCGCGCACAGGCTGAGGTACACGTTCCAGCGGTCCCACGGCGACAGGTTCGAGGTGGACCCGTGCACGAGACAGCCGTGGAACACGATCATCGAGCCGGCCGGGCCCTTCGGCGCGACCAGCCCGCCGCGCTCCACCAGCTTGCGGATGGTGTCGTGGTCGATGGTCCAGAGCGGGTAGCTCGTGGTCGTCGTGTCGTGGGCGGCTTCGACGACGCCGAGCTTGTGGCTGCCGGGGATGAACATCAGCGGCCCGTTGAACTCGTTCACCTCGTTCAGGAAGATCGCGATGTTCATCGCCCGCGCCGCCGGCATGTCGTCGTCCGCCTGCCAGGTGCCGTAGTCCTGGTGCCACTGCCACAGGTCGCCGTCGAACGCGACCTTGCCGTTGATCTTGAACTGGTGCATGTACACGTCTTCGCCGAAGAGCTGCGTCACCGGCTCGATCATGCGCGGGTGGCGGCCGAGCCGCGCGAACATCGCGTTGTACAGGTGCGCGGCGAAGTTCGTGCGCACCGCGTCGCTGTCCTTCTCCCGCACGTTCTCGGGCCGGCGCTGGGCGAAGAGCGCCGGCACCTCGTCGGTCAGCGCCTTGATCTCGGCCGGCGCGAACAGGCTCGGAAAGAAGAGATAGCCGTCGCGGTCGAACTGCTCGAGCTGCGCCTGGGTCAGTTTCATGGCTGCGGGTCCTCCTCGGTGGGTTCGCGGTGCTTACCAGGCCGCGCGCATGCGGTCGGTCAGTCGGTCGAAGAGCACGCGTCCTCCGGTCTCGCCGTGCTCGCGTCAGCGCGGCGGCGGGACCCCGCGCACCGGATCGACCAGCTGAAAGAAGACTTCGTCCTGCCGCACCATGCCGAGCTCGAGCCGCGCCCGCTCCTCGACCGCTTCGAGCCCCTGCTTCAGGTCCCGGACCTCGGCATCGAGCGCGGCATTGCGGGCGTGCAGCGCCTCGTTCCGCGCCTTCTGCGCGGCGAGCTGCCGGTCGTGGTCCCACACCCGCGCCCAGCCGCCCTTCCCGAGCCAGAGCGGATACTGGATCGCGACGAAGAGGCCGGCGAGCACGAGGGCGAGCGCGCGCATTCCTAGCGGAGCTGGTAGAACGCGTCGCGTCCCGGATAGCTCACCGCGTCGCCGAGATCCTCCTCGATGCGCAGCAGCTGGTTGTACTTCGCCACCCGGTCGGAGCGCGAGAGCGACCCGGTCTTGATCTGCAGCGCGTTGGTGCCGACCGCGATGTCGGCGATCGTCGTGTCCTCGGTCTCGCCCGAGCGGTGCGAGATGACCGCGGTGTAACCCGAGCGCTTGGCGAGCTCGATCGCCGCGAACGTCTCGGTGAGCGTGCCGATCTGGTTGACCTTGATCAGGATCGAGTTCGCCACGCCGAGCTTCACGCCCTCCTTGAGCAGCCGCGTGTTGGTCACGAAGAGATCGTCGCCGACGAGCTGCACCCGCTTGCCGAGCGCCTGCGTGAGGTGCTGCCACCCGTCCCAGTCGGACTCGGCCATCCCGTCCTCGATGCTCACGATCGGGAAGCGGTCGGCGAGCGTCTTCAGATAGTCGGTGAACTCCTTGGCGGAGAGCTCCAGGTTCTCCGCCGCGAGCCGGTACCGGCCGCGCTCGTAGAACTCCGAGCTCGCGCAGTCGAGGCCGAGGGCGACGTCGCCGCCGGGCATGTAGCCCGCCGCCTCGATCGCCTGCGTGATCAGCTCCAGCGCCGCCGCGTTCGACGCGAGGTTCGGCGCAAAGCCACCCTCGTCGCCCACCGTCGTCGCGAGCCCCTTGCCGTCGATCAGCTTCTTCAGCGCGTGGAAGACCTCGGCCCCGCAGCGCAGCGCCTCGCGGAAGCTCTGCGCGCTGATCGGGATGATCATGAACTCCTGCACGTCGAGCGAGTTGTTCGCGTGCGCGCCGCCGTTGATGACGTTCATCATCGGCACCGGCATCTGCATCGCGCCCGAGCCGCCGAAGTAGCGGTAGAGCGGCAGCCCCGACTCCTCTGCCGCCGCCTTGGCGACCGCCATGGACACCGCGAGCAGCGCGTTCGCGCCGAGCCGCGCCTTGTTCTCGGTGCCGTCGAGGTCGATCAGCGTCCGGTCGATGAAGCTCTGCTCCGAGGCGTCGAGGCCCATGATCGCCTCGGAGATCTCGGTGTTGATGTGCTCGACCGCCTTCAGCACGCCCTTGCCGCCGTAGCGGCTCTTGTCCCCGTCGCGGAGCTCGAGCGCCTCGCGCGCGCCGGTCGAGGCGCCGGAAGGCACTGCGGCGCGCCCGATCACGCCCGACTCGACGAGCACGTCGGCCTCGACCGTGGGATTGCCACGCGAATCGAGGATCTCCCGCGCAACGACATCGACGATCGAGCTCATCCGGTTCTCACCCCGCTCTCTTGCACCGCACTGCTTCGCTTCCCCGCCGCTCGCGCGGCCCTCTCACAGCGACTGCTCCGCGAACCCGCGCCGCTTCACGAGCGCGTCGAGCTCCTGCAGCATCGCGAGCAGCGGCTTCATCCGCCCGAGCGGCCAGGCGTTCGGGCCGTCGGACAGCGCCTGCGCCGGATCCGGGTGCGTTTCCATGAAGAGGCCCGCGACGCCGCTCGCGACCGCCGCGCGCGCCAGTACCGGCACGAACTCTCGCTGCCCGCCGCTCGCGGTCCCCTGCCCGCCCGGGAGCTGCACCGAGTGCGTGGCGTCGAACACCACCGGGCAGCCGGTCTCGCGCATGATCGCGAGCGAGCGCATGTCGGAGACGAGGTTGTTGTAGCCGAAGGAGGCGCCGCGCTCGCAGACGAGGATGTTGTCGTCGGCGAGCGCGTCGCCGGGGTGCGCGGCGCGCGCCGCCTCTTTGGCCTTGTCGACGACGTTCTTCATGTCGCCCGGCGCGAGGAACTGGCCCTTCTTGATGTTCACCGGCCGTCCCGCGGCGGCGACCGCGCGGATGAAGTCGGTCTGACGACACAGGAACGCCGGCGTCTGCAGCACGTCGACCGCGGCGGCGACCGGCGCGATCTCGTCGATCTCGTGCACGTCGGTGAGCACCGGAACGCCGATCGTCTTCTTCACCTCGGCGAGGATCGCCAGACCTTCGCCCATCCCCAGCCCGCGGAACGATTTCCCCGAGCTGCGGTTCGCCTTGTCGTAGGAGGACTTGTAGATGAAGGGGACGCCGAGCGCCCGGCAGATCTCCTTCAGCTCGCCGGCGGTATCGAGCGCGAGCTGGCGCGATTCGACGACGCAGGGACCGGCGATGAGGAAAAGTGGCTCGTTTAGCCCGGCGTCGAACCCGCAGAGCTTCATGCGGCCACGGCCGGCTTCGCCTGCCCGGCCTGGTGCGCGATCGCCGCCTCGACAAAGCTCTTGAAGAGCGGATGCCCGGCGCGCGGCGTCGAGGTGAACTCGGGATGGAACTGGCACCCGACGAACCACGGATGGTCCGGCAGCTCGATCAGCTCGCTCAGGGATTCCGTCCTGGTTCGCGCGGCCACCTTGAGGCCGGCCGCCTCGAGCCGCGGCAGGTAGTGGTTGTTGACCTCGTAGCGGTGGCGGTGGCGTTCGTTGACGACGTCCGCCCTGTAGATCCGCTGGACCAGCGTCCCCGGCACCACGTCGGCCGGCTGGGCGCCGAGCCGCATGGTGCCGCCGAGGTCGGAGCGCTCGTCCCGCCGCTCGACGCGGCCGTCGGCGTTCTTCCACTCGGTGATGAGCGCCACCACCGGGTGCGGCGTCGCCGGATCGAACTCGGTGCTGTTGGCGCCCTCGAGCACCGCCTTGTGGCGCGCGAACTCGATCACCGCGAGCTGCATCCCGAGGCAGATGCCGAGGTACGGGATCCGCTGCTCGCGCGCGTACTGGATCGCGCGGATCTTGCCCTCGACACCGCGCTTGCCGAAGCCGCCGGGGACGAGGATCGCGTCCGCCCCCTTGAGCGCGCCGATCCCGTCGCGCTCGATCGACTCGGAGTCGATGTAGCGGATGTCGATCCTGCTGCGCGTGTGGATCCCGGCGTGGATCAGCGCCTCGCTCAGCGACTTGTACGACTCGGTCAGGTCGACGTACTTGCCGACGAGCGCGATCGTGACCTGGTGCTGCGGGTGCTCGAGCGCGTGCACGAGCCGTTCCCACGGCGCGAGGTCGGCCGCCCGCGCGAGGATGTCGAGCTTGTGGCAGACGATCTCGTCGAGCATCTGCCGGTGCAGCATGCCCGGGATCTTGTAGATCGAGTCGACGTCGGCGACCGAGATCACCGCCTCGACCGCGACGTTGGTGAAGAGCGCGATCTTGCGCCGCTCCTCGTCCGGCAGCGGCTTCTCGCACCGGCACAGGATCGCGTCGGCCTGGATCCCGATCTCGCGCAACTCCTTCACCGAGTGCTGCGTCGGCTTGGTCTTGATCTCGCCCGCCGACTTGATGTAGGGCACGAGCGTGAGGTGGAGATAGCAGGTGTTGCGCTGCCCCAGCTCGAGCCGCATCTGCCGCACCGCCTCGAGGAACGGCAGCGACTCGATGTCGCCGACCGTGCCGCCGATCTCGACGATCGCGACCTCGGCGCCGTTCGCGCCGCGCGCGATCGCGCTCTTGATCTCGTCGGTGATGTGCGGGATGACCTGGACGGTGCGGCCGAGGTAGTCGCCGCGCCGCTCCTTCTTGATGACGCTCTCGTAGATCTGGCCGGTGGTGAAGTTGTTCCACCGCTTCATCTTCGCGCTCTGGAAGCGCTCGTAGTGGCCGAGATCGAGGTCGGTCTCTGCGCCGTCCTCGGTGACGAACACCTCCCCGTGCTGGAAGGGGCTCATCGTGCCCGGGTCGACGTTGATGTAGGGGTCCAGCTTGAGGAGGGTGACTTTGATGCCGCGGGATTCGAGGATCGCGGCGAGGGACGCGGCGGCTATGCCCTTGCCCAGGGAGGACACCACCCCGCCCGAAACGAACACATACTTGGTCATCGAGGAACCGGGAATCGGGTTGGCGGATCATAGCCCAATTGCTCCGCCTCCTCAATGCGGGATGCGGCGCGCGGCGCGCATTTCGTCGCGGGCGGCGCAGGCGACACGGGCGACGCCGGCGACCCGGCGGCAGACGCGCGAAATCAGACCCCCATCGCCGCGGTCTTGAGCGATTCGGTCCGGATGTCCTCGGTGAGTTCGGCCTTGTAGGCGGAGAACGCAGGCGTCGTCTTGATCGTGTAGTGGCGGGGGTGCGGGAGATCGATCACGAGGTCGCGCTTGATCCGCCCCGGGCGCGCGGTCATGACCGCGACCCGGTTCGCCATGAAGATCGCCTCGTCGATGTCGTGCGTAACGAAGAGCACGGTCTTGCGGTCGGCCTCCCAGATCCCGAGCAGGAGCTCCTGCATCAGCGCCCGGGTCTGGTTGTCGAGCGCCCCGAACGGCTCGTCGAGGAGCAGGATCTTCGGGTCGTTCGCGAGCGCGCGCGCGAGCGCGGTGCGCTGCTGCATGCCGCCCGACAGCGTCTTGGGGTAGTGGTCCTCGAATCCGCGCAGGCCCACGCGATCCACGAACCCGCCGGCGATGCGGTTCTGCTCGGCCTGCGCCACGCCCTTCTCCCGCAGCCCGAAGCAGATGTTCTCGCGCACCGTGAGCCACGGGAAGAGCGTGTACGACTGGAACACCATGCCGCGATCCGGCCCGGCGCGCGTCACCGGCTGCCCGTCGAGCAGCACGCGGCCGGTGGTGGGCCGGTCGAGCCCGGCGACGATCCGCAGCAAGGTCGACTTGCCGCAGCCCGACGGCCCGAGGATGGCGATGAAATCGTTGTCCTCGACCGCGAGATCGGTCCGCTCGAGCGCGCGCGTCGGCGCGCGGCCGCGTGCGCCGGGAAAGATCCGGGACACGTCCTCGACGATCAGCTTCGACACGCCGGGCGGTCCGCCGTCAGAAGGCCCACGGGAAGAGGCGCCGGTTGACCCACTTGAACGCGAGGTCCGAGGCGAGCCCGATCACCCCGATCATGAAGATGCCGAAGATCATCTGGCCGGTGTCGAGCAGCCGCTGGCTGTCCATGATCATGTGGCCGATGCCGCTGTCGGCGCCCACGAGCTCCGCCACGATGACGTAGGTCCACGCCCAGCCGAGGACGAGGCGCAGCGACTCGGCGATCTGCGGCGCGGCACCCGGAAGCAGGACCCGCTGCACGATGCCGCCCGCGTCGGCGCCGAGCGTGTAGGCCGCCTCGACCAGGTCGTGGCGCGTCGCACCGACGATCACGGCGACCATCAGCACGATCTGGAACACCGAGCCGATGAAGATCACCGCGAGCTTCTGCGTCTCGCCGACCCCCGCCCAGAGGATGAGGAGCGGGATGAAAGCGGAGGCCGGGAGGTAGCGGCAGAACGAGACGAACGGCTCGAAGAACGCCTCGACCGGCTTGAATGCGCCCATCGCGATGCCGAGCGGCACCGCGACGATCGCGGCGAGCACGAACCCGCCGACGACGCGGAACACCGTGATGCCGACGTCGCGCGCGAACCCGAACTCGGCGAAGAGGTTCCAGCCGGTGGCGAGCGTCGCGACCGGCGTCTTGAGGAACATCGCGTCGATCGCCCCGCCGTAGGTGAGCGCGGCCCACGCGGCGAAGAAGAGCACGAAGAAGCCCGCGCCGAGCGCGAGCTTCGCGCGGTTCGAGACGGGCTTGAGCGGCTCGAACATTGGCGGGGGGCGGCAGGACCGGCCGGCGCGGCGGAGCCGGTGCTCGTCCGCGCCGGGTGGCGGGCGGGCGGGAAACTCGGGCGCCCGGGGACGGCGCGCTACTGGAAGCGCAGGTCGACCATTCCCTTCGCGGCAGGCTCCTTCTCGATCACGCGGTTCGACTTGAGCACCCGCACCGCGAAGTCGATGAACTGCGCCGATTCGCCGGCGTAGTAAGCCTTGTTCGCCGCGCGGTCGGTCCAGGTGATGAACGCCGCGGAATTGCCGAACTGCTCGCCCGACTGCTTGACCACCGCCCCCATGATCTCGAACGACTTCTGCGGCTCGCGCCGGATCATGTCGAGCGCCTCGAAGAAGCTGTCGGCGACCGCCTGCACCACCTTCGGGTTCTTGGCGATGAAGTCGGTGCGGAAGACCAGGGTGTCGATCACCACCGGGTAGTCCTTGGTGGTCACCAGGATCTTCCCCGCGTCGGGCTTCGCCCGCACCGTCGAGAGGTAGGGTTCGTAGGTCACCGCGGCGTCGTTCTGCCCGGTGACGAACGACTGCGCGGCCGGCTGCGCGCCCATCGTCTGGCGGATCACGTCGCGGATCGAAAGCCCGTTCTTCTCCAGGATGTAGGACAGCATGAAGTGCTGCACCGTGCCGGGGCCGTCCACCGCCACCGTCTTGCCCTTCAGCTCCTTGATGGAAGCGATGTTCCCGCGCACCGCGATGCCGTCGCCGCCGTTCGACTTGTCGATCAGCAGCACCTGCACGGTCGGGATCCCGGCCGAGGTCCAGACGATGTGCTGGTCGACGGTGGTCGCGGCGGCGTTGAGCGCGCCGGCGGCGAGCGCGGCCGAGCGCTGCACCGGCGGGATGAAGCGGATCTCCACCTCCGCCCCGTTCTTCCTGAAGATGCCGGCCTTGTCGGCGAGCGAGAGCGGCGCGAAGCCGGTCCAGCCGCTCATCCCGAGCACGACCTTCTCCTGCGCCGAGGCGGTGGCGGCGATCGCGAGCGACGCGACCAGCGCGATGATCGAGGCTTTCATGGCGGCTCCCCCGTGGTTTCCCTGTAGTGGACCGCTCGATTCTAGCCGGTGATGGCATGATTGCAACGATGCACGCCGCGCCTGCCCTCGCACGTTCCCGCGTCGATCACGTCGGGAGCCTGCTGCGGCCCGAGCACCTGAAGGCGGCCTTCCGGAGCCACGCCCAGAACGAGCTGACCGCGGAGGCTCTCCGCGGCGTCCAGGACGGGGCGATCCGCACGGTGATCGCCGAGCAGGAAGCCCGCGGGCTGCCGGCGGTCACCGACGGCGAGTTTCGCCGGCTCAACTGGCAGGTGAGCTTCTCGGCGGTCGGAGGCTGGGACCTCTGGGGCGGCTCGTGGCGGAACTTCCTCGAGCACCCCGACAATCGCGCACCCGGCGAGCAGCCGCTGCGCAGGGGCGAGGACGCGGTCGTCTCGTTCCGCGCGCCCGCGACCGCCCGCCTGCGGCTCATCGAGAGCCTGCCCCTCGCGGAGTACCGATTCGCCCGCGCGGTCGCGTCGCGGCCGGTGAAGACGACGCTGATGGGGCCCGACCGCGTCTGCCAGATGTGCGACCTCGAGCGCTCGCGGGCGGTGTACCCCGACGCGGAGGCGTTCCTCGCCGACGTCGTCGCGATCCAGCGCCGGATGGTCGCAGAGCTCGTCGACGCGGGCTGCGACTACGTCCAGATCGACGAGCCGAGCTACACCGGCTACGTCGACCCGGCGACGCTCGAGCGCATGCGCGCCGCCGGCGCCGATCCGCTGCGCAGTCTCGAGCGCGCGGTCGCCGCCGACAACGCGGTGATCCGGGGCCTGCGCGGGCGGGCGGTCTTCGGCCTGCACGTCTGCCGCGGCAACCGTGCCAGCATGTGGCACCGCGAAGGGAAGTACGACGCGATCGCGGAGGCGCTCTTCGGCGGGCTCGAGTACGACCGGCTGCTGCTCGAGTACGACACCGAGCGCGCCGGCGGATTCGAGCCGCTGCGGTTCGTGCGGAAGGACGCGATCGCGGTGCTCGGCCTCCTCACCACCAAGACCGGCACGATCGAGACCGTGGACGCGCTCCGCCGCCGGATCGACGAGGCGAGCCGCTTCCTGCCGCTCGAGAACCTCGCGCTCAGCCCGCAGTGCGGGTTCGCCTCCGGGATCGCCGGGAACCTGCTCACCGTCGACGAGCAGTGGCGCAAGCTCGAGGTGATGATCGAGACCGCGCGGCGGGTGTGGGGAACCGGATGATGTCCCTGCCCCGATGAGC
>Ga0187893_10002551_pt1 | contig 39705 bp, 40 predicted proteins | sample MA1701074metaG_FD_139574 | JGI IMG/M metagenome (GOLD analysis project Ga0187893, IMG submission 139574) | White microbial mat communities from a basaltic lava cave in the Kipuka Kanohina Cave System on the Island of Hawaii, USA - MA170107-4 metaG ...
ATCACCGTTCCCTCGCCTGGGCTCGCGCTGAAGGGTCCCGGGCTCTACGAGATCTCCGGGTTGGCCTGGTCGGGCTCCGGGAAGATCGCGAACGTGGAGGTCTCCGCCGATGGCGGCCAGACCTGGGGCAAGGCAATGCTCGAGGAGCCGGTGCTGTCGAAGGCGCTGACGCGGTTCCGCATGGCGTGGCGGTGGAACGGGGGACCGGCCGTGCTCAAGAGCCGCTCAACCGATGAGGCCGGCGTGGTCCAGCCCACACGCGACAAACTCGTGGCCGACAAAGGCACGCAGTTCCTCTATCACTACAACGCTATCCAAGCCTGGAACGTCGCGCCGACCGGCGAGGTGACGAATGTCTACGCGTAGCCGGGCCGCGCTCGCGGTGCTCGGCATCGCCGCGGCCGTGATCGCGCCCGCGCGCGCCGCCGACGGACCCAACCTCGGCCGCGAGGCCACGCCCGCCGAGATCGCCGGGTGGGACATCAGCATCGCACCCGACGGCAGCGGTCTGCCGCCTGGCGGGGGGACAGCCGCGTCTGGAGCGGCGGTCGACGCCGCCAAGTGCCAGTCCTGCCACGGGGAGAAGGGCGCCGGCCAGCCGAACGATCGCCTCGTCGGCGGTCAGGGCACCCTCGCCGGACCGGCCCCCGTGCGAACCATCGGAAGCTACTGGCCGTCCGCGACCACGGTCTTCGACTACGTCCGCCGATCGATGCCGTACCACCAGCCGCAGTCGCTGACGAACAACGAGGTTTATACCGTGACCGCCTATCTGCTCTACCTGAACGGCGTCATCGCGGAGGCCGACGTGATGAACGCGCAGACGCTCCCCCAGGTGCAGATGCCCAATCGTGGTAATTTCATCCTTGCCTACCCACCCCCGGCCAAATAATCGTGACACCCCGCCGATACGCTTCAGGTCGTGATGGACCGGCGCTATGTCAGTTTCATGTACAGTTACCCGAACCTTATCCCAATGTCGGCCGAGACGGTGGAGAGGATCGCGGCGAAGATACGGCAGTGTCGGTACGAACGGGTCTGTGGCGCCTTCAACGGTCGGACCGTCAGTGTAGAGGGAGCACAGGCGGTTGAGCGCTCCGCCGAGCGGTACATCCGGCGCCTGCGGATGGCATAGCTCCTCGGCGGCGTTTTGACCTGAAGCAGGCCGAGGCGGACGCAGACAATCTCGCGCCGTCCTACTCCGCGACGAGGGAAGCGGCGGCCAGCGCCTCGTCCAGCTCCAGGACGAGGCCGGCCGCCTCCGGAGGCACGAGGAAGATCCCTTCCGCCGTGGCCTCCCCGCGCAGGAGCGGACCCTTGAACAGCCGGCTCTGAAACTCCCGCAACGGGTTGTCGGCGATGAGGTACTCGATCCACTTGACGTTGGGGATCCAGCAGATCCGCGCGCTTGCGCGGGGCAAGCCCGGCCGCCAGGTGGATGTGCACCATCTGGAGATTCCACGGCGACACCGGCACGCTGGGAAAGTGAAGGAGACAGGAGGGAGAAGATCGCGCAAAGGGGGGCCGGCCCAGCTTCCGATCACAGGATGTTCCGTCAACAGGCCCTTTATCCTGCTTATGCTCTCGATGGCCCGCCGTGGAGGATTTCATCACCGAGCCGGGGGCATGGGCTTAACGGGGCGTATCTCGATCGTGCCGCCCACTCGGAGCGTCGGGATGCGCGATCTGATCGAGATCGAACTCGTCGAGATCCTTGCACTCGACCACGTGGTAGCCGCCGGCTGCTCCTTGGTCTCCGCGAACGTCAACTTCACCGAGCCTTCACGAGAGCTGCCAGTCGTTCGAGGGTGCTCAGGGCCTCGGGTGACGGTGCCAGGCAGAGAGTTCGATATGAGTTGACGAAGGGGAGCCAACCTTTTCGAGCACTTCCGTCTTGAGACTCGCTCTTCCTCCTCGCTGGCTCCACTTCTTGGCTCCACGAAACGGCCCCCGGCGGTCTTGTCGAAGGCATTGACCCACCGCTTCCCCTTCTAGGGCATCCACCTGGCGTAGTGGCGCAGCGTTGTGGTCGAGTTGGCGTGGCCGAGCTGTGCGCTCACGTAAGTGAGTGGCGCACCGTCTGCCAGCAGCAGGCTCGCGTACGTGTGACGAAGATCGTACCCGGTGGTGCGGAAGCCCGGCCCGCAGTATTTCGCACTCTTCCGCGCGGCCTTGACGAGTCGAACGGTGTTCTTCGAGGCCGCTCTTCGCGTGCCTAGGCTCTTCCCTCTCTCTCGCTGGAGTCGACCGGCCCGCTTGGACATCAATAACCTCTTGACGTGCCGCCGTCGGATCTCGCGCACCTTGAGGGACCCGAGGAGCTCTTCCACGAAGGACGCGCGCAGCTCGATCGCTTCACGAGGGAGGTGGCGCCCGCGTTCCGCGACCGCTGAGGTGGACCGGGGCAGGGAGCAGTCCCGGGGTCAGGCGCGCCCCTCGAGCGCCCGCCTCAGCTGATCCAGGTGGTTGTCGTCATGCCACGCCATCAGCGTGACGAGGTCGTCAATCGTGATGGGGCCCCGCGGAGGATGAACCCCGCCGCGCCGCAGCTGCGCGGGCGCGAGCTTGCGGAGGAAGTCGAGTGATTCCGCGCGGCGCCTGCGGAAGTGCGCGATCGCCTGCTGGACGTCGTTCTTCAGATACTGACGCTCCTCGGCCCAGCGCTCGTTCCGCGCGGGATCCACCGGCATGAACTGTGGGTTGTCCATGGCTAGCATCGCCTCGAATCGACTCGTGAACACCTCCTCGGTGTCACGCAGGTGGCAGACGCATTCCTTCGCGGCGAAATTCCTGGCGTCGGGACGGCGCGCGAGCGTCGCCTCGTCGCGGTCTTTGATCGCCGTGGCGAGCTCGTCCGCGGTCCGTCCGAGCCGCTCGACCCGCTCCTGGATCGGCTGCCTTGCGTACTCCTCTATGGTCGGCATGGTCGTCCTCCCCGGAGCCCTCCGGGCCCGTCCGTCCAATCGGGGACGAGCTGATGGAACAGGCTCGATTCCCGCTTGTAGAAGCCCTCGATGTGACACGAGTCGGGCAATCTGAGGACCGTATAGTCCAGGTGGTGCCCGACCTCGTGCAGGAGCGTGTGCAGATAGGTCCTGAACGCCACGACGCGCTTCTGCCTGGCGGTCCGCTTCCACAGCTGGATTTTGGGGAACATAGCCGGCGAAATGCCTCATTCTCGGTCGTCCCGCCCCTGTAGGGCGCGACCAGGACCCGGCGCCGGGTGGCTCGCGCCGCTCCGTCCCCCCCAGTAGATCACTGGGCGCGGGTGACCTCGACGCGGTTGTCGTGGAAGACGGCGCCGCCCCCCATGTCACTGTCCCGCTCGGCCACGGTCGCGTTGATGTTGGCTGCGCCGCCCACCCGCTTGGGCCAGAACCCCTTGGTGGTCGCGGCCACGCCGGCCCGCACCGCATCGCTCACCTGGACAGTCGCGCGGAACTCGCCGCGGGCGTTGTGCACGCGTGCGGCGTCGCCAGCGCCGAGGCCGTGCGCGGCGGCGTCGGCGGGGTGGAGCATGATGGTCGGCGACCCCTGGCGCTTCTCCAGCGCGGGAATGTTGGAGAACATCGAATTGAGGAAGTAGTGCGAGGCCGGCGCCAGCAGGGCCAGCGGATAGCGCGCGGCCAGCGCGGTGTCGCGCTGGGCCGCCTCGTAGGGTGGCGTGTAGGTGGGCACCGGGTCGAGCCCCGCCTCGATCATGCGGGGAGAGACGAACTCCAGCTTGCCCGAAGGCGTCGGGAAGCCGTCGGCGAACGGGACGAAGGGCGTCGGCACGGAGAGCCGGGCCCAGCCATCGCGCCGCAGGCGCTCGAGCGTGATGCCGGCCAGCGCGGGATCCCCGGAGGCGAGGACCGCCCGGGCCAGATCCTCGTCGCTGTCGTACACGCACGGCTCGGTGACGCCGAGCCGGCGGGCCAGCCGCCGGAAGATCTCGGTGTGCGGCAGGCATTCGCCGGGAGCCGCCACCGCCGGCTCGTTCCAGTTGAGATAGAGGTGGCCGTAGGCGTAGTGCAGGTCGGCGTGCTCGATCTGCAGCGTGGAGGGAAGCAGCAGGTCGGCGTAGTCGGCCGTGTCGGTCTGGAAGTTGTCGACGACCACCGTGAACAGGTCCTCGCGGGCCAGGCCGCGGCGGACCTTGCCCTGATCGGGCACGCTGGCCATCGGATTGCTCGCGTAGACCAGCAACGACGCCACCGGCGGATCGGTGAGCTCGAGCAGCGCCTCGCCCAGCCGCGTCATGCTCAGCCGTCGCGTCCCCGGCGGGCGCAGGTCGTCGCGCCACAGCGCCGCCCAGTCGCCGCGGAAGAAGCCCCGCGTGTCGTACACGGCGCCGCCCCCCGGATAGCGCCAGTCTCCCGTGACGCCCGGGATGCAGGTGATGGAGCGCACGGCCATGCCGCCGCCGGCGTGGCGCTGCAGGCCCATCGTGAGACGGATGCCGGTCGGGCGCGTCGTGGCGAGCCGCTCGCCGAGAGCGACGATGCGCTCGCGGGGCAGCCCGGTGATGGCGCTCACCCGCTCGGGCGGGAATTCCAGGATGCGCCGGCGGAACGCCTCCCAGCCCGTCGTGCGGGTGGCGATGAAGTCGGCGTCCTCGCGGCCGGAGGCGACGACGATGTGCAGGAGGCCCAGCGCCAGCGCGGCGTCGGTGCCGGGGATCGGCGCCAGGTGCTCGTCGGCAGCCGCCGCGGTCCGGGTGCGCACCGGATCGATAGCGACGACGTGGGCCCCGCCGCCCCGGGCCGCCTCGATGTACTTCCACAGGTGGTGGTTGGTCGTCAGCGTGTTGGTGCCCCACAGCAGGATCAGCCGGGAGTACGCGAAGGTCTCGGGGTCCATGCCGACCCGGTTGTCGCCCAGCGTGTAGCCGGTGCCATAGCCGCCGGCAATCGTGCAGATCGTCATCATGTGCTGCGAGGTTCCCAGCACGTTCCACAGCCGGCGGCCGGCTCCCGCCACGCCCTGGAGCATGCCCATGGTGCCGGAGCCGTAGTAAGGCCAGAGAGCGGCGGCGCCGTGACGGGCGATGATGGCTTGCCAGCGCTCGGCGATCTCGTCGAGCGCCTGCCGCCACGTGATGCGCGCGAATCGACCAGCGCCCTTGGGGCCGACCCGGCGCTGCGGATCGAGCAGCCGGTCGGGCGATCGCGCGTAGTCGAGGTAGCGGTGGACCTTGGCGCAGAGCGCTCCACGCGTGTACGGATGGTGGCGATCCCCGCGCAGCGCGACGGCGGCGCCATCGCGCACGGTCACCACCCATGCGCAGGTGTCGGGACAGTCGAGCGGGCAGGCGCCGGGGACGTGGCGCTCAGCGGCCATCGAGCACCATCTGCGTCGGCGCCGTCACCGACAGCAGGCACCCCGCCTTGTCGGTCACGCGCGTCTGCCACACCATCGTGCCAACCGCGGTGCAGGGGCGTGGTCTCCGCCCGCACGACGCCGGCCCGGCCGGCCGCCATGAAGTTGGTTTGGACTCGATCGTGGTGGTTCCGGCGGACCCGGGGGGCAGGTTCAGCACCGTCGCGGCAACGCCGATGGTGTTAAGGTCAGGCACGTCGCCCACAGCGATCGTCAGGATCATGCAGGTGCGCACGGCCCTTCCAGGCCTGCGGAGAAAGTTCCGGCGAAGGCAACCTGAAGCATGGACGGCCTCCTGGCTGACCCATCAGGGTTACTCGAGAACCACCATCCGCATCCTCCGCGCGGCTCACCAGGGGATCAATTCCCTCCCAGAGAATTGGTGGCCTGACGGTCTCGCGTATATTGGCGGGCGTGAACGCCGGCGAGGGGGCGAGAAGACAGGCGAGCGGAGTAACGGCCAGCCCCGTTGGCCGGCTACTCAAGCAGTGGCGCGGACGCCGGGGCTTTTCGCAGCTCGACTTGGCCGTGGCCGCCGAGACCACCCAGCGTCATGTGAGCTTCGTGGAATCGGGGCGGGCGACGGCGAGCCGGGAGATGATTCTGCGACTGGCGGCTACCCTGAACCTCCCCCTTCGTCAGCAGAACGCGCTCCTCCTCGCCGCCGGTTATGCGCCGGCTTGGCGCGAGCGCGACCTGTCTGCACCGGAACTGGCCTCCAAGGGTCTACAAATCCCGTGGACCGACGACTTCGACGATCCGCGCCGCGACTCGGCCCATGCGATCGTCCACGGTGAACAGCGGGCAGCCCAGAATGTGCGCGAGCGCCACGTACTCAGCGTCGTAAGTCTTCGCCCAGCCGAAACTGTCGGCGATCCGCCACGCTTCTCGCCGCAGGCGTTGCGGCTCCCGTCGCGCGATCGGCGCCGCCAATAGTGCTGCAAAAGCCGTCGAGGCGAGGCCATCCGAAATTTCCCGCCGCCACCTCATCTCGTGTATCACCGAAGACGCTTCCGACCAGAGCAGCGCAGGGGCCACGAGGTCCTCAGCTCCCCACAAGCGGAATCCTGCGGCAGCCAAACAGGCTTGAACCACCGCGCTCGCATCCACGACGAGCAGGCGTCAACGTCCCTCTCGCGACCGCCGAAGGGCGCGGAGCACGTCAGGCATCGGCTCGCCGGTGGCGGTCGCGCGCCACGAGGCCGGCAGTGATCGCACGGGAGCGGGCAGGAGAGCTCGCAGGTCGGACTCGTCGATCAGGTGTTGCGTCCCGATTCGTCGCGACCGCAGCCGGCCCGAGCGGATCCAGCGGCGAACGGTCTCCGGGTTGCAGCGGGCGCGGCGTGCGGCCTCGGGCACGGTCAGCATAGTGGTAGCATACTACAACACTTCGATCTGGAGACGCTGCCAACGATCCTTTCGCTTGACATCCTCCGCGACGTCAACGGGTACGCGCCGACAGCCCTCGGCGGATTCCCGCCAGTGGGCCGCTGGGAGGGTGCCTACTCCATCAGACGAGCGGTCGCCCGGGCCAGGGAGACAACCTCGCGATCAGTGATGACACCCACCACGTCGCGGGGGCCGGCCGCGTCTCGCGTCGGAACGACGAGAGCCACTTGGGCCTGGCCGCTTTCCATCGTTCGTAAGACGTCGACCAGGAGATCGCCGGGTTCGACCAGGACGTGAGGAGCGGTCGATCCATCGATGAGGACGACACTCGCGATGCGTCCCTCCTCGGCCACGATGGCGACGGCCGACGGCCCTTCCGGGCTCGGTGCGTTTGATACGACGATATGCTGACTCATGACATCCTGGGCGCGTCGACTGCCGAGGATCCACGCCTGGAGCCCCTGCGGTACGACGTCGCCGCGCCGGAGAAGCTTGAGAGTGTAGAGGCTGGCCGGCGACAAGTACTGCCGCAGGGCATAGGCGACGGTAGCGGTGATGATCACGGGGACGATGACGCTATAGTTCCACGTCATCTCGAAGAGCATGATGATGGCGGTGAGGACGGCGCCAGTCGTCCCCGCCACCATGCCTGCCATCCCGGCCAGTGCAAAGTGGACGGAGCTGATCTCGAGTCCCGGTAGGAACCAACCGAGCAGGCTGCCCACGGCGGCACCGAGGGCGGCCCCCAGGTAGAGGCTCGGGGAAAAGATGCCCCCGGACGCGCCGGAGCCGAGCGTGAGACACGTGACGAGCAGCTTAGCTCCCACCAGGACGAGGAGGAATCCCGGCGCTTGCAGGTCGCCGCGGAGGATGTCGAGGATCGTGGCGTAGCCGACGCCCTCGACATAGTAATGCGGGGGCTGTCCGAAGAGCGGAGACGACAGTGTCAGGAAGCCGTAGATGATCAGCCCTACCGCCAGCATGCCGAGCCCGTGACGCGTGTAGTAGGTGCCGGGCATGGCCTCGAAGCGGTCCTCGAACCAGTAAATGGCGCGCGTCATCAGCGTGGCCAGCAGGCCCACGGCAATCCCACAAACCGCGAACAGGGGCATGACGGCGAATGGTAGGTCGATGGCCCGGAAGGCGGCGAGGGCGGGAACCTCGAACGACGGTCCCCGTCCAAAGAAGAGATGTCCGATGTGGGTGGCCACCACCGTGGACAGGGCGACATGGAGGATCGAGCGGGCGCTGATGGCGGGCAGCATCAGCTCCACCGCGAAAGCCATGCCCCCCAGCGGCGAATTGAAGGTGGCGGCGATGCCGCCACCGGCGCCCGCCGCCACCAGGACGATACGCTGCCGGACAGGCATGCGGATGATTCGTCCCAAGGTTGAGCCGAAGGCGGCCCCGATCTGGACAATGGGCCCCTCGCGTCCCACCGAGCCGCCGCTGCCGATCGAGAGCGCCGAGGCAATCGACTTGACGACGACGACCACGGGTCGGATGCGCCCCTCGCGGTAGTAGATCGCATCCATCACCTCGGGCACACCGTGGCCCTTGGCCTCGGGAGCAAAGGTTCCCACCACGAAGGCGACCCCCATCGCTCCGACCACCGGCACCAGGATCACGAACAATCCCCACGGGGCCGCTGGCGTGTGCAGATTGGCGTCATAGGTGAGGGAAAGCTGCCCGAGGAAGAGCAGGTTATGGAATCCGCTGATCATGGCGCGGAAGACGACCGCTCCGGAACCGGCGATGACTCCGACCGTCACCGCCAGCGCGGCCATGCCCCACCAGGCGAGCGGCAGCGGCTCGAAGGTCTTCACACGGACGGCCGCCGCTCAGCGCGGTTCGGCGGTGGCACCCGAGGCCACCATGCCGTCGATCTCCCCACGACTGAACCCCCCCTCCAGGAGTACCTCGACGCTATGCTCACCCAGCCGCGGGGGATGGCGCGTGATGGCCCCCGGTGTTTCGCTGAAGGTCGTGGGAATATCGGTCGTGCGCAGCGTGCCTTCGGTCGGGTGCTCCATCACCTTCCAGAATCCGGTAGCCGCGAGCTGGGGATCGTCGAGCAGCGTCTCCAGGGTGTTCACGATCATGTGGGGCACGTTGGCGCGCTCGAGCACGACTAGCCAGTCGGCGTTGCTGCGAGTGGCCACGATCTTGCCCAGCTCCTCGTAGAGCGCCTCGATATGGGTGAGGCGCGAAGCCAGACTGTGAAAGCGCGCATCGGCCAGCAGATCGGCCCGACCCGCCAGCTCGAAGAAGATCCGCCAGTGGGTGTCGGTGTACGGCAGCACGGCGAGATAGCCATCCTTGGTCGGGAAGGGGCGCCGCCAGCGGTTGAGAATGCGCTTGTAGCCGGGCGGGTCGAGCGGGGGCACGAAAGCCTGCCCGTAGAGGTGCTCCACCATCACCCACGCCGCCAAGGTCTCGAACATCGGGACTTCGAGGGCCTGGCCCTGCCCGGTACGCTCGCGCCGAACCAGCGCCGCCAACACCGACGACACCACGGCCATGGAGCTGGTCTTGTCGGCCACGATCGTGGGCAGGTAACGCGGGTCACCTACCAGGGCCGTCTGCAGCGAGGCAAGCCCCGAGCCAGCCTGGATGATGTCGTCGTAGGCGGGCTTGTTCCCGTAGGGCCCGGAAGCGCGAAAGCCGTAGGTCGCGCAGTAGACCAGACGCGGATTGATCGTCTTGAAGACTTCGTACTCCAGGCGCAGCTTGGCGGCGGGCTCCGGCCGGAAGTTGTGCATCAGCACGTCGGCGGTGCGGGCCAGCCGCAGCAGCGCGTCGCGGGCGGCCGGCTGCTTGAGGTCGAGCACGAGGCTGCGCTTGTTGCGGTTGCAGCCGAGGTAGAAGGCGGCCATGCCCGGATGCCGGGCGGGGCCGAGCTGACGGGTGGTGTCACCCTCGGGCGATTCGATCTTGATCACATCGGCACCGTAGTCGCCCAGCGTTTGGGCGGCGAGCGGACCGAGGACGACACTGGTGGTGTCGAGCACGCGGATACCGTCCAAGGGACCGGGCATGGCGGCATTATATGCGGTCCTGGTACCATCCTCGGCGGCGGTAAGAGGGACAGACACGGTGAACAACGTGGCAGAAGCCGAGATCGTGGTGATCGGCGGTGGGATCGCCGGAGTGGCGGCGGCCTTCTACCTGCGCCAGCACGGCCACGACGTGCTGGTGTTGGAGCGTGACGAGATCGCCTCCGCCGCCTCCGGGGTCAATGCTGGCTCCATCGACTCCCTGGGCTGGGGCAGGGCACCCGACCTGCAAGCGCATCTGACCGAAGGGAGTCGCGAGATCTTCACGGAGCTTCAGCTCGATCTCGGGTACGACATCGAGCTGCGCCATTCGGGATCGCTGCAGGCGATCCACACCGAGGAGCAGCACGAGTTCGCCCGCGCTCGCGTGAACCGGCTGAGCGCTCAAGGGTATCGGCTGCAGCTGCTCACCCCGCGCGAGGCGCGTGGCCTCGAGCCGGGGCTCAATCCCGAGCTGCCCGGCTTCGTCCATTCGCCGCAGCGCGCCCAGGCCGACCCCCGGAAGGCCACCCGTGCCCTCGCCGCCGCGGCCGAGCGCAGGGGCGCCCGCGTGCTCCCCCACCATCCCGTCACCGCCATTCGGCCTCGGAGTGACGGCAGCTATCTCGTCGCCACCACCCGCGGTGATTTCGTGGCAGGTACGCTCGTCATCGCCGCCGGAGCCTGGTGCGCGCCGATCGGGGCGATGCTGGGGCTCCGAATCCCCGTGGTGCCGGTACGGGGTCAGATGTGGGCAACCGACGCCGTGCCGCCCCGTGTCTTCCATACGATCTCATCCGCCGAGTCTGGGTGCTTCTGGCAGGACCACCCGGGCCACGACGCCGCGACCCCGCCCGAACTGACCCATCGAGGGAGCACACGACTGACCCGACACCTCTACGGGCGCCAGACGCGCGGAGGGGACATCGTCTTCGGCGGCGATCGTCAGCTCGTCGGCTACGATACGACTCCGGACCCGGCCGGCATCGAGGTCAATCGCGAGCATGCCGCGCAGGTACTGCCCTTCCTCGGAGGCCTTCGCGTCAGTCGAACCTGGGCTGGTCTCATGCCCTTCTCGCTTGACGGCAAGCCGATCATCGGCCGCATCGCCCGGCGGCCGAACGTGTTCATCGTGAGCGGCCTCGCCTCGTCGGGCTTCGGGCGCGGTCCTATGGCCGGAAAGCTGCTGGCGGACTGTATTCACGCGGGGAAACGCCCGCCTATCCTGGAAGGCGCCGACCCGGCACGCTGCGTGACGGAAGCCGCCGGCGTGATGGCATGAGCGCGCTCCTGCCCGAACCGCTCCCCGACAGCCCACTGCCACTGGTGGCGCGCTGGCTGGCCGAGGCGGGCACCATCGTGCGAAGCTCTACCGCGATGACGCTTGCCACCGTGGACCCGGATGGCCGCCCCTCCGCCCGCATGGTCATCTGCCGAGGGTTCGACCCGGTGGCGGGCTGGTTCGTGTTTTACACCGATCGCGAAAGTCGAAAGGGCCATGCTCTGGCCGCCCATCCGGAAGCCGCTCTCGTCTTCCACTGGGAGGCTCTCGAGCGACAGATCCGAGTCGAGGGGCCGGTGACCGAGGCGCCCGACGCGGATTCCGAGGCCTACTGGAACACGCGGCCGATCGACGCTCGCATCGCTGCCGTCGCCAGTGACCAGAGTCGACCATTGGCCTCCCGGGCGGCTCTCCTGGCGCGGGTCGAGGAGATCACCCGACGATCCGCCGGCCAGGTGCCGCGGCCTTCGCGCTGGGGCGGCTATCGGGTGTGGGTGGAGCGCGTTGAGCTGTGGGCAGGGCAGCCCGCCCGCGTGCACGATCGCGCGCGGTGGGAGCGCCGCCTCGAGCGGGTAAGCGGCGAGTTCAAGGGAGGAGACTGGCGCGCCACTCGCCTGCAACCGTGAGTGCCCTCGGTCACGGCCGCCGGTAGACGGGCCGACGTCGGCGGACGTTCTCGGTGAGCCCGGCGTCGAATGCTTCAACAGGGTGGCCACGCGGCTGGGGTGGCCCCTCGACCCCGAGCAACTGGACCACCGTGGGATGACTGTAATACGCGCTGAACGTGTGCTGCAGGAGCGCCTCGAAGGGAGCCGGGTGCTGGTGCTCGACATCATGCAGCACGGCGTCCTGCTCGTCGCCAGGCAGGGTGGCGAAGCCACCCGGGCGCCCGCGCCCAGCGAGCATCTCGATCCGCTGCAATCCTTCGAGAAGGATGCGTCGCGCATCCGGCGCCGCTCCCGCCACCCGGTCGAGGTGCGCGACGAGCCCGAGGTCACCGGCAGGCGGAAAGGGGCCACTGGCGGGCACGAGCCGATTCAGCACGAGGCGGAGCAACTCGGCCTGGGAAGGCGTGAGGACTCGCGTGGTCACAGGTTTCGGGCGTTGCGCTTGAGATAGTCGGCCGCTCGGAGGGCGACCGCCTGGATCGTCGAGGTCGGGTTCACCGCGCCACCGGTCACGAAGACGCTGCCGTCGACGATGAAGAGGTTCTTGACCTCATGACAGCGACCGTAGGAGTCGACGACCGAGCGGCGGGGATCGGTCCCCATGCGCGCCGTGCCCATCAGATGCCAGCCCGCGGAGCGGAGCAGAGGCGCGACCTCGATGGCGCAAGCCCCCGCTGCCCGCAGAACCTCCGCCGCCCGCGCGATCCCGTGGTCGAGCAACGTGCGACTGTTCTGGCTCAGAGTGTAGACGATCCGAGGGGCAGGGATCCCGTCGCTGTCGGCGAGCTGCCCGTCGAGCTCGACCCGGTTGTGCTCCTCGGGGAGATCGTCGCCGATCACCGCAACGGTGATGGTCCGATCGAAGCGCGCCTGATAGGCGGCCCGATGCGATGCTCCCCACGGGACGCGCTGCGCGCTGAGTCCTCCGGTGGCCGTCGCGATCGGGCTCAAGCCCCGCGCGATCTGGAAGGAGCAGCCGCGAACGAAGCCTCGAGAAAGGTCGGTTTCGTAGAACTCCTGGCTGATGATCGCGCAACCGATGGGCCCCTTCAGCCCCTGCAGCGGCTCGTTGAAGACCCCGCGCACGCTGGCATAGGGATGAAACATGAGGTGGCGGCCCACCAGCCCCGTCCCGTTCGCGAGCCCGTCTGGAAAGGGAGCGGAGCGCGAGTTCAGAAGAAGCCGGGGAGTACCGACGCCGTTGGCGGCGAGCACGACGATGCGTGCCTTCTGCTCGCGGACGTTGCCGTGGCCGTCATAATAGATGACCCCGTCGGCGAGGCCGGCATCGGTCACGGTGATCTCGCGGACTCGGGCCCCGGTCCGCAGCATCGCCCCCCGCGCCAGGGCTTTGGGCCAGTACGTGATGTCGGTGCTGGCCTTCGCCCCGATGGCGCAGCCGATGTCGCAGGGGCCGCAGTTGTTACACGGGCGGCGCCCGTCGTAGGGGCGGGTGAGAATGGCGCTGTCGGAGGGCCACCAGTGCCAGCCGAGTCGTTCGAAGCCCCGCACGATGGTCTCGCCGAGCGCGCCGAGTGGAATGGGTGGGGTCTGTCGCGGCGGCTTGGGCGGATAGGCGGGATCACCAGCGAGGCCCGCCACGCCCATCATTCGGTCGTTGAGGTCGAAGAAGGGTTCCAGCTCATCGTAGCTCACGGGCCAGTCGTCGGCGACCCCGTCCAGCGTGCGTACTCGGAAATCCGAGGGCCGCAGGCGCGGGAAGTGTGCGCTCCAGTGAATGGTGCTGCCTCCCACCGCGTTGTACATCAGGGGATCGATGGGCGACTCGCTGGTGTTCAACGGGTAGTCGACCGGCAGGCGCCGGAAGTTAGGATCGGGGTGAAAGTCGGTCTGACGGTGCAGCTCCCAATCGTCGGCGTCGGTGGGGTAGGTCTTGGGATCGATCCAGCGGCCCTGTTCCAGACAGAGCACCTGGATCCCGGCTTCGGCGAGGCTCCAGGCAAAGGCGGCGCCGGAGGCACCAGCCCCGATTACCAGGACGTCGGCGCGGTCTCGCTCGGCCATCGCTGCTGCTTGTCTCTCCTCGGCCCTGCGAGTTATACCAGCCTTCCGCCTCGATTGTCCCGTACAATGTCGGCCGACGAGCCTCGTAGCGCGACCGCCCGGTGGGCGGAGCACGAGGAGAGCCGCAGCGTCCGAGAGGTGTGACGATGACCGAGGTCACAGTGGTCAAGCTCGAAGAGACCGAGATCGTGAAGTTCGGACCCGATGCCTTCTATCAGCCGATTCTTGGCGACGAGGCGGGCTCCACGCCGATCCGCACGGGCATCCAGACCTCGGAGCCTGGCTATGTAGCCCCCGTCCACTCGCACCCTTACCTAGAGGTGCTGCACATCCTGGAGGGGACGGCCGAGGCCTGGGTGGACGGGCGCGAGACCGAGAAGATCACGTTGCGCAAGGGCGATACCATCGCATTGCCCGCGAACGTCCCGCACAGCTTCCGGGTCGTGGGCGACGAGGTGCTCCGCCTCCTGGGAACGCACGTCTCGCCGAAGCGGATCGTCGACTACAAGGACCAGGCCCTGCAGTCTGGCGCCAGTGGTTATCGGATCATCAACGAACCGTCGACACCACCACGCTGATCGGGTAGAGACAGTAGTAGTCGGGCCGGCCGAGGACGAACCCCGGCGAGTCCATGTCGCACAGCACCGAGCGCCGCGTCCATTCCTCCGGTGTCAGCAAGTCACGCAGGCGCCCGCCCCAGTTGCGCTCGAAGACGACCCGCTGGATGTAGGCATGGGCGTCGGCGGAGAGCGGAGCTTGTCGCTGAAGCAGGTACGTCCGGAAGCTGTCGACACGGAATCCGGCATCGCGCAGGGCGGCCGGGGTGCGCTGTCGCCGCTCCTCGAAGGAGAACTCGCCTCCCTCGTGCCGGTTGAATTGCATCTCGGCCTGCCGCAGGCGTCGCTCGAGCTCTGGATACCCGGGGAGGAAGAGCCCGGCCAGCAGTTGCGACTCCTTCACGATGATCCGGCCTCCAGGACGTACCACCCGGGCGAACTCCTTCAAGGCGCGAAGGGTGTCCTGGATGTGGTGGAGGGTGTCACCACACCACACCCAATCGAACGTCGCATCGCGTGCGTCGATGGCGGTGCCGTCGCCCTCGCCGAACTCGAGCTGGCCTGCCCCCCGCGCCTGGGCCACCAGGGCGCGCGCGGCGTCCACGCGCTCCGCCGACGGATCGATCCCCCTCACCCGTCCCTCACTACCGACCGCTTCGGCCAGCCAGAGAGCATAGAGCCCGACCCCGCATCCGACGTCGAGCCCCCGCGAGCCGGCGGGTAGTCGGAGGTCGGCGATGATCGTGCGTGCCTCCGGCTCCTGGAAGCGGTTCATGTGCTCCAGGGCCGTGGTGAATGACTCGCGGTCAGGATGGCGCATCATCGCGGGCCCTCGGTCGTCCAGAAGTCCCACTGGCGGGCCGCCATCGCGACGGAGAGCTCGATGTCTTCCTCGAGCAGATACCGCTCGGCACACAGCTCGCGGGCGGCGCGCCGGATGGCAGCCAGGTAGTCCTCGCGGGAACGGTAGCGCTCGGCGATCGAGCGACGCGGATCAGCGCTCTCTGCACGTTCCGCTCGGGTCCGGGGAAAGGGCAAGGTCCCGCCGGCGAAGACGAGCAGCTGCTGGCTGCCGCCGATCTCGGGGTGACGCAACGTCCAGCCCGTGTGGGTGGCGAGGGGCACCTGCACCTCTGGTAATCGGATCCCGGCCACCTCGTTGCCATCGTCGTCCACCGCCGCTACCCGCGATCCGTAGGGTAGTCCGAGGTGGGGGGGAAGACTCGGCGTGTGTCGACCATCCGGATCGGCGCCGAAGTCCAGGCGCTGCGGACGCGCGTGATGGCGCGGATAGTGTGCGGCGGGGATGGACTCGAAGACCTTGGCAAGAGCCTCGGGATCGACGGCGGTGCCATCGTCCACCCGCGGATGTGCGCTGGGCGGCGGCTCCACCCCCTCGCTGATCCAGCGGTCGAGGTTGACCAGGCACGCGCGCAGAAGGCGCCCATAGTTGAGGGTGCCGCGAAGGTTACGAGACCGCTCGACGGCGCCCGTAGGATCGGCGGGGGCGACCTGGGTATCGGACGGTGGCCACACCCCGAGGCCGTGCTCGGTCCCCGCGAAATGGTAGACACGGGTGTGGGCCCCCGGGCTCATGTCACGCCGGCCGTCGGGCTCGGTGTGGATCAGCGACGCGTCGCCGCGGTGGTACTCGGCCGACGAGTTCGTGTAGAAGACTTTGAGGCGGCTACCCCGCGCGTCGATGCGGGCGTGGAGCGCCCCGGCGGCGCCCGTTTTTTCGTCCGTCTCGAGGCCGTCCGTGAACGGAAAGAGGTGGGCCATCATGTGGGGGCGATCCTTCGAGTTCTGACCGAAGCGCTGGTTGAACTCACCCCGCAGACCCCCCGCCACGTTGGCGATGATCCCGTCCACGGCCTCCCGGCCCTCCTCGTCGAGGTTGAGGTCGTGGTAGACGAGCGTGCGCAGAAGCCGACCGGTCTGTGAGCGCCCATACGCGAAGGCCCAACGCAGGGATGGGGCCTGCGCCAAGACGTCGGCCGATCCGTACTTGAGCCAGGACACGCAGTCTCGGAGCCCGGCCAATCCCAGACCGAGCACGGGGGCTCCTTGCGCGGTGTAGATGACCTGGTAGAGCCGGCCCTTCTCGAAGCCACCGTCCAGCTGAACGTGGGACGCATCGGGGACGACGGCGCCGTCGGCGACGCGGGCAAACCGCCAGCGCTCACGGGGAACGATCGTGGGCGGCCCATCGGGCTGATCGCGGACGAGCATGAGGGCGCCAGGACCGTCGAGATCGGCGACCGGATAGGCACGGTGGCCGCGATCGGCCAGGAGCATGTGGGTGGCGGGTGCGGGTGACTGGAGCTGGGTATACACACGGCCATGGAGCGGGTGACCATCGGGATCGAGGGCATCCGGGCCGTACATCCGGAATAGCCCGGGAATCTGGGGCAGGTCCGATTGCCAGCCACAGGACACCACCACGTAGCCCTGTCGCATCAGGAACCCGTCGCCGACGTCGACGACGGGATCGGGCTCCGAGCCCGGACCCAGCAGGGGACGGGTCGCATGGTTGAAGTTGGGGACGGTGACGGTGTTGCCGCGATTGACGACGTCGAGGATGAACCGCCCGTTGGCGCGCCCGCGCTCCACCGGCATCAGGATCGACACGTCGGCCGCCCACTCGACGCGTCCGGCCGCGTCGCGAGGTGCCAGGTCGATGTCGGTGATGCGGAGGTTGGCGGGATGACGGGGGTCGATGCCGAAGCGGAGCCGCCCCTTCAGTTCCTCGTAGGGTCCGACGTGGCCAAAGGCGTCGCCCGTGGCCAGGGGCCGACGCAATCGAAGGTCGAAGGCGATGACCGGCATAGAGCAGAACCCTAGCGAGAATGCGCCCGAGAATCAAGGGACCGGACAAGCCATCTTGCCACCCGGCCCGCCCTGCTCCTATGATCATCGGAACCGGGCCTGCCACGGGCAGGCCTCACGTTTGTTGGGCGAGGAGTGTCATGGGGCAGCTGGACGGCAAAGTGGCTATCGTCACCGGTTCGGGGCGCGGCATCGGGCGAGAGGTCGCGCTGCGCCTCGCGCGAGACGGGGCGAGCGTGGTCGTCAATGACCTCGACGAGGGGCCGGCCGCCGAGACCATCACGATGATCCAAGCCGTGGGGGGCAAGGCCGTCGCCTGCCTCGGCGACGTGACGGCCCCGGACTTCGGTGAGCGCATCATTGACACTGCCGTCAGGCAGCTGGGCGGGCTGCACATCATCGTGAACAACGCCGGCTACACGTGGGACAACGTCATACAGAAGATGACCGACGAGCAGTGGTACACGATTCTCGACGTCCACGTCACCGCGCCCTTCCGCATCCTGCGTGCCTTCGCGCCCTATCTGCGGGCAACCCACGAGGAGGAGACGAAGGGCGGGCTGCGCGTGGTGCGTAAGGTCGTCAACATCTCGTCTACCTCCGGGGTCAACGGCAACGCGGGACAGGTCAACTACTCGGCGGCCAAGGCCGCGGTCATGGGGATGACGAGAACGATGGCCAAGGAGTGGGGACGTTACCACGTCACGGTGAACTGCGTGGCCTTCGGCTACATCCAGACACGTCTCACCCAACCGCTGGCCGAGGGAGAGGCGGGCAGCATCGAGGTGCAGGGACGCCAGGTCCGGGTCGGCGTGCAGGGCGCCCGGATCAGGGCCCTGAATCAGATGATCCCGCTCGGTCGCGGCGGTACGCCGGCGGAGGCGGCGGGGGCCATCTACCTCTTCTGCAGCCCCGACAGCGACTACGTGAGTGGACAGACGCTCGTGGTCACCGGGGGCCTGTGATGTCCCATCGTACCGGCGATCTGCGCATCGAGAGCTTCCGTCCCCTCATCCCGCCTGCGATCTTGGTCGAGGAGCTCCCCCTGGGCGAAGGGGGCTCGGCCACGGTGGTTCGGGCCCGTGAGGAGATTTCCCGCATCCTGAACGGACAGGACGATCGGGTGGTGGTGGTGGTCGGCCCTTGCTCCATCCACGACCCGGGGGCGGCCATGGACTACGCACGGCGGCTGAAGGCGACCGCCGTCGAGCTGCGGGATGATCTCTGCATCGTGATGCGGGTGTATTTCGAAAAGCCGCGCACCACGGTGGGCTGGAAGGGTCTCATCAACGACCCCCACCTGGATGGCAGCTTCGTGATCAACACCGGATTACGGCGAGCGCGGCGGCTGCTCGTCGATCTGGCGGAGCTTGGGGTTCCCGCGGGCTGCGAGTTCCTCGATCCGATCTCGCCGCAGTTCACGGCTGACCTCGTCTCCTGGGGGGCGATCGGGGCCCGCACCACGGAAAGCCAGGTCCACCGCGAGCTGGCCTCCGGCCTCTCCATGCCCATCGGGTTCAAGAATGGTACCGACGGCGGCGTGCAAATTGCCATCGACGCCGTCCGCTCCAGCGCCCACCCGCACAACTTCCTGGGCGTGACCGAGCAGGGCCTCTGCGCCATCGTGGCCACCCGGGGCAATCCCGACTGTCACGTGATCCTGCGCGGGGGAGCCAGCGGACCCAACCACGACGCGGTGAGCGTCCAGAAGACCGCGGACGCGCTGCGGGCCGCGGGCCTGCCTGCCCGCATCATGATCGATACCAGTCACGGCAACAGCAGCAAGGATCATCGCAAGCAGCCGCTGGTGGCCCACGACATCGCCGAGCAGGTCAGCGTCGGAGATACGGCCATCTTCGGCGTCATGATCGAGAGCTTCCTGGTCGACGGGCGGCAGGACCTTGTCGATCCCCGTACGTTGCGGTACGGGCAGAGCATCACCGACGCCTGCATCGGCTGGGAGACCACCCGGCCCGTGCTCGACGAGCTGGCGGCGGCCGTGCGCGCGCGCCATCAGACCGCCGGCGGCCGCGCTCGCACCTGACGTCTCGAGGCTCGCCGGCGATTACTCAGGCCGGCTTCTTCGCCTCGCGCTGGGCGACGGGGAAGCCGGCGTTTTTCCAGGCCGTGAAGCCTCCGTCCATCTCGCACACGGGGGCCAGGCCCATCTGCTGCGCCACATCGGTGGCCAGGGCCGACCGCCAGGCCCCGTTGCAATAGAAGACAAACTCCTTGCCGGAAGCGAAGACGGTCTTGTGATATGGACTGTCGGGGTCGATCCAGAATTCCAGCATGCCGCGGGGACAGTGAAAGGCCCCGGGAATCATGCCCTCGCGTTCCAGTTCCCGGACATCGCGCAAGTCGACGAAGACGACGCTGTCCTGGCCGAGGCGAGCCCGCGCCTCCTCGAGCGCGATGGTCTTGATACGGGACTTCGCCTCGTCGACCATCTGACGGAAGCCTTTTCGTGGCGTCATACCACCTCTCCTCAATGAAGTCGGACGTCAAGGGGGTCTACAGCGGAATGGCCAGCAGCGTATCGATCCGGCTGCTGTCGCACACCACGAGGCGCTCGCGGAAGCGAAGCGTCCCGTCCTCCTCCACGAGGAGGTCGAGGTAGCGGCCGGTGGCGAACAGATCCATCGTCCCATCGCGCATGATGCGCACCACCAGGAACGGGGTCTCGGCCCGGACGGCCCCCTCGACCTCGCCCAGGATGGCCGGCATGCCCACCAGGTGACGATACGTCTGGCGCTCGTAGATGTTGGCCCCGCGCAAGGCGGCCACCCGGTCGCGCAGCATGCCCGGGGAGTCCGCATAAACGAGTCCGGCGGCCAGGCCCCGGCGGTGGTTGTCGGCCGAGGTGATCTTGTAGAGACATTCGTCGGCGAAGAAGCCGGGCCAGTCCTCCAGGCGATCATCGTCGAGGGCGCGCGCGTAGTCCGCGTTCAGCTGCCACAGGAGCGGCAGCACGCCAGTGGCTGAGGCGTCGAGGCCAGCCATCTCAGTACCCCATGTAGCGGCGATAAGCTTTCCAGAAACCGCGCACCGATGCCTCGGTGGCGCGCGTCTCTTGGGACTCGGTACCGTCGCCCCCCATGTTGACGACGGAAAGCGCGCTCCCGGCAGCGGCTACCCCGCGCTCCACGAAGCCGCCCACGCAGCCGTCCTCCATGGACACATAGCCAGCCGGCCCCACTAGATTCGCCTGCTTGAGCCGCCGCCGGCGCATCTCGGGCGTGTCATCCGCGAACCCGAGGTAGGTCCAGTGCAGATCCATGGCGTGAAGACCCCGAGGCACGATCTGCCGTACGGCCAGGCAGTTGTGGATCTGCTGGAGGACGAAGTTCGGAAACGCGGCCAGGATCTGCAGCTTGATGCCGTCGCCGAACTCGTCCACGCTGTCCAGCAGGCTCGGATCGTGCAACCGATAGCCCTGGTGTTCGGAGCGGATACCCTGCTCCCGGTAGGCCGTGCTCGTGCGGTCCTCGGGCCGGTCGATGGTGTAGCTCGCGTGATGCCCACCGTCCGCGCTCACCACCACCCCCCCACCCTGGGTAAGGCGGGTGATGCGGAAGGTGCCGAAGAACGCGTGGAGCAGGCTCGCGTGGTAGGTGTCCTTCACGTTTTCCAGGTAGAGCTTCCAGTTGTTGGGCAGCCGCTGGGTGAAGCGGCCGAGCACTTCCACGGGCTTGCGTAGCACGCGCTCGAGGCGAGCTCGCACCTCGTCACCCAGATAGTCCTTGATGGGCGGGGTGTCCGCCCCGAGACTCGCGAAGACGAGGCCGCCCAGCACGGCCGTGGCAAGCTTGCGGGGCCCGTGCTCCGCCTTGCAGAACGAAGGTGGCGTGCCGCCTTGGCCGTGCGAGCCTCGCTCGAAGGCCACGCTGAGCAGATTCCCGCGCAGGTCGTAGCTCCAGGCGTGATAGACGCACTGGAAGCGCCGGGTGTTCCCAGTGTCATCCAGCGCGAGCAGGGCCCCCCGGTGAGCGCAGCGGTTCTCGAAGGCATGGATCTCGCCGGTCTCGCCCCGCACCACGATGACGGGCATCTCACCGACGAAGGTTGTGCGGTAGTCGCCCGGCTGGGCGAGGTCGGACTCGAGGCAGACGTAGTTCCACACGGGGCCCTCGAAGATGCGACGTAGCTCCGCGTTGTAGTTGGCCGGATCCTGATAGACCCAGTAGGGTACGCGGATGAGGCCCTCGGCGGGCCAGACGCGCTGCAGTTCGGAGGTGTCCATGGGTACTCCTTCCCCCTCTCGCTCGTGCTACGTCTTGGCCAGCCGCGGCAGGATCTCGGTGATCGATCCGCGTAGCACGGCGTCGGCCAAGCCGTCCATGGCTGTGGGCTCGGCGTTGACGATGACCACACGCGCGCCCACCTCCTGGGCGAGGGGAACAACGCCGGCAACAGGAAAGACGGACAGAGTTGAGCCCACGGCCAGCATGAGGTCCGCGCGGCGGGCGGCCGCCTGTGCTCGCAGGAGATCCTCGGCCACCAGGCCCTGACCGAACGAGATCGTGGCGGCCTTGAGGATCCCCCCGCAGGACCGGCAGGGCGGATCGTCCTCGCCCCCCCGCACGCGGGCCAGCGCGCGCCCCATGGGCGCCCGTTCGCCGCAGGCCATGCACACGACCTCCCGAGTATGACCGTGGATCTCGATCACGCGCGCCGGCGACGAGCCGGCCTTGATGTGCAGGCCATCGACGTTCTGGGTGATGAGGGTATCGAGCTTCCCGCGCCGTTCGAGGGTCACGAACGCCTGATGGCCGGCGTTCGGCTCCGCCGTGAGGTAGGGCGAGTCGAGCCGGCTACGCCACGCACGCCTCCGAACATCGGGTTCGGCCATGTAGTTCTGCAAGGTCGCCATCTTTTCCGCTTCGGGGTTCTTGGTCCACACCCCCTGGGGACCGCGGAAGTCGGGGATGCCCGAATCGGTGGAGATGCCGGCGCCGGTGAGGGCGACCAGGCAACGCGCGTCGCTGACCCACACCCGGGCGGCGGCGAGAGCGCTGTCAAGGGACGAGAGGTCGTCGGGCATGTCGCGATTCTGCCACATCCCGACCTTTGCTACACTGCTCGGGCAGGCATGAGGCACGCATGACCGACTGGCCCCGACCGCTCATCGAGACGTCCGCGTTGGCGAGCCGTCTCGCCGACCCGGGGCTGCGCCTCTTCGAGTGCACCACCGTCCTCACCCCCCTCTCCGACAACAGCGGGTACCGCGCCGAGAGCGGGCGGGCCCTGTATGATGCCGGACATCTGCCCGGCGCCGCCTTCGTGGATCTCCTCTCGGAGCTGTCCGACACGACCAGTCCTCTGCGCTTCACCATGCCGAAGCCGCACGAGCTGGCAGCTGCGCTGGGACGCGCCGGCGTGGGTCCGGGGACGTTCGTGGTCGTCTACTGCCGGTCTCACAACACCATGGCCGCGCGGCTCTGGTGGATGCTGCGCGCCATCGGCTTCGACGAGGCGGCGGTGCTGAGCGGCGGCTGGAAGAAATGGACGTCGGAGGGGCGTCCCACCAACACCGCGCGGGTGTCCTATGCGCCCGCCACGCTCGTGGCGCGCCCGCGGCCGGGCCTCTTCGTCGGCAAGGACGATGTGCTGGGGGCTATGCACGATCCGCAGGCGCTCATCGTCAACGCGCTGAGCCGCGAGCAGCACGAGGGGCGCGGGGGCATCCACTACGGGCGCCCCGGTCGTATCGCGGGCAGCCGCTGCGTCCCCGCCCGCGAGCTGACGGATCCGGCCACACAGGCCTATCTGCCCACCGCGCGAATGCGCGAGCTGTTCGCAGAAGCGGGAGCACTCGGCGAAGCGGGCCCAGGTCGGGTCATCACCTACTGTGGGGGTGGGATTGCCGCCAGCAGCGATGCCCTGATCCTTACCATGCTCGGCGCCCCCGACGTCGCCGTGTACGACAACTCACTCTCGGAATGGGCGCGCGACCCGAGCCTGCCCATGGAGCCCTAGGAGTCCCACAGTGGCCGGACGAACGATCTACGAAGCGCCCCGCAGGGCCGCTGGGCCCGGCGAGGAGATTATCACCAGCACCTGCGGCCACAATTGTGGCGGCCGCTGCGTGGTCAACGCCCACGTCGTCGACGGCAAGATGGTCAAGATCAGCACCGATCCGCGCAAGTGGTCGCCCGAACACCCGCCGCTCCACGCCTGCGTGCGCGGCTTCGGCATGGTGGAGCGTGTGTATCATCCTGAGCGGCTCACATACCCGAAGCGGCGCGTCGGACCGCGAGGGAGCGGCCAGTGGGAGCGGATCTCGTGGGACGAGGCCCTCGACGAGGTCGCGGGTCAGATGCGCCGTGTGCGTGGCACCTATGGCGCCGCCGCCATCCTCGACTGTTCTCGCTCGGGAAGCACGGCCCTTCTCTACAACCGCACCATGGTCCAGCGGTTGCTGCATCTGTTCGGGGGCTGCACCGAGCTGTGGTCGAACCTCTCGGCGGAGGCGGAAGTCTTCGCCGTCCGCCATACGTTCGGCGCCAACGCCGACTACAAGTCGGCCGGGCGTGAGGGGCAGGACTACCGCAACTCCAAGCTCATGCTCATGTGGGGGTGGAGCCCGGGCGACGGGCATTTCGGCACGGGCGCCATGGATTTCGTGAAGTGGGCCAAGCGGCACGGTACCCGGATCGTGTGTGTGGATCCCAGAGTGACGCGGACGAGCCTGCAGGTGGCCGATGAGCATGTCTTCATCCGGCCCTCCACCGACGCGGCCATGCTCATCGCCATGGCCTACGTCATCGTCAGTGAAGGCCTGCACGACCACGCCTTCTGCGACCGCCTCGTGCTCGGCCTGGACGAGGCGCACCTGCCCCCGGACACCCCTGCCGGTTCGTCGTACCGCTCGTACCTGTTCGGCCTCAGCGACGGCGTACGCAAGACGCCCGAGTGGGCGGAGACCATCACCGGTGTCCCCGCCGAGACCATCCGGCGCCTGGCGCGGGAATTCGCCACGGAGAAGCCCGCGGCCATGCACTGCGGGTATGCCCCCGGGCGAACGCGGTACGGTGAACAGTTCCACCGGGCCGCCTACACGCTGGCCGCCATCACCGGCAACGTGGGCATCCCTGGGGGGAATTCCGGTTGTAGCGGCGGCGCCAAGCCCCGCCTCAAGGGGAGCATGCCGGCTGGTCCGAACCCGGCCGGCGCCAAGGTTGCCTCGAACCTCCTCGCCGACGTGCTGACGCGCGGAAAGGCTGGAGGGTACCCGGCCGACATCAAGCTGATCTACTCGGCCTTCGGTAATCTTCTGAACCAGTGTGGCAACGTCAACAAGACGGTGGCCGCCCTGGACCAGGTCGAGTTCATCGTGGTGCAGGACCACTTCGAGACGCCGCTCGCCCGCTACGCCGACATCCTGCTGCCGGCCACCACGTTCTGGGAGCGTAACGACATGCAGGTTCCCTGGAGCGGGGCCGGCCACTACACGTTCTTCATGCGCCAGGCCATTGCGCCGGTGGGCGAGTGTCGGAATGACCTCGACATCCTGAGCGACCTGGCCGCGCGGCTGGGCATCGAAGGGTTCAACGACAAGACGGACGTGCAGTGGCTCCAGCAGTTCTGCGCGGGCACGGAGATCGAAGATTTCGAGGCTTTCCGAGCGGGCGGGCTAGCCCGCCTGCCGGCGCCCGATGACCTGGTGGCCTTCGCGCGGGAGGTCCGCGATCCGACGGCGTATCCCTTCTCGACGCCGTCGAGGAAAATCGAGGTGTACTCGATGTCCATCGCGGCCAAGCCTGATATGTACGGGCTCGGGCCAGTGCCGGCCATCCCCACCTGGATCCCGCCCGTGGCGCTCGACCCCCGCTATCCCCTCATGCTGTGCAATGGGAAATCCCGTGCCCGTACGCATTCCATCCACGACAACCAGGAGATTCTCTCCCGCGCCGATCGGCGCGACGTGTGGATTCACGTCGCAGATGCGGCGGCGCGCGGCATCGCCGACGGCCAGCTCGTGCGGGTCTTCAACGACCGGGGCGCGACCATCCTTCCCGCCCACGTGACCGACCGGATCGCGCGCGGGGTGGCGGCCATGAAGGAAGGCGTGTGGTTCACACCAAGCGGGGACGGCACCGACCTGCGCGGCTGCCCCAACGTGCTGACCGAGGACTCCTCCTCGCCGGCGGGGGCGAGCACCTACAACACCTGTCTCGTCCAGATCGAGCCCGCCTGAGGGACTGACGCGCGGCCTCTCGATACGGAGGTCAGATGCCAGAGCGACCGTTACCGACTGACGCCGAAGTTCGTTCCTGGCTTCGTGAGCGGCGCAACTGGGGCCGCTGGGGGAAGGACGATCAGCGCGGTGCCATCAACCTGATCACCCCGGACAAGCGCGCCCGGGCCGCCCGCCTCGTCCGGACGGGCCGCAGCGTCTCGCTGAGCCGCGAGTTTCCCAAGGAGCCGGGGATCAACAACGCCTTCCCGGCCCAGCACTGGATGCGCACGGTGCCGCGCGGGAAAGGCGGCTTCTCCGCCGACTACTACGGCATCTTCTATCACGGGGTGGCCTCCACCCACATCGACGCCCTCTGTCACACCTGGGACGAGGGTGGCATGTGGAACGGCCGTGATCCCAAGCAGGAGATCACCTTCGACGGCGCGACCTTCGGCTCCGTCGAGCATTGGAGCGAAGGCATTGTCACGCGCGGCGTCATGCTGGATGTCCCGCGCCATCGGGGAACGTCCCACGTCACCCACGATCGCCCCGTCCACGGCTGGGAGCTCGACGATATCGTGAAGGCGCGTGGTATCAGCCTCGAGCCCGGAGACGCCGTGTGCGTCTACAGTGGGCGGGACGCCTGGCAGGCTGCCCATCCGGACACCCCCTATGGCCGGCCTTACGGGGGAGGCTCCAACGACCGGCCCGGTCTGCACGTCTCGTGCTTGCCCTTCCTGCGCGATCATGACGTGGCGGTGCTGGTGTGGGACATGCTGGATCACGTTCCCATCGGCTACGACATCCCGTGGGCCGTCCACGCCGCCATCTTCGCCTACGGGGTGGCCCTGCTCGACAACGCCCTGCTGGAGCCCCTGGCCCAGGCGTGCCGGGAAGAGGGTCGCGATGATTTCCTGCTGGTCATCGCCCCCCTGCGCGTGCGCGGTGGCACCGGCTCGCCGGCCAATCCGCTCGCGCTTTTCTAGCGTCCAGGTCCGAGCGGGGAGGGGTCGATGAGCTTCGCCCGAGTGTCCGCCTCGGCGCGAAGTATACCAGCCCCTATCGTGTCTTACTCAAGCTGCCCGACTCAGGCGGTCGCGGCAGGGTAGACACAGACCACCTCACCCCTGGCGACGCGCGCGAACCGGCTTCCAGACTCCGCCAGGGCGCGCCACTCGTTTTCCGTGTAGACCAAGACGTCAGCCGGCACCGGGAGTCGCGTGAGGTCCCACTCGGCGGCGCGCCGAAGGAAGGGCGTCGCTGATTCGCGCACCACGAGAACGGCGTCGAGGTCGCTGCCAACACCCCAATCGCCTCGCGCGTACGAGCCGAAGTAACCGACTCGCACCAGATCGGGCCGGGTGGTGGCAACGCCGTCCGCCCAGTCACTCAAGGCGCTGACGACGCTGGACTTGTCAGGCCAGGTGAAGACGGACGAACTCAATGATCTCGCCGGCAAACTGCAGGGCCTCCTCGCTCTGGATCGGGCCGTACCACGTGACCCCAGCTCTCTTGGCCGAGATGAAGATGCAGCGCCTTGACCGCCTTCTCGGCGGCCTGCTGGGCGGCGAAGCACGCCCACTCGTGGTGTCCCGTCTGCCGCGAGTGCTCGGCTTGCTCCAAGTCACGGAGGGCCTGATTGAACCAGTCGCCAGCTCGGTTCGCCATTGGCTCTCAGGATACGCGCCTGTTCGCGAGCGCGTCCATTCGGCTGGCGACGCCCGGTCAGGGCGAAGGCGCCAAGCCGTGGGCTTGCATGGCGCGGCGGTAGGCGACGGCCACCGCATCGAACTTCAGATGGAGCTCGGCCGCCAGATCGAATGGCACCTGCTCCGGACGCTGCGACTCGACCACACGCTGGTCCTGGTCGAAGATGGTGCGCTCGAAGGCTTGCATAACCTCGTCGGGCTGGTCGAGGTTGTAGTTGCGTGCGACGAGACAGTACCCGACGCATCGGTCTTCGGCCGCCGGCTGCGAGGCGAAGAAGTAGAGCATCCGATCGGCAGCCGCCCAGTCGATGTGCTCGACGATCGTGTAGGGCAGGTGCAGGGCATAGCGCGTGGTACGTGTGGGTGCCTTGCGCCCCTCGGCCGCGAACACGGGAAAGGCCTCGGTGTTTCGGGCATCCGGTCGCACGTACTCGTATCGGAGCACGTGCCCTTCGGTCTGCACCGAGTAGGGGGCCACCACCGCCTGGGCCGGATCGCCGAGCAACCCCTCGTGCACGAACGCGAAGTGGCCGAAGTCGGTGAAGTTCTCGATCTGGCGTGAGGCATCACAGCACCAGGCGAAGGGCCCCGTACGCACCGTGCGCCAGCCCGGCGACTCCAGGTCCGGCACGTCGGGCAGCGGCCAGCGCGGATCGTCGAGGGCAACCCACACCAGGCCGTAGCGCTCCTGACTGCGATAGGCCGTGGCCCGGACCTTGGCGGGGACACGCGTGGGATCCTCCAGCTGCGGGATGGCGCTGCAGGAGCCGTCCCCTCGATAGCGCCACCCATGATAGGCACAGACGATCTCGTCGTTGGCCACCCGCCCCAGTGAGAGCGCGGTGCCCCGATGAATACAGACATCCCTGAAGGCGTGCACCGTCTGCCGGGAGTCTCGCCAGAGCACGAGGGGCTCGCCGAGGAGGGTGGCGGCCTGAGGCCGCCCCGTCACCTCGTGCGCGTACGCGACGGGGTGCCAGCAGTGACGCAGGGCCGCCAGGTGCGAGGCGATCGCTGCGGACCCTTCGCTCATGGCGTGCGATCGTACTCCCACGGCCTGTCGGACGGAAGCGGCGCCTCCGTTTACAATGCCGCCCATGGTCCGAATTGGCATCGCCTTCACGGGCGGTCTGACCCCGCCCGAGATCGTCGAGTGTGTCAGGCTCGCCGAGGAACTCGGCTACGAATCGGCATGGATGACGGAGGGGCACGGGGGCGACCAGTTTGCTATCCTGGCCGCCTGCGCGGTGGCCACCCACCGCATCAAGCTCGGGACGGCCATCAGCAGCGTCTTCGTGCGCAGCGCGCCCACCATCGCGATGGCCGCCGCCACCGTCGACCATCTGTCGGGCGGGCGGTTCATTCTTGGGCTCGGGTCGAGCCATCGTGTGCAGGTCGAGGGCGAGCACGGGCTCGCATTCGTCCAGCCCGTTCAGCGTCTGCGCGAGACCATCGAGTTCGTGCGTGCGCTCATCCGCGACGGAACGGCCAGCCACCACGGCCAGACCATCAAGATCGAGCGCTTCGACCTTTGGTTCAGTCCGCGGCGCCGGGAGATTCCCCTGTACGTGGCTGCCCTCTTTGCCCCGTTGCTGGAGGCCTGCGGGGAGATGGCCGACGGCGTCATCCTGACCTGGAGCACCTTGGAGGCGGCGAGGCGGGCAACGGCGTTCGTGGCGGCCGGGGCTCACCGGGCCGGGCGCCGAGGGGAAGACGTCGAGATCGTCTCGCTGTTGCCATGCTATGTGGCGGCGACCCGCGCCGAAGCGCGTGACCACATGCGCCCGTCGGTCGCCCTCTATGCGGGCTTCTTCCCGCGCTACAACCGCTTGCTTGCCGAGAACGGGTTTCCCGAAGCGGCCCACGCCATCAAGCGGATGTGGAACGCGGGTGATCGCGCGGCCGCCGCCCACGCAGTACCGGACGCCCTCGTGGAGGCGGTGGCCGTCGTCGGCACCCCCGAACAATGTCGGACCCGTGTCGAGGAGTATCGTCAAGCGGGGCTCGCCCTGCCTATCATCAGTCCCCGCGCCAGCGGGTCCGCCGGCAAGCACATGGTCATGCAAGCGCTGCGGGCCTGTGCGCCATGAGCGATATTCCCGCGCCCCTCGACCTCTACCGTGACGTGGTGCGGGCGGACTGGATCGACCACAACGGACACATGAACGTGGGCTACTACCTGGTAGTCTTCGATTTCGCCACCGACGCCTGGATGGACTTCATCGGGCTCACCCAGGCCCACCGCCGGGAGCATCGGGTGACCACCTTCTGCCTGGAAGCCCACGTCACCTACGTGCGGGAAGTGGGTGAGGGCGATCCGCTCCGTTTCACCACCCGCCTCCTGGCCTACGATGACAAGCGCATCCACTACCTTCACGAGATGTACCACGCCCGGGAGGACTATCTGGCTTCCACCAACGAGCTGATGTCATTGCATGTCAGCCAGGAGACCCGGCGGGCGGCTCCCATGGCGCCGTACGTCCTCGAGGGATTGGAGTGCATTGCAAGGGCACACGCCGTCCTGCCGCCCGCACCCCACGTTGGTCGCGTCATGGGCCTGCGCGCGAAACCGACCACGCGCTAGGCGGCGAAAGGAGAGCGATGCTTTACATGATCATCGAGCGCTTCAAGGATCGTAACGCCGTGCCCGTGTACCGGCGCTTTCGCGATCAGGGGCGGCTGGCTCCCGACGGATTGAAATACCTATCGAGCTGGGTCACCACCGACCTCACAACCTGTTATCAGCTCATGGAATGCGACGACTCGCGGCTGCTGGAGCAGTGGACGGCGCGCTGGCGCGATCTGGTGGACTTCGAGGTCCTCCCCGTCATCACCTCGGCCGAAGCCGTCAAGCAGATCACGCCGCGGTTGTAGCCGGGTTACCCCGCGACCGCGCGGGTTCAGCCGGTGTCGACGGCGGGACGGATCTTCGTTGCGACCAGGTCCAGCAGTTCCAGCATCTTTCCCAGGTCGTCGCGGCGGAAGTCGATCACCAGATGGTGCAGACCAAGCCGCTTGTACTCGCCGAGCCGGTCGATGACGGCCTGGGGCCCCTGGGCGAGAAGGTCGTCGCCCAGGCTGAAGCGGAGTGAGAGCGTGATTGACTCCCAGGGGCGCTTGGCCCCGTCGGCCACGGTCCGCAGACGTTCCAGTGCCTCGCGCAGCGCACCTGGCGTCTTCGATGTCGCGTGCCAGCCATCGCCGAGGGTGACCACGCGCCGGAAGGCGCCCGGGCTGTCGCCGCCGACCCACAGGGGCGGGTGAGGCGTCTGCACGGGCTTGGGGGCGAAGCCGAGGTCATGGAAGCGGAAGAACTCGCCGTCGAACCGGGGATTGGTCGCCGTCCACAGCTCCTTGAAGACTCTCACGATCTCGTCGGCCTGACGCCCGCGCTGGTGAAAAGGCACCCCGAGGATCTCAAGTTCTTCTTTCCACCAGCCTACCCCAACGCCGCAGATCAGCCGCCCTTCCGAGAGTGCGTCGATCGTGGTGAGCATCTTGGCCATCACCACCGGATGGCGGTGGCCGAGGATGAACACCGAGGCTCCGAGTCGTGCTGTGCTCGTGCAGATGGCGGCGGCGGCCAGGGCGGCCACGGGCTCGAGATAGGCCTTGTCGGGCGGGTGGGGGAAACGTCCACCGGGATAGCTCCCCGTCGCGGAGCGAGGAAACACGACGTGGTCGCTCACCCAGAGCGAGTCCATGCGGTGGCGTTCCGCCTCCCGCGCAAATGTGAGCAGCGCGGCCCGGGTGGCCACCGGGCCCTGGGTGGGGAGGTGGCAGCCGATGTCCATCGAGGTCTGCGCGGGCTCCCTACTTGTCGGCGATGCGCACGGCGGCCGAGCCCCCATTCAGCTTGATCTGATGCCCGGAATCCTTGAGGGTGGTGCCGTTCCAGTCGAAGATCTGGAGGTTCTTCTCGACCATGTTGCCGACCAGAATGATCCGGCCGTCCGTCGAGAAGGCCACGCCCTGTGACCAGTGGCCGATAGGAGCCTCCGCCACCTTGGTGAGCTTGGCGCCGTCGGCGCGGAAGAGCACGAGCTTGCCGTTGTCGGCGAAGAAGGGCGAGGTCTTTGCCTTGTTGCTGCCGTTCATCGCGACCACGCCCACCCACTTGCCATCGGGGGAGATCTTGATGCCTTCCGGGGTCTGGCCGACTGTGATGGTGTCCACCACCCGCACCGGCTTGGCCTGCATGTCGATCACGCTGATGGTGTCGCTGTCGCCGCCCCCCCGGCCAATGTTGGCTACCACCGCGTACTTGCCGTCCGAGCTGATGTCGAGACCGTACGGGCGGAGGCCAGCGTTGACGTCGCGCTTGGTGTATTCCACCTTGGTGCCGTCGATGGACAGCACGGAGATGCGGTCGTCACCATCGCGCGTGACGAGGGCCGTCTTGCCGTCGGGGCTGAAGGCCACGTGGCTGGCGCCGATCTTCTCATCGCCGAGCTTCAGGGTGCCGACGGGCGTGACCGTCTTGCCGCTGATGGTGAAGATCGACAGCGTCCCCTCCGACCGGTTGGCCACGATGGCCAGATTGCCCTGCCGGTTGATGGAGAGTCCTGCCGGGCCCTTGCCCGTCTCCAGCGTGGTGATGACCTGAGGCGGTGAGGCCTTCAGGTCGATGACTGACAAGCGGTTGTCTGGAATCTGCTTGGTCGGGTCGCCCGGATTGATCTTCATGGCGGCCGTGACGAGGGCCAGGCTCTCGTCCGGCGTGATGGCCACGCTCAAAGGCGGGCCCACCACGCTCGTGGGCGCGGTGATCTCGGCTACGAGCCGCGGTGGATACTGGCGCATGTCGATGACGGACACCGTGTCCACCGCCGGATTCTGGACGACCGTGGCCACGCCGTCGACGAGCACCACCTTGTTGTCGTTGGCGGAGAGGGCCAGTTGCGCGTGCACGGTGGCGGGGTCCAGCCCCACGATCACGAGGAGCAGCGAGAGCAGCACGAGACGCATCATTGCGGCCTCCTTGCCTACCCTGGATAGACCCGCCGATCTTAGTCGACCTTCACACTGCCGAGCAAGACCGCTACCATGCGCTCATGGACGCACCCTGGGAGCATCCCGACTGGTATGACCTTCACGACACGGCGTGGACGGCCGGCTCCGAGCGGGAGCCCGAGCACTACCGTGAGCTGGTCCTCTCGTTGCCACCCCTGGACCGCGACGATCACCTGGTCGACGTGGGGGCGGGCACGGGCAAGCTCGCCGCCCTCATCGCCCGTGGCTACCCGCGGCTAGGCCGCCTGACGCTGGTGGAGCCGAATGCGGACAAGCTCGAGCGCGCGATGGCCCGGTTGCGGGAGACCCTGCCCGGCTCCACGGTGGAGGCCGTGGCGGACGGCGTAGGCGAGGGCCACCCGCCCAGAACTCGTGAGGCGACGGTGGCCACTGTCGGCAGCGTCTTCATGCCCATGCTCGAGTTGCGCGGCGGTTCGCTCGCCGATGGGCTCGGCTGGCTACGGGCATCGCTGGAGGAGATCCGCACGATGCTCCGCTCCGGCGGCTGGCTCTACGTTCTCGAGACACTGGCCGCGCCCTGGACCCGCGGCACGCTCGCCGATCCCGTTCGCCGCCTCACCATGCCCGAGCTGTCGGGCGAGATCGCCCGCGCCGGCTTCGAAGGGGTGGAGTGCGTCTACCGCTTTCGCGACCGCGTGACACTCCGAGCGCGCCGCCCGTAACGTAGGGCGCGTAGGGTGCGCCGTCGCGGGCCGAACGCTGGTGGGATATAGGGGCCATGTCGGGGCCCCCGAAACCTGGCGTACTTTCGAGGGGCGCCACGGCTTGGCCGGGGCGTCCCGAGCGTTGGGGGGTTTGGGGGGCCATTTCGGGGCCCCCCATGAGACCAATCTCAATACCGCTCCAGATCCAGATCGAGCAGGGGGAAGGCGCTCGTTGCGTGGGCCGGGCCCACGGGGGTGGCGGCGTGCAGATACGAGCGGTCGAGGGCGGCCAGGTTGCTCACGCCGAGCAGGCCGAGGCAAATGCGGATCTCGTCCTCCAAGAGCTCCAGCGCGCGCACCAACCCCGGTGCGCCTGCCGCGGCGAGCCCCAGGCATGCGAGCCTGCCCACGCCCACCGCGTGGGCGCCGAGCGCGATCGCCTTGACCACGTCGGTCCCGCGCAAGAAGCCTCCGTCGACGATGATCACAGCACGCCCCGCCACCGCGGCGACCACCTCGGGCAGAGCCTCGATGCTGCCGCGTCCATGATCGAGCTGCCGCCCTCCGTGATTGGAGACGTAGATGACCTCCACGCCGTGCTCGCACGCCGTGACGGCGTCCTCTGCCGTGCCGATGCCCTTCAGGATCAGCGGAACATCGTGTTTGTCCTTCATGCGCTTCACGTGATCCCAGCTCAAGGCGGCCTGAAACTCGTGCCCGCTCGCCCGGGTCCGCCAGGGTTTCACGAAGCGACGGGCCAGGTCGCGCTCGCGCCGACTGTACGCGGCGGTGTCCACGGTGAGGCAGAAGGCCGCGTAGCCGTTGTCGATGGCGCGCTTGACGTGGTCGTCGACCCACCCATCGTCGCCCCGCACGTAGAGCTGAAAGATTCGGAAATTGTCGGCGGCTGCCGCCACCGCCTCCAGGCCGGGATTGCAGACCGAGCTCAGCATCTGGGGCACGCCGAACTCGGCGGAGGCCTGGGCCGCCGTGGCTCCCCCTCCGGCCACGAATGTCTCGATGGAGCCGATGGGGGCCAGCATCACCGGGATGCGGACGGGTCGACCGAGGAGCGTCGCGCCACAATCGATCCTCGATACGTCCCGCAGAACGCGAGGCCGAAACGCCAGCGTGTCGAGGGCCTGACGGTTACGCCGGAGGGTGGTCTCCGTTTCCGCCCCACCCACCAGATAGTCCCACGGCCCGGGAGCCAGGTTGACGCGAGCCGCCTTCACGATCTCGTGCAGTGTCTGGAACTTGTCCTCGAGGTTGGAAGTCATGTCGCTTGATATAGCATAAGTTGACCGAGCACCGAGCAAGCGCCGCGGTCGCCCTACGGGGACGCCGCCGCCTTCCCACCGATCAGCGCTCGCACCTGCGCCCGGAGTTCGTCAATCTCCCGCTGCTGCCGTTGCAGTTCGTTGAGCAGCATGACGGGCAGGACGTGGTAGCGGACGCCCGCCGGCTGGCCGTCCGTGTCCCGCACCACCAGTTCTGGGTAGATCTCGGCCACCTCCTCGGCGATCAGGCCGTATTCCAGCGGGCGCGCGCCAGTGGCGGACTCCGCTTTGTAGCGGAAGGTGACGGGGCGAAGCTTGCCGAGCCCCGCGGTGGCCTCGTCCACGTCGCGGATGTCGTCCTTCACGCGACGCGAGGAGAGCACGGTCCCGAGTTGTCCAAGGCTGTTCACCTCAACCGGCAGCCCCCTGCCGAGCACCGTGGCGCCGAAGATCCCGGCGATGGAGGTACTCGTCTGGAGGCCCGGGACGCCGATGCGGATGACGAGGTCATCGCCGGAGAGGCTGTTGTTCCCGATGTGGATGTTGTGATTCCCCGTCGTCACATTAACCCCGGCGTTGGCCCCAATGGCGATGTTGGCGCTGCCCGTGGTGTTTTGCATGAGGGCAGCGTTCCCCATAGCGGCGTTGCCGCTGCCCGTGGTGTTAAAAGCGAGGGCGCTGGCGCCCAAGGCGGTGTTCTGATTGCCCGTGATGTTGCTGCTGAGGGCGGCGGTCCCCGTGGCGGTGTTGTTGGCGCCCGTGGTGTTGCCGCCGAGGGCGGCGGTCCCCGTGGCGGTGTTGCTGTTGCCCGTGGTGTTGATTCCGAGAGCACCGGTCCCCGTGGCGGTGTTGCTGTTGCCTGTGGTGTTGAATTCGAGGGCGCCGTCCCCCAGGGCGGTGTTGTCGGAGCCCGTGGTGTTGTTGGAGAGGGCGCCGACCCCCAGGGAGGTGTTGCCGGACTGGGCAGCCGCCGAGGCAGCGAGGCTGAGCGTCAGGGCGAACAGGAGCGCCACGACTGAGCAGATCGAGCCCATGGGGACCTCCTCGGACCGATGTTGGTAGCGTCGGGATGATAGCGCGAAACTCCGGAGCAAGCGTTCGCGCCCTGGGCCCGCTCTGCGGGAGTGAGGTTGTGTCAGTCAATCGCACGAGTGGTGGCCGCACCGCGGACACCGCGTGCACGCGCGGCGCTGGAGGATGATCGTCCCGCAGCGCGGGCAGGGCCAGAACGTCAGCTGCTCGCCGGTCACGTCGTCTCCGCCTTCATCGGCCTCGGGTGCTCTTTTCTTTGGGCACTGGCGCGTTGTTTCAAGGGGTTGTGCGATCCGGCCGGCGGTTATATAGCATACGTTCATGCCGCGCTACGCCCTGGGAATCGATATCGGCGGGACCTTCACCGATATCGTCGTCTACGACCACGAGAGCGGATCCCAGATCAACCGAAAGGTCCTGACCACCCACGACGACCCGGCCCGAGCGGTGTCGAGCGGGGTGGCCGGGGTTCTCGCGGACGGCGGGCTTGATCCCCTCCACGTCGCGCGGGTCGTTCACGCCACCACCCTCTTCACCAACGCCCTCATCGAGCGAAAAGGGGCCGTGACCGGGCTCATCACCACGGCTGGGTTCGCGGACACCCTCGAGATCGGCCGCGAGCGGAAGTACGAGCTCTATGACATCAATGTCGAGAAGCCGGCCCCGCTGGTTCCGCGCCAGCTACGGCTGGAGGTCAATGAGCGCACGCGTGCGGACGGGAGTGTGCGGGCACCCCTGGACCCGGCCGAGGTGAGGGGTCGCGTAGAGGAGTTGCTGGGGGCGGGGGTGGCGGCGGTGGCCATCGTCTTCCTCCACGCCTATGCCAATCCGGGGAACGAGGCGGCGGCGGCGCGCCTCATTGGCGAGCGCTTTCCTCACCTCCACGTGACGGCCTCACACGAAGTGGCGCCGGAGATTCGTGAGTACGAGCGCGCCTCGACCACCGTGGCCAACGCCTACATCAAGCCACTCGCCCACCGCTACCTCGCCCTCATGGCGAAACGGCTGGGCGAACAGAGGATCCCCGCGCCTTTGCTGCTCATGCTCTCTAGCGGGGGCCTCACCCACGTGACCGAGGCGCAGCGCACGCCTGTCCAGATGCTGGAGTCCGGTCCGGCGGCGGGAGCGCTGGCAGCCGCCTTCTTTGGCAGCCACGACAGTGACGGGAAACTGGTCGCCTTCGACATGGGAGGCACCACCGCCAAGCTCAGCCTCGTCGACGGAGGCGAGCCGCTCACCGCATACAGCTTCGAGGCGGCCCGACAGCGGCGATTCGTGGAAGGCAGCGGGCTGCCCATCCGCATCTCCACCATCGAGCTGATCGAGATCGGGGCGGGCGGAGGCAGTATCGCGCACGTCGACGAGATCGGGCTGCTCAAGGTCGGGCCGAACAGCGCCGGCTCGCTGCCCGGGCCTGCATCGTATGGTCTGGGTGGCACGGAGGCCACCGTCACCGATGCCGACTTCGTCCTGGGCTATCTGAATCCCGACTACTTCGCGGGCGGAAGCATGAAGATCGACCTGGAGGCCGCGCGCGCCGCCCTCGGGCGGCTTGCCGAGCGGGTCGGCCTCTCGATGGTCGAGGTAGCGTGGGGCATCCACGATATCGTCAACGAGAACATGGCGGGTGCCGCCCGCGTGCACATCGCCGAACGCGGCCGTGATCCGCGCGACTACGCCCTGCTCTGCACGGGTGGTGCGGGCCCGGTGCATGCCCATTCGGTCGCCGAGAAGATCGGCTTGCGCCGCGTGGTCTGTCCGCCCTCGGCCGGGGTGGCCTCGGCCCTGGGGCTGCTGGTGGCGCCGGCCCGGGTCGATCGGGTGGCCACGGTGGGCATCCGGCTCGACCGCGGAGACTACCGGGAGCTGGAGGTGGCCTTCCGTCGGCTGGAAGAGGAGGCACGGGCGATCCTGTCAGCCAGCGGAGTCCCATTGGGCACCGCACGTTTCCAGCGTCTGGCCGATGGGCGATTCCTCGGCCAGGGCTTCGACTTGGTCGTGGCCCTTCCGGCGGGCCCGTACGATGGACCGAACACCGAGGCGATGCGCACCACCCTGCGAGCGGCTTTCGAGGAGGCGTATCGTGAAAAGTTCGCGCTGACACCTCCCAACGTACCGGTGGAGTTCATTAACGTTCGGATCGCGGCCCGGGCACCGGTCGCGGGCGGCACGATCGGTCTCGACGGCCGGGCCGAGAGGAGTGTCGGTGAGGCCGCGAAGGGGCATCGGCCAGCCTATTTCCGCGCGGCGGGTGGGTTCGTCGAGACGACGGTGTACGACCGCTCGCGGCTCGTGGTTGGCGAAGAGTTCGACGGCCCGGCCGTAGTGGAGGAGGAGGGCTCGACGCTCGTCGTGGGGCCGGGTGCTCACGCCTACGTCGCGGCCACGGGCAATCTTGTCGTCTCACTGCCCGGCCGGTAGGCGTACCGTATCGGAGATTGGAGCAGATCGCTGGCTCCGCTCGCGTTTTCCGATCTGACGCTCACGGTCCGAGATCTCGTCGGTTGATACGTCAGCCGGTCAGCGCGTTGAGCATAACTCCGAGGCCCACGCGGAGCCCCACCGCCAGACCGTCCTCGTTCATCTCGAACTCCGGCGCGTGGTGGGGAGCCGGGCGGCCATGGGTGGGCGCGATTCCCACCCGGAAATAACAACCGGGACGCTCGCGCAGGAACAGGCACATATCGTCGCTGGCCATCACCGGGCGACCGGGTCCGACCGCGCTCGGCCCCAGTTCGGACGTCGCGCAGCCCTGGACGAAGGCCGTCTGAACCTCGTGGTTGACCACGGCCGGACATCGCATGTCGCTCAGGTGCAGGGTGGCATCGGCCCGATAGGCCCGTGCGATGTCGGCGGCGAAGGTGCCGAGCCGGCTGAGGACCTGGGCGCGTACACTCTCGTCGAAGGCGCGCAAGGTGCCGTGCATCACGGCCGTGGCGGGAATGATGTTGTTCTTGGTTCCCGCGACGATCTGGCCGACCGTGAGCACCGCCGTTTCCTGAGCGGCTACCTCCTTGGCGATCAGATGCTGCAGACCGATGAGGATGTGGGCAGCTGCCGTCACCGGATCGACCGACAGGTGCGGATAGGCGCCGTGGCCTCCGCGTCCTCGCACCTCGATCTCGAAAGCGTCGGCCGATGCCATGGTGGGGCCCGAGCGGACCATGGCGAAACCCACCGGGTTCTGGGTGGACAGATGCAGACCGTAGATCTCCTCCACGTGCGGTTGCTCGAGTACACCCGCTTCGATCATCGGGCGGGCGCCACCCAGGACTTCCTCGGCTGGCTGGAAAATGAAGACGGCCGTCCCGGGCAGTTCGGCCCGGCGGGCAGCCAGCATCTCGGCCAGGGTGATGCCGATGGCCGTGTGGCCATCGTGTCCGCACGCGTGCATGACCCCCCGCGTGCCCGAGGCGAACGGCGCGTCGAGAATCTCCGTGAGGGGCAGGGCATCGATGTCTGCCCGCCAGGCGATCGTGCGCCCCGGCATGTCCCCGTGCAGGATGCCGACCACGCCCGTGCGGGCGATACCGCTGCGCACCTCGAGCTTGGCGGCGTGCAGGCGCTCGGCGATGATCTCGGCCGTCCGCCGTTCCTCGAAGGACAGCTCAGGATGTTGATGAAAGTCGCGGCGCAGGGCCACCATCGATTCGAACCGCCGGTCGACGTCCTGGCTCCATGAGGCATCGGTCTTGCGCATGGGCGTTCTCCCTCTCGACGACGGGTGCTTTCTAGCGGGCCGGGCTGGCGATAGTGACCCCTCCGTCCACCGGCAGCACCACACCGGTGATGTAGCGCGCCTCGTCGGAAACCAAGAAGAGTGCGGCGTACGCGATATCCCAGCCGGTTCCCTCGATCCCGAGCGGTGCAGCCTGACGCCGTCGTTCGCGCAGATCATCGCTCATACCGCCGGCGTACACCATGGGGGTGTAGACCGGACCCGGCGCGATGCAGTTGACGCGGACACCCTGGGCGGCGTGGTCGATGGCCATGGCCCGCGTGAGCGCGATAACGGCGCCCTTGGAGGTCGAGTAGGCGGTGAGCCCCCGAGGCCGCAGGGCCGAGATGGAGGAGATGTTCACGATGGCTCCTCCTCCGGAACGGATCATGGCGGGAATGGCGTGCTTGCTGGTGAGCATCATGCTGGTGACGTTCACCTTCATCATCTGCTCCCACTGGGCCTCGTCCATGTCCACCACACTGCCCCGACCGCCGATGCCCACGTTGTTGTCGAGGATGTCCAGTCGCCCCCACCGGCGGACGGCCTCGTCGACGAGGGCGCGACACTCGGCACTGCGCGTGATGTCAGCCACGAAGACGGCGGCCTCCCCGCCTTCGGCCGTGATCATGGCCTGCGTGGCCGCCGCCGCCTCACGGTGCTGGTCGACCAGCAGCACCTTGGCGCCTTCCCGCGCGAAGAGGATCGCGGCTGCCCGGCCGTTGCCGATGCCTTCCGCACGTGAGCCAGCTCCGGTGACGATGGCGACCTTTCCTTCGAGCCGCGGTCCTGCCATGAACGACCTCCTTATTCATATGGGGGGCCTCGAGCGGGCCCCCCAAGCCCCCCGTATGCTCGGGGCGACCCGGGGGACCCGGGCCACCCCTCGGTTACAGGCGAGCTGTCGGGGCCTCGAGCGGGCCTCCCAAGCCCCCCGTATGCTCGGGGCGACCCGGGGGA
>Ga0187893_10002552_pt1 | contig 39702 bp, 36 predicted proteins | sample MA1701074metaG_FD_139574 | JGI IMG/M metagenome (GOLD analysis project Ga0187893, IMG submission 139574) | White microbial mat communities from a basaltic lava cave in the Kipuka Kanohina Cave System on the Island of Hawaii, USA - MA170107-4 metaG ...
AACCCAGAGCCGCTCAACGTCATTTGTTTGTTCTTCATCGTCGTCCCCCGTTCTTGTTTGTTGAGCGCCGATGCGCTCTCCTTCAGACAAGTAAACAGGCGACTAATTCAGAGATTCCCTAGCTGCCCGCGACGGCCGGCCGCCGGCGCCAGACCATGGTTGCCTGCTCGAAGGCGTGTGCGAGCTGTAGCACCTCAAAGTCGCCCCGGTAGCGGCCGACGATCTGCAGTCCCACCGGCAAAGGTACCGGATCGCTGGTAAAACCTGCCGGCACCGAAATCGCCGGGTGGCTGGTGATGGTGATGTAGTAGCAGCTCTTCATCCAGTCGAGGTAGTTGCCGAGTTGCGCGCCGGCGATCTGCCGCGGGTATTCCTCGTCGACCGGAAACGGTGGCAGCTGGTTCACCGGGCAGAGCAGGAAATCGTAGCGCTCGAGGAACTCGCGCATGCGGTGGAACAGCTGTGTGCGCAGCGTCTCGGCGCGCGCGATCGCTTGCGGCGTGAGCTTGAGGCCCTGCTCGATGTTCCAGATCACCGTCTGCTTCAACTGCGCGCGGTATTCCCGGTACAGCTGCCCGTGGTTCTGCAGGAAGGCAAGCGCGCGCAGCGCTTCGAAGGATTCGGTGGCGCCGGAGAAATCGGGTTCTGCCTCCTCGATGCGGCAGCCGAGGGCGGCAAAAACCCCGCGCTGCTTCTCCAGCACGGCGGTGACACGCGGATCCATCGGCAGCCCGCCGAGGTCACGGCTCCATGCAACCCTGGTTTTCCTGAAGTCGCGCGCCAGCGGCGAGGAGAATAATCGGCCCGGCTCCGCGATCGAGGTTGGCACCCGCGGATCGGACCCCGCCATGGCCGAGAGCAGGAACGCCGTGTCCGCCACCGTGCGCGCCACCGGGCCCAGCACCGTGAGCGTGTTCCAGGCGTTGGGCGCAGGCCAGTTCGGCACGCGACCCGGCGTCGGCCGGAAGCCGACGACGTTGCAGTAGTTGCCGGGATTGCGCAGGCTCGCGGCAAGATCGGAGCCGTCGGCGAAGGGCAGCATTCCCGTCGCCACCGCGGCCGCCGCGCCGCCCGAAGAACCGCCGCAGGTCTTCGTCAGGTCGTAGGGATTCCTCGTCGCGCCGAACACCGCGTTGAAGGTCTGGCTGCCGGCGCCCAGCTCCGGCGTGTTGGATTTGCCGAGGGTGATCGCTCCTGCGGCCGCGAGGCGCTCGACGATGGCGTCATCCGCCGCCGGCACGTGGTCGCGGAAGATCGGCGAACCCTTGGTCGTGCGGATGCCCTTGGTCGCGACAAGATCCTTGTAGGCGAGCGGCAGGCCCGCGAGCGGGCCCCCGGGGGCTTTCTTTCGATCCAGTTCTTTTGCCTTCTTTAAAGCCAATTCGGGAATGAAAGTCACAATCGCATTGACTTTCGGGTTGACGCGCTCGATTTGCGCGATGAACGCGCGCATTACTTCGGTTGCGGAAAGTTTGCGGCTGCGCACGAGCTGCGCGAGTTTTTTCGCCGGCGTGAAGCAGATGTCGCTCATAGCAGCACGATATCGTATTGCTCCTGCGGATAGCCCGTCTCGACCTGGACCGACACCGGCTTGCCGATGAAGTCCGAAAGCATCGCGAGTGCTGCCGACTCCTCTTCCTGGAACAGGTCGCAGACCGGCTGCGAGGCGAGCACGCGGAATTCGCGCGCGTTGAAGGCGCGCGCCTCGCGCAGCACCTCGCGCAGGACTTCGTAGCAGACGGTGCGCGCGGTCTTCAACTGGCCGCGCCCGCCGCAGGCCTGGCAGGGCTCGCAGAGCACATGGGCGAGAGATTCGCGCGTGCGCTTGCGCGTCAGCTCCACCAGCCCGAGCGCGGTGAAGCCGCTTAGCGTCACGCGCGTGGGGTCGCGCGCGAGCGCGCGGCGGAATTCGTCCAGCACCGCGGCGCGATGCTCCGCGGAGTCCATGTCGATGAAATCCACCACGATGATGCCGCCCAGGTTGCGCAGCCGCAATTGGCGCGCGATCGCCTGCGCCGCCTCGAGGTTGGTCTTGAACACGGTCTCGTCGAAATTCCGCCTGCCGACGAAGCCGCCGGTGTTGACGTCTACCGTGGTCATGGCTTCGGTCTGGTCGATGACGAGCGTGCCGCCCGATTTGAGCTCGACGCGCCGCGCCAGCGCCTTCTCGATTTCCTGCTCGACGTTGTACAACTCGAACAGCGGCCGCTCCCCGGTGTAATGCTGCAGCTTGCCGAGGAGCCCCGGCGTGTAGCTGCGCGCGAAGCTGCTCAGCTGCTGGTAGTTTTCGCGCGAGTCCACGCGCACCGCGGCGGTGTCCGGCGAGACCATGTCGCGCAGCACGCGCTGCGCGAGCGACAGCCCCTGGTAGACCAGCTTCGGCGGCTGCGCGCCCGCATTCGGGCCTCCAGCGCGTTCGCGGATGTCGCGCCACAGGTTGCGCAGGTATTCGATGTCGGCGCGCAGTTCGCCGTCGCTCGCGCCCTCGGCGAGCGTGCGCAGGATGAAGCCGCCGGTTTCGCCCTCCGGCATCAGCTGTTTCATCCTCTCGCGCAGCGCGCTGCGCCCGGCCTCGTCCTCGATGCGCTGCGAGATGCCGATGTGCGGATCCTGCGGCAGGTAGACGAGGAGGCGCCCGGCGACCGAAAGCTGGGTCGAGAGCCGCGCGCCCTTGCTGCCGAGCGGATCCTTCAGCACCTGCACCGTGACGGGCTGTCCTTCGGCGAGCATTTTCTCGATCGGTTTGCCGGGATCGGCCCTGCCATTGCCGCTGGCCGCACCGGGACGCCGGAGCTCCCACAAGTCTGCGACGTGCAGGAAGGCGGCGCGCTCCAGGCCGATTTCGACGAACGCCGACTGCATGCCCGGCAGCACGCGCGCGACGCGTCCGACGTAGATGTTGCCCACCAGCCCGCGGCTCGCCTCGCGCTCGACCACCAGTTCCTGCACCTGGCCGGCCGCAAGGACCGCCACGCGCGTCTCCTGCGGCGTGACGTTGACGAGGATTTCCTCGCTCATGGGATTCGCGCTCGCGCTCAGTTGCGCCGGTCCCGCTGCGTGCCCATGCGATCGAGCAGTTGCGCGGTTTCGTAGAGCGGCAGGCCCATGACGCCCGAATAGCTGCCCTGCAGGGTGGCGATGAACTGCGCGGCGCGCCCCTGGATGGCGTAGGCGCCCGCCTTGTCGTCGCCCTCGCCGGTGGCAACGTAGTGCCGGATGTCGTCCGCGGAGAGCACCCGGAATTCGACTTCCGAGATCGACAGCGCGCACTCGAGCTGGCTTTCGTAGCGCAGCGCGATGGCGCTGAGCACCTGGTGCTTGCGTCCCGAGAGCGCCGCAAGCATGGTCGCGGCAGCGCGCCGGTCGGCGGGCTTGCCGAAGATCTGTTCATCCACTGCGACCGTGGTGTCGGCCGCAAGCACCGCGGCGCGCGGCAGGTTTCTCTGCTCCAGGCGCTGCCAGCCGGCCTGCGCTTTGGCGCGGGCGACGCGCTCGACGTAAACGCGCGGCGCTTCTCCCTGGAGCACGCTCTCGTCGAGCCCGGGGTCGGTCTCGCGTTTGCCGCGGAAGGCGAGGACCTGGAAGCGCACGCCGATCTGCGCCAGCAGTTCGCGCCGCCTGGGGCTGCGGGACGCCAAATAGATTGGCCGATCGAATTGCTCGCTCACGCCGCACCCCCTGGGAGCGGCGAAGTCTAGCAGGCCGACGAACCGGCTATGCCGGCGCTACCTCGACCATCGCGTCGAAGCTCGCCTGCCCCGCGGAAAACGCGAACAGATCGACCGCGGCATCGGGCAGGACCGCGCCGCCGGCGGTGAGCCGGTTGAGGCCCGGCCACCCGTCGCGCATCCAGACCGTGCCCGCGGGTATGCGCTCGGTCACCAGCGCTTTCGCGCGCAGCTCGCCGCGCTCGTTGAAGATGCGGATCGCCGCGCCGTCGGCGACATCGCGCGTCGCGGCATCGGCGGGAGAAATCCACAACGAAGGTTCGGCCTCGCGCCGCGCCAGCGTCGGCAGTTCCTGGCCATTGTTGTAGAAGCCGTGAAAATGCGTCAGGGTGCGCCCCTGCGCGAGCGCCAGCGGATACGCGCGCAGCGTGCCGCCGGCTTGCGGCTCAGGACCGACGGCGCCTTCATACGTGGGCAGGGGCGGCAGACCGAGGCGTTCCGCCTGCGCCGAGTAAAACTCGATCCTGCGCGACGGGGTGTCGAAATCCAGGGTCGGATTGGCGACGTGCGACACGTCGAGCGCGCGGATGCCGCCCTCTGCGCGCAGCGCCGCTACTGTGGCATGGCCCGTGCAGGGGTGATCGAGTATGGCATCGACCATCGCTTCTTCCGAAGGCCATGGATGAAAGCCATGCAGATGGAGCCGGTCGGCCAGTTCTTTCACGATCGCATAGAGCGATCGCGCTTCGCCGGGCGGCGCGAGCGCACGTTCCATGAGATAGAGATGGGTGTGCGTCATCTTGCATCCCACTTCCTCCAGCCACGCCGTTCCGGGCAGCACGACGTCGGCAAAGCGGCGCGCGGTATCGTTCAGGAACAGGTCGTAGCTCACGACGAGCGGGGTTCGTTGCAGTCCCACCTCCACCGCCGCGCTGTCGGCAAACGACGACAGCATGTTCGTGCCCATCAGCAGCAAGGTCTGGAGGCGGCCTTCGCGCAATGCCGCGGTCATGGCTGGCATCTGGTTGGGGATCACCGTACCGGGCGCCCTGCGCGCGGGCTCGATGATGCTTGCCAGGCCGCGGCCGTGGGCCACGCTGCCGTGGCGCGGGCCGAGACCGCCACCCTCGATGCCGACGTTACCGGTCAATGCCGGCAGGCATGCGATCGCACGCGCGGCCTGCCAGCCGTTCGCGCCCTTGTGCATCGAACTGCCGCCGAGCACGATCATCGAGGGGCGCGTGCCGGCGTAGCGCCGCGCCAGCGCCACGATCCGCTCCGCGGCGAGGCCGGTGATCCCGGCCGCCCACGCCGGTGAATAGGCCTGCAGATGCGCCGTGAGCCGCTCGAAGCCGAGCGTATGCGCGGCGACGAAGGCCGCGTCGTGGCGTTGCTCGGCACAAATGACATGCAGCATCGCCAGCGCCAGCGCGGTGTCGCTGCCCGGCCGGATGATCAGCACTTCATCCGATTGCGCGGCGGCCTCGGTGCTGCGCACGTCGATCGTCACCACCTGCGCGCCGCGGCGCTTCGCCGCCAGCAGATGCCGGGCCGTGTTCGGCTGGCTGGCCAGATTGGCCGCCCAGAGGAGGATGAGCTGGGAATGCTCGCCCATGTCCTCCTTGGTATGGGTCTCGAGCATGCCGGTGAGCCCGAGTCCGAAGGCCCCCAGGCCCCAGCAGATCATCGTCGGGCTCCAGAATTGGGAGCCGTGGAAGTTGGCGAAACGGGCGAGCAACTGCGCGCTGATCCGCGTGCCGTAATTGGTCGTGAAGCTGCCGTGGCCGGGCCAGATGCCCACGCGCTCGGGCTGCGCCATGCCCGCGACGATCCGTTCGAGCGCCTCGTCCCAGCTCGCCCGCCGGAAGCCGTCCCCGCGCCGATCGCGCAGCAGAGGATGCAGCAGGCGCGCCGGGTTGCCGATGATTTCGCGCGACGCCTGGCCGCGGATGCAGAGAAATCCGCGGCTGTCCGGGTTGGCCTCGTCCCCCTTGACGCCGACGAGCTCCCCGTCCCGCACCTCCGCGATCATGCCGCAGAGCGTCGGGTGGCAACTCATCGGGCACATGGTACGGACCAGCGTGGAGGAACTCCCGCTCACCGGATCACCTCATCCGCCCGCGAGCGCCGCGATCCCGAGAAAAAGGAGTGCCGACACTGTGTCACGCCTGTTCACCTTAAAGTGCGTCGAGCTAACGACCTGACTGACGCGCCGCCCGTTTACGGGGGGACTTTGCGGCCGCCGCCGGGCGGGTGGTTAGACCTCGCAAATATTCGGGCATCTCCTGGCGCAGAATTTGGCGCAGAGCCCGTTCGGTAACGGGCTGGTCTGTCTCGGACAAATATCTCCGCAGGGCCTCGTTCATCAAAGTCTGGTACCCGGAACCTGCTTTCTCTGCGCGCGCTCGAAATCCATCAAGCACTGCGTTGTCGATAAAGATGGAGATGCGCGTTTTGCCTTTTTGCGGAATAACCGCGCCGCGCTTGCCCTTCGAGAAGTCGTATTCAGCTCTCATAATGTTTTCGCTCCTTTCGCGTCGGGCGGCGTACCGAGATCAAGCGGCAATCATCGTTACGCTCTGTCCAAACTGCCACGAGCAGTTCGTCGGCGTTGCCCAGTCCGACCGTAACGAAACGTGCTTCGCTTTCGGCATCCGGATCTTCGACCGTGACCGCGAGCGGATCCTCGAGCACACCTTCCGCATCGGCGAATGCAACCCCATGTTTCTTCAGGTTCGCCGCGGCCTTTGCGGGGTCGTGCTGGAACCGCATGACGTCATGATATATACATTATATGCATCGCACAAGGAGCGCTCTTGCGAGGCCTAGTTCCGATGGTAAGGGTGTCCGGTGAGGAGCGTCGCGGCGCGGTAGAGCTGCTCGACGAGCACCACCTGCGCGAGCGCGTGCGGCAGCGTGAGCGCCGAGAGCCGCAGCAGTAGCGCCGCGCCCTTCTTCAGCGCCGGATCTAGTCCATCCGCGCCGCCGATGACGAATGTCGTTGGCTCGCCAAGGAGCGCGGCGAACTGCTTCGTCGTCAGGTCCTTGCCACGTTCATCGAGGGCGACGAGGCGCGTGCCGGCGGGAATTTCCTTGCGGATTTTTCCCGCGGCCGAGGGCTTGAGCTGCAAGAGGCGTACTTCGTAGCCGCGCGGCATGCGCTTGAGATACGCGTCGCGCGCGGCCTCGGCCCAGGCCGGGAGCTTATTTGCGACGGCGAGGATGTGCAGTCTTGCCACGGGCCGGTTTTTTCTTCGTGGCGGCGCGCTTTGGCTTTGCCGCCGGCTTCAGCTTCACTTCCTTGCCGCCCCAGAGTTCTTCCAGGTTGTAATGGCTGCGCACTGCGGGGTGCATCACGTGGACGACAATGTCGCCCAGGTCCACCAGCACCCATTCGCCGTTGCGCCGGCCCTCGACCCCGAGCACGTTCGCGCCGAGCGCCTTGAGCTTCTCCTGCACGTGATTCGCGAGCGCGTTCACCTGCCGGTTGGAGTCGCCGCTCGCGATCACCACGCGCTCGAAGTAGGCCGATTGTCTTGCGACGTTGAACACCACGATGTCGCGACCCTTGACGTCTTCCAGCGCGTCGACCACGGCGCGCTGCTTCCTGCGCATGTCCATCAAAGGTAGAGGCCTTTCCCGCGAATGTAGCCGAGCACCGGTGCCGGCAGCATCGCCGAAACGTCCTCGCGGCGCGCGATGCGGGCGCGGATGTCGCTTGCCGAGATGGACATTGGGGTCATGGAAATGGTTCTTGCCTTCGCATCCAGTTGCGTTCCGGGTCTTGCAACCACGGCGATGTCGCAGAGCTTCTCGAGTTCCTGCCAGCGATGCCAGCTGTCGCGCTTCGCGTATTGGTCTGCACCCATGAGCAGCATGAATTTTGCTTTCGGGTTTTCATCCTTCAACGTCTCAAGACTGTCGTAGGTGAATCCACTTGCGGCAGGCTCGAGCTCGCGCTCGTCGATCGCGTAGCGCGATTCGCCGGCAATCGCGAACTTGAGCATGGCGAGGCGGTGCAGGGACGCGGCAACCGGCGCCGGGCGGTAGGGGGGTGTTCCGGTCGGCAACCAGAGCAGCCTGTCGAGGCCCAACTCGCGTATTGCGGCGGCGGCGAGCGCCAGGTGCGCGTTGTGGACAGGATCGAACGTGCCGCCGAGGATGCCGATCCGGGTTGTCAATGCGGAGTCACTGACTGCGGATCTCTCCGTGCCCGAGCACGACGTATTTCTGCGTCGTGAGCCCTTCGAGCCCGACCGGGCCGCGCGCGTGCAGCTTGTCGGTGGAGATGCCGATCTCGGCGCCCAGGCCGAACTCGTAGCCGTCGGCAAAGCGGGTCGATGCGTTGACCAGCACCGAGCTCGAATCCACTTCGCGCAGGAAGCGCTCGGCGCGCGCCTGGTCCGCCGTGACGATGGCGTCGGTGTGCTGCGAGCCGTACTTGGCGATGTGCGCCATCGCCTCGTCGAGGCCCTGCACCACGCGGACCGAGACGATGGGCGCCAGCCACTCGGTGTAATAGTCCTTCTCGGTGGCTGCCTTTGCGCCTGGAATCAGTTTTCGGGTCGTTTCATCGCCGCGGATTTCAACTTTCTTGCTTTCATATATGGAACCGATCAAGGGCAAAACCTTTGCGGCAATCCCCTGTGCCACCAGCAGCGTCTCCATCGTGTTGCAGGTGCCGTAGCGCTGCGTTTTCGCGTTGTCCGCAATGCGCACCGCCATCTCGGTGTCGGCCCGGTCGTCGATATAGACGTGGCAGACGCCCTCGAGGTGTTTGATCATCGGGATCTTCGCATCGCGCATCAGGCGCTCGATCAGGTCCTTGCCGCCGCGCGGCACGATGATGTCCACGTACTGGTGCATCGTGATGAGCTCGCCCACTGCGGCGCGCTCCGCCGTGGCGACCGCCTGCACCGCGTCCTCGGGCAGTCCCGCGGCCTTGAGGCCGGCGCGCACGCAGGCCGCAATCGCCTGGTTGGAGCGCAGCGCCTCGGAGCCGCCGCGCAGGATGCACGCGTTGCCGGCCTTCAGGCACAGGCCGGCCGCGTCGGCGGTGACGTTCGGCCGCGATTCATAAATGATGCCGACGACGCCGAGCGGCACGCGCATGCGCCCGACCTCGATGCCGGTCGGCCGCTTTGCCATCCCGGTGATCGCGCCCACCGGATCCTCCAGTGCCGCGATGTGCTCGAGGCCTTCGGCCATCTGCTCGATGCGCGTCGCATCGAGGGCGAGGCGATCGACGAAGGCGCCGTCGCGGCCGTCCTTCCTCGCCTGCGCGAGATCCGCGCGGTTCGCTTCCAGCAACTCGGGCGCGCGCGCGCGGATCTGCGCCGCCATGGCGCGCAGCGCGCGGTTCTTCGCCTCGCTGCCGGCGCGCGCAATTTCGCGCGCCGCGGCGCGCGCGGCCTTGCCCAGGCCTTGCATGTACGCCGCGACGTCGCTCGAGTCGCTACGAATACGCGCGTGAGACTTCGCTTTCATTGATCAATTCTAACCCCAGGCGAACGAATTCATCCCAGGGCTCGCCAGCGCCGACGCCCTTGCTGGCGCGGTCGATGCCGGCGGCATGCACGATCGCGGCGAGGACCGCGGCGGGCGCCAGTCTGCGCTGCGCCGCCCGGATCGCCGGCTGGCGCCGCTTCCATACCCGCGCCGCCTCGATCGCATCGCCGGGCGAGCGGCCCCGCGCCACGAGGCCCTGCACCTGCGCCAGCGTCTGCAGGTCGCCGCCCAGGATCGCCAGGATGTAGACCGGGGATTCGCCTTCGCCGCGTAAGCCGTCGATGGCACGCACGTAGCGTTTCAGGTCTCCCGAGAGCAGGGCATCGCTGGCGACGAAGGGATCGAAGCGCGCCACGCTGGCCACCGCGTCGCGCACCGTTTCGATGTCGAGTTCGCCGCGCGGCGCGAGCAGCGCAAGCTTCTGGATTTCCTGGTGTGCGGCGAGCAGGTTGCCCTCGACGCGGTCGACGAGGAATTGCAGGGCTTCTGCGTCGGCGCTCTGGCCGTTGCGCGCGAGGCGCGAGCGCAGCCAGTCGGGCAGGCGCGCGAGATCGACGTTCTGCACCTCGGCGACCACGCCGGCGCCCGAGAGCGCCGTGAACCATGCGGCTTTCCAGTAGGGGCCTTCCGGGCGCGGCATCGTGACCACCAGCAGGTTGTCCGGATCGGGCTTCGCGCAGTAGCGCGCGAGGGCGGCGCCGCCCTCGGCGCCGGGCTTGCCGCTCGGGATGCGCAGCTCGACGATTTTCCTGCCGCCGAAGAGCGAAAGGTTGGCGCCGGCATTGAGCAGCTCGCCCCAGTCGAAGCCCCTGCCCACGACGAACACTTCGCGCTCGTCGTAGCCCTGCCTGCGCGCCGCCGCGCGTATCGCATCGGCGGCCTCGAGCACGAGCAGCGGCTCGTCGCCGTGAATCAGGTAGGACGGGGCGAGATGCTTCGTTAATTGCGCTTCGAGCTGCTCGGCGCGGAGCTGCATCTACTGGGGCGGCCTGGGACGCTGCGCGGCGGACAGGCGCCGCAGGATGAGCTGCACCATGTCGAACTGCATGTCGCGGAAGAGCAGCGCTTCCTCCGTTTCCTTGGCCAGCACGTCGGTGTCGTTGAAGCTCACGTCGCGCGTGAGCTGCACCGCGCTGACGGGCAGGAACTCGCCGCCCTTGCCGTCGTGCACGCGGAAGGTGACGCGATAGATGAGCTGGAATTCACGCACGCGCCCGGTGGCCGCAAGCGAGAGGATTTTCTTCTCGCGCAGCTCCTGGATGAACTCCATTGTCGCCTCGGCCTTTTTCGCGTCGTCGATCACCGCGGTGCGGGTGCCCGCCTGGATGTTGCGCTTGAGGTCGAGGGCGATGCCGCCCGAGGTCCCCGGCATGTAGAGCGTGTCGAAGGGCAGCGGGGCGGCGCCGCGCAGCTGGAAGCCGCATGCAGCCAGCAGGAAGCTGAGCGCGAGCGCGAGGGCGGTGGTGCGCATCAGACGACGATATTGATCAGGCGGCCGGGCACGATGATGGTCTTGCGGATGGCCTTGCCCGCAATGTACTTGTTTACCGCCTCGGCCGCCATCGCTTCGACGGTCTTCTGGTCGGCGGACTTCGGCAGCTTCGCGTTGCCGCGCGTCTTGCCGTTGACCTGGATCACGTAGCTGATCTCGTCCTGCTCGAGCGCCTGCGGATCCGGGTCGGGCCAGGGCGCCTGCATCACGTCCTCTCCGAAGCGCAGCGCGCGCCACAGCGCGTGGCAGATGTGCGGCGTGATCGGCGAGAGCAGCCGCAGCAGGATCGACAGGCCTTCCCGGGTAATTTCATTTCTTCCGCTTGAATATCTTTCCAGCGCATTCAGGATCTTCATTGCCGCAGAAGCCACGGTATTGAACTGGTGCTTGTCGAGGTCGTAATTCGCCTGCTTCAAGACCGAATGGATTTCAAAGCGAGCAGACCTATCCGAGTCGACTGCCGTTTTGGCAGAAGGCTGATCAAACTTCGCGCAGTAGCTCCACAGCCGCCTGAGGAACCGGTACGAACCTTCGACGCCTTCGTCGGACCACTCGAGCGTGCTGGTGGGCGGCGAGGCGAAGATGATGAAGAAGCGCGCGGTGTCGGCGCCGTAGCGCTCGATCAGCTCCTGCGGGTCGACGCCGTTGTTCCTCGACTTCGACATGGTGCCGATGCCGTCGAACACGACGTCGCTGCCGTCCTGCATTTTCGCCGAAAGGATTTTTCCCTTCGCGTCGCGCGCCAGCACCACCGCCGAGGGGTTGATCCATTCGCGCCGGCCTTCCGGCGTATCGCGGTAGTAGGTCTCCGCGAGCACCATGCCCTGCGTGAGCAGCCGCGTGAACGGCTCCGATACGCCTTTGAGCAAGCCTTCGTCGCGCATCACGCGCGTGACGAAGCGCGAATACAGCAGGTGCAGGATGGCGTGCTCGATTCCGCCGATGTACTGGTCCACCGCCATCCAGTACTGGGCGCGCGCATCCACCATCGCGTTCGCCTGGTCGGGGCAGGCGTAGCGCGCGAAGTACCAGGACGAATCGACGAAGGTGTCCATGGTGTCGGTTTCGCGCTTCGCCGGCTTGCCGCAGGAGGGGCACGTCGTTTCGAGAAACGACGGCAGCTTGTTGAGCGGGTTGCCGGTGCCGTCGGGCACCAGGTGCTCGGGCAGCACCACCGGCAATTGATCGTCGGGCACCGGCACGTCGCCGCAGGCGGCGCAGTGCACGATCGGCACCGGGCAGCCCCAGTAGCGCTGGCGCGAGATGCCCCAGTCGCGAAGTCTCCACTGCACCTGCTTCTCGCCGAGGTCCTTCGCCTTCAGGTCCGCGGCGATCGCGTCCACCGAGGCCTGGAAATCCAGGCCGTTGTATTTGCCGGAGTTGATGCACTTGCCGTGGTCGGTGTAGTGATCAGCCCATTTGTCGGTGGCGAAATCCCCGACGTCGATCACCTGCGGAATCGGCAGGTCGTACTTGAGTGCGAAGGCGAAATCACGTTCGTCGTGCGCCGGCACGCCCATCACCGCGCCTTCGCCGTAAGTCATGAGCACGTAGTTGCCGACCCAGACCGGAAGCTGTTCGCCGGAGATGGGGTGCGTGCAGAAGACCCCGGTCGGCATGCCTTTCTTCTCGATCTGCGCCAACTCGGCTTCGAGCACCGTGCCGCGTTTGCATTCCTCGACAAAAGCCGCCAACTCGGGACTTGTTTTCGCCGCCGACGCGGCGATCGGATGCTCTGCTGCTACTGCGCAGTACGACGTTCCCATGAGGGTATCGGCGCGGGTCGTGAACACCCACAAAATGCGTTTTTGTCCTTCCAATTCATATTCAAACCCGATCCGCACCCCTTCCGAGCGGCCGAGCCAGTTCTTCTGCATCAGCTTGACCTGCTCGGGCCAGCCGGTCATGTCCTCGAGCGCGCCGAGCAGCTCGTCGGCGTACTCGGTGATGCGCAGGAAGTACATCGGGATCTCGCGCTTTTCCACCGGCGCGCCGGTGCGCCAGCCGCGGCCCTCGATCACCTGTTCGTTCGCCAGCACCGTCTGGTCGACCGGGTCCCAGTTGACGACGCCGGTCTTCTTATAGGCGAGGCCCTTCCTGAACAGGCGCGTGAAGAGCCACTGGTTCCACTTGTAGAAGCTCGCGTCGCAGGTGGCGAGCTCGCGCTCCCAGTCGAGCGCGAAACCGAGGTCCTGCAACTGCTGCTTCATGTACGCGATGTTGTCGCGCGTCCATTTCGCCGGCGGCACCTTGTTCGCCATCGCCGCGTTCTCGGCCGGCAGGCCGAAAGCGTCCCAGCCCATCGGCTGCAGCACGTTCATGCCGCGCATGCGGTGGTGGCGCGTGATCAGGTCGCCGATGGTGTAGTTCCTGACGTGCCCCATGTGCAATTTCCCGGACGGATAGGGGAACATCGACAGGCAGTAGAATTTGCGCTTCGACGGGTCTTCGGTGACGCGAAACGAGCGCCGCGATTCCCAGAACGACTGGGCCTCGCTTTCGACGCTGCGGGAATCATAACGGTCGCGCATGGAAGCGGCGGATTATAAGGGCATCACGATGCGGCTCCTCCTCGTTCTCATTCTCTGCGGCGCGCAGGCGGTGTTTGCTCAGAGCTGGCCGGCCAGGCCGCTGCGCGTGGTGGTCGCCTTCGCGCCGGGCGGCTCCACCGACATTGCCGTGCGCGCGCTCGCCGAGCGCATGGCGCCGGCGCTCGGGCAGCCGGTCGTGGTCGAGAACCGCGCCGGCGCGGGCGGCAATGTCGCCGCCGAATACCTGCTCAAGCAGCCGGCCGACGGCTACACCGTGCTCGCCACCGCCGATTCGCTCGCCTCCAACCCGCACCTGTACAAGCTCTCGTTCGACCCGCGCAAGGATTACGTACCGGTGATGCAGCTCACGCGACAGCCGGTCGTCATGGGCGTGCATCCGTCGGTGGGCGCGAACACGCTAGCCGAGCTGGTCGCGATAGCGAAGGCGAAGCCCGGGATGGCCTACGCGACCTCGGGCTCGGGCTCGATCCAGCACATGGCGGGCGAGTGGTTCGCGAAGCTCGCCGGCGTCCAGCTCACGCACGTACCCTACAAGGGCGGCGGCCAGGCGATTACCGACCTGCTCGGTGGGCAGGTGCCGCTCGGCTCGCTTGGCAACACGCCGCTGCTGCCGCACTACCGCGCCGGCAAGCTGAAGATCCTCGCGCAGACCACGGCGCAGCGCTCGGCATCGCTGCCGGAGGTGCCCACCTACGCCGAGTCGGGCCTGAAGGACCTGGTGCTGGAGCAGTGGCTGGGACTGTTCTTCATCGCCGGCACGCCGGCCGAGGCGGTGGCGCGGCTGAACGCCGAGGCGCAGCGCGGCCTCGCCGATGCGGCGCTGCGCGAGCGCTATGCGCAGAACGGCCTGGAGCCCGTGGGCGGCAGCGCCGAGCAGTTCGCGCGCCAGTACCGCGACGACTATGAGAAATATGCCCGGCTGATTAAGGATCTAAGCATCAAGCTGGACTAGCTCGAGCTAACGGCGCTACTCGTAAGCACTCAGTGTTGAGCGCTGTGCCGTGAACTGTATTGCTCAATTCGATCACCAAGTACGAAATTGATGATCGATTGCATGCTATCAGAACAGGACTTGAAAACCAGGCGTTCAACGATCTTGGGGCCGCGCTCTAGTACTAAAACGCCGATCAGTTCATCAATGAACGACTGGGTTGTCTCGACTCCCTTGAAGTCCAGGACGACTTCGTCGTGGATAGCAAGTAGCCGCTCCAGCTCGTCGCGAAGGCTGAGCGCGCGAAAGCGTGTACCCAGGAATCGTTCCCTGGCGGCGTGCTCGAACAGCGACATTTCTGCTCTCATACCTTGGTCTGTCCGGCTGCAAAGCCGGGTCCCTTATTCGAATCTTATACCTTTGACTGGCGCATAGCCCGGAAGGTTGCGCACGATTGCTCCAAGATCTACATCGCGCAGCGACTCGCGCTTCAGTTCCATGTAGACCCCAGCCCCCTGCCAGCGCGGAATCGTCTTGCGTTCCCTCCCGCTACCAGCGGAATCAGCGATCCAACCGTCGCCACTGAACAACGTCATGAACCCTCCTGACGTCATGGCAATCTGGCGTGTGACGGTCAGGCCTACGCCCTGATTGCCTGAGTCCCGTCCCATTCCTACGTCCCGGTTGCGGCTGACCCGAGGCTCCAACGCCGCTTCCATTGCGGCTATATGCGAGTGCTCTTTGAGCGCCTTGTTCTCGCGCAATGACTCTAGAAATCCGCAGCCGTCGTCAACAACGGCCAGCCTCACTTTTTTCGACGTAGGGTAGTACTGGGCTGCGATCCATGCACGCGCGCCGTTGTAGCCCCGCCCCTTGGCGTGCGTAAGGGCGTTCTCCATGAGTTCGCCGAGCACATAGTTGAGGGGGCCTTCAACAAGGTCGACCTCGGATTTTCCGGTCATTTCATCTGGCTGGGTATCTAGGCGCACGTCTTCGATCTTTCCCACCAGGGTGCGAGCCAGCTTGGGGGCGGCGTCAGCCACATCGCGAACTGCGTCGAGGCACTGCAACTCGACAAACCGTCCTTCGCTTTCCCTGCGCGTGCCTGTGAAGGACGGTGCGCCACCGATACGGCAGTTCCGAAACAGATCCATCCGCTCAAGGTACTGAGCCATCGGATGGATGAGTCCGCGAAGCTCAAGTTCGATATCGAGCTGTCCGAGTTGATTTGCGAGAACAGTCAACACGCACAAGCCAGCCGGATCGATGTAGTGCAACTTGCTTGCATCGATGACTACTCCGGATTCTTCGGACGCGACAATCGCATTCTTGAGCTCGATGAGCGCGCCAAGGTTGTACACACTGACGCGCTCGGGTAGCGCGAATGGCACGGCGAGATTAGAGCAGCGCCCTGAGGCGCGTCAATGCGGCATCCACTTCTTTCCCCTTCTCGGCGATTGCCTCCAGCAACTGCGCAGGATGAATCGCCCCGGGTTTCCCGGAGAGGTCCGTGTGTGAGTCACGCCACCATGGCGTGAGGCTCGTTGCTGCTGCTGCGATAGTACGCCTGCTCGAACTGCGCCGGCGGGATCATGCCGAGCGGCTCGAGGAGGCGCCGGTTGTTGAACCAGTCGACCCATTCGAGCGTGGCGAACTCGACCGCCTCGGCGTGACGCCAAGGCCCCCTGCGCCAGATGACCTCGGTCTTGTACAGGCCGATCACCGTCTCGGCCAAGGCGTTGTCGTAGGAATCGCCAGTGCTGCCGACGGAGGCGCGGATACCGACTTCGGCCAGGCGCTCGCTGTAGCGGATCGACAGGTACTGCGTGCCCCGGTCGCTGTGGTGTACGAGCCCGTCGGTGTCGGAGCGGGCATGCAGCGCCTGCTCCAGGGCATCGAGCACCAGATCGGCCTTCAACGAGGTGCTCACGCGCCAGCCCACGATCCTGCGCGCGAAGACGTCGATCACGAACGCGACGTATACAAACCCTCGCCAAGTGGCCACATAGGTGAAGTCCGCCACCCAGAGCTGATTGGGCCTTGTCGCGCTGAAGCGCCGCTTGACCAGATCGGCGGGCCGCGGTGCCGCCAGATCCGGGACCGTCGTCGTCTTGAAGGCCCGGTCGCGTGCCGCTCCGCGCAAGCCCAGCCTCCTCATCAGCCGCTCGACCGTGCAGCGCGCAGCATGGATGCGCTCGCGCTTCATCTGCCGCCAGGTCTTCTTCACCCCATACACGCAGAAGTTCTCCTGCCAGACGCGCTGGATCTGCGCGCACAGCTCCTCATCGCGCCTTGCGCGCGCCGGCCGGCGCTCAGGCTTCGCTTGCCGCGCCCTGTGCTCGTAGTACGTCGACGGGGCGATCGGCAGCTCTGCGCAGATCGGCTCGACCCCGTAGGCGTCGCGGTGCGCGTCCACGAACGCCACCATCACTTCGGTCGGCGGACGAGCTCCGCCTGCGCAAAAAAAGCCGACGCCTTGCGCAGAATCTCGTTGGCGCGCCTCAACTCCCGGTTCTCGCGCTCAAGCTGGCGCAGCCGCTCGCGCTCCGAACTGCTCATCCCGGCGCGCTCGCCGTGGTCACGCTCGGCCTGCCGGACCCAGCGCCGCAGCGACTCCGGCGTGCAGCCGATCTTGCCCGCGATCGACTGGATCGCCCGCCATTGCGAACCGTGCTCGGCCTGCTGCTCGGCTACCAGGCGCACCGCCCGCTCCCGGACTTCCCCGGGGTACCTCTTCGTCGTTTCCATGACTCCATCCTCTCAAAGTTCGGAGTCTCCGGGAAACCCGGGGCGATTCAGGAGTCCTGGTATCAACGACCTTCCGCTCCCTTGGGTTGACAGCCTTCAGGTCGTAGACTGCGTCGTCAATCGCTTGTGCCTTGGCGCTCGACTCACGCGCGGCCTTGTCCGCGGCCTCGATGTCGGGGAGTAGGGCGTCGGCTTTCGTAGCTTTGCCGGCTTTTCGCAGCGCCTTCGCTTGCTCTCGAAGCGTGGTCACGCGCTCCCGCTGAGCATCAGCCTCGCGCCTGTGCGGCACGGCTTCTTCCGCTGCCTTGCGTTTGCGCTCCGCAAAGTCGATGGTCCAACTGTGCTCGGTCTCCGCTTCGGGCGCACCTCGTTTGTCCAGAAGCTCGAAGAACTTCGTGAACTGCACCATCGTGAGCGGCGTCTTCTTTCCAACCTTGATATTCGACAGGTCGTAGTACCAGATGCGCTCGGTCTTCCGGCCTTTGGTGAAAAATACCAGGTTGGTCTTCACGCCCGCCCCGGAGCCGGTGAAGGCGCCGCCAGGAAGGCTCACAATGCACCACAGATCGTGTTCATCCAGCAGTTTGCGCTTGGTCTTGACGAAGGCTTCTTCGTTCGTTCGGTACAGAAGCCCTTCGTCGAGGACGATACCGCAGCGGCCTCCCGGCGCCAGGATCTGCAGCACGTACTGGACGAACAGCACTTGCGTTGCCCGTGTCTTGAAGGGGAAAGGGCCTTGCGCCTCTTTGCCCTCCTTGCCGCCGAAGGGCGGATTGGTGAGAACGACATGGAAACGCTCCGGAGCGTTTTCCCACAGTCCGCCGTACACCGTCTGCTTCGATAGCGTGTTGCCGTGCCAGAAATGAGGTTCGTCGACGCCGTGCAACATCAGGTTGGCAAGCGCGATGGTATAGGCGAGGTTATCTTTCTCCCGACCATAGAACGTACGGTGCTTGAGCGTGTCGAGCGTGTCTGTCGTCAATTCGCCGCCCCGCACCCGCATGTGTTCGGCTGATTCTGCGAGAAAACCGCCCGTGCCGCAGCAGGGGTCGCACACCGTTTGCCCGATTCTCGGATCGATGGCGCGAACCATCGCACGGATGATCTCCCTCGGCGTGTAGAACTGGCCGCCATCGGAGTTCTTCTCTCCCATCTTGAGAAGCAAGCCCTCGTAGACCTGAGACAGCATGAACTGGTGCTGCGTGTCGGTGCCGGCAAGCCGGAGCGCGTGCACACGGTCGAGCACGTCCGCGAAGTTGCTTTCCGTGTCCACCCGTACCTTCTCGGTGGCGGACAGAATTTCGCTGATGACCTTCTGCTTTGACGTGGCTCCCGGCTGGTCGCGCAACTCACGCAAATGCGGCAGCAATTTGTCATTGACGAACGCGAAATACTCGCCGCGCCTGCCTTCCTGCAACTTGCGCCGTTTCCAACCGAGCGGTTTGCCGTCCGAAGTCTTCGGCGCATCAGGCTTGTCCGACCATGGCGCCGCCCAGTCCTGCCAGCGGTACGGTGCTGCAAGTGCTGGTTCATGGCTGAGGCCCAGCGCCTCCGCTTCGTCGCGCTCGATTGCTTCCTGTTCGTCCAGCACCCGCAGAAAAAGAATCCAGGTCAGCTCTGGAACGTACTGGAGTGCGCTGCCGCAGTTCGAGCGGCGCAGTACGTCACATATTTGCCAAATAGCTTGATTAAATGCTTGGGTGCCAGAAAGCCCGTTGCTGGCGGGTACGCTACTACGTTTCTTCCGCCCCTTCGCCATATCTAAGACTGCACGCCAAATGCAGCCGAAAGTAACCGCTGGGGTAAGCGTTCGATTTCCGCGACCTGTATTCGAATTGTCCGATCCAATTCGCTTGCGGTTGCAAGTTGCTTTGATAGAGCGCTAGCGATGCGACGTTGCTGGGAAATATTTGGAGCACAAACGTGAAAGGATTTTATGGCCGGCATGTAAATCGTTTTGTGTACGGCACCACTGCCAAGCTCGCGGAGGTAATCCTGCGATGCCATGAATGCATACATTAAAAACTCTGAATCGAGTTCTTCTGGGTTACAGATCCAGTTGCAAAAATCCTGACTGGTAGCCATCGATTTGCCGAGAATGGTGACAAATCCGATTGAAGCAGTACGGGAAACGCAAACTGTGTTTGTCGGTAGCAGGCGCGCGGACGAATTGGCCAGCCCTGCTTCATTCGTGTACTCGCTAGTTTCATAGGCGTACTTCCCGTGCAAATTCCGGATATCTGGTAGTGCCAGCCATGGAACATTGCCACCCCACCATTCAATGCGTCTGCGGCTTGGGGTGTGACCGCTTTCAAGGCGAGCTACAGATTCGAGCTTCCTCCACGTAAATCCACTCGGACAAGGACCAAGTTTTGTACCGGCAACAAGAGGCGAAAAGCTCATTCGTATTTCTAAGCGGAGAACAGGCGCGTTTTGGCGTCTTGCAGCGCGACTAATGGTTTGCCAAGAGCGCGCAGGGCAACTAGGCCACCAGCATTCTGAATCGCCGGAACGCGCCAGATTTCGCGGTTCTCTAGCGCGTCGGTGCCGCTTTTCTCGAACTGACCGGCAATGCCAAGGATGACGCCCTTCGCGGGCGAGGGCATGACGTCGAGCCACGATTCGTTCTTGAAGCGGAAGGCGAGGCTGCGGTCGAGGCGGTTGCGAGGCTTGACGGCGTAGCCGAGCGCCGCGAGGACGTCGTAGAGGTCAAAGTCCTGCATGGCGTCGACCATCTGGATCACTTTGGGTGAGCTGTTTGAAGACACCAGCGCGTCAAGCATCGCGTGCCGCTCGGAGGGTTGGATCCAGCGCTCGCGGAATTCAGAAAGGCTTGACGCTTCCTTCTTGAGACGCTTGGCGAGATCGCGTTTGTACTCCTCGTAGGCTACGGGAGTGAGCTTCCCGTCCTTTTCGCCGAGCACGAAATGACCGCCACGTTTGACCTGAACATTGAACCCCCCGGCAATGAGAGTGGGTTCGATGTCATCATCGTCACCGCCGACGCTTTCACCGCCGGTACGCGGCGGCGGGGTGACGAAGTCGTGGCCGAAGAGTCGAATCATGTTGGTGTAGTCGTAGAGGCGGAACATCAACTTGCCGCTTGCCTCATCGATACGCGTGCCGCGTCCGACCATCTGGTGAAACACGATGGCGGACTCCAGAAAGCGGAAGAAGACGATATTACGCACACAGGGCACGTCCACGCCAGTGGAGAGAAGGTCGACTGTGGTGGCGACAAACCATGAGGACATGGTGCCGCGCAGGTCTTCAACCATCCTGTTTCCACTGCTCATGGCTGTGCACTTGAAGGCGTAAGGCTCGGCTCGCGCGCGGCCGTTAGTCTTGCACCAGTCCGCGTAGCGATTGTTGAGATGTACGGCCACCCGATCGGCATGCGCGTCGGCGGCGCAAAAGACAATCGTCTTTTGTTCCGGCCCGCCGGTTTCGATCAGGTACTGAAAGAGGTCGTCGCACATGGCGGCGACGCGCTCGGGTATCTGCAGCTTCGCGTCGTAGTCCTTGGCGCTATAAGCGTCGCGAATCTCATGTGCCTTGGCTTTCTGGCCGGTATCGACGCGCTTTGCCTTGTGGTCGATGACTTCTTTCTTGATCAGAGTCTTTTCGTCAAGCGTAACGCGGCCCTGTTTTATTTCGCAGGGCGCCAGGTAACCGTCTTCGATGCCCTGGGCGAGCGAGTATTCGTAGACTGGCTCGCCGAAATGCTTCACGTTGTCAGCGGAAATCTTCAGATCTTCCGGCGTGCCCTTCAGTTGCCGCGGCGTGGCAGTGAGCCCGACTTGGAAAGCCTCGGGGTTCCGGGTCAGCACTTCTGACCAGGTGCCCCAGGCTGAGCGGTGGCACTCGTCGATCAGGATGTGGCTGAAGTGATTCTCCGGGTAATGCTTGCGCAGGAATGAAGCGTCGCCGTCTTCGTGAATCCCCAGCGATTGATAGGTGGCGATGTGAACGCGGGCATTCTTGGCTTCGTTGCCGCCGTCCGAACCTTCGCGCACGATCTTGGCGTCCGATCCGAACACATTGTGAAAGCGGGTGTGGGCCTGCTCCCGGAGTTCGTCCCGGTCAACGAGGAACAGGGCGCGCTTGAGCTGCCCAGCGTCCGACAGACGCTGCAACAGCCCAACGGCGATGCTGGTTTTGCCCGCACCGGTCGCTAGTGAAAGGAGGGCGCGGGGCTGTTCCTTCCCGGTCGTCGCTCGTGCGGCGCGTTCAAGTACTGAGCGTACCGCCGCGTCCTGGTAGTAGCGAAGTTTGTCGCCGGAGACGCTGTACGCAGTGAGTAACGCGCCCATCTCGGGTGCCGTCGGCTGCAGGCCGGTCCCGGCAAACCAGCGTTGCCGTAGTTCCTCTGGCGTCGGAAACTCCGCGATCGGCCTTGGGTCGGTGGTCTTGCCGGTCGTAACGTCGTACTCGACGAACAAATGGCCGTTCGTCGAATAGACGAATTTGACTGCGTGCCGCCTCGCGTACTCTTTGACCTGTTCCAGACCTTGCGTGGGCGGCAGCTTTTCCTTCTTGGCTTCGACAAAAGCCAGCGTCAGCGGGTGTTCGTGTTCCTCAACAAAAGCCCGCAGCAGGTAGTCCACCCGACCTCTGCCGCTCTTGAAGGGCTTGCCGCCGATGATCTCGACCCGAACGGCGCTCTGCTCCCGGTGAATCTCGCCATGTGTGGCGCGCTGCTCTTCTTTGACCAATTCGATCCATTGGCGTGAATGCAAGGCTGGATCGATCAGCTTCGCGCGCGTATCCGCTTCGTTGTAGCCAGATGCAGGCATGGAGGCGGCAAATGGTACCCCGCGATCGGAGAAATCTGGTGGTTCTGCGGTCTCAGTCAGGACTGAAAGATATAATGACCGCTCCTTGTCGCTGCATCTCGAACATCTAAACCCCGAACAGCTCGCCGCCGTCACCCTGCCCCACGGGCACGCGCTGGTGCTCGCCGGCGCCGGCAGCGGCAAGACGCGCGTGCTCACCACGCGCATCGCCTGGCTCATCACTTCGGGGCACGTGACGCCGGGCGGCGTGCTCGCGGTGACCTTCACCAACAAGGCGGCGCGCGAAATGCTGACGCGCCTCACGGCGATGCTGCCCGTGAGCCCGCGCGGCCTGTGGATCGGCACCTTCCATGGCCTCGCCAACCGCCTGCTGCGCGCGCACCACCAGGAAGCCGGCTTGCCGCGCGAATTCCAGATCCTCGACACGCAGGACCAGCTCTCTGCGGTGAAGCGCCTGGCGAAGAGCCTCAGCATCGACGAAGACCGCTTCCCGCCGCGCGACCTGCAGCGCTTCATCAACGGCCACAAGGAAGAGGGCCTGCGCGCCCGGGACGTGCCGGTAGCGGACGATATCACGCGCCGCCAGGTGGCGTGCTTCGCCGCCTACGACGAGCAGTGCCAGCGCGAGGGCGTTGCCGATTTTGCGGAATTGCTTTTGAGAAGTTTTGAGCTCTTGAATAGAAATGAAATATTGCGGCAGCACTACCAGGCGCGCTTCCGCTACATCCTGGTGGACGAGTTCCAGGACACCAACCGGCTGCAGTACCGCTGGCTGAAGCAGTTCGCCGGGCCCGGCTCGCTGCTCTTTGCGGTGGGCGACGACGACCAGTCGATCTACGGTTTCCGCGGCGCCAACGTCGGCAACCTGGCGGAATTCGAAAAGGAATACTCGAAAGGCAAGGTGGTGCGCCTGGAGCAGAACTACCGCTCGCAGGGCAACATCCTCGATGCGGCGAACGCGCTCATCGCCAATAACCGCCAGCGCCTGGGCAAGAACCTGTGGACCGCGGCCGGCGCGGGCGATCCCTTGCGCGTGTTCGAGGGCGAAAGCGACGCCGACGAGGCGCGCTTCATCGCCGAGGAAGTGGGCGCGCTCAAGAACGAAGGCACGCGCCTCGTGGATGTCGCGGTGCTGTACCGCTCCAACGCGCAGTCGCGGGTATTGGAGCACGCGCTCTTCGGCGCGGCGATCCCCTACCGCGTCTATGGCGGCCTGCGCTTTTTCGAGCGCGCCGAAGTCAAGCACGCGCTCGCCTACCTGCGCCTCATTGCCAGCACCGCGGACGATACGTCGTTCCTGCGCGTCGCCAATTTCCCGCCGCGCGGCATCGGCGCGCGCAGCATGGAGCAGCTGCAGGACATTGCGAGGCAGAAGGGAATTTCGATTTTCGCAGCAGTTTCTTTTTCTTCGGGCAAGGGATTGCAATTCAAGAAATTGATAGAAGAACTTCAATCCGAAACGAAAGATCTGCCGCTGCCGGACATGGTCGAGCACGTGATCCAGCGCAGCGGCCTGATCGAGCACTACAAGAATGAGCGGGAAGGCGTCGAGCGGGTCGAGAACCTGGAAGAACTCGTCAACGCCGCCGCGGCGTTTTCGCAGGAAGAAAACAATCCGGAAATCCCGGAGGAGATCAGCCCGCTGGTCGCCTTTCTCACCCACGCCGCGCTCGAGGCGGGCGAACACCAGGCAGCCGAGGGCCAGGACGCGCTGCAGCTGATGACGGTGCATTCGGCCAAGGGCCTCGAGTTCGACGCCGTGTTCATGAGCGGCCTGGAGGAAGGCCTCTTCCCGCACGAGCAGAGCGCGATGGAAAAGGACGGCCTGGAAGAAGAGCGGCGCCTCGCCTACGTCGCCATCACGCGCGCGCGCAAGCGCCTGTATCTGAGCTTCGCGCAGACCCGCATGCTGCACGGCCAGACGCGCTACAGCCTCGCTTCGCGCTTCCTGGAAGAAATCCCGGAAGGGCTGAAAAAATGGTTGACACCGAGGTTTTCACGCTCGAAAGCATTGGTTTTCGGCAAGCCAAAGGAAAGAAAATCGTTTTTCAAGTCCAGTTCTGACGGCGGCTTTCGCATCGGCCAGAGCGTGACGCACGCGAAATTCGGCACCGGCGTGATCATCGACGCCGAGGGCGATGGCGGCGATGCGCGCGTGCAGGTGAACTTCGGCAAGCAGGGCGTGAAATGGCTCGCCGTGGCGGTGGCCAAGCTGCAGGCCGCCTAGCTGTGAGGGAACCGGCAGAATCCGGTCAGCGATCGAAGATAAGCACCAGGTAGGCGCAAAACAGCAGAAGGTGCACGGCGCCCTGCAGTATGTTGGTCCGGCCGCTGGTCAAGGTAAGTTGCGCGCTCGCGAGGGTGAGCAGCAGGAGCAGCGCATCCACCGCCTCCAGGCCGAGCACTACGATGCGGCCGGTGAGCAGGCCGATCGCGAGCACTGCGGGGATCGTCAGGCTGATGCTCGCGAGCACGGAACCCAGCAACAGGTTGATCGAGCGCTGCGGCTGGTTGGCGAGCGTGGCGCGCAGCGCGCTCAGCGACTCGGGCGACATGATGAGCGCGGCGACCAGGAACCCCACCAGTGCCGCGGGCGCGCCCAGCTCGCGCACGCCAAAGTCGATCGGTACCGCGATCTTCTTGGATAGCAGCACGAACGGCACGATGTAGAGCACGAGGAGCGTGCCGTGATAGGCCGCCGGCCGCAGGTCGGTGACCGGCGGCGCCTGTTCCCCGGCGTCTTCGCCGGCATCGAGGAAGTAGTGCCGGTGCCGCAGCGTCTGGATGGCGAGGAACACGCCGTAGAGCGCGACCGACATGAAGATCAGGAACAGCTCGTGCAGCGTCGAGAGCGTGCCGCCGGGAGCGGTGGTGAAGTTGGGCAGCACCAGGCCCAGTACCACAAGCGGCACGATCACCGCGAGGAAGGCATTGGCCCCCTGCAGGTTGTAGGTCTGCTCGTGGTAGCGCAGCCCGCCTACCAGGAGCACGAGCCCCGCCATGCCATTGAACACGATCATGATCACGGCGAACATGGTGTCGCGCGCGGTGGTCGACTCCTGGGGGCCGGTCAGCATCACCGCCGAGATCATCATGACTTCGATGGCGGTTATTGCGAAGGTGAGGATCAGCGTTCCATAGGGCTCGCCGAAGATTTCCCCGAGGCACTCGGAATGCCGCACGACGGCGAACGCCGAGAGCATCATTACGCCGAACAACCACGCCAGCATGAGCGCCGCCCACCACGGCTGGGCGAGCCCGCCGAGCAGTGCCTGCTCGAAGACGAAGAACACCACTGCCGTGCCGTAGACGGGGAGCAGTGGCCATTCGCGCGCGAACATGACTCGAATCTAGCATGCGAATTCAATATGTTAGGCTCTTCGCATGAAGAAGCTTGACTACCTGGAGCGCATCCTCAAGGCGCGCGTCTACGACGTGGCGTCGCAGACGCCGCTCGAAATTGCGCCGGGCTTGTCGCGCCGCCTGGGCAACCGGCTGCTCCTCAAACGCGAAGACCTGCAGCCGGTGTTTTCCTTCAAGCTGCGCGGCGCCTACAACAAGATGGTCAACCTCCCGGCGGCGAAGCTGGCGAAAGGCGTGATCGCTTCGAGCGCAGGCAACCACGCCCAGGGCGTGGCGCTCGCGGCGCAGAAACTCGGCTGCCGCGCGGTGATCGTGATGCCGGTGACCGCGCCGAAGATCAAGGTCGACGCAGTCGCGGCGCGCGGCGCGCAGGTGATCCTGCGCGGCGACAGCTACTCGGACGCCTACCGGTACGCGATGCAGCTGAAACGGAAACGCGGCCTGAGCTTCGTGCATCCCCACGACGACCCGGATGTGATCGCGGGGCAGGGCACCATCGGCATGGAAATCCTGCGCCAGAGCACGCGGCCGATCCACGCCGTCTTCGTCGCGGTCGGCGGCGGCGGACTGATCGGCGGCATTGCCGCCTACATCAAGCGCCTGCGGCCCTCGGTGCGCGTGATCGGCGTCGAGCCGGTGGATTCGGATGCCATGACGCGCTCGCTCAAGGCCGGCCGGCGCGTGGTGCTGGACCACGTGGGCCTGTTTGCCGATGCGGTGGCGGTGAAGCAGGTCGGCAAGGAGTGCTTCCGCCTCGCGAAGAATCTGGTCGACGAGATGGTGCTGGTGGACACCGATGAAATGTGCGCCGCGATCAAGGACGTGTTCGAGGACACGCGCGTGGTGCTCGAGCCCTCGGGTGCGCTCGCCATCGCCGGCGCCAAGGCCTGGGTCGAGCGTCACGGTGCGGGAGGGAAGAAGATCCGGGGCAAGACGCTGGTCGCGGTGGCCTGCGGCGCCAACGCGAATTTCGACCGGCTGCGTTTCGTCGCCGAGCGCGCCGAAGTCGGCGAACACCGCGAGGCGGTGCTCGCGGCGACGCTGCCGGAGCGGCGCGGCAGTTTCCGGCGCTTCTGCCGTGCGCTGGGCGGGCGCAACGTCACCGAGTTCAATTACCGCATGTCGGATCCGCGCGAGGCGCACATCATCGTCAGCGTCACGGTGCACGACCGCGACGAGACCGCGCGCATCGTCAGAAGCCTGCGTCGGGGCGGCTTCCGCACGCTCGACCTTTCGGACGACGAAGTCGCCAAGGGGCACATGCGCCACATGATTGGGGGGCATTTACCCAAAGGCAGGAATCCAATCACGGAACTCCTCTATCGCTTTGAATTCCCGGAACGGCGCGGCGCGCTGATGAAGTTCCTCACCGCGATGAACCCGGGCTGGAACATCAGCCTCTTTAACTACCGCAACCTGGGCGCCGACTACGGCTCGATCCTGGTCGGCATGCAGGTGCCGAAGCGCGATATGGGCGAATTCCGCCGTTTCCTCGGCAAGCTCGGCTACCCCTACGCCGACGAGACGCGCAATCCGGCGTATCGCCTGTTCCTCGGCTGATATGCAACAGCCCTCGGCCGACGTGCGCCAGCGCGCTCTGGGGCGCTCGGGGCTGAGCGTCTCTCGAGTGATCTTCGGCGCTATGGCGCTGTCGGCTGCCGGGCGGGATCCGCAGCGCAGGATCGGGACGATCCAGGCCGCCATCGACGCCGGCAGCACGTCGATCGACACCGCGCCGCTGTACGAGTACGGGCAGGCAGAGGAATTGCTCGGCCGTGCGCTCGCCGGTCGGCGCGGGCGCGCGCAGGTCTTGACCAAGGTCGGGCTGCGCTGGGACGATCCGCGCGGGCAGCCGCTGTACCGGTTTCGCGACGCCCGGGGCCGCGATCAGGCGGTGCGGCGCAACAGCCGGCCGGACTCCGTGCGGCTTGAAGTGGAACGCAGCCTGCAGCGGCTCGGCGTCGAGGTGCTCGATCTGGTGCAGGTGCATCATCCCGACCCCGAGACGCCGGTCGCGGACACCATGGGAGCGCTCGCCGACCTGCTGCGCGCGGGCAAGCTGCGCGCGATCGGCGTCAGCAACTGCAGCGCAGCGCAGATGCGCATGGCGCAGGCCGCCCTTGGCTCGATCCCGCTTGCCAGCAACCAGTTGCGCTACAGCCTGGTGGAGCGCTGGCCCGAGCTGGAAGTGCTGCCCTACGCGCGTGAAGCGCAGATCGGCGTGCTCGCCTATTCACCGCTGGCGCAGGGGCTGCTGTCGGGCGGCATGCGCGCCGAAACGCTCGCGGCTGCGGACATGCGCCGCAGCAATCCGCTTTTCCGTGGGCATAACCCCGCGCGCCTGGCCGCCACGATCGATGGCGCGCTCGCGCCCGTGGCAAGGGCGCATGATGTGACCGTGGCACAGGTCGCGCTCGCATTCTTGCTCGCCCAGCCGGGGCTGACCGCCGTGGTCGCCGGCGCGAGCTCGATCGCGCAGGCCGAACGCAATGCAGCGGCCGCAAAATTGTCCCTGCACGATGAGGAGTTGCGGTCGATACGCGACGCCTTCGGCGCGCTGCGGCTCGATCCGCATGCCGGGCTGGGATTCGCCAGCCGTGCGCGGCTGCTGCTGCGCCGTATTGCGTCGGGCGTCCAGCGCAGGGTCAGGCGCGGGTAGAATTACAGGTCCATGACCGCCAAGACTCGCAATCCCGCGTATCGCCTCTTCCTCGCCTGAACATGACACGGGGCCCGATCGATCTTCCCAAAAGGCTTGCCGCCTACGTCGTCGCGACCGGCGTGCGCGAGACTGCCGTGCAACGGCGCCTGCGTTTGCTTACACGCAGGATTCCGATGGGCACGATGCAGATCGGCCCGGAGCAGGCGGCGCTGATGCAGATCCTGGTGCGCGCGATCGGCGCACGGCGCTGCATCGAGATCGGCACCTTCACTGGCTACAGTTCGCTCGCCGTGGCGCTCGCGCTGCCGCCGGGCGGAAGGATCGTCTGCTGCGACGTGAGCGAGGAATGGACCGCGGTTGCACGCAAGCATTGGGCCTTGGCGGGCGTTGCAGGGAAAATCCGGCTAAAACTGGCGCCGGCGCTCGATACCCTGAAGAAATTGAAAGGCCCGTTCGACTTCGCGTTCATCGACGCGGACAAGACCAACTACCAGAAATATTACGAGCGCTGCCTGAAGCTGGTGCGCCGCGGCGGCATCATTGCCATCGACAACACGCTCTGGCACGGACGGGTAATCGATAAACGGGAGCGGAGCGCGGATACCCTCGCAATCCGCGCCTTCAACAAGAGGTTGCATCGCGACCGCCGCGTCGAGGTGTCGCTGGTGCCGATCGGCGACGGCGTGACGCTCGCCTTCAAGCGCTAGCGCGGCGGCAGATCCGGTATCAGGCGTTTGCCGAGGCCCACCACGTCATCGACGGTGTAGCCGATGCGGCGATAGAACTCCAGCACGTCCTTATTGCTGGTGCGCACCTGCAGGTTCAGCTTGGGGCAGCCCCTGGCCGTGAGCGCTTCTTCGACGTATTTCATGAGCAGGCGGCCGTAGCCCTTGGTGCGGTGTTCCGGCGCGACGGCGAGGTAGTTCACCCAACCCCGGTGTCCGTCGTAGCCGGCCATCACCGTGGCGACGATCTTTCCCGCAAGCTCGCCAACGAGAAAGAGCTCGGCCTGCGTGGTCAGCTTGCGCTGGATATCCTTGTGGGGATCGTTCCAGGCGCGCGTGAGCTCGCAGCGCCGCCACAGTTCGACGACGGCCTCTTCGTCGGCAGCGGCATAGGGGCGCAGCTGCATCTAGTCCATGCGCGCGCCGAGGAACGCGAGGCCTCCCGGATCGCGGCGGTAGACGCCGCGCTCGGTCACCACCCAGTCCACCGGAATGTCCCAGCTTTGCGGATGGATGGTCTCGATCCTTGCCATCTCGTAAGCCACGCCGATGACGGCCGGTTTCCTGGCAATAGCAGCCAGAGTTCTATCAAAGAAACCGCCCCCATAGCCCAGACGGTAACCGGCCGCATCCCAGCCGTTCATCGGCAGGAGCACCGCATCGGGCACCACGTCGGCCGAGTTCAAGGGGTAGGGAATATCGAGCGGGCCGAGCGCCATTTCCGTGCCGGGATGCCATTCGCGGAAGATTAACGGCTGCCTTGGCGCGACGACGGCCGGCAGCGCGGTCAACGCCCCGAGTTCGCGCAGCGTTCTAACCAGGTGCCGCGCGTCGTATTCCCCTTTGATGGGCCAGCAAAAGGCGAGCTTCGCCGAGACGAGCCCGGGGAAGGAGTGCGAGAGCTGGGTGTCGATGCTGTGCCGGTAGCGCTCGAGCGTGGCGTGATCGAGCGCGGCCCGCGCGGCGATCAGCCGCGTGCGTTCCGACTTGCGCCAGAGTTTCAATTCATCCGCTTGCATGCATCCGGCTCCGCCCAGTGCTAAGCTTAGTCCATGATTTTTAGGCGTTTCCTCACTATATCAGGCCTGCTTGTGGCCTTGGCGCCCTGCGCTGGCGCAGGCCACGCCGCCGCCAAGCTTGCGCCGGCGGACGAAGGGCTGTTGAAGGCCTACGACGCGTTTCGCGCCGGCGACGCGCTCAGGCTTGCGAAGGCGGCAGCGCCTCTCGGCAGCCATGTGCTCGCGCCGTACGTGGAGTATTGGCGCCTGAAATTGCGCCTCGAAGAGAAACCCGATGCGGAGCTGCGCGCGTTCCTGCTGCGCGAGGCGGGCAGCTACGTGGCCGACCGCCTGCGCGCCGATTGGCTGAAGGAACTCGGCAAGCGCGCCGACTGGCAGAGCTTCGACCAGGAGTTGCCTCTGCTCGCGCAGGACGACCTTGAGCTGCGCTGCTATGCCTGGCTCTCGCGCCTGGCGCGTGGCGACGAGGGCGCCTTCGATGAGGCCAAGGTGACATGGCTTGAGCCGCGCGAACTGCCGGAGGGCTGCAATACGCTGGTAGACAGCATGCTCGATGCGCGGCGCCTAAGCGTGGACGACGTCTGGCGCCGCGTACGGGTGCTGTTCGAAAACAACCAGGTCAGCGCGGCGCGGCGCACGCTCGCTTTCCTGCCCGAGGGCGAGAAGCACGACGAGCGGCAACTCAACCAGGTGGTCGGTGCGCCGAAGACATTCCTTGCCGGCGCGACGCGCGCCCTGCAGAAACGCCCGACGCGCGAGATGGCGGTGCTGGCCATGCTGCGGCTCGGGCGCGCCGAACCCGAGGCGGCCGCGGAGCTGCTGCGCGGCAAGCTTGGCGGGAATTTCCCCGCGCAGGATGTCGGCTACATCTGGGGCCGTATCGCGTACGAAGGCGCGCGCAAGCACGCGCCCGAGGCGCACCGCTGGTATGGCCTGGCGGATGAAACGGCGCTGAACGACGAACAGCTGGCGTGGAAGGCGCGCACGGCGCTGCGCGCAGCCGACTGGCAGATGGTGCGCGACGCGGTGGACCGCATGTCCGTGAACGCACGCCAGGATCCGGCCTGGACCTATTGGTACGGCCGCGCGCTCGGCACGCAGGGGCGCGACGACGGCGCGCGCGCCTACTTCCTGCGCATCTCGGGACAGCCGGATTTTTACGGCCTGCTCGCCGCCGAGGAACTCGGCGCCATGGCCGGCGTCCCCGAGCCGTTCCACGTTGCGAGCGAGGCGGATGTCGCCGCCGCCGGAGCGGTCGCCGGGCTCGCGCGCGCGCTGGAGCTGTACCGCCTCGACCTGCGCACCGAGGCAACGCGCGAATGGATCTTCACAATTCGAGGCATGGACGACACGCAGCTGCTTGCGGCGGCGGAGCTTGCGCGCCGCGCCGGGATCTTCGACCGCGCGATCAACACCGCGGACCGGACGCTGAGCGCACACAACTACAAGGTGCGCTTCCTTGCGCCCTTCAAGGACGTGTTCGAGGAATATGCGCGCATTTCCGGGCTCGAGGAAGCCTGGGTGCTCGGGCTGGTGCGCCAGGAGAGCCGCTTCATCGTCAACGCCAAGTCTTCCGCCGGTGCGAGCGGCCTCATGCAGCTCATGCCTGCGACCGCGCGCTGGGTCGCGAAACGCAACAACGTGAGGAATTTCTCGCCGGCGCGCGTCGCCGAGGTGCCTATCAATGTGGCGCTGGGGACGGGCTACCTCAGGCACGTGCTCGACGACCTGGGCCATCCGGTGCTGGCGTCGGCCGCCTACAACGCAGGCCCGGGCCGCGCGCGGCGCTGGCGCGCCGATCAGCCACTGGAAGGCGCGATCTACGCCGAGACCATCCCGTTCAACGAAACGCGCGACTACGTGAAGAAGGTGATGGCGAACACCATGTACTACGCGCAGATATTCGGCGGTAAGCTCATGCCGCTCAAGGACCGGCTGGGGCGGATCCCGGCCAAGGCGTCCAGCGAGCGTTTCAACGAGGAATTGCCCTGAAGCAAAAAAACGTTCTTGTCGTGGGCGGCGCCGGCTTCGTCGGCCGGCACCTGGTGGCCGCGCTCGCCGCGCGCGGCGCGCGCGTCACCGTGCCGACGCGCCGCCGCGAACGCGCCAAGCACCTGATCCTGCTGCCCACCGTCGATGTGGTGGAAGTCGAGCGGCTCGACGCGCGCGTCCTGGCGCAACTGGCCGCGGGCCGCGACGCGGTGGTGAATCTCGCGGGAATATTGCACGGCCCGGATTTCAGGCTTGCGCATGTCGAGTTGGCGCAGTCGGCCGTCAACGCCTGCCACCGGGCGGGTGTCGGGCGTTTGCTGCACATGAGCGCGCTTGGGGCCGATCCCGCCGCGCCTTCGGAATATTTGCGCTCGAAAGGCAGCGGGGAGCGCGCGGTGCTCGCGGCCGACGACATTGCCGTGACGGTATTTCGTCCGTCGATCATTTTTGGGCCCGAGGATCGTTTCCTCAACCTGTTCGCGCGGCTCGCGGCCTGGCTGCCGCTGTTCGTGCTGGGTTCGCCCGGGGCGTGTTTCCAGCCGGTTTACGTTGGCGACGTGGTGCGCGCGTTCCTTGCGGCACTGGATAGCGATGATTCCGCTGGCAAGAGCTATGACCTGTGCGGGCCGCGGCAGTACACGCTGCGGCAACTGATCGAACTGGTTTGCGCGATCACCGGCCGCCGCCGCCTCGTGATCGGCCTGCCTGATGGCTTGTCCTACCTGCAGGCGTGGTCGATGGAACTGCTCCCCGTGAAACTGCTCACGCGCGACAACTACTATTCCATGCGGGTGCCGAACGTGTCCGGCAGCGTGTTTCCGTTCGGCATCCAGCCCGTGGTGCTCGAGGCCACGGCGCCGTCCTGGCTCGCGCCCGCGGGGCCGCGCGAGCGCTATCCGCAATTGCGCTGGAAGGCGAAGCGCTAGGCGAGGTGGAAATCTACGTCGTAGGCGGCGCGGTACGCGATGAACTGCTGGGTCTTGCGGTGCAGGACCGGGACTTCGTCGTGGTCGGCGCGACCCCGGAACAGATGGTGGCGGCGGGCTTCAAGCCCGTGGGCAGGGATTTTCCGGTGTTCCTGCATCCGAAGACGCATGAGGAGCACGCCCTTGCGCGCACCGAGCGCAAGAGCGGGCGCGGGTACAAGGGCTTCACCGTCTACAGCGCGCCCGATGTCACGCTCGAGCAGGACCTCAGGCGCCGCGACCTCACCATCAACGCGATGGCGAAGAAGTCCGATGGGACTCTGGTCGATTTGTTTGGAGGAAAAGCCGATCTGGACAACCGCGTGCTGCGCCATGTAAGCGAAGCCTTTGCGGAAGATCCGGTGCGCATCCTGCGCGTAGCGCGCTTCGCCGCGCGCTTCGGTTTTCGCATCGCCGACGAGACCCTGGCGCTCATGAAGACGATGGTCGAGAACGGCGAGGCGGGCCACCTCGTTGCCGAACGCGTCTGGCAGGAGTTCGCCAAGGGCCTCGTCGAACCCCAGCCCGGGCGCATGTTCGAGGCGCTCGAGCAGTGCGGCTTGCGCGCGAAACTGCTCCCGGAACTGAAGTCGGTCCCGAGAATTTTTTCCGGCCCGCTGCCGGTGCGGTTCGGGCTCCTTTGTTTTTCTTTGAATGAAGCGGAAATCAGGGCGCTCACGGATCGCCTCAAGGTGCCGAACGAGGAGCGCGAGCTCGCGCTGCTGGCTTGCCGGTGCAAAGACCTGCTCAATCCTTCGAAGCCGGCGGAGTACCTCGACCTCTTCAAGCGCGCCGACGCCTTCCGCCGGCCCGAGCGCTTCGCTCTTTTCCTGCAGACCGCGAGGCTCGCGCAGTCCGGATTGAATACTGAAAGGATGGAAAAAGCGCTGGCTGCGGCTGCAGCAGTGGATGCAGGCGAGGTTGCGCGCCGCGCCGGCACGCCGGCGGAGATTCCCGCGTTGCTCGACCTCGAGCGCGAACAAGCCATAGAAAAAGGAAAACCATGATCGACTTGTATACCTGGACCACGCCGAACGGGCGCAAGGTTTCCGTCATGCTGGAAGAGTGCGGAATCCCTTATCGCGTGCACACGGTGAACATCGGCGCCGGCGAGCAGTTCGAGCCGGCGTTCCTCGCCATCAATCCGAACAACCGCATCCCGGCGATCGTCGACCTGCAGGGACCGGACGGCAAGCCGCTGCCGCTGTTCGAATCGGGTGCGATCCTGATTTATCTCGCGGAAAAGTCAGGAATGTTCTTTCCCCAAGAAAATAAATACATAGTCCTGCAATGGCTCATGTTCCAGATGGGCGGCGTCGGGCCGATGTTCGGCCAGGCGCACCATTTCATGCGCGCGAAGAAGGACGAGATTCCCTACGGCACGGAGCGTTACGGCACCGAGGCGAAGCGCCTGTACGGCGTGCTCAATACGCGGCTGTCGGAAGCGCCCTACCTGGCCGACGAATATTCCATCGCCGACATCGCGACCTATCCCTGGGTGGCGCGCCACGAGTGGCACCGCGTCGACCTCGCCGCGTTCCCGGCGGTGAAGCGCTGGTACGACACCATCGGCGCGCGGCCCGCGGTGGTGCGCGGGATGGCGGTGCCGCCCGTCGTTACCTGAACGGCCGAATTCAGCGCGGCTGGATGCCGGCCGCCCTGGCCACCGTCTTGAAGCGCTCGTATTCGGAGACGACGAAGGCCTGCATCTCCCTCGGCGCGTGCAAGGCCTCTACGGTCGGGCGGCCCGCCTGGTAATTCCGCGCCTCGGGTGTAAGCCATGCGGCCTTGAAGGCCTCATGCAGCTTGTCGACGATGGCGTCCGGCGTTTCGCTGCGCACCATGATCGAGGACCAGACGTGGCTGACGATCTCCGGATATCCGCTTTCCTTCATGGTCGGCACGTCCGGCAGCTGCGCCATGCGCGCTTCACCCGTCTGCGCGAGCGCGCGCAGGCGGCCATCCTTGACGAGCGGCACGATGCTGCTGAAATCGATGGCGGCGAACGGCACCTGGTTGCCCGCGAGATCGGTGACGGTCTGCGACAGCCCCTTGTAGGGCACGTTGGTCAGCCTGATGCCCGTCGCCGCGCCCAGCCAGGCGGCGACGATTTCGTACCCGGCGGAGTAGGTGCCCACCGGAAGCGGGTTGGGTGAATTCCTGGTTGCCTGGACGAGATCCGCGATCGTCTTGTACGGCGTGCCCGAGCCGACGACGAAAGCGACGGGCGTGAGGCCGAACAGGAACACCCCGCGGAAGTCCTTGATCGGATCGTAGGGCAGGTCCTTCATGACGACCGGGTTCACGGTGATCGGCGAATTGGTGCCGACGAAGAGCGTGTAGCCGTCGGCAGGCTGGCCCTTGACGGCCAGCGCGGCCGTCACGCCGCTGCCGCCGGGGCGGTTCTCGACCACGATCGGCTGCCCCAGCGTCCTGGAAACGAATTCGCCGTAGAAACGCGGGTTGCTGTCGGCGCCGCTGCCCGGGCCGAACGGCACGATGATCTTGATGGGCCGTGAAGGATACGGCTGCGCCGTATGGGGCCCAGCCTGCGCCGCAGCGCCTCCCGGGCCGGCGAGCAGCGCGGCTGCGAAGCTAACCAGCGCGACGGCCGCGATTCTTCCTTTCATGCTGTTGCCTCCCTCCGGGGCCACTATACGCCGCGGCGGAAGCTCTCCATCAGCAGCTCGTCGAAGATCGCCACCGCGCGCGTCCAGCCGGCGGAGGCGCCGCGAATTTTGTGCGGAAAGCAGGAGACGACGAAACCGTCGGCGGGAATCGCCTCCAGGTTGTGCAGCTTCTCCAGGTGGCAGTAGCCGATGTCGCGCCCGGCCTTGTGGCCTTCCCAGATCAGGCTCGCGTCCTTCGTGTCCTTGTATTTCTCGGCGGTGTGGACAAAGGGCGCATCCCAGCTCCAGGCGTCGGTGCCGGTGAGCCGCACGCCGCGCTCGAGCAGGTACATGGTCGCCTCGTAGCCCATGCCGCAGCCGGCGCTGACGTAGTCGTCGTGCCCGTAGCGCGAGCCGGCGCGGGTGTTCACCATGACGATATCGAGGGGCTTAAGGGCATGTTTTATCCGTCCTAGTTCTTTCTCTACATCAGCAGCGCTCACCACGTATCCATCCGGGAAATGCCGGAAATCGAGCTTCACGCCGGGCTGGAAGCACCAGTCGAGGTCGACTTCATCGATGGCGATGGCCCTCTCACCTTTGTTCATCGTCGGGTGGAAGTGGTACGGCGCATCCAGATGCGTGCCGTTATGCGTGATCAGTTCGACCTTCTCCACCGCCCAGGCGGCGCCGTCGGGCAGGTCTTCCTTCTTCAGCCCCGGAAAGAACGGCGCCATCTGCGGAAAGGTCGCCTGGTGGTCCATGTAGGTGATCCTGGGGCCAAATGGCGGCGGATCGGAGATCACGTCGTTCTCGAGATAGATGGAAAGGTCGACGATTCTGCGCGGCATCGGCGCTTACCTCCTCGCGTGACGGGCCAGGAACGCGTTGATGTCTTCAATTTTCAGTTGCGGCTCGCCGGAGATCGGCTTCGAGCCGACGACCCGGTTCATCCACTCCATGTTCTTCTGCATGCGTGTTACCACTGCGGGCCACTCCGCCGCGCGATGGCGGCGCGGGTCCGGCAGCACGTGGCACTGGCTGCAGGCGACGCGAAACGCCTCCCCGGCGGGCGAATTCACATCCGCAAACCGCTTCGGGTCGATTGCCCGCTGCGCATGCTTGCGGTGATAGGCGACGAGCGCCTGCTCCTCGGCCGGCGTAGGCGCTTCCACGCCGGCCATCATTTCCGCCATCAGCGTGCCCATGTTTCCCTTGCCTTCCATGCGCGGCACCATGCGCCGCACCACCGAGGGCCAGCGCTCGGCGTCATGCATGGCCGGATTGGCGAGGTTGTGGCACTGCACGCAATAGCGCTGCGTGAGCTGCGCGCCGTGCGACTTCGACTCGGGCAGCATCGCTGCCGTGAAGCCGGGCGGGATGATGCGTTCCAGCATCGGCCCGTGCGGACTGTCCTTCCATGGCTTTTGCGCCGCGGCCGCCACGGAAAAAAGCAGGCTCAGGAGGAAAACGCTACAGCGTGCCACTGCGGTCCCCGCTGGTGAATCCGGTCAGGGCATCCTTCACGCCCCTTCCCACGGCCAGCACCTTGAACAGCTCGCCCATCTCGGCGGGTAAGAGCAGCTTCTGCACCGCGGCGGCGGCGGGCAGGTAGCGCTGCGCTGCGGCGGGGCCTTCCGCGGCCAGCAGCCCGGTGATGCCGCAATTGACGAGGAACTGCGCCTGACTGGCGTAGCCCAGCACTTCCAGCCCGGCATCGCCGGCGGCGTTCGCGAGCGCGCTGAAATCCACGTGCGCGGTGATGTCCTGCAGTCCCGGGAGGTAGAACGGATCGTGGTGGACGTGGTGGCGATAGTGGCAGGCGAGCGTGCCCATGGAGCGCTGCGGATGGAAGTATTCGCGCGCAGGGAACCCGTAATCGATCACGAGGAGGGCGCCGCGCTCGAGCGAACCGGCGAGCGAGCGCATCCAGGCGCGCGCGGCAAGGGCGAGCTCGCTCTCGTAGCGGCCAGAAGGCGGAAATTCCAGTCTCATTTTTCCTGCTTCAGACAAAACCGATCCGTCTGCTGCGCGGTCGCACCACGCCAGCCGGCCTTCGTTCGCGCACACCCCGCGCTCAAGCACGCGGTCGCGCGTCCACGCGAGGGCGTGCACCGGCATTGCGTCGACCACTTCGTTGGCGAGCATCACGCCGCAAAAGCGCCCGGGCAGCCGGTCGAGCCACTGCACGCTGCCGCCCAGCAATTGCTGTTGTCTTTGTTTCAGATCAGAACTCGATTCCAGAATAAAGTAAGGCACAGAGACTTCATTCAAAATCGCAGCCGCAAGAACTCCGGAACCCGCGCCGAATTCGAGGATGGCATCGCCGGGCTGGAGGAGCTGCGCGATCTGGCGCGCGAGCGTGCGTCCATAGAGCGGCGTGAGTTCCGGCGCGGAGACGAAATCGCCGCCCGCCCCAAGCTTGCGCGCGCCGGCGGCGTAGTAGCCGAGCCCCGGCTCGTAGAGCGCGAGCTGCATGAAACGCGCGAAGGAAATCCAGTTGCCGCTGGCGCCAAGCTCCGTGGCGATGCGCTCGAGCAGGGCGCGGCTGCCGGCGAACGCCTGCGGGTCGGGCGAGGGAAGCTCTGAGGGGCGCATCCCACTGAATTTACCCTAGAATTCCGTCCAGACATGAACGACGGACTGCAGGGAAAAGTCGTGCTGGTGACCGGCGCAGCGCGGCGCATCGGCGCGGCGATCGCCCGCCGCCTGCATGCCTCCGGGGCCAACCTGCTGCTGCATTATCGCGGCGCGGAAGCCGAGGCCGCGAGCCTGGAGACGGAATTCAACGCCGCGCGGCCAAAGAGCGCCGCGAAAGTGAAGGCGGACCTGCTGGCGCCGATCGCGCCGAGGTCGCTCGTGAGCACCGCGCTGGAACGTTTCGGCAGGCTGGATGTGCTCGTGAACAACGCTTCCACCTTCTATCCGACGCCGGTGGGCGCCATCGAGGGCGGCCACTGGGAGGAGCTCATGGGCTCCAACCTGCGCGCGCCGCTGTTCCTCGCGCAGGAAGCGGCGCCGCAGTTGAAAAAGAGCGGCGGCGCGATCGTGAACCTGGCCGACATCCACGGCGACCGGCCGCTCAAGGGCTACCTCGTCTACAGCATCGCGAAGGCGGGCCTGGTCGCGCTCACGCGCGGCCTCGCGCTCGAGCTCGCGCCGGAAATCCGCGTCAACGGCGTCGCGCCAGGCGCCATCGCCTGGCCCGAGGACGACCAATTCGAGCCCCCGGAGCGCGAGCGCATCGTCGCCACCACGCCGCTCGCGCGCCTCGGCTCGCCCGAGGAGATCGCGCGGGCGGTACACTTCCTCGCTACCGCCCCTTTCATCACCGGCCAGGTCCTGGCGGTGGATGGGGGTCGTTCAGTTTTTCTATAGAGAATTTTTTGACTTTGAATTCCAGAAAAATAAAATTCGAAACGGACAAGCTCGCCAAGCGCCTCCGGCGCCAGGTGGGCGAGGCGATCGCCGACTTCGGCATGATCGAGGAGGGCGATCGCGTCATGGTCTGCCTCTCGGGCGGCAAGGACAGCTATGGAATGTTGGATGTCCTGAGCTTTTTGAGAATTAAGTCTCCCGTTAAGTTCGAAATAATTGCCGTCAATCTCGATCAGAAGCAGCCGGGTTTCCCGGCGCGCGTGCTGCCCGACTATCTTGCCGCGCAGGGCGTGCCGTTCCGCATCGTCGAGCAGGACAGCTACTCGATCGTCAAGCGCGTGATCCCCGAGGGCAAGACGATGTGCTCGCTGTGCTCGCGGCTGCGCCGCGGCGTGCTGTATCGCGTCGCAGGAGAGCTGGGCGCGACCAAGATCGCCCTCGGCCACCATCGCGACGATGTGCTCGCGACGTTCTTCCTCAACCTGTTCCATGCCGGGACGCTGAAGGCGATGCCGGCCAAGCTGCTTTCCGACGACGGCAAGCACGTGGTGATCCGGCCGCTCGCCTACGTCGCCGAAGCCGACCTCGCCGCCTACGCCGCAGCGAAGGCCTTTCCGATCATTCCCTGCACGCTGTGCGGCTCGCAGGAAAACCTGCAGCGCAAGGTGGTCGGCCGCATGTTGAAGGAATGGGAGAAGGCCGAGCCGGGCCGCATCCAGTCCATCCTGCGCGCCATGACCGACGTGCGCCCCTCGCAGCTGCTGGACCGGAAATTATTCGATTTTGCGAATCTGAAACCAACCCCTTTGCAGGCAAGCATTGTGCGTTTCAGGGAACTCGGCGAGCCGTTGTTTGCCGAATAGCGCATGGCATCCCGCCTGCTCGCTTTTTCCCTGCTGGTTTTGTCCTTGCTGTTGGCGACCCACGGCGTGAACGCCCAGGACTGGCGCAGCGCCAGCTCAGCTCCCGTCGGACTCGCCCCCGACCCGGCCGCCACGCGCGAGGCGGTGGTGCAGGTCTACGGCGCGCGCACCTGGGGCTGGCGCGGCAGCTTCGGCGTGCACACCTGGGTCGCGGTGAAGCCGGCGGATGCTCCCGCGTACACGGTGTACGAAGTCATCGGCTGGCGCCTGCGCTACGCCGACAACGTGGTTGCGATCCACCAGCGCTCGGCCGATGCGCGCTGGTACGGCAACGCGCCGGAACTCTACGCCGACAAGCGCGGCCCGGAAGCCGAGAAGCTGATTCCGCGCATCGACGCCGCGGCGCGCGCCTACCCGCATGCGAAGGAATA
>Ga0187893_10002553_pt1 | contig 39693 bp, 22 predicted proteins | sample MA1701074metaG_FD_139574 | JGI IMG/M metagenome (GOLD analysis project Ga0187893, IMG submission 139574) | White microbial mat communities from a basaltic lava cave in the Kipuka Kanohina Cave System on the Island of Hawaii, USA - MA170107-4 metaG ...
AAGGATTATGGTTCCGGATCAAACCGCGAGTCCACCGGTTCGGCATAAACGATCTCAGCGGAACGCAAACCCGGCAACGGCACCAGGACGCCTTCGCGCTTCAGTTGCTCCCCAGTCATGATGTAAATCCGGGAGTCGTCCTGGAAGCGCACCCTGTAGTTGCGGTGCGGGTGGACCCCGTCCAGCTTCAGCCGGTAGAGATTCTCCTTGGATCCTTCGCGCGTGACGATCGCTACGGCTGTGTCGGTACCTTGGTTGTAGGCCGAGATCGAGTCGGTCTGTCCTTCGGCGGGCATGGCCGAGGAATGATACACCTTGCCATCGCGAACCTGGGCGCGCAAGGCCTTATAGGCGCGGATTTCCGACATGCCAAGCGCCATCTCGGCGGCGGTGAACTCAGGAAGGCGGTTCATCAGAATCCACGGCCCGCCGAACATGTAGCTGCGCGTGGAATAAGTATTGGCGGGAGTTTCCGGCATATAGCGATCCGTATAGCGCGGGGGAAACGGATACGTGGCGCCGTAAACGGCCTGTCGCGAACCAAGCGCTCCGGAGGCGTCGTTGGTGATCGAGGTGACGTAATACTTCACCATGTTGAAGGTCATCATGCTGCCGCCGTTGGCGCAGTTCTCCCAATGCACCCTGGGGCGCTGCTTTTGCACTGCATCCAGAACGGAGTTTAAGCCATCGACGGCGTTGGAGTAATTGCTGTCGAGCGGATCGTGCGTATGGTCCGTGCGCGTGCAGCGCTTCACCATGTGCTCTCCATCCTGCAAAACCCAATCGACGTCGTATTCGTCGATGAGCCGCACGATTTCCTTCACCAGCCATTCCTGGGCGGGCTTGTGCGAAAGACACAGAGACCGCGCGCCAAAATAGGAATAGGTTTCCGTGGAAAGCCAAGCGGGGTTCTCCACGACGACTGGGGAATCCTCCGCCGCCTCGGCAAGGGCGACATGCAGGCCGAATTTCATTCCCAGTGAATGGACATAATCGGACAGCGCGCGCAAGCCGCCTGGAAACTTCGACGGATCGTGCCGCCAATCACCGATCTTCCGTGACCAGCCCAGGTCTACAATGAACAACTCCACTCCCATGCGTGAGGCGAGCTCGGCATTCTGCCGCAGCAGTTTCTCATCGATTCTGTCCTGATAGCCCCAGGAATCCCAGACGACATAGGGGAACTTGCCGTCCTCAGGCAGCGGCTTGGCAAGGACAGATTCGACGAAGCGCTGGGTCCGGTAGCCTGCCTCATCCCAATCGCCGCGGAAGATTCCCAGAAACGCCGGCGGCACCTGAAACTCATCGCCGGCGTCGAGCAGCCGGTGCAGATCCTGCACAAAGGCAGCCAGTTGCAGCCGTCCGTCGGAGGCCCGATGGCGAATGGAGGCTTCCGCCCGCCCGTCAAACTCCCAACCGGCGATCAAGCCGCGATCTTTCTCATCCCGGATCGCCATCCAGGCGCATTCCGGCGCGCCCGCTCCGCTGTGGACGTATTCGCGCGTGAAATCGGATTTGATGCGGCTTTCTTTGGGTTCGAAGTTCTTCAGCGGCGGCAGAACGGACCATTGGTTCACGCGCAAGAGGCGGAACTGGTTTCCCGGCTCGGAAAAGTGCCAGCTCAGCATGTCCGCCATGCGCACGCGGCGGGGCCGGTCGAGCAGGTTTTTCACCCGCACGCTGTAGCGCATCACCGGCTGGTGCTGGAACAACTCGATGGCGAGGAAGATGCGAAAGCCTCCGCTCAGCTCATCGAGGACGATGTTCTGCCGCATTCCCCGGCGATCGATGGCCTGCCTGGAATGGCTGACAAGCCGAACCGGGATCCAGGCGTCGACGGCGGTATTCTCAGTGGCGAAGCGGATGGGAGACGACAAAGCGTCTTCCGGGGATCTCCAGATGTCCCCGGTCTTCAAGTCGCGAATCGATTCGAACTCGAACGTATCGCGCTGCGTCATGGCGAAGGTGGCTTCGATGACGCCGTTTGAGAGCGTCCAACGCTGCTCATCGGAAAAGTTAAACTGAAATTGCGCCACCAGCAGGCTTGGAACAAACGTACCAAGCGCGGCCAGCCTCCGAAATCCCATATACATGATTAAACCCGCTTCACCTGCAAAAGGTTTCACGCATCTGTTGCTATAGTCTATTTCGAGCGAATTCTGTTTCAGCTTTAGTGAAAAACAGTTGCCAGTGTGAGCCAGAATGCGGTTTGGTGTTCGTGCAGCCATCAAGGCAAAATAAAGGCAAGATGACGCGACGCCACATGCTCACAATTCCTTCCGTTGCCTTGGCCGCAGGTCCCGCCAAGCCGCGCAACTTCGTTGTCCTGTTCACGGACGATCAAGGAGCGCACGATTTGGGGTGCTACGGAGCGGGCGATCTACTCACGCCCCACATCGACAGCCTCGCGGCCTCCGGAGCGCGTTTTACCAACTGGTATTCGAATGCTCCCGTGTGCGCGCCCTCGCGGGCTTCCTTGCTCACCGGACGTTATCCGATCCGCGCGGGAGTGCCCGGCAACGGGCCCGCGCTTCCCTCATCGCAACGCACGGTCGCCTCCCTGCTCAAGCCAAAGGGATATGCAACGGGGCTTATCGGAAAGTGGCACCTGGGCTACGACGCCGGCGCCAGCCCGAACGCACACGGATTCGACTACTTCTATGGGTTTCATTCCGGCTGCGTGGACTTTTACTCGCACCGTTACTACTGGGGAGAATCCGGCAATCGCGGCCAGGTGAACTACCACGATCTGTGGCGCAACCGGCAGGAAATCTTTGAAGACGGCGAGTATTTGACCGACCGGCTGACTGAGGAAGCTTGCGGGTTCATCCGGCGCAACGCCGAACGACCCTTCCTGCTGTGCGCAACGTTCAATGCACCACACTACCCGATGCACGCCCCTGCGCGCTATTTGAACCGGTTCGCGGCTCTGGAGCCGGAGCGGCGAACCTATGCAGCCATGATTGCGGCCGTTGATGATGGCGTGGGCCGGATTCGCCAAACGCTGAAGCAGCAAGGTCTGGAGAACAACACCATGATTTTTTTCGCAGCCGATAACGGAGCGACCACGGAAGCTCGCGCCGGGTTAGACCAGAAGCCCGCGACCGCCGGCGATAACTCGCCCTATCGCGGTTTCAAATTCAGTCTCTTTGACGGCGGCATGCACGTGCCGGGCATTGTGAGCTGTCCAGGCGTCATTCCGGGCGGAAAGACGATTTCCGAAGTTGTAATGACGATGGACATTACACCGACCATCCTGGCTGCTTCCGGCGCCACACCCAGCGACGGCTATCGCTTCGATGGCGCGGATATCCTGGCCGTGGCCAAGGGCGAAAGCCGTTCCCCGCATGAAGCGATTTTCTGGAAGCAGGGACAACAAGCGGCGGTCCGCAAAGGGAAGTGGAAGCTGGTTTTAAACGGCGCGACATATGACCGAAGCCCGGAAGGCCGCAAACCACTTGGCGGCGAAGACACAGTGTTTCTTTCCGACCTGGAAGCGGACCCTGGCGAATCGGTGAATCTGAGGCGCCGCAATCCGCAACTGGCAGACGAGCTCGAATCACTGCTGGCGCGATGGCAGCGGGACGTTGGAGAGTGAAGCATGAATCATCGAACGGCAGAGTTGTACCTCACAACAATCGTTTTCTCCGTGGCCGCATACGCGCAGGGCCAAGATGCGGTCTTCCGTCCGAAGGAGATGCGAAACTACGATCCGCGATCGCCGGAAGGCCGGTGCATTCTCCGCGTTTGGATAGACGATGAGGCCGACGTCGAGTTGCAAGGCGATCAGGTGCGCATCCGCGTGATCGGGGGGCAGGCCGGACGCGACGATGGCAGCGAATGCTCGCAGCCCATGCCCGGAGGAGGCTTCACACGATTCCAATGGCGCGGCATCGACGGGCGCGGCGATGTCCGGCTGGTGCAGGAACCGCGGCCGGGGAACAACTACACGGCAATCGTTGCCATCCGCGACAAGCGGGGCGGAGGAGAAGGCTACAGCTTCGAGCTATCCTGGGCGCACGACGGGAGCCGGACACAGGGCGCTGGCGCACCACCGCAGGTCACCGAGCCCCAGCGCACCGCGACCGGCGGCATTCTGCCCGATCTGGGACGCTCACGATCACCCTCGCCCGCCGCGACCTCTTACAATGAGACTCTGCGCGGCCGGGGCACGCTGCGGCTGGGCACTAGAGAACAGCAAGTGGTGCGCGCCTGGCTCAACCTGGAAGCCGGCGGCACTGCCGAAGTGGTGGTCTACGGCGATGATGTTGTCACGCTGCTGGGGCGTTGGACCGGGCGCGGGACGGACTTGATCGATCTGGAGATAAAGGGCGGCTTCGGAGACGCCTCAGGACGCGGCCGCGTGTATCTGCGGGCCGGGAAACCGGAAGGGCTTGACGTGGACGCCTCATCCACGCATTCCGGCCGGCTTGAAGTCCGCTTCGATTTGCGGCATCAGTGATACAATGAAAACACCCCGATGAGAAGGGGACCAGAAAGTTATCAATCCAGGGTAAAATCTGATCGACGCGACGAAAGAGCGCCTTCGGGCGCTCTTTCTACTTCCGTGCCAGCGTCGCGTTGCCGGGGTCAAGCACGACTCGCACGGGCGCCACAGGCAGCATCACTTCGAATTTTTCCGCCTCCGAATTCGTCCTCACCCACTTGACAACAGGCTTGCGGCGCGCCATTTGAATCTCGACAGGCGTCCAGATGCTGAATTCCTCGTCCACATCGGTCTGCGTGATCGTGCCTGTGAGCTTGACGCGCGGCGCTTTCCCGCTGGTCGTCCAGGACAGCTTTAATGACGGAATGCCGGTTCCCTTCACCCAGTGGTCGAAAAAGCCGTCCAGCTTCGGATCCACCGAACCCGGAGGAAGAAATTCCGAGGCCGTGGCCTGAAACATTCCGGTCGTGATTGCTTTATAGGTGTTGCGGGAATAGAGCGCCGCAAGCATTTTCGAAAACCGCTCATCGCCCATGCGGCGGCGCAGCATATGCACTATCCACGATCCCTTTTCATAAGTGACCAGAGACCAGGAAGCCGGGGAAAGCGAAGAATACAGCCGGTGCCCCATCGTTATGGGACCGGCCGATTCGATGGTCCGGCCGTCTTCATCTTTCTTGAGCAGGTTATTCCTGTAGTCATCGAGCACGGTGTCCAGGGCGCGGGCGCCTTTCTTGCGCTCGAGCACCCACAGGGCGGAATAATTGGCGAGCGCCTCCATCAGCCAGTCGTCCTGATAATCGGCGGATGTGACGCCGTTTCCCCACCATTGATGGGCGATCTCGTGCCCGTGCAGGATCTCGGAAAAGAACATCTGCTGCACGCCGGTGCGAACTTGCGGCCGCTCGCTTGGATCGAGATAGGATAGGGTCGAAAGATAGACGAGCCCGGGGAATCCTTGTCCGAAGCGGCCGGGAATCGGAGAAACGGTGAGTGTCTTGATGGGAGGCATGCCGAGCCGGGAGGCCATCTCCTGAAACGAGGAGGCGATTTCGGAAGCCACCTGCTGCAATCTCGCGGTGGGGCTTGGAGGGATAGGCGGCAACAGCAGTTCAGGGGAGGGTTGGGCGCGGCGCGGCCCACGGTTCCAGGAGGGTCCCATTTGCGCCTGCGTATCAAGGACGGGTCGTGGACGCGGCTGCAATGCAGCCTCAAGTTTGCGGTTGGCGCAAACCTCGACAGTGATGCCGCTGCGCTTGAGGCTCACGCGCTCATAGTCGCCCAGATTGAATCCGAACAGCCGCACGGGAGCGGAGGTTTTGCGCCGGCTGATCTTCCAATCTCCTTCCACGGCTTCGTTGACCAGTTCGCCGGTTGCCACGAGGTCGAGATGTTTGGGGAAGCGGAAGGTAGCTTCATAATTGGCGAATTGAAGACTGCGATTGGGATACCAGTTTCCGCGGGCTCCGACGAAGAACACCCTTTCGCCGGCTCTAAGGATCACGTTGCCTTCATGCTCAAGCTCGACTTCAACGGGCTTTCCGGGGGGAAACTCGCGGCCCGCGGTGACAAGAACGATATTGTTGTCCGAGCTGCGCATCAGGTTCGCCCGCAGCGACTCGGGAGAGAACGCCTCGCCGGGCTCGCCGTCCACTTTGACGCCGCTTACACGTACCCGCCGCGAGATTTCAAACGCCAGCGTACGTTCGGTTTGCGCAGGTGTAACCTGAAGCCGCGTGACGGCTTTCAATCCCAGGCCGGGCTCGATGGTGGCGTGAATTCGCACCCCGCCGATTGTGGGTTCCAAAGCCAGGGGCTTGCGGCGGCCGGTCCGCCAGGACTGGGCTTCAAAGTTCGTCCACGTATCGAAATAACGCCGGTCGTCGCGAAACGACACCTGGCCGGCGCTGACCTGGTGGCGGGCCCGCGGGTCGTAGATCAGATCAAAGTTGCCAAGCTGGGTTCCCCCTATAGCGGAAAAGAAAAAGCCGGCTTGTTTGCGATAGGGGGAAAGCAGGTCCTCCACCAGCCGCACCTCGAAACTGCCGAGGAAGCTGCGCATGACAGGAGTCCACTTGTCTGAGAGCAACATGCCCATCTCGGGGCTGCGGCGCGCGGCGGTGGCCTTCACCATCTCGAACAATTCCGCGGCCGCCTCGTCGGTAAAGACCATGATGGCCTGCTGGAAGCGCTCGGACAGATTAGGGGATTTCGCGAAGGCCGCGAGCGATTTTCGTTCCGGCAGGAACGGAGGCATGAGCAGCAGCTCCGCGTTGCCGCCTTCCACTTCCGTGGTGAATACAGCCGAGACGCGCGAGCCGTTTATGGGCGCGCCGAAAATGAGATAGCCGTCGGTCAAATAGAGTTTGATTTCGTCACGGGCGAAACGCAAGTCCCGGACGCGATAGCAGGCTTCCGTATCGAGGGCGCTTTTACGGATCTGATTGGCGAGATCGGAGGCAGGCCCGGCGCGCAACCCGGTAACGGCGAATATCAGCAGGACAAAACTGCGCACAATTCCAGTTTAGCCGTCCTGGCGCCGCCACAGCAGGTAGCAGAAACCCGCGAGCAGCAGCAGCGCCGGCAGCATCAGCACCGCGATGCCCCAATTCACGGCCCGCTGCGCGGCGGCCTGCTGCGCGGCTGCGTTGCGAAAACATTGCACGCATTGAGCGCCGGCCGGATCAGCGAGCATCACGATACCGAGAATCCTCTTCATGGCTTTGCATCCGTGAGAATCGCGGCAAGCGCGATAATAAAAACGGCCAGCGGCGGAAACAACACCAGGCTCAAACGACGCGGGGCAAGCGCCAGGTGCATGAACCAGGCCGCAATCATCACGGCTTTGCCGATGGATAACGCCAGCAGGATCACCAGAAACAATACCGGTGAAAGAAGACGGAACGCCAAAACAACTTCAATGGCGGTCAGCGCGAGCAGCGCCACCCAGACGCCGGCCAGTTTCCCCGTAGTGATTTCCGCGCCGCTCATGCAAAATTACATTCTCACAGACATCAGATAAACCAGCGGAAAAATGAACATCCAGATCAGGTCCACAAAATGCCAGTAAAGGCCGCTGGTCTCGACGTCTTCGGTATCCAGTTTCCCGCGCGCTACTGCCGCAGCGACGATCCCGAGATAGACCACTCCCACCGACACGTGCGCCATATGCAATCCGGTAAGCCCGAAAAACGTGGCTCCGAACAACGGCTGATCCCAGGGATTGGACGAGAGACTCACTTTTTCTACAAGCACCAGGCGCCGCCATTCGAACGCGTGCAGGACGATAAAGGCCAAGCCTAGAGCCATCGTGCATGCCAGCATGCCAATCGTCGCGGACCGTCTGCCGCGCTTTATGGCGCCGACGGCGAGGGCCATCGTGAGGCTGCTGGTCAGCAGCACCGCCGTCATCGCGGTTGCTTGCAAGATGCTCTCCATGCCGAACGGCGCAGGCCAGTTCGGATTCGAAAGCCGCAGGTAGGTGTAGCAGATGAGCAGAGCGGAGAAAGTGAGCGCATCGGAAACAACGAACAGCCACATGCCAAGCGGCTTGGCGCCAATGCCGAACGGGGAGCCGCCGCCTTGCCAGGCTGCCGCGCGGTGGTTCATGCGTTCCCCCAGAATTGGAAAAGCCAGAGCAGATAGACCCACAACAATCCCAGGAAATGCCAGTAAATCGCCGTTACGTCGACCGCCGTGCGGCGTCCGGGGCCGAGCTGGAGGCGCAGCGCGCGGACGTTCAGGTATAGCATCGCGATCCAGCCGCCCGCCAGGTGAACGGCATGGGCCACGGTGCCGACGTAAAAGAAGGCGCTTCCGGGATGGCTGTTGAGATAGACGCCCGACTGCCGTAATTGACGCCATACGACGATCTGGCCCACGATGAACAGCGCTCCCAGCAATGTTGCCATCGTCCAGCCGATATTGAATTTCCTGCGATCCGCGGCGCGCAGGTCACGGCGGGCTTTCTCGACGGCGGCGCTGCCGAGCGCAAGAACGGCGGTGTTTACCCAAAGAAGCGCGGGCGCCGGAGTGCCTTTCCAATCCTTGGACGCGCCACGGCGTACGACCATCGCGCTGGTAAACGCGGCAAAAAACATGATTACGGTGGCCAGAAACGCGTACAGTCCGGTGAAGGAGACGCGCCGGCCGGTTCCAGCGGCCATTACACTCATTTTCGCTCTCCTTCGTGTTGCATGAGGAAATCGCTGGGAGCGCCGGGAACACTGAAGTCACACGGGCCGCGAACGACTTCGGGGGATTCGTGACCGAAATTATGGATGGGAGGGGGAGAAGGGAGAGCCCATTCGAGCGTGGTCGCCTTCCACGGATTCTCCGGCGCCTTCGCTCCTTTGCGCCAGCTCCAGACGAGATTGATCAAGAACAGCAGTTGGGCCGCGGCGGTCAAAAGCGCGGCATGCGTGATGAACTTGTGCAACGAGGTGAGATCGCGCAGGAAATCGAACTGAGCGAAATCGGCGTAGCGGCGCGGATTGCCCGCAAGGCCCGCCAAATGCATCGGCATGAATATGGCGTAGACGCCGGCGAAGGTGATGAAGAAGTGGATTTTGCCGAGCGTCTCGCTCATCATGCGGCCCGTCATCTTCGGGAACCAGTAGAACGTGCCCGCGAAAATGGCCAACACGCTCGCCACGCCCATGATCATATGGAAATGCCCGACCACGAAGTAAGTGTCGTGGAAATACATGTCGAGCACCGGCTGTCCGAGAATCATGCCCGTAACACCGCCGGCCACGAACACGGAAACGAATCCCAGCGCGAAGAGCATGGAAGTGGTCAGTTGCAGGCTTCCACGCCACACCGTTCCCAGCCAGTTGAATGTTTTGATCGCTGAAGGGACCCCGATCGACAGCGTGAGGACGGAAAAGGCGATGGCCGAATAGGGGCTCATGCCACTGGTGAACATGTGATGGCCCCAAACGAGAAATCCGAGCATGCCGATGAGCAGCAGCGCGTAGACCATGGCCTTGTATCCGAATACCGGTTTTCGCGAGAAAACCGACAGCACCGTGGAAATAACGCCCATGCCGGGCAGTATCGCGATATAAACTTCCGGATGGCCGAAGAACCAGAACAAATGCTGGAACAGAAGAGGGGAGCCGCCTTTGTTCGGCAGGATCCGGTCGCTGACGATGAGCCCGGCGGGGATGAAGAAGCTGGTTCCGGCCTCGCGGTCGAGCAGCAGGAGGATGCCAGCCGCGGCCAGCACGGCGAACGCAAACAGGCTGATGACGGCGGTGACCAGCCAGCCCCAGCAGGTCAGGGGAAGCCGCATCAGCGACATGCCTCGAGTGCGCAGGTCGAGAAGAGTGGTGATGAAATTGATTGCGCCCATCAGGGACGCCACCGAAAACAGCATGATGCTGACCACCCACAGCGTCATCCCGATTCCCTGCCCCGGGCCGGCGATCCCGCCGATGGCGCTCAACGGCGCGTAGGCCGTCCAGCCGCCCAGCGGCGCTCCGCCCTCGACAAAGAAAGCCGCGCACAGCACGGCGAACGAGAGCGCGGTCGTCCAGAAAGAAAGCATGTTCAGCCGCGGAAACGCCATGTCTTCCGCGCCGATCTGGAGCGGCAGAATGTAATTGCCGAAGCCGCTCTGCGGCACCGTGGTCAGCACAAAGAAGACCATGATGGTGCCGTGCATCGTCATCAGAGAAAGGTACAGCTCGGGAGTCATGACTCCGCCCGGCGCACCATCCGGCCAGAGCAGCCCGAACCAGCGCACCTTGGCTTCGGGATAGACCAGGTGATAACGCATGAGCGCGCTCAATGCGGTGCCGAGAAATGCGGCGAACACGGCGAGCAGGAAGTACTGAATGCCGATCATTTTGTGATCGGTGCTGAAGATGTAGCGCAGCCAGAAACTCTTCGGCCGCGCGGGAGTTTGACTTTCCGTCCGGCTGGCCATCCCTCATCTGCCTCCGGATTGAGCGGCCAGCCAGGCGTCAAAAGCCGCGGGCGCGAGTACGATGAGGACGCTGCGCATCTGGTGATGGCCGAGGCCGCACAACTCCGAACAGGCAATCTCGTACTCGCCAGGCACGGCCGCGGCAAAGCGGAACGGAATCTCCATGCCGGGGATAAGATCCTGTTTGATGCGGAGCTCGCGGACAAAGAAATTGTGGATCACGTCGCGCGAGCGAAGGATCAAGCGGACCGGCCTGCCGGCCGGCACGCGCAGCGCGGAGGATACGATGTCGTCGCGCCCCGCGGCGTCCTTGCCGTCAATGCCGAACGGATTGCCGGCGGCATCGTTGACGGAGCGGACATCGGTGCGTCCGAAGCGCCCGTCCGGACCCGAATAGCGGAAATTCCAGGAAAACTGCTGCGCGGAAACCTCCACGCGCAACGCTCCGGCGGGGTGCGGATCAAACTGAATGGCGGCGAACATGCGCGCGCCGATGACCGAAGCCGTAACGAATAGCACCGTGGTGAGGACGGTCCATATGATCTCCAGCCGGCTATCGCCTTCCGAGAACCGCGCCTTGCGCCCTCGATAGCGCCACACAATCCAGCCGAGCGCAATCTGAGCCGCCAGAAAAATGAATCCGGCGATCCAGAAATTGATTGCGAACCAGGCGTCGAACCCGGCGGCATGATCATTGATCGGCTGAGGCAGCCACCAACGCTTCACCGCGAACGAGGCTGCCACCACCAGAGCGATCAGCCAGAGCAGCAGAGAGAGTGCCATTACGCTTCGTTTTTTGAGGCAGCGCTTCCGTCCAGGCCCAACGACACGGCCTGCTCGCGCATGGCCTGAATGCAGAAATCGATATGCGCTTCGAGATCCACGCCCATCCCGGCCGCGCCGTTGACGATATCTTCGCGATTCACCGAGCGGGCGAAAGCTTTGTCCTTCATCTTCTTCTTCACGGAAGAGACATCCACTTCGTGAATGCTGCGGCCGGGCTTGACGTAGGAGATGGCGGTGAGCAGGCCCGCAAGCTCGTCGCAGGCGAACAGCGTTTTTTCGAGCAGAGTGACACGCGGCACGCCGCTGTAATTCGCGTGGGAGAGGATGGCGCGGCGAATTTCGTCATCCACGCCGCGAGCCGCCAGGATCGGCTCGCCCTTCATCGGGTGGTCGGGCGCCTGAGGGTGAATCTCCCAATCGAAATCGTGCAGCAAAGCGGTGACGGCCCACTTCGATTCCGGCTCTCCGAACTGGCGGGCATAGGCCAGCACGCACGCCTCCACAGCCAGCGCATGCCGCCGCAACGCAAGGGATTGCACGAATTCACACACGATCCGCCAAGCTTCGTCGCGATCCATAAGATTCCGGACTTCTCAGCTTACCAGCAGCGGCAGGGCAGGCGTTTGCTAGGATTGAAGAGGAGGAATGGCCGAGCGGTCGAAGGCGGCGGTCTTGAAAACCGCAAGTGGGGCAACTCACTCGGGGGTTCGAATCCCTCTTCCTCCGCCACGCGTCTGAACACCTTCCCTTCGCTTTCCGGGTATCATGCAAGCTATGGAACCGCGAATCAAGAAACTGGTTATTCTGTTTGCCATGACGCCGCTGCTGATGGCTGAAAAGAGCGTGACGGAAATCGTCAAACCGACCACGCCGCACGACGACGCCAAGGCTAACAGCTCGAAGGTGCCGGATGTATACGCCATCGAAGGGAAGTTTGAGCGCGTCGTGGTGCTGCGATTCAAGTATCAGGCCGATCTGCTGGTTGGAATCGAGAAGATGGTGAAGGAGCAAAAGATTCGCAACGCGGTCTTTCTCGCGGGAATCGGGTCGGTGCGGAATTACCACATTCACTCGGTTTCCAACCGCACATTTCCGTCGAAGAATGTTTTTATCAAAGACACCAACACTCCGGCCGACATCATCAGCATAAACGGGTACGTAATCGACGGCCGCGTGCACGCGCACATGACGCTGACCACGGGCGAGCATGCCTTCGGCGGCCACATCGAGCCGGGGACCAACGTGTTTACCTTCGCCATCGTCACTCTAGGCGTGTTCGGCGACGGAGTGGACTTGAGCAAAGTCGACGACAAGACGTACCGGTAACGGCCGGCAGAGCGTTGATAAACCGGCGGCAAATCGAATAGAATTGTCGCAGTCATGCCGATTGCCGGATTCCTACGACAGGGAACCGTCCTGCTGTGCTTATTGGCGCACGCGGCAGGCGCGCAACCCGGTCCCGTCTCATTTTCCCGCGATGTGGCGCCGATCCTCAAGCGAAGTTGCGTGAGTTGCCACGGGGCGTCCCAGCAGATGTCCGGCTACGATATGCGGACCCGTGAAGCGGCGCTCAAAGGCGGCTCGCACGGAGTGGCGATCGTTGCCGGAAAGGCCGGCGCAAGCCCGCTGATCCGCCGCCTCACCGGCGCAGTTCAACCGGCCATGCCATTGGGCGGCAAGCTGCCAGACAAGGAAATTGCCGTCATCCGGCAGTGGATCGCCGAAGGCGCCGTTTGGGACGAAACCGTGGGCGCCGAATCCGCCACAGCCACCGGCGCGCGACGAATCACCGATCAGGACCGCAACTGGTGGGCGTTTCAGAAGCCCGTGCGCCGGGAGCCTCCCGTTGCCGGCAATCCTCAGTGGAGAACGAACGCCATCGACGGCTTTATCTTCGATGCTCTGGCGGGGAAGAATCTGAAACCGGCCGGCAGGGCTAACCGGGCCACTCTGGTACGCCGCGCCTACCTCGACCTCACGGGTCTTCCACCAGCTCCGGAAGATACAGACGCTTTCCTTCGCGATGAATCCCCGGCCGCTTTCGCCCGGTTGGTCGACCGGCTGCTCGCCTCCCCGCGGTACGGTGAGCGATGGGGACGTCACTGGCTGGACGTGGCCCGCTATGCCGACAGCGGAGGCTATGAGCAGGACTTCACTTATCCCAATGCGTGGCGCTATCGCGATTACGTCATCCGCGCATTTAATGAAGACAAGCCGTATGACCGCTTCGTCCGCGAACAGATAGCCGGCGACGAGCTGGATGGAGGCGGCTACGATGCGCTAATCGCCACAGGCTTCCACCGCGTGGGCGCCACAGTGGGATTCCGTGAGAAAGACAATCCGCAGTATCGTTATACCTACCTGGACGACTTGATCGGGACCACGACACGGGCGTTTCTCGGCCTGACTGTGAGCTGCGCCCGTTGCCACGATCACAAGTTCGACCCGATTTCGCAAATGGATTTCTACAGGCTGCAGGCGGCCTTCTTCCCCTACATCAACTACGATCACCCGCTTGTACCGGCTGAGAAAGCGTCCGCCTGGCAGGCGCGCACCCTGGAGATCGACGCGAAGATCAGGCCGCTGCAGGAACGGATCCGCGCCATCGAGGAGCCGTATCGCCGGCAGGCTTTTGAACAGAGGCTGGGCACTTTCCCGGAAGATATTCGGGTGGCCGTGCGCACTCCCGACGAACAGCGCAGCGAGGGACAGAAACTGCTTGCTACTCAGGTGCTGACCATCCGTCCCGGCAATTACCGCAGCCTGATGAAACCGGAGGACAGGGCGGAAGCCGACCGCCTGTCGCAGGAAGTCCGGAAGCTGGAAAGGCAGCGGCCGGAACCCCTGCCAGTGGCAATGGGGATCCGGGACGGCGATTACCGGCTTGCGCCTCTTGGACCGGGCGACGATGAAGCGCCAGGCAAAGGCGTGAAAACGGATAAAGAGGATTTAAACGAGACCTACGTACCGGTGGCCGGCAAGCCCTACGTGCCGCCGAAGGCCTACTTCCTCGATCGCGGCGACTATCTGTCGCCGGGAGCCGAAGTACAACCCGGCTTCCTGGAAGTTCTCACGGACCTGGGCGTACCGCCGTCAATACGGCCAACCGGCGGCAGAATCACAACCGGCCGCCGCCGCGCGCTGGCTGAATGGATCGCCTCGCCGGAGAATCCGCTGACGGCGCGCGTGATGGTGAATCGCATCTGGCAGCACCATTTCGGCCGCGGCCTGGTGGCGACGGCGAGCAACTTCGGCATGTTGGGGCTGCGGCCTTCTCATCCGGAACTGCTCGACTGGCTGGCGACGGAGTTCATCGGCTCGGGCTGGAGCGTCAAACACATGCACCGTGTGATCCTGAATTCGGAAACCTACCGGATGGCCTCGGAGTACAAATCCGAAGAGGGATTGCGCGCGGACCCCGAGAACACATTGCTGTGGCATTATCCGCTGCGGCGGCTGGAAGGCGAAGCCGTGCGCGACGTGATATTGGCCGTCAGCGGCAATCTGAATCTGGAAGCAGGCGGACCGGCTTATTTTCCGCCGGTGCCGGAACGGGTGCGGCAATCGGTCTCGAAAGGGATCTGGCTCGTAAATGAAGAGGGGCCGGCGGTCTGGCGGCGCGGCGTCTATTCCTACGTCAAGCGCGGCATGAAATTCCCGATGTTTGAAGTATTCGATCAGCCCGACCCGAACGTCAGCTGCGAGGGCCGCACGGTAAGCACTGCGCCGACACAGGCGCTGACGCTGCTGAACAACGAATTCGTTCTCAGCCAGGTGCGCGCTTTCGCCGGGCGCGTGCAGCGGCTGGCCGGCCCGGAGCAGCAAGCGCAGGTGCGGATGGCTTACCGGATCGCGTTGAGCCGGGAGCCGTCGGCGAAGGAACTCAGCGAGAACGTGGCATTCCTGAACCGCCAGATGGCGGCGCATGGCGGCGCCGCTTCCGCCGGTGTCGAGGCGCTGGCCGATTTGTGCGACGTGCTGGTGAACCTGAACGAATTCCTTTACATTCCATGAAGCAGGAGCCACCTATGCCGAAGCCCACGACGATCTCCCGCCGCGACATGCTGTTTCGCTCCGGAGGCGGCATCAGCGGCGTGGCTCTGGCGAGCCTGCTCGCTCGCGACGGTCTTCTGGCCGCGCCAACAAGCGGACAGGGTTGCGAAGCCGGACCACGGAAGCTGACCGCGGCGTCCGCGCGGAAACCGCACTTTCCCGCGCGCGCCAAGGCGGTGATTTCGCTGTTCATGACGGGCGGTGTCAGTCATATTGACACGTTCGACCCCAAGCCGATGCTCAAGAAGCATCATGGCCAGCCGCTTACCGGTTTTGGGGAAATCATCGTAAGGCAGGGCTATCCCGGCCCTTTGATGGCGAGCCCTTTCGAGTTTCGAAAATACGGCCAGTGTGGGATGGAAGTGTCCGAGTTGTTCCCACATGTCGGCTCGATTGCCGACGAGATAGCGCTGGTGCGGTCGGGGAACAACATCTCCAATGACCACGTTCTGGCGCACTATGAGTGGAATACCGGATCGCTGCTTATGGGTTTCCCGAGCGTGGGTTCGTGGGTTACTTACGGGTTAGGCTCGGAGAACCAAAGCCTTCCTGCCTACGTCGTGATCTACGATCCGAGGGGCGGACCGAACGCCGGCGTTGCCAACTGGAGCAACGGCTTCCTGCCCGCGGCGTATCAAGGTACGGTATTCCGCTCCTCGGGCGATCCGATTCTCGATCTGCGCCCGCCGGAAGGAATGAGTCAGGAGCGCCAGCGCGCGCGGCTGGAACAAATGGCCAAATGGAACGAGGAGCATGCCGCGCGGTATCCGGGAAGTGGTGAGCTTGCGGCCCGCATCGCATCCTATGAGCTGGCCTACCGCATGCAGGGCTGCGCACCCGAAGCGGTGAACCTGGCGCAGGAAGCGGAAGCCACGAGGCGAATGTATGGGCTGGACAATCCCGTAACCGAACCCTTCGGCAAGCAGTGTCTGCTGGCACGCAGGCTGGTGGAGCGCGGAGTTCGCTTCGTGCAATTGTTCAACGGAGCCAAGTTGCGGACAGATGTCGACGACTGGGACGCGCACAGCAACCTTGTAGAGAACCACCGGGCGCATGCAAGCGAAATCGACAAACCGATTGCCGGCTTGATCAGCGATCTGAAGCAGCGCGGATTGCTCGATGAGACGCTGGTCATCTGGCACACGGAATTCGGGCGCATGCCGATTTCGCAGAAGGGCCTGGGGCGGGATCATAATCCCGGCGCCATGTCGTTCTGGATGGCCGGAGCGGGCATCCGCGGCGGGCAGGTGATCGGAGCAAGCGACGAATTCGGATACAAAGCCGCAGAGCAGCCGGTTTCCTACCACGACGTGCACGCAACGATCCTTCACTTGATGGGACTGGATCATAAACGGCTTACATACTTATTCAACGGACGCCAAATGCGGCTGACCGACGTTCATGGCGAATTGATACCGCAGATGGTTTCCTAGATAGGGTGCTGTAAAAATTCGACTTGATGGAGGGGATGTGCCGCTTTCCCGTGTCCCGTTGCTTGTTTGCGCCGCGCTGCTGACAGCGAGCGCCGTTCCCGCGCAAGTTGCCGGCCGCATCTCCGGCTACGTCCGGGATGCGACCGGCGCGGTCATCGCCGGCGCGCAGGTGCGCGCGGTTTCCACCGGCCAGCAGTTGACGCGCACGGCCGAATCCGACGGAACCGGGTTCTTCAATCTGCTCGCCATGCCGCCCGGCATCTATGATGTGACATTTGAGAACCAGGGCTTTGAACGGCTGATCCAAAAAGGCGTTCGACTGACGCTCAGCGAGGAGCTGCGGCTCGACGTCGAGCTGAAGGTGGGAACGGTGCAGCAGGAGGTGAGCGTTTCAAGCACGGCGACGCTGGTAAACACGACGAGCCAGTCGCTCTCAGGCCTGGTCGACGACCGGCGCGTCCAGGATCTACCGCTCAACGGGCGCAACGTAATGTCGCTCGCGCGAATCCTGCCCGGCGTTCTCGAAGTCAGCGCTCCCCAGGAGATGAACAACACCCGCGCCGGCCCGAACATGAGCGTCAACGGCGGGCGCGCGGTCAACAACAACTACACGCTCAACGGCGCCAATTTCGTTCATTTCGGACAGACAACGGGGATGAATTATCCACCGCCGGACGCTGTACAGGAAATTCGCATTCAAACCCATAATTTCGGGGCGGAATACGGCAACAACTCCGGCAGCCAGGTGACCGTGAATTCCAAAGCTGGAACGAACCAGTTTCATGGCAGCGCCTGGGAGTTTCTGCGCAACAACCGGCTGAACACGCGCAGTTTCTTTCAACCGCGCCGTCCGCTCAGCCGTCAGAATCAGGCGGGCGCGGCGGGGGGTGGACCCATACGGCGCGACCGGCTGTTTTTCTTCGCCAGTTACCAGAAGTTATGGAACCGGCCGGAAGTCGGCTCGACGCAGGCGCTGGTGCCGACCGATGTTGAGCGGCTCGGCGATTTTCGCGGGCAGCGCACGACGCTGCGCAACCCCACGGACGGCTTGACGGGACGTCCGCTCACTGATGCAACCGGGCGTCCATGCGTGGCAGGAAACGTAGTTTTAGAAGGCTGCATCAGTCCGGCGGCAAAAGCTATCCTTGACCGCTTTATTCCGCGCTCGCCCACCGGTGTTTTCGTCGCGTTCAACCCGGAGCCGTCCGGCAATTACAACGTCATGACGCGCGTGGATTTGTTGCAGAGCCGCCGCCACAACATCTACGGCCACTACTTTCATGACATTTACCGCCGCACGTTTTCGGCGGGCGACATAAAGCCGTTCGTCAACGGGGCGCGCGGCGTGGACTCGAAGAATTTCGGCGTGACCAGCACGTACTCCTTCAGTCCCACGTTCTTGAACGAAGCTACCGTATCGCTGCTGCGCGCCACTTCCTTTGATCAGCCCGACCAGCAGTTCGCTCCGAAAGAATTGGGCATCAATTTGCCGCCGGGCATCAATGGCGAAGGAATCACCGTCACCGTGCAAGGGCGCTTCAACCTGGCCACCGTCAACCCGAACGGGCAAAGCTATTGGAACTGGCACTGGCGCAACGTGATGAGCAAGATCAGCGGCCGCCACACATTCAAATGGGGCTACGAAGGGCACAAGGTCGACTGGACGCTCAACTCGCGGCTGACCCAGGGACGCGCCGCAACGTTTTCCGGCGCGCGCACCGGCGATGCTGCGGCCGATTTTCTGATCGGCGCGTTCGACCGGCTGACGGTCACTTTCGGCCAGCCCGGCAGCGACCCGGTCGCCTGGAAGCACTTCTGGTTTCTTCAGGACGAGTTCAAAGTCACCCGGCGCTTCACGCTGACCTACGGCATCCGCTATGAACCGTATTTTGCCTGGGATCAAAAGTTCGGCAGACACGTCGCCGTGCGGCCGGGAGTGCGTTCCACGGTGCGCCCGGATTCGATTCCCGGCGTACTGCATCCCGGCGATCCTGGCCTGCCGTCCAACGGGAAGCTGAGCTTCAACGACATGAATAACTTCGCACCACGTCTCGGTTTTGCCTGGGACGTATTCGGCGACGGGCGCACCAGCGCCCGCGGCGGCTACGGGATCTTTTTCGATCAACTCAGCGCCAACGTGGTCCACACGGCGGAAGCGCCCTACGCCGCAACCGACGAATTGCGCCTCGGCCGGGTCGACGATCCGTACGGTTCGTTGAACCGACGGCTGCCGCCCCTCGGCATTCTGCCGGGCAAGTTCGGCTGCATCGATATCAACCAATTCCCGGGCGTGCGCTGCGAATTTCCGCTGCCCGCCAATCTGGTTTTTACCGAAGAGCGCCTCGTGTCGCCGTACACGCAGTCGATGAATTTGTCCATCCAGCGGCAGGTGCGGTCGAATCTGCTCTTCGAGGCGACTTATGCGGGCAAGCTCTCGCAAAAGCTCGAGGGACACCGGCATTGGAACCCTGCTGTATTCATGCCGTCGCCTCTGACTGGGCTTCCACCATCGGCGCAGAACGTGGACGAGCGCGTGCTGTTCCCCCAGACGCGCGGTCTGCTCAATCCACGCTCGCGCGTGCTAGGCAACGATTACCGGCAGGGCTACCACAGCTTCCAACTTCGCCTGGACAAACGTTTCTCGCGCGGGTTGTCTTTCATGGGAGCTTACGTCTTATCGAAGAATATTGATAACGTAGTGGCGCCCGAGCCAGGGCTGACGCCCGGCGTGGGTAATCCGTTCAATCTGAAACTGGAAAAAGGCCGCGGCAACTTCGACCGCCGGCACGCGATTACGGCAAGCTGGTTGTGGAGCCCGCGGACGCCATGGGGCGGCAGCGCGGGCCGCGTCTTAAACGGATGGAGCCTGGCGGGGCTGCACATCGTGCAAAGCGGCAATCCAATTCACATTTTCATGGGAACCGATGTGGCGCTCGACGGCACGGCTCAGCAGAATCTGCAACACGCGCAGTTCGCACCGGGAATCACGCACGCGGATTTGCGCGTGGAGCGGACGACGCGCGACTCCTTGGTGCGGCGGTTTTTCAATACCGACGCCTACGTGCCGGTGAACGTACTTCCGCGCGGCCTCTACGGAAACGGCGGGCGCAACCTAATGAGCGGCCCGGCCCTGGTGAACAGCGATTTCACGGCCATGAAGGACATCCCGATCCGGGAGCCTATCCGCGCCCAGTTGCGGGCGGAGATCTTCAATGCCTTTAACCAGGTCAACTTCGGCGACCCGGACCAGTCCAGGGCGTCGGGAAGCTTCGGAAGAATCCGGAGCGCCGACGCAGGGCGAGTGATTCAGCTTGCGGTGAAGATTCTTTGGTGACATCAGAAGATCAGCTTCAAAGCAAACTGAACGACGCGTCCGGATTCGCCGGTCTGGATGATGTTCTGCGTGCTCGAAGGAGCCACGGCGGCGCAGCAGGCTTCAGCGAAGCGGGCCGAAGTGATCTGATTCGAGCCGCTGGAAGAGGCCGTCGGCGTCTCAAAGCTTGGGTGATTGAAGGTGTTGAAGGTCTCCATGCGGAACTGAAGCCGTAGCCCTTCTTTCAACTGAATCATCTTTTGCAGAGCGATATCGGCGTTCCAGTAGCCGGAACCGCGGAACATGTTTCGTCCAATGCCGTTGCCGCCGGGCTCGGGGAACGTGAACATCGTGTTGTCGGGGAAGAAGACCGGTCCCACGGTGTTGGCCCGGCCCTGCAATTGGGCCTTGGGCAGAGCCGGCGTGGCCAGGGCGGCGCGCGAAATGTGCGAATTGTTGGAAGAGCGGACACCGCTTTGAACGGTAAACGGCTCGCTGGTGTATGCGCTGAAGATCCCGTTCAGGCTCCAGCCGCCGATGAGATGGTTGCCGATGCGGCCGGCGCCGGAGCCGAATCGCTTGCTGCGTCCGAACGGAAGCTCGTAGAGCCAGATCCCGTTGAACACGTGACGGCGGTCGAAATCCGACACGGCGCGTTCATTGCGCCAGTTGCGGATATCGGCAGGCGTCCGCGAGTTGGTTGTGCTCAGCCCGCCACCCGAGGTGGCGCCGACCGGATCAACGGACTGGTTGTCAATCGACTTTGACAACGTGTAGGAGGCGGCCATCTGAAGCCCGTTGGAGAAGCGCTTTCGCAGCGTGGTTTGAAAGCCGTGGTAATAGGAGTCGCCGCCGGAGTCCAGGTAGGTGATCAGACCGTACTGGGAATTCGGACGCAGGCCCGTCACGACGGTTTGTTCCACGCGGCCCGCGAAAAGGCCGGCGGCATTTTGCGCGAGTTCCGCGGCTGTCGCGGCGCTGTTGACGAACGCCGCGTTCACGACGCCGCGCGTGACCAGCGAAATCGGAACACCCGTGACGCCAGCCGGACAGCCCGTGCCGGACGCCTGGCAGCGGTTGTTAACGTTGCGCTGCATGGCGAGGAAATCGCCCAGGATCGGATCCGCGTTGATCTGATTCAGATCGTAAGCCCGCATCAGCCGCGTGCCCCGCTTGCCGATATAGCCCACCTGCGCCAGGAAACCCTGGGGCAGCTCACGCTGAATGTTAAGGTTCCACTGATGGACGGTTGCCATTCCCAGATCCTGGTCGAAGATCGTGAGTGACGGCGCCGCGTTGAGGGTCTGGACGGGCTGCCTGAGGAACGAAGTCGGTTTCGTTGTGGGCGGCGACAACTCCAGTGGAAAACCTTCATTGATGCGCCTGTCGGGCGCGGCAAAACATCCGGCCGTCGTCGTACCGCCGGGATTAGCCTGGCAGGAGGTGCTGAGTCCCGGCACCCGCCCGGCCGCCGCAGTGATCTGAAAGGAGCTGATCGGGTCAAACGAAATCCCGTAGCCAGTACGAATCACGGTCTTGCTGTCAGGGCTCCAAGTGATGCCAAGCCGGGGGCCCAGCGCCGAAACGTTCTCGTTTGAGTACCATCTTCTGGCGTTGACGAAGTTGATCTGGTTGCTGTTCAGATCTCCCTGGGGCACATAAACGCGGTCGCCGGCTTCGGTTGCTCCCGGGTTGATCTCCCACCGCAGCCCGTAATTGAGGGTAACGTTACGCCGCAGCTTCCACTCATCCTGGAAGTAGAAGTTATACTGCTTCACGCGCTGGCCCTGCGCCCACAAGCTGACCGAGTTGCCCGTGCGGAACGGAAGAAAAGCGTCCGACCGCAAATCGCCGAGAAAGACCTGCGTGAGCCGCGCCGGTATCCCCAACAGCTCGTTGATGCCTTGTTGAAGGTTGTTGGAATCCTGCGCAACGATTCCCCCCTGTGTTCCAGTGGCCACCGTAGGGAGGTTGAAGCCGACCGGGGGCCGGATCGTCCTGCTGAAGCTGATGACGGGCGTCACGTTCACTCCACCCGGCTGGCCGCGCTGGTCGTTGTGTTGATAGAAGCGTCCGTTGAAGCCCATCCGAAATACGTGAGAACCGCTCACGATGCTCAGATTGTTCAGCACCTGCGGCGTCGTTACGGCTCTGGCCGTCCGGGGGCGATTCAGAAACGGCTCACTGACATTGGCAAAGTCAAATGGTGGAATATCGGGGAATGCCGGGTTTGCTTCGCCCTGCGAGAAGATGAAGGCGAACCGCGCGAAGCCGAACGTCAGCTCATTGACGATGCGCGGGTTGATCACGCGCCTGTAGCTGACCGACAGATTCTGGCTGCGGCGGAACACTTCTCCCAGCGGTGCGAAGCCGGGGAATACCTGCGGCCGGCTATTGTTCGGATCGCCGTCCAGCGTGTTGTTATCGGAGAATAGATAGCGGGCGAAGAACGTATTGTTCTCGTTGAAGGTGTGGTCGACCCGCCCCATCAAATGTGGGCCACGCACGCGGGTCGGAGGATTCCAAACATAGCTTGCCATGTTCAGTCCATCGCCGGCCACATAAGAGTTCGGTCTCGGGAACGAGTTCAGAAGTTTGAGAATCGTTGGATCGCCTCCGATGCGCCGTGGATCGTCGGCGAACATATTGTAAGTGGCGACGCAGTTCAGATCAGTATTGGAGCCGCACTGACGAACTCCTGGGCGCAGAGCGCCCGTTCTGGAATCCACAAGCTGAGGCAGGTTGCGGTTGATGCGAGCTCCATCCAGAACAAAGGGCGTGTTGGGATCGAATCGGAAATAGCGCCACTGGCCCGATAGCGCCTCCGGAGTGTACACAATGGCCGGGCCGCCAAACACCTGGTCAATCGGTTGATTAAAGTTGATCTTCTGGCCCTGCCAGGACCCGAAAAAGAAAGTCTTGTTCCGCCGGACGGGACCACCCACCTCAAAACCATACTGATTCATCTTAATGTCAGGCTTGGGCGTCTCCTGTGCTCTGGCAAAGAAATCGTTGGAGTTCAGAACCGTATTTCGAAAAAAATGATAAACGGTGCCGTGGAATTGGTTGGTCCCTGAGCGGGTGGCGACGGCCACCGAGGCGCCGGAGTTGCGGCCTTCTTCCGGAGTCGGATTGCTGGTGGTGACCTTATACTCCTGGACATTATCAGGGGTGAGCCGGAAGACATTCGTCAACGGATTCGGGACTGAGGATTCATTCGCCTCAATTCCGTCGATGGTGGTGTTAAAGGCGCGGTCACGCGAGCCGTTTACGTGCACGCCCGAGCCGGCGCCGCCCTGCGTTCTCTGAACCACGCCTGGCTCCAGAATCAGCAAGTTCAGCGGATTGCGGCCATTCAGCGGCAAATCCACGATTGCCTTGCGCTCAACGACATTGCCGATGGTGGCATTGGATGTCTGCAATTGCTCGGCGCTGCTTTCCACCATAACGGTTTCGGCGGCCTGGCCGACCTCGAGCTGAACGTCGACGACAATCGGGGAGCCGACTTGCAGTATGCTTCCCGTGCGCCTGGTGGTCTTGAATCCCCGCATCTCCACAGTAATCGTGTAGACGCCCACAGGCAGCGCCGAGAACGAGAACAGGCCCGCGTCCGTTGTGGTCTGCTTAAATGAGACGCTGGTAGCTTCGTTCGTCGCCGTTACAGATGCGCCGGGTATGATTCCGCCGGAGGGATCTGAAACGGTGCCGGAGATCGCGGATGTGCTGGTTTGGGCCAAGCAGGCGGAAACCAACAGCAAAGCCAAGAACAGGACCCGCAGAGTAGAGATGTTCGGCATGTGTAAGGTACTCCCTGAAAAAAGAAGGTTCTGTTTGTCATTATAGAATGACTTGCTAATGCGCAGCGCTCATCCGGGCCCGGTCACTCGTAACGCAGCGCGTGCATAGGATCAATCCGGCCAGCGCGCCACGCCGGAAGCAGACAGGCCAGCAGGGAAACAGCCAGAAGCAGCAATGGGACGGCGGAGAAGCTAAGCGGGTCGAGCGCGCTCACGCCGAACAGGAAACCGCGAAGCAGGTGCGCCACCGCGGCTGCGGCAGGCAGCCCGGCGCCAAGGCCAGCCGCGATGGGCCACATTCCCTGGCTGATGATGAGCCGGCGCAATTGCGGGGCGGTGGCGCCTAGCGCGATGCGGACACCAAGCTCGGCCCTGCGCCCGGCAACGGCGTATGCGACCACTCCATAGATTCCGATCGAGGCAAGCAGCATGGCGACAAAAGCAAATACGGCCACCAGGATCGCCTGGAACTTGCGCTGCGCCACAGATTCGGACAGGATTTTCTCCATCGTGCGGATGGGGGGCACGGGCACGTCGGGATCGACGCGCCAGACGCGCTGGCGGATAGAGGCGGCGACCGCGGAAGGATGCACGGCCGTACGCACGACCAGGGACAAATCGGATGCGCCGCGCTGCCAGTAGGGCATGTATACGATGTGCTCCGGCTCACGATCCAGACCCTTTGCACGTACGTCTCCGGCGACACCGATCACGCGCCACCAGTTGGCGGGATCCTTTACATCGGTTCCGCCCCGCGCGAACCGCTTGCCAATCGCGTTCTCGCCGGGCCAGACTCGCGCCGCCACGGACTCGCCGATCACGACCACTCTTTCCTTCTCACCATCCTCGACAAACAGGCGGCCGCGGCGCAACGGAATTCCGAATGCCGGAAAGTACTCCGGGCTGACGGTGCGGAACGTGGAGACAGGCTGCTCCACCATCGGGAGATGCTGCGCCCCTTCCTTGATTACCATGCTGATATCGCTTTCCAAGGTCAACGGGAGAATGCTGACATAACCGGCTTGGGCAACGCCCGCCAGGTCCCGCACGCTGTCCCGGACGCGCCGGAAGAAGGCGTTCGCAGCGGCGCGCTCCTGGTATTTGCTTGTGGGAAGGCTCAGATCCACGGCGACAATATTTTCTGTGTCAAAGCCACGCTCCACGCCGATAATCTTTATGAAGCTGCGCAGAAAAAGTCCGGCTGTGATGAGCAGAACAGTGCTCAAAGCAACTTCGAGGCCGATTAGCGCCCCGCGTGTGCGCACACCGCGGACACCTTCCGTGTTGCCCCGGCTGCCGGTTTCCAACGTGTCCCTTGGCGCGGCCGCGGCGGAACGCAAAGCCGGGAGCAGGCCGGAGACCAGAGCCGCCAACACGGAAATGCACAGCGAGAAGAGAAGAACCGCGCCATCGACGGAGGCCTCATCCAGGCGAGGCACTTCAATGGGCGCGGTCTTCTTTACCAGGTCGACGATCCATAAAGCGAGCAGCGAGCCCATCAATCCACCGGCGCAGCAGAGGACGAGACTTTCCGAGAGGGAATGGCGGATAAGGCCGGTGAGACTGGCGCCCAAAGCGGCTCGGATGGCCAGTTCGCGCCGGCGCCGGTTCACGCGGACCAGCGTCAGATTGGCGACGTTGACGCAGACGATCAGCAAGACGAACCCCACCGCTCCCAGCAGCACAAACAAGGACTGTCTGCTGCCCCCCGCGATCACCGAATGCAGCGGCTCGATCAGGGCCTGTACTTCAAATCTTTCCTCGCCTTGCTGCCCCAGCTCCGCCATGTGCACGGCGATTTCAGCGCGGGCCTGATCAATGGCGACACCGGGGCGGAGCCGTGCAATCACGGCATAGTTAAAGTCGTGCTCCACCAGATCACGAGCCGTGAAACGCACTGGCTGGAAAACGTCGGCGCGCCGCGGCAGCGAAACCAGCGGATGAAGCTCGTGGCCTTTGGGGAACGGCATGCCGGCGGGGAACACTCCCACGATTTCATACGGCACGCCATCGAGCACAATACGCTTCCCAACGATCGCGGGGTCGGCCAAAAAGCGCCGCCGCCACAGCGAATCGCTGATGACAACAACGTCAGGCCCGCCTGGCTTGCCCTCCTCGGCGGTAAACCAGCGGCCAAGCTGCGGCTGGACGCCCAGCGCGGAAAACAGCCCCACCGTCGTCCACACCACACCCAGCCTCTCCGGGTCGCCCGAGCCGGTGAGGTTCCGCGTCGTTGCCGTCATCGCTCCGATGCCATCGAACGACTTCATCCGTTTTTCCCAGCGGTCGAAGTGACCGGCGGTTACGGGAATGCTCGGATAGAGGTGGCTGACCTTGGCCACTACCTCCCGAATCGAAATGAGCCGGTCCGAATCCGGATAGGCGAGCGGGCGCAGAACCACCGCATGGACAATGCTGAACATGGCCACCGTGCCCCCGATGCCAAGAGCGAATGTGGCAACGGCGGCGCTTGAAAACCCAGGCGAGCGCAGCAGGTTGCGCGCCGACGTACGCAACTCCCAAAACATTCCCCGTATCATCCTTCTATTCCCCGCGCAACGCAATCGCCGGGTCCGTGCGCATCGCCCGCCGCGCGGGAATCCAGCAGGCGGCTAACGCAGTGGCGAGCAGCAGGAGCAGCACCAGGGCGTAGGAAAGCAGGTCGGTTTCGCTGACGCCAAAAATCAATCCTGCGAGCGCTCTCGCCATCGCCCAACCACCCACAAGACCGATTCCGAGCCCCACGGCGGTCAATGTCATTCCATGTGTGAGCACCATGCCTAACACTTGCCCTTCCTTCGCGCCAAGCGCCATCCGTACACCGATCTCGTGCGTGCGCTCATTGACGGAACTGGCCATTACGCTGTAGATGCCTACTGTCGCCAGCAGCAACGCAATCACTCCGAAAACACCCATGCATACGGCGACATAGGTGAACCCGGTAAGCGTGTCCGACACCATCTTCTCGATGGTGCGTACGTCAAAGACGGGCTGGTCGCGATCAACGGCGAGTACCTGCGCGCGCGCGGCCGCGATCATCTTTAAAGGCTCGCTTTCTGTCCGGATAACAATGTCGAAGCTGCGGGCAAGCGCCTGGCGGTAGGGAACGTAAAACGCGGGCCGAACCGAACGATGCACTTCGGCGTGGCGGACATCCTTTACGATTCCAATGATGGTGAACCACGGACCAGGATCGGTGAACCGGAAGCGCCGCCCAACCGGATCGCCCGCAAAGTGACGCCGCGCGAACGCTTCGTTCACCATGGCAACAGGAAGCGTGTCGCTGCCGTCACTTTCTGCAATGTCGCGGCCTTTGAGAATCGGGATTCCGAGCACACCGAAGACCCCTGTGCTCACAATCTGCCTTTGCGCAGTGGGTTGTTCACCGGGCAGTGGCGGCGGCGCACCTTCAATCGTTATGCCCGAGCTCGCTCCGCTGCTGGAGTAGGGCAGATGCATCATGGTCGCGGCGCCTTTAACGCCTGGCAGCCTGCGCAAATTCTCGAGTGTGCGCGTGAGGAACTCAGCGGTCTTGCCGATGCCGGGATACCGGCTCACAGGCAGCGCCACGCGCATCGTGAGAGTGCTGGCTGCGACCGCGGGATCATAGGGATTGCTGAGCGACCGGAATCCCTTCACCATCAGCCCGGCCCCTACCAGTAAAACAAACGCCAGCGCCACTTGCGCAATCACGAGCGCGCTGCGCAGCCTATGGCGGCGAACGCTGAACGTGCTGCCTCGCCCGCCTTCGCGCAGACGCTCCTGAAGATTCACCTTCGATGCGCCTAGCGCTGGTGCAATGCCGGCCGCCACACCGCTCAGTACCGAGACGGAAAGGGCAAAGGCGAGCACCAGTCCGTTGAGCCCCATTCGATACCAGCCAGGCAGATAGCGTTCCACTTCGGCCGGCATTCCGGAGCGGAAAAGGTCGATCCCCCAGATAGCGAAAAGCAGTCCCGCTGCCGCCCCGAACAAACCGAGCAATCCGCTCTCGGTGAGCAGTTGCACGATCAGTCTCGCCCGGGAGGCGCCCATCGCGGCGCGCACGGCCATTTCTCTTTCTCGCAGTGACACCCGGGCAAACTGAAGCGTAGCGACGTTGACGCAGGCAATCAGAAGAACGAATCCGACAGCCCCCATCAGCATCATCGTGTACTGTGCGGTAAAATCGCCGGAAACATGGTCACGGTAAGGAGCAAGGCGCGCTCCGCGGCCCTTGTGGGTGCCGGGAAACTGCTCAGAGATGCGCCGGGCGATGGCTTTCAGCTCCTGGTCGGCTTGCTGGCGGGTGACGCCGGGTTTCAAACGCGCCACTGCGTCCAGATAGAACCAGCCGCGCGCATTGCGCCGCTCTTCCAAAGTGAACACCATCGGAACCCACAGCTCGGAAGAGCGCGGCAGCATGAATCCCTTGGGCATCACGCCGACGATCTGGTACGGCCGTCCGTCCAACTCCAGCACGCTGCCCAACACGCGCGGATCCGCGCCGAAGCGGCGTACCCACAGGTTGTAGCTGAGAACCGTGACGCCGTCCTTGCCTTCGCTGTCCTCTCCGGGCAACAGTGTGCGGCCGAGCTGCGCGGAAACGCCAGCGGCCTGAAAGAATTCGCCCGAGACGCGAAAGCCTTGTACGCGCTCCGGGTCGCCGGTGCCGGTGATGTTCGCGTTCCACCAATCCGAGGCGGACAGATGATCGATCAGTTTACATTCGCGGCGGAAGTCTTCAAAGTCGCCTGGAGCGATTTCGTCGCTATCCATCGGACGGCCCGGCGCCGTGCCGAAGACCGCGAAGAAGTTGTCTAAATCGGGAATCTCCACGGGCCGGAACAACAGAACATCGGCGGCGCTGAATGTTGCCGTATTAGCTCCGATGCCGACCGACAAGGTGAGCACCGCCACGGCCGTATAAAGCGGGTTCTTCGCGAATAGCCGAAGAGCATGACGGATATTGTTCAGCATGACGACACAGTAACCGCAATTCGCACGCCAACTCCTGGGTGGCGTATTCCGCTGATTTAATTGAAGTTTATATCACGAGCCTGAACTGGAGCTGTCCGCTTGTGGGACGCACCGGTTCAGCGACGGACGCGCAGCCGCTCATATAACTCCGCCTGCCGGCGTCCGATTTTCGCCCAATCGAACTCCCGCTCCACGGTGATTCGCGTCTGCTGCTCGAGGGCACGGCGCCGCGCGGGGTCATCGAACAAAGCGCGGATTGCGCCAGCCATTTCTTCCCCCGTGCGAGTGACGATCACGTCGCGGCCCTCCGCAAGGTCCAACCCGTTGATGCCGGCCGGAGTGCTGACGATGGCCTTTCGCATGGCCATGGCTTCTATGATCTTGATGTTGGTTCCGGCGGAAGCGACCAGCGGCGCAATGACAACCGCGGCGCGCTCATAGGCCGGCCGCACATCGGAGACGAAGTCTTCCACCTCGATGGACGGCTGGTCGAGGTTCAGTGTAACGCTGCCCTGATAGCGATCGAGAAAATAGCGATGCCGCGCGCCCGCGATGATGTGCAGCGCCGCACCGCGCTCGCGCAGAAGCGGCCAGCATTCACGAAGAAAAAAATCAATCGCAAGCACGTTGGGCAAATGCGCGAAGGAGCCGATGAAGAGCAGGCGGCGCGGCTCCGGTTCGCGGCCGGAGGGCTGGAAGCGTTCCAGATCGACTCCATTCGGAAGACTCCACGCGTGCCCCTCTCTCCCGCCCTCCGCAACGATGAGCCGGTCCTGTTCCGACATCGCGACGACAGCATCCACTTCACGCCAAGCCTGCTCTTCAAACCGCCGCCAGCGTTCGTATTGCCGCCGGGTCTCCCAGTCTTCGCCTTGTTCGAGCAACTGGCGCTGCAGGTCATAGGTGATGTCGTGCTCCACGAGGATGGTTTTTGCCGGCGCGCAATCGCGGGCGTACTGTGCCATCTGCGTGAATTCAAGCTGGGCGATTTCCGGCTTCCATTTGCGCATGAGCTGCTCCAGCACGGCGCGCATGGCAAGCGAGCAAAACTCCTCGACGGTGTCGGGCCGGCCGCGATCGGCCAGCAGGTGGGTCTTGTGCCGCTCGACAAGCACAATCCCGGCGCAAAGCTCCCGCAACGCCTCAGGCGCGGGCGCGAGTTCCTCGGTGAATGCGGCAAGGATCAGATCGTAGTCGCGCGCCGCCTGGCGCATCAGATTGTAAATCCGCACCGCGCCGCCGTGCGATAGCGGGTAGGGAACATAGGGACTCACCACCAGAACGCGCGGCCGCCCCCGATTCAAAGATCCACGAAAGACCGCGTGCGATCCGTCGCCAATCGCCAGGATGAACCTCTCCGGATGCAGCAGTTGCGGAGGCGGCTGCCACAAGCGAGTGGCCTTCCACGCAAATGCGAGCGCCTCGAGCGCCCAGGAAACAAACCAGGGCTGTTCTGCCGCCAGCAGGTTCAATCGCACGATGGCGTCGCGCCACAGCTCTTTGAACAAGCCGGGGCCGGCAACGCGCCGCGCCAGGAATCGCAGGAAGTTGTACTCGACAAAACTGGCCAGCAACTCGGGCTTGAAATAGCGCGCCGTGGTGCTGCGATGGAAATGAGTGATGCGGGCTTCGCCCACATAGACGCTCGGCCAGTTGCGCTGCCAGGCGCGCCAGCAGACATCGAGATCCTCCACGTATGCCGGCGCGAGGATCTCATCGAAGCCGCCAAGCTGTGCGAGCTTCGCCGCTGAATAGAGCGAGCAGCCGCCGCTGCCATAAAGCACCCAGGCGCCGTCCTCGCCTTCAAGCGGCGTCAGGCAGCGCACGGGAAAATCTTTAAGCCCGCGCCCGCTCTCCCGCGTCCACCACACCGCCTTTCCGGTTTCCTGGCGGCGCATTCCCTCGGGGAAAAAAATCTGCGCCGTGGCGCAGAACAGCTCGGGGTTCTCCTCGAATGCGCGGGCAAGCGTAGCGAAAAAGGCCGGCTCCAGAAACATGTCGTTGTTAATGAGCGCGACATGGGAAAAGCGCGCGGCGCCTATTCCACGGTTGACAGCCGCGGCAAAGGAAAGCGGCGGTTCGCTTGCCTCGACACGCACGCCCGGGAATTTTTCGGCCAGCCACTGCACCGTACCGTCATCGGAACCGTTATCCACCACGATCGCTTCGCCAGCATGGGGCAACTGTTCGACCAGCCCGGGAAGCAGCCGGGCCAGCAACTCACGCCCATTCCGCGAGGGAATGACGACGCTGATCCCTGGTGGCCGCGCGCGCGGCGGCGGATCGGTTTTACCGGGCAGAGCGCGCCGGGCCAGAGCGGCCAGCCAGCCCGACAACAGCGCCAGGCGATAGTAGAACGGCCGCCTCAAATGGGTGGGATGGCGCAGCCGCCACGCCCACGTGTAGGCCCACCCGCCGGGACGAAGCTGCCAGCGAACGAAATTTTTCATCCGCCAGGCAAAGTGCCCGAGGATCGCCGGCACGGAGCGCGGCCGCAGCATGAAATGATCGAGGTTTTCATTAAAAGCAAGAAAAGCCGCGGGCGCGAGTAGAAACGCGATCCAGCGCATGGCCCGGTAGGGCGTGTTCGGCTCCAGTACAACGGCACTGAGCCGGATTCGTTGGCCGCTCACTGCCGCACGGACTCGCTCCCTGTTCTCGGCGAAACTACGATTCGGCTTGTAGGGAATCCACTTCCCGCGCGGAGGCGGAAATTCGGCCACCACCCATAGCGGAAGCTCCGGATAAAGCGCGGCGACACGCTCCAGAAACGGTTCGATTAAATGATCTTTCGAGGAAACGAAGGCGACCTTGATGGTCAAACCAGATCCCGCCAGCTTGCCTCGAGCGACCCGCGCTCGAAGTCGTGCCACATCTCGAGCGCCTGCATCGAAAATGCGGTCGAGACGGGATTCGCATACGGCATCAGCGCGCCGGCACGGCGGCCGAAACAGAAGCCGCCATCAAGGCGCCGGTCGCTTGAAACGTATTGAAAGGGTGCGATGGCGGCGGCTTCCTCGCCCGCGGCCGCGGAATCGAGCGCTGCCGCGCCGGCGGAATGCGCCAGCAAACGCACGCGCAGAAGCTGCGAATAAACATCGGAGCGGGCAAACTCAGGCGCGATGCCGCGCAAATAACGCGCCACGGTGTCGATGCCGCGCTTCAGTGCGGCGGAGCACTCCGGCCTGTCCGCCACCGGCAGTAGTCCTTCAAGGAAGTAGCAATAGGCATGGAGCCGGTCCATGATTTCCGGCCTGTGGCCGCTGCCAGGCAAAAACTGCGGATCGTTATCGAGCGCCCGTCCGAGCGTTTGTTCGTAGCGATCGCGAAACCCGTCCCGTCCCGTCTGCTGGTACAATTCGAGCCACCCGAGCGCGGATTTCAGTTGATAACACCCGGGACTCTTCGACCAGCTCCCTCCGTATGCGAGCGGCTCGCCGGCGGGAAGCTGCAGAATTGGCGCGTACTTGCCGCTCCGCTCGTGATGGGCGCCCAGGCGCTCTCCGCAGTCGGTGGCTAGCTGAAGCGCTTCGAGATCTCCGGAGGCTCGCCAGTAGCGCATCAGCCCGCGAATGATGATGCCGCTGTCGAAGAAGTAGACGCGATTCTCCTCCGGGAGCGCCGATGGGGGCCATTCGTAGGGGAACCATGCACGCTGGTTGTCCCAGGCGGAGCGAAGCAGAAAGCGCGCAGCCGAAGCCGCGCCCTCCAGGTAGCGTTGCTCGCGAGTGCGCTCATAAACGTAACAGAGCGCGCTAACAGCGTAGCCGGTGATTTCTGTCGAGATGCGCCGGTTGCGCCGCTCGTCAACGAGGTAAAAGCGCGCGACGCCGCCTTCCGGCTCCTGTATGCCGGATTCGAGAAACCACCTTCCGGCGTGGATGAGAGAGGAGGTGCAACTCACTGTGGGATTGGTCGTTGTAGCCGACAAGTAGCTCATTGTAACAAAGTGAGCCACACTGTCCGTAAAAATGGGGCGCGGCACGCGCCGAACTGACCGGCGCAACCCTCCGCGGCCCGACTACCGAACAACGCACCGGCTGCTCAACTGGATTCGTCCCTTCGATCGCCTGTCTCCCCACGGGCAAAGTAGATTGCTGTAGTCTCAATAGTGCGCCGATCTGAGAGCCAAGCAGAAGCATATGGAAAAACGATTGCGCTGTATGCTTACCCGGTTGATCACGCTCCCCGCTGTACTGGTCGCCGGGTTCGCACAGACGGGTAGCGAAGCCGAGCCAATTCGCTACCTTGGCGGCGTCTACGTCGACGCCAGCGTTCACGACGGCCGCCTCCGCCCAGCCATCGGCACTGCAAGCTACCAGGTCATGCGCGCCAATCGCACGCGTCCGGAATTGGGGGATGGCTTCGGCTGGACATACAACCACGCGCCGATGCTCGCCTATTGGAACGGCAAATTCTACCTCGAGTATCTGAGCAACCCCATCGGCGAGCATGAGCCACCAGGACAGACGCTGCTGGTCACATCCACCGGCGGCCGGAGCTGGAGCATGCCCACCGTCGCCTTCCCGCCCTACAAGCCGCCTTCGGGCGTTGATGCGCCTATGCCGCCCGGCAGCACGGGCTACATGATGCATCAGCGCATGGGTTTCTTTGCCGCACCCAACGGCCGCCTCCTGATCTCAGCGTTCTATGGCCATGCGCCCAATCCATTTCGGAGCGGTGGAATCGGCAGAGTGGTTCGCGAAGTGTTCCAGGATGGCTCCATGGGCCCCATCTACTTCATCCGATACAGTACGGGAACACCATGGAATGAGCACAACACCGCGTACCCGCTTTACACGAAGGCAACGGATTCCGGATTCCGCCAGGCCTGCGATGCATTGTTGGCAAACAAGCTAATTACCGAACAGTGGAGAGATGAAGATCCAGCCGCCGCCAGCATGCGTGGTCCCTGTTCCTCGCTGTCCTTCTTTCATAGAGCCGACGGCAAGGTGACAGGCGTCTGCAAGAACGCCGTCACGGCCATCTCAGCCGACGAAGGCAAGACATGGTCGGAGGCCGTGCGCGCCCCGACTCTGATCACCAATAACGCCAAAGTCTGGGGCCAGCGCACATCGGATGGCCGGTACGCGCTGGTCTACAATCCAGTCACCTTTGGCAGCCACCGCTGGCCGCTCACCGTTTCTTTAAGCAACGACGGCGTTGTCTTTGACACGCTCCATCTCGTCAACGGGGAAGTGCCGCCGCGCCGGTTCATCGGACGCGCCAAAGATTTCGGCGTGCAGTACGTGCGAGGAATCGCCGAAGGCAACGGCGACCCCGGCGACAAGGCCCTCTGGGTCGTGTACAGCGGCAACAAAGAAGATATCTGGATCAGCCGTATTCCCGTGCCGGTTCGAGATCGCGCCGGCGCTCCCGCCGATGACAACTTCGACGGGCTTCACAGTGGCGCGCACATCCCCGAATGGAATATCTACAGTCCGCGGTGGGCTTCCGTTGGAGTGACTCCGTCTCCCGGGCGGCAGGGCAATAGTCTCGAATTGCGGGACAAGGATCCTTTCGACTATGCCAGAGCTATGCGCGTCTTTCCAGAAAGCAAATCCGTCACGGCGCGTTGCACAATCATGCCCAAGGCCAATGGCCTTGACGGTTTCGAACTCGAGATTACCGATCGCTACGGCAACCGTCCCGTCCGCATCGTATTCGCAACTGACGGCTGGATCAAAGCCGCCAACGGCGCATCGCTAACCAACCTCCGTAAGTACGAGGAAGGTCAGTGGCACGATTTGGCAATCAGTCTCAACGTCCTCGACTCAAAGTTCAGTGTCGCCGTCAATGGAACACCCGCCGCGACCAACGTAGTGTTTGCGGAAGCTGTTCACAGCGTTGAGCGCCTCTCGCTCCGCACCGGCCCTTATCGCAACCAGCCAACCCGGCAACTGGACCGCTACGCGCCCACATTGAAAGACCTTTCCGGGGCCGACGATCCGGTCCAGGAAGCGATTTATTACATCGACAACGTTTCGGTTCATCCGCGCTAACGTGAGGTAACCGGATAAATAGAAGGAGGACCCGTGAGCTATCGACCCGGAATCATCTCCGTGTTTGTCCTGCTGCTTGCATGGGCGATGACCGCACAACGCGACCGTGTGGAAGCGGTGGAGATCCACCGCGAAAACAAGGATCTGCTCCCCGCGGGTAAGGAAGCCGAAGGCATCCTCGGCGACTTCGTTCTACGCAGCAACCGCATTCATGCTTTGATCTCCGGCGCGCAGCCGATGCGGCGCGCCAACATGCGGACCGAGAACAGCTTCGTTACCCAAGGCGTCCTTTACGACCTGGATCTGCGTGGCGAGAACAACGATCAGATCACCGCCTTCCGGCCCGGATCGGCCGGCGGCGAGGTGTCCTGGGTCCGTGTGATCGACAACGTGCCCCGGGGCGCAGCCATCGAATCCGTGCGAACGTCTCCCAAGGGCGAGGGCCTTTACACGCGGCATGAGTACCGGCTCGAACAGGATTGGCAGTACGTTCTCATCACTTCCACGTATCGCAATGAGTCGCACACTGCCAAGACCGTCAAGCCCCTGGGTGTCTGGCGGGGTTTTGAAGACTCCAAGGAGTGGCAGGTGAACGGCATTCACGTGGCCGACAGTACCGATCCATTCGACAAACGTGCCTATGCCTGGGGCGTGGCGCCAGGCGGCGAGCCGCTCCCAGCCGAAGTTGTCTTGCGGCCTAAGCAGGAAAAGGTGTACCGCGTCGTTCTCGGCGTCGCCGATTCTCCTCTTGCCGCTTACGGTGTGGTCGCCTCGCTTTCCGGCAACAGCGGCGAGGTCTCCGGCTCGGTAACGGATACGTCCGGAGCGCCGGCGGTCCATGCATCTCTCATGGTGCCGGTCGGCGATCAGGCCTTGCCACATTACCCGAACAGCAAAGGCAACTTCTTCTTCCGTTTGCCGGCCGGAGAATACAAACTCGCAGTCGAGGACATCGGACGGGATCGCATGGAACACGCTGTTGCGGTCCGCACAAACGCACCGGCGCGCTTGAAACTCGACGTTTCTCCCGCCTCCACAGTCCACATCGCGATTCGTGATGAACAAGGCAATCCATCCCCCGGCAAAGTCCAGTTCATCGGCGTCGATGGGACGGCAACTCCGAATTTCGGCACAAGTTACCGCGTGCATGGCGGTGATCACCAATATCAAACGCATGACGGTAACGTCATCCAGCAGACACCGCCCGGCAATTACATGCTGCGAATCACGCGCGGTCCCGAATACGATATCGTCGAGCGAAAAGTAACCGTCGCCAAGGCCCAGACACTTCGCATCGAGGCGACGCTTAAGCGCTCCGTCGACACCAGAGGCTGGGTCAGCACCGACTTCCATGCCCATTCCAGCCCAAGCGGGGATAATTACTGCGGCACCGACGACCGCATCATCAACTTCGCTGCCGAACACATCGAATTTGCGCCCACCACCGAGCACAACCGGATCTACGACTGGCAACCTCACATCGAGCGCCTCGGCCTGGCTCGCCACCTCAAGACCATCATCGGCATCGAGCTTACCGGCGCCTTTCAACACCTTAATGCTTTTCCTCTGAAGCGAGATCCGCTGGCACAGGATGGCGGAGCCCCAGTGTACAACTACGATCCCCGCATCAACGCGCTGGTTCTGCGCAACTGGGGAACACCAACCACGACGCCGGGCGGATCGCAGCACGACACCTATCAGAACGCCCGCATCGGTGTGCCTTACTTCGGCGGCGGCCCCGACCGCTGGGTCCAGGTCAACCATCCCTCCGTCGGACGCGTCTTTTTCGACCGGGACGCCGATGGCGTCGAGGACGGCGGGTTTGCCGGCTTCGAAAAGATGCTCGACGCCGCCGAAGTGTGGAGCGAGGACATTCTCGCCGGCGCTCCCCTCATCGCGCGCTCCTTCGGCGGAAAGTCCGTCAAAGGCCCCAACCGCACTTTCGGATGGCTCCAGATGCTCAATCAAGGCCGGCACATCTGGTGTGTCGCCGTCAGCGACGCTCATCGGATATTCGGCAATGGCGCCGGCGGATGGCGCACTTACGTCCCCAGTTCCACGGATGAGCCCGGCAATATCGATCCGCAAGAGATCATTCGAAACGCGAAGGCTGGCCGCATGATGATCACCAACGGGCCGTTTCTGGAGGTTTCCACCAAGGACGGACTCCCCATCGGCTCGACGATTTCTTCCGAAGGCAGCGTTGACCTCCGCATCCGCGTCCAGGCCCCCGATTGGCTCGACGTCGACCGGGTCCAGATCATGCTCAGCGGACGCCAGCCCAAGGAGTACAACTTCACGCGCAAACAGCACCCGGATATGTTCAAAAACACCGTTGTACGATTTGAGCGGATTGTTCGAGTTGCGCTGCAGCGCGACGAACACTTGATTGTTGTGGCTATAGGAGAAAACTCCAATCTCTCCAAAGGCTGGGGACGTAGTCCCTACGCGCGCATGCGGCCGGTCGCCTTCACTAACCCGATCTACGTCGATGTGGATCGTGACGGCTTCAAGGCCAATGGCGATACGCTTGGACATCCGCTGATGACCGCAAGGGGTGGCGAGTGATCCCGCACTCGAACGGCTTGAGCGCTCTGCTCTTTATTGGCGAATGAAACTCGCAATGCCGTTGACACGCACCGGAGACGGTGTGATAAGTAAAGGCAGGGCAGATGGCTGCATATGTGACGGGGACTCAACCAGGAGATGTCTCATGAATGGCTATCGAATCGCTACCCTTATGATCGCGTTGTGCTTTGGGGCCGCGTGGTCGAACCTTTTAAGTCAAACGAGCCGCGGCTTGGTTCGCGGCACGGTCGTCGACATCTCTGGCGGAGCAATCCCCGAGGCGACAGTCCATGCCGAGAACACCGGCACTAATATCCGCACCACCGTCTCCACCGCTCACGATGGCGGTTATCTCTTTGTCAATCTCTCACCCGGAAGCTATCGCGTCATCGCGGAACGCGCAGGCTTCAAACGAGCTGTCGTTCCCAATATCACGGTGCACATCGGAGAGACGACGCGTGTGGATCTCACCCTCGATGTCGGTGCGGTTACCGAGACAGTGGAGGTCAAGAGCAGCGCAGTCGCCGTGACGCCGGACACTGCCACTGCAGGTACAATCATCACCTCCACCGAGTTTGACAAGCTGCCACTGGCCGGAAGCAGCCGGTCGCGCATCGCAACGGATTTTGCGTTGCTCACCCCCGGCGTCATCGGAGGGCAGCAACGCCCCGGCACCGATCACACCGCTACTACCAGTCTTTCCGTCGACGGCGGGCAGAACCTCACCACCGACATCCTGGTCGAAGGCATGTCCGCCGGACAGTTCCAGAATTTCGGCTCGTTCACCGAGGTCGGCGTTCCCGTGGAGGCAGTCGGCGAATTTAATCTCATCAAAGGGATCATGCCCGCCGAGCATGGCTATGTCCGTACCGCACTACTCAGCTTCAGCCTGAAATCCGGCGCTAACAATCCGCACGCCTCGTTCTTCTATAATTTTCGCAACGATGTGCTCAATTCGCGCTCGTTCTTCGAGCGGCGGAAACTCCCCTTCCGGCACAACAATTTCGGCGGCACGATCACCGGCCCGGTCTACATTCCCAAACTCTACAATGGCCGCGACCGCACGTTTTTCATGGTCTCCGGCGACGGCTCACTGTTTCGAGGCACATCCATCGTGCGCGTCTATACATCACCTTCCGCCGAGTTCCTGCGCGGCGACTTTTCCACGCTGCGTACTGCTACCGGCGCCGCTCGCCCTATCTATGACCCCAATACCGGGGTGCCTGATGGCCGCGGCGGCGTTACCCGAACCCCGTTTGCCGGTAATGTGATCCCCCAGAGCCGATTCAGCCCCATTGCCCGCCAGGTCGCCGCCCTGATCCCACCGCCCAACCTGCCTGGCAACGATGCCAACTTCGTCGGGCGCGGCGGCGCGGCCAAACTCGACAACACTTTTTTCAATACAAAAATAGACCATCGCTTCACCAACCGGCACAGCATTACCTCTTCCTTCAACTACACCGACCTCCCCCGGCACGTCTATGACAACCCCTACGAGGGCACTCCGCTACTCACCGGACTCAATCAGAATATCGGCAGCCGTAATTTCCGGCTTGCGCATGATTTCGTGATCACGCCGACCACGCTCAACCACCTCTCCTTCGGCTATAACCGGTTCCACAACCAGAGCGCCAGTTACAGCAAGGGCGAAGGCTGGGTGGAGAAACTCGGGCTGAAAGGCGTTGGCGGAGATGGCAGCATGCCCGTCTTTATGTTTTCCTCCGACGGATTTCCCAAGATGGGCCTGGAACGTTGGGATGGCGACGTAGAAGAGAACATCATGCTGCGCAACACGGCTTCGTTCCTCCGCAACAAGCACGCCATCAAGGCTGGTTTTGAAATGCGCGACCAGCGGTTCAAGACCCGTGCGTGGCGCAATCAGGCCGGCACCTTCACATTTAACTTCCGGGAAACCGGGCTGAACGCCAATGTCGCCACGGGGAACTCCTTCGCCAGTTTCCTGCTCGGTTGGGTGGACAATGCAAATATCAGCACTCCTCTGCACGTCTCATCGCAGAGGCCTTATTACGCATGGTTCGTTCAGGACGATTGGAAAGTCAGCTCGCGGCTCACACTGAACATCGGATTGCGCTATGACCTCGACTTGCCGCCTCGCGAGCAGTATGATCGAGCCTCCACCTTCGACTTCAATGTCCCGAATCCGGGGGCAGGCAATAATCCCGGCGCACTCGTCTTTGCCGGCAATGGGCCGGGCCGGACCGGGAAGCGGACTTTCGAAAACACCTTCTATCGGGCCTTCAGCCCCCGATTTGGTCTCGCGTACCAACTCTCCAACCGGACCGTCATTCGCTCCGGATACGGCATCAGCCACTCCACGCACCGGCTCCTCAACGCCTATGCCGGCTTCTCCACTACACAAACGTTCATTACACCCGATTCCGG
>Ga0187893_10002554_pt1 | contig 39689 bp, 32 predicted proteins | sample MA1701074metaG_FD_139574 | JGI IMG/M metagenome (GOLD analysis project Ga0187893, IMG submission 139574) | White microbial mat communities from a basaltic lava cave in the Kipuka Kanohina Cave System on the Island of Hawaii, USA - MA170107-4 metaG ...
ATTTTCCCGTTGTTTCAAGGCGGCGGCGTGTTGAATTCGCCGCGCCGGTTTCAATAGTGGGGTGTCTCGATCGAAACGTCGGGTTGGTGAGTGCGGGCGTCCCGCCCGCAATTCTCGATTGGCTGATTTGTGCGGGCCAGAGGCCCGCACTACCCGAAAACTCGAGCGAGACGGAGCACTAGCAGGACGCTGCAAAACTCAAAAAGCGTGTGTTTCACCCCGTGCTGCGCTAGCGAAAACATGGTTCGGAACAGTCAAATTGGAGTTTTGCAGCGTCCTGCTAGTGCATTTTCAAGGTCGATGTAGCGGCCCCGCTCGGTCGGGGCCGACGAGGGGCCGGCGGGCGTCGAGGCGCTGTTTCGTCCGCCGCAGAGGGCGGACGCTACGGAAAAACTGAAAATGCCATAGGCCGGTTTCGGCCGCATTTCACTCGGATCGATCTCTCCAAGAATCGCCAATACCTGCTGATCGAAGGGCCTACCGCGCTCCGGACACCGACCGATCGATGCGAGAGGCCCCGAAGCAGATAGCCGCAAGCCTCCTCACGCTGTCGCAGGCTTCAACGGGCGATAGCGGTCCACGTCGGCGAAAACGTCGATCGTGCGAAAGTATGACAGGAACTTCGCGCTGTGCATCGCCCCGGCTGGAATGTGATAACTATCGCCGGCACGGTAGCGCTTGGGGTTTCCCTCGATGGTCAACTCCATTTCGCCTTCGACGACGATCCCCCATTGTTCGCCGTGCTTGTGCGGATCGATCTGCCTGCCGGCCTCGATTTCGAAGAAGACCACCTGATGATCCGGCGCCTGCGACAGCCAGCCGCGTACTCCGTCGATAGGAAGGTCAACGCGAGGTAACTTCCTGATGTATTCCGGAAAACGGCCGTTCGGCATCATCGAAGCTCCCTTTTATGTCTATAGTTGCGTCGAGGCCTGCCTCACCCGCCGGCTTTTCGTGCCGAGGCGACGCCTCCTCCCTATTCGACCGGCTCCAGTTCCGAAGACATGCCTCCGACGGACCGATCGATTCGCCAGTCGGCTCCGTAGGCATGAATCTGGTCACGCTTCAGCTCGGCGCGCTCCAAGGTCGTCGTCTCGACGATCACCCGGCCTGCGCCGTCAACCTCCTTGGCCAACTGGTACGCCTTCTCCTTGGCGTGGCCAAAGAGGACGCCCAGCATCTCAATGACGTATTCATAGGAGTGATCGTCGTCGTCCAGCAGGACGACGTGATATCGCGGCAATTGTCGCGGCCTGACGGCCGGCCGGGCCGCACGAACGCTTGGGTTTGCGGTCGCTGTGCCTGCCATTTCTCGACCCCCGTACGCTCCGAACACCCCTGACTGCGGCTCCCAGGATTGTATCACGCAGTCAGCTCGCCATCCGGGCTTATGCCGCCTACCGGGTGACGAGTTGATGCCCCTGCCCCAGGATGGGCAACTCGTAGGCCGCCGGATTCAGACGCCGCAGCACTTGTTCCACGCGGCCCGCCTCCTGGCCTCGAATGTGCATCTCGAATTCGCCCCGGAACTTCTCGACGATCGTCCGGATGGGATAGGCAGCCCCGTCGGGAAGGCCGCAGATCGACAGGCCCGGCATCATGCCCATGTTCTTGGTGACCTCGATGAGCAGATCGAGATCAGCCATGCGGCCGGCGCCCAGGGCGATCCGAAGAGCGATCTTGTACATCCAATTCGTGCCTTCGCGACACTGGGTGCACTGGCCGCAGCTTTCGTGCGAGTAGAATCGGGCGACGTTGGCCAGGACGTGGCGAATGTCGGCGTCGTGAGGGATGACGATCGCCCCGGCCGTGCCCAAGCCGAGCAGACCATAGTTTCGCACGTCGTCGAAGTCCATCTTGCAGTCCAGCTCCTTTTCGGTGAGGACGCCGACGGACAGCCCCCCGGGGATGCAGCCCTTGACCTTCTTGCCCTCCGCCATCCCCTGGCCGAAGTCTTCGCCGAAAATGAGTTCGCGGCAGGTGATGCCCAGCGGGGCTTCATAGCAGCCCGGCCGCTTGACCGGTCCGCTGATCGTGTACAGCTTCGGCCCGGCCGAGTTGGCCGTCCCGATCGACTTGAACCACTCGACTCCGCGCTCGACGATATGCGGCACGCAACAGAGCGTCTCGACGTTGTTCACCACCGTGGGCTTGCCGAACAGCCCCTCGATCGCCGGGAACGGCGGCTTGATGCGCGGCCAGCCGCGCTTTCCCTCCAGGCTCTCGATGAGCCCGGTCTCCTCGCCGCAGACGTAGGCCCCCGCCCCTCGGTGGATGTGACACTCCATTGAGAAGTCGGTGCCGAAGATGCGCTTGCCGAAGAGCCCCGCGGCGTAGGCCTCGTCCAGGGCCTTCTGAAGGATGTGGAACTGCTCGTGAAATTCGACGCGCATGTAGATGTACGCCACGGTGGTCTTCGTGGCATACCCCGCGATCATCACGCCCTCCAGAAGTTGATGCGGGTCCTCTTCCATGAGCACCCGGTTGTTGAAGGTGCCGGGCTCGGATTCGTCGGCATTCACGCACAGGTAGGTCACCTTGCGGTCCGGCGGCAGGAAGGACCACTTCATCCCCGCGGGAAATCCCGCCCCCCCGCGCCCTCGGAGTCCGCTGGCCTTGATGAGTTCGATGATTGCATCGGGGTTCTGGTGCTTGATCGCGGTCTCGGCCGCTTTGTAGCCGCCGCGGGCACGATAGACCGAAAGCCCGCGGATTCCTTCGACGCCGCGATTTCTAAGCAAGACCGGCTCGCACATCGCCATCTTCACGCTCACCAGTATGACCCGTTGGGCGGAGCCAGTATAGCCAGCTTCAAGTGTGGGACCACTCGGTGGAAGGAACGGACGGTTCGGGGCAAATTCTGCACCCTGGCCAAACTGTAGCCCTCCCGGCTATGCTGTGGCGGCTGCCAAACGCCCTCGCCGAACGCTCATGGTGGGATCATGCCTTCTTCCACGACCTTCAGAATCGTGTCGGTGTGTTTGCTAGCTGGAATGCCCTGGCTGGTGGGCTGTGCGGCCCTGGGGCTGTTGCCGCCCGAGGCCATCCTGGCGGGAACATGGCTGCTTTCGGCCCCGGAAGAGGATGACGAGGACGGGAAGGTCTTCGTCTTCGATCAGAGCGGCCGTCTCACCGAGATCCGATCGACCTCCGGCAACATCACCATCATCGAACGCGACGTACACGAAGTTACGTCCGTAACCGGGCAGACCGTGCGGATCGAGACGGCCGGAGGGCTCATCTTCGAGGGCACCATCGACGCCACGATGACCATCATTACCGGCAGCCTGCGGACCGAGTTCACCGTCCCGTTCACCAGCACAACGATCATCACCGATCTCGGCGACGCGACCTTCACCAAACAGTGATCCGCCTGAGCGACACCGCTCACTCGGCGAAAAGGGCCTCGACAAAGGTCTCCGGGTCGAACGCCTCGATATCGTCGATCTTCTCGCCCAGCCCGACGAACTTGACCGGCACGTCGAGCTGGTCGCGGATGCCGACGACGATGCCCCCCTTGGCCGAGCCGTCGAGCTTGGCCAGGATGATGCCGGTGAGCTTGACGTGATCGCTGAAGGTCCGGGCCTGGTTGACGGCGTTCTGGCCGATGGTGGCGTCGAGCACGAGCAGAACCTCGTGCGGCGCGCCGGGGATCTTTTTTTCCACGACCTTTTGGATCTTGCCCAGCTCCCGCATGAGGTGATCCTGGGTATGAAGCCGGCCGGCCGTGTCGATCAGCAGGACGTCGGCCCGCCTTGAAATCGCGGCCTCGCAGGCGTCGTAGGCGACGGCGCCGGGATCGGCGTCCTGGCCGTGCTTGATCAGGTCGACGCCGCAACGCTGCGACCACTCGACGAGCTGAAGCACGGCGGCGGCCCGGAAGGTGTCGCAGGCCGCCAAGATGACCCGCTTACCCTGACGCTTCAAATAGTTGGCGAGCTTGGCGACGCTGGTGGTCTTTCCCGAGCCGTTGATGCCGGCGACGAGGATGACCGTTGGCCCCGAGGGCGCCTGTCGCAACGATCGAACATCCTGCGGCCACTTCGAGACGATTTGCCCCTTAAGATAGCCGACGATCTCCTGTGATTGCCGGATTTCTCCCTTCTTCCAGGCGGCGCGGACGGACTCGACGAGCTTGCGCGCCGTCGCAGGGCCGAAGTCGTCCTGGATCATGGTGTCGTGGACGTGATCCAGCAGGTCCTCGTCGATGGACCGACCGAACGGCAGGACGGACTTGAAGCTGCCGACGACCTTATCGCGGGTCTTGCCCAGCGCCGTTTTAAATCGATCGAAGAGGCCCATGGGGCTGCTCACGGGTCAGGGGACCACGAGTCGGTTTCCATTCAGAGCCCCAGGCGATCGCCCCGGGCTTTCATAATCATCATTTCACGCTTCATTCAGGTTGCAGGGACTTCCGCTCGGCTTCGTGGCGAGTTCGCAGCGCGTCGAGCACGCCGTTGATGAACCCCGCGGACTCCGCAGTGCCAAACTCCCTGGCGATCTCGATGGCCTCGTTGATGACCACCGCCGGCGGCAACTCCGGCCGAAGGAGCAATTCGCAGGCGGCGACGCGAAGCGTGTTGCGATCGACGACAGCCATTCGTTTGATCTCCCAATGCTCGGCTGACTGCTGAATCAGGCTGTCGTGATGCTCGAAGTTTTGCCAGGCATCCCTGACCAGGGCCCCGGCGTAGTCGCGAACTCCCTGCGCGGGCGCATCGTCTGCCAGGAAATCGTCGAGCTGCGCTAGAAAGTCGGCCCCGAGCACCTCGAGCTGACAGAGGGCCTGCATGGCGAGAATGCGTGCTTGCCTGCGTTCGGTCATGGCCGTGGTTATGTATCGGGTGAATATGGCAAAAGCAAGCCGGCGCGACGGCACCGCGGAGGCTCGACGGCCGATGCCGCGGAATCATGAGCAGCCGTCGAGGCTGCGAAGCAGCCTCACCATTTCGATTGCGGCCTGGGCGGCCTCCGCGCCCTTGTTGTCCTGGTCGGGCCCGCTGCGCGCCTCAGCTTGCTCGATATTCTCGGTGGTCAAAACGCCGAGGCTGACCGGGATGCCGGCGGCCAGGGAGGCCGAGGCGATCCCGCGGATCCCCTCGCCGGCGACGTAGAGATGGTGGCTGGTCTCGCCGCGAATGACGCACCCCAGACAGACGATCGCGTCGCAGCGGCGATGGTCGATGAGGGCCTTGACGGCCAGCGGCAATTCCCAGACGCCGGGCACCTGGACTTCGAGAATGTCCTCCTCGGAAACGAAATGCCGTGAGAGGGTTTGCCGGGCCCCGGAGAGCAGGCGCGAAGTGATCGACTCGTTGAAGCGGCTGACGACCAGGGCGATACGCAGGCCTGCGCCGTCGGGTTTGCCGATGATCGTTCGAGCCATAACATCACGAGCGTAACCAATTGGCGAAGCGCCGGCAATCGGCCAGCGGCGCATCGTTGAGTAGGCTGCAACGTAGTGATATCATAGTGGTTATCAAGGATCGTCCCGCTCGCGTCCGGAGTCGGCGCGGGCGCGGCACGCGGCCGACGAAGCTCCGATCATGTTCCACCAGCCCCGCGACATCGAGGAGGCCCTGGCGATTCGTGCCGAGTTAGGCTCGGACGTCACCCCCATCGCCGGCGGCACAGACATCGTGGTGGCACTGAACCGCTCGGCCTTGGGGGCGCCGAACTACCTCGACCTGACCCACGTGCAGGGGTACGCCCAGGTCCGCCGCGACGACGGCCATTGGCATTTGACCGGCGGCGCCACCTTCAGCCAGCTCGGCAAGCTGCCGGTGCGGGCCCTGGCCGAGGCGTCGATGACCGTCGGCGGGCCGGCCATTCGCAACTGCGGGACCATCGCCGGGAACCTCGGCACGGCGTCTCCGGCGGGGGACGGCTGCGTGGCCCTGTTGGCCATGGACGCGGAGGTGGAGCTGCGGCACGCCAAGCGCGGCGCGCGGACGATCGAGATTCAGGAATACTTCACCGGCTTTCGCAAGACGGCCCTCCTGGCCGACGAGTTGATCTGCGCGGTGCGGTTTCCGGCGGATTGGCGCACGGCCTGGTACAAGATCGGCAAGCGCGGCTCCATCAACATCAGCCTGGTGTGCTGCGCCATCGGCCTTTCACCAAAGGTCGGCACGCGAATCGCCTTCGGCTGCGTCGCGCCGACGGTGATCCGTGCGCGAAGCGCCGAAGCGATCATTGCAAAGGAAGGGTTGAAAGAAGACGCGATCGAGGCGGCGGCTCAGGCGGCCATGAAGGACGTGTCGCCGATCAACGACCATCGGGCTTCGGCGAATTACCGCAGGGCGATGTGCGGCGTCTTGACGAGACGTTTGCTTTGCCAACTGCGCGCCGAATCGCAATGACAAATGTTTAGCCGCGACGCGCGGGCTTCGAGGTGAGCGCTCGATATCGCTATGACAACAAACGGGACAACCTGGCGGCTGCGATGCACGGTCAACAACCGGGCGATCGACGAGGAAGTCCGACAGGACGAGACGCTGCTCTTTTTTCTGCGCGACAGGCTCGGACTGACCGGCACCAAGGGATCGTGTCTCGAAGGCGAGTGCGGCTCGTGTACGGTTATCGTCGACGGCGAGGCGGTCAATAGCTGCCTCATGCTCTGTGGGCAGGCGCAGGGGCGGAAGGTGGAGACCATCGAAGGCCTTGCCCACGGGGACAAGCTGCACGTCTTGCAGGAGAAGTTTTTGGCAAGCGGCGCTGCCCAGTGCGGCTACTGCACGCCGGGGCTCATCATGGCCGCCAAGGTCCTGCTCGACGCCAACCCCTGTCCCACCGAGGCCGAATTCTTCGAGGGCATGGAAGGGAACATCTGCCGGTGCACGGGCTATGCGTCGATCTGCGAGGCGATCAAGTCCGCGGCGCGGGAGTGGAAATAGAATGACGAATTCAGAATTGAGAATTGAGAAAGAATGCGCCGGGCGGAGCGCCCTTTCTTCATTCGCAATTCATCACTCTCAATTCGCCGGCGCGGTCGCTCCGATTCGAACGGAGCCGCTGACCGAGCCCTCGGAAACTCCGTACAAAGAACGTCCCCACGGTCCGGTCGGTCGGAGCGAGCGGCGGCTCGACGGACCCGAAAAAGTCCTGGGCACCTGCCTGTACGGCGCGGACCTGTTTTTCCATCGGGCCGACTACTTCGCGCAGGTCGTGCGGGCGGAGAAACCCCACGCCCTGATTCGCATGATCGACGTCGCCGCGGCCCTCAAAGTGCCCGGCGTCATCGCCGTCTATACACACAAGGACATGCCCAAGGGAGCGACGAACCGCCAGGGGCTGATCCACCGCGATCATCCGGTGCTCGCCGAGGACAAGGTGCTCTACCGCGGCGACGCGGTGGCCATCGTCGTCGCTGAGACCGAGCGGGCGGTGGTGCGCGGCCGAGACGCCGTGCGGGTCGAGTATGAGGAATTGCCGGTCGTCGCGGACGTCGATGACGCACTGGCGGAGGGCGCCCCGAGGCTGCACCCGGACGGCAACGTCATGGGCGGCAAGCGGATTCGAAAGGGTGACGCCGACGCGGCGCTGGCGGCCAGCGATGTGATCGTCAGCGAAACGTTTCAGACGCAGACAGTCGATCACGCCTTCCTGGACCTTGAGGCCGGCATCGCCCAGTGGGACGGGCACCTGCTGACGATCCAGGTTTCCGGCCAGTGGGCCCACGAGGAGCGTAGGTTGACGGCGCTGGCGCTGGGCCTGCCGATCGAGGCAGTGCGTATCATCACGCCGGCGACGGGCGGGGCATTCGGCGGCCGCGAGGACCTGTCCATGCAGGTCTATCTCGGCATGGCGGCCCTGAAGCATCCAGGCAAGACGATCGCCATGCGCTACAGCCGCGAGGAGTCCATGCGGGCGCGGCACAAGCGTCACGCGATCCGGATTCACTTCACGCTCGGGGCGAAGAAAGACGGCACGCTGACCGCCGCGAAGATCACGGTCTATTCCGACGAGGGGGCCTACGCGTCGACGGGGCCGGCGGTGCTGCGCAAGGCGGCCAGCCACTCGACGGGGCCGCTGCGCATTCCCAATGTCCACGTCGATGTGTACGGCGTCTTCACCAACAACAACCCGACGGGAGCGATGCGCGGCTTCGGGGCCTGCCAGATGGCCATCGCCTACAACGGCATGATGGAGCGGCTGGCGGAGCGGCTGGGAATGGATCGCGTCGAGCTGTGGCGCAAGAATCTGATCCGTAGCGGCGACGAGGTCACGACCGGCCAGCGCATTCCCATCGCCACGGCGGTCGAGTGCATGGACGCGGCGATGAAGCAGTTTCAAGTGAAGCGCGTCAACGACCCACTGCTCGCCCCGCACCAGCGGCGCGGCTGGGGTCTGTCGGTCATCTGCTTCGGCCTCGGCTACGGCGACGGCTTCCCGGATGCCAGCCGGGCGACGGTCCGGTTCAGCAAGGAGGGTCGGTTGGAGGTTTGCACCGGCGGCGTCGAGTATGGGCAAGGCCTGCTCAACATGGTCGGACAGATCGCCGCCGAGGAGTGCGGAGTGCCCATGTCGCGGGTGGACGTGATCTGGGCCGACACCGGCCGTACGCAGGAGTCCGGGTCATCTTCCGCCACTCGTCAGACCTATTTCACCGGCAACGCCGTCCGTATCGCCGCCAGTGAGCTGCGCGAGCAGGTGCTGGACGTGGCCGGGAAGCTCCTGCACGTCCACCCCCACGAGTTGGACATCCGCGAGGGGAGGATCGTCGGCCGGTTCGACTCCAAGCTCGGCTCGTCGCTCGACGACGTGCTCGCCGAGGGCCGGCGACGCGGCCACGCGCTGGAGGCGTCGGGCATCGTCAAGCCGCGCACGGTCTGCGAGGATTTCGAGACCGGCCAGTCGCCGCGGTCGTTCATCACATATCTGTTCGGGGCCCATGTGGCCCAGGTGGTCGTCGATGTCCAGACCGGCGAAGTGCGCGTCGAGCGATTCATCGCCTGCCACGACGTGGGCAAGGCCATCAACCCGCAGAGCGTCATGGGGCAGATGGTCGGAGGGGCAACGCAGGGGATCGGCATGGCCCTGATGGAGGAGGTCGTCAATGAGGGCGGCGTCATGAAGAACCCCAACTTGACCGACTACATCCTGCCGACCTTCCGCGACGTGCCGCCGATCGAGTGCGTCATCCTGGAGACCGACGACCCCGGCGGGCCGTTCGGGGCCCGGGGCATCGGTGAGCCGCCGCTGATCGCCGCGACGCCCGCGGTGCTGGCCGCCATCGGCGACGCGATCGGCGTGATGCCGCACACCCTGCCCTGCACGCCCCAGCGGGTGTGGGAGCTGTTGAATCCCGACGAGGCCGACCCGCCGCCGACAGTTCGCCTGGCGACCGCCCCGGGGCATGGTCACATGATGAGATAGGATTACCGGCCCGGCCTGCGATCCATCGCGAGCCCGACGTATCGCTCCCTGCCGCGTCGAGGCTGCTGGGCGACGCCGCCGTGCCCGGTCCGATACCGAAGTTCAATTCCCATCCCGCCGAATCCGATTCAGTCATAGCTGTGTGACCACGTGGACTTCGGGGCATGCTCTTTCTTCGGGGCATGTCCTCAGCGAAAGTGTGTGGATTACCATGTCGGACATCGTGCGGGTCGCAGTCATCATCACGATCGTCGTGGGATTGGCTGCCTGGGCGGTGCAGCATCAAACGTCCGATGAATACGCCGCTGCGCAGGCCTACCTGGCGGCGCTGGAGAAGCGGCCGTACACCGGGCGTAACCTGGTCGCTGAGCACGGCTGGGACCTTTCGTGGCGACCTTCCAGCGGGCCGATGAGCTACCTGGGCACTGCGTCGCGGGCCAACAAATACAACAACATGCTTCGCGCCGAGGCTTCCCGAATCCAGATCGAACTGGAAGACCACGGCATGGCGGCGTACCGCCTGCTCGGTCTGCCGGCGGATTTCTGCGATCGCATCGCCCGACAGCGATTCGAGGACCAGGGCATCCTCCCGCCGTAATCGATGAATTGGTGGTCGCGACCGTCCCGCCTATGCTCCAAAGCCCTTCTGAGTATCGCGGTGGTCGCTTACCATTGGCTGCGATGACTCTTCGCATCGACCACGCCACTGTGATCGCCCATCGGCGGGGGAAGCCGGTCGTGCTGGAGGATCATTCGATCCTCATCGACGGCGGATCCATCACCGATGTTCGGCCGGCGGCGGAGCATCGCGCCCCCGCGTCGGGCCCGACGGACCGTCCGCAGGAGGTGATCGATGCCTCGCGTCATCTGGTGATCCCGGGACTGGTCAACACCCATCACCACCTGTATCAATCGCTGACCCGGTGCCTCAAGAGCGCGCAAGATGCCCCGCTCTTTGATTGGTTGACCGTCCTTTACGAAAAGTGGAAGGGTCTCGATTACGAATCGGTCAAGCTGGCCAGCCAGATCAGCATTGCCGAACTCCTGCTCTCCGGCTGCACCACGACCAGCGACCACTTCTATCTCTTCCCGCGGAACAGCGACGTGCGGCTGGAGGCGGTGCTGGAGGCCGCGGAGTCGTTGGGCATCCGCATCCATGCCTGTCGAGGCAGCATGAGCGTCGGCCGCTCGGCCGGGGGCCTTCCGCCGGACGATTGCGTGCAGCCCGAAAGAGACATCCTCGCCGACAGCGCCAGGACGCTCAAGGCGTATCACGATCCCCGTCCACACGCCATGCGCCGGATCGACCTGGCCCCCTGTTCGCCGTTTTCCGTCAGCGAAGGCCTGTCGCGCGAGACCGCGGCACTGGCGCGCGAGCATGGCGCGCTCTTGCACACCCACGTCGCCGAGACGCTGGACGAAGAGAAGTACTGCCTGGACCGTTTCCGAGTTCGGCCGATCGAGTGGCTCGACGAGCTCGACTGGCTGGGGCCCGACGTCTATCTGGCCCACTGCGTCCACCTCTCGGACGCGGACATTCGGCGGCTGGCCGAGACGAATACCGGCATCGCCCATTGTCCGTCGTCCAACATGCGGCTCGGCAGCGGCATCGCCCCCGTGCGCAACCTCTTGAACAACGGCGCGCGCGTCGGGCTCGGAGTGGACGGCAGTTCCAGCAATGACGGCGGCCACCTGCTGGCCGAGGCCCGACAGGCCCTGCTGCTTCAGCGCGTCGCCGGCGGCGCAGGCCACATGACGGCGGCCGAGGCGTTCGCGCTCTGCACGCTCGGCGGCGCGGCGGTCCTCAACCGGCCCGAACTCGGCAACATCGCGCCCGGCTGCTCCGCTGACCTGGCCTTCTATCGGCGCGACGACATCGCCCTGGCCGGCGCGGTCGAGCAGGACCCGATCGGCGCACTCATGCTCTGCCACGTCGCCCGGGCGGACCGAGTGATGGTCAACGGCAGGATGGTGGTGAGCGAAGGCCGGATCGCCACGCAGGAAACGCCCGTGTTGATCGAGAGATTCAACAGGCTGATCCGAGGGCGAGCCGGTCAACGATGACCGGGCTCGCTGCCGGTCGAGGGTGGATCACGACCTGGCCGGGTCGGGCCGCTCGGGGTCAATGCCGAACTCGGCGATTGCCTCGGAGACGAGCGTCGGCTTGACCTCGCCGCGCTGGGAGAGGGTGTGCATGGCGGCGATGGCGATGGACTCGCCATCAACCTCGAAGTGGCGGCGGAGCTCCTCGCGGGCCTCGCTTCGGCCGAAGCCGTCGGTCCCCAGGGCCACGAATTCCTGTGGGGCCCACGGAGATACCTGCTCGGCGATGATCTTCACATAGTCGCTGGCGGCGATGATGGGATGGGGGTCGGCCTCAAACTGCCTGGCGAAGAAGCTCTTTCGAGGCTTGGCGGCCGGGTGCAGGCGATTCCAGCGATCGGCGATCAAGGCCTCGCGGCGGAGCTGCTGATAGCTGGTGACGCTCCAAACGTCGCCGCTGACGCGAAACCGCTCAGCGAGAATGGTTTGAGCGCGAAGGACTTCGTTGATGATCGCGCCTGAGCCGAAAAGATGGACGCGCGGCCAGTTGCGCTTCCGTTCGCCGACGCGATATCGGTAGAGGCCCTTTAGAATCCCCTCGCTGATGCCGTCGGGCATGGGCGGCATCTCGTAGGGCTCGTTTCCGATCGTGACATAGTAGAAGACGTCGTCCTGCTGCTCGTACATGCGCCGGATGCCTTCGCGGATGATGATCGCGAGTTCGTAGGCGAAGGCCGGGTCATACGCCAGGAGGTTCGGCACGGCGCTGGCCAGCAGGTGGCTGTGGCCGTCCTGGTGCTGTAACCCCTCGCCGGCGAGCGTGGTTCTGCCGGCGGTCGCGCCCATGAGGAATCCGCGGCCGCGCATGTCGGCGTGGGCCCAGATGCTGTCGCCGACTCGTTGGAACCCGAACATCGAGTAGAACGCGAAGAAGGGAATGGTGTTGATGCCGTGGGTCACGTAGGCCGAGCCTGCGGCGGTGAAGGAAGCCATCGAACCGGCCTCGGTGATGCCTTCCTGGAGCAGTTGGCCGTCAGGTTCCTCGCGGTAGTACATGAGCGACTTGCGGTCGACGGGCTCGTACTTCTGGCCGCCGCGTGCGTAGATTCCGTGCTTTTGAAAGAGGGAGTCCATGCCGAAGGTGCGGGACTCGTCCGGGACGATGGGCACGATGAGCTTTCCCAGCCGGGCATGGTCGAGGAGCCTGGAGAGGATGCGGACGAAGACCATGGTGGTCGATGCGGCCCTTGGCCCGCTGCCCTTGTAGAACTCCTCGAACAGCTTTTCAGACGGCGCGCGGAGAGGCTGAGCCCGGACCATTCGCCGAGGCACGAATCCGCCCAAGGCGGCGCGGCGATCAAGCAGATAGCGCTGTTCTGGACTGCCGTCCGGCGGGCGATAGAAAGGAGCGTCGAGAAGCTCCTTGTCGGAGATGGGGATGCCGAAGCGATCCCGGAACTCCTTAAGCTCCTCCTCGTTAAGCTTCTTTTGCTGGTGGGTGATGTTCTTGCCCTCACCCGCCTCGCCGAGCCCGTAGCCCTTGATGGTGCGGGCCAGGATGACGGTGGGCTGCCCCCGATGCTCGACCGCCGCCTTGTACGCCGCGAAGACCTTGACCGGGTCGTGCCCTCCGAGCCGCAGCTTTTCGAGCTGACGGTCGCTCAGGTGCTCGACGAGCTTGAGCAGCCGTGGGTCGGCGCCGAAGAAGTGGCTGCGGATGTTGTCGCCGGTGTCGATGCTGTATTTTTGCCACTGGCCGTCAACCACCGAGGCCATTCGGGCAGTCAGGACGTGGTCCTGGTCCGCGGCAAAGAGCGGATCCCAATCGTCGCCCCAGAGGACCTTGATGACGTTCCAGCCCGCTCCGCGGAACGCCGCCTCCAACTCCTGCACGATGCTGCCGTTGCCGCGCACCGGACCGTCGAGCCGCTGTAAATTGCAGTTGACCACGAAGATGAGATTGTCGAGCCCCTCGCGCGAGGCCAGGGTGATGGCGCCCATGCTCTCGGGTTCGTCCATCTCACCATCTCCAAGGAAGGCCCAGACTCGGCAGTGATCAGTCGAGGCCAGCTCTCGGTCGTGCAGGTAGCGGTTGAATCGCGCCTGATAGATCGCCGGGATCGGGCCGAGCCCCATGGAGACGGTCGGAAACTCCCAAAAGTCCGGCATGAGCCAGGGGTGTGGATAGCTCGAGAGCCCCCCGCCAGCCGAGAGTTCCCTGCGAAAATTGTGCATTTGGGCCGTGGAGAGCCTTCCCTCCAAGTATGCTCGGGCGTAAATGCCCGGGGCGCAGTGACCTTGGAAGTAGATCTGGTCGCCGGTTTGTTGAGGCGAGTTCCCCCGGAAGAAATGGTTGTAGCCGACCTGTAGGAGCGTCGCGGCGCTGGCAAACGTGGAGATGTGGCCGCCGATGCCTGGAGAACGGCGGTTAGCGCGGACGACCAGGGCCATCGCGTTCCAGCGCATGAAGCTCTTGAGGCGGCGCTCCAGGTGGCGATCGCCCGGGTAGGCCGGCTGGCGCTCGACGCTGATCGTGTTGACGTAGGGCGTGTTGGCGTTGAAGGGCACGCTGACGCCGCGACCGTGGGCCCAATCGCGGAGAGCCGCCAGCAGGAATTGGGCGCGGAGCGGCCCCTGTGCGGCCACGACGGCCGCGAGGGAGTCCAACCATTCCTGGGTCTCGACGGGGTCTCTGTCGGGCGAGGCGGGGTACGACATTTCGCAGAGCTTAGCGGCGGTCGGGCAAGCGTCAACCAATGAGAACGGGGCGGCGGTGCCGTGAACCTGAGCCGCGGCTGCCGCCGGAAGGGCTCGGTTGCCGATAAGAAAAAGGCAGTGGGTCGGTGCGCGCCTCTCGACCCAATAAGTGCAGGCGAGGAGTCGGTCTATGAACGACGGGACGATTGCTGGTCGAGAGCGTCGCGTGGGGGGGAAGTCGGGCGGGATTCTCGCGCTGGCGCTGACCTGGGCTTTCGCGGGATGCTTTCCTAATCCGAACCTGCGCTTGAACTCGCCGCCGCAGGGCGACGCCCCGGAACATCCACCGTGGCGGGACATGTACGTCTACCACAACGACCAGGGAATGCTGGCGGACATGTCCATCGCGGACATTCACTTCGTGCCGCACTGCGCCAACCTCTCTGGCACGGGCGAGGCGCGCCTCGAGCGCTACGCGGAGCTGTTGGCGTCACGCGGGGGAAACATCAACTACGACCCGACGATCGTCGACGACAATCTCATCAAGGCGCGGATGGAGACCGCAAAGGAATTCCTGGCACAGGCCTTGCCCTCGCGCCACAAGATCGAAGTGATGACGGGGCCCGCGCTCGGTCGGGGCATGAGCAACGCGGAAGCGACGGACGCCGATAAGGTCGCCAAGCAGGCGGAAAAGCGACGGTACGCTTACTTCCTGAACGTGGCGTCCGGTCTGCGGATCGAGGGAGATTAAAGTCTTGTCGATCTGCCTGCGAATCGTGGCATGCTTGATCGGCCTGGCCCCCCTTCTGTCCGGCTGCTCCATGGACCACGAGTTCTGGAAGGCCTTCGAGCCGAAGGAAGAGCAAGAGTCCCCCCGACCCGTGAAGGCCGTTGAGGCCGAGCCGGCTCCGCCTCAGACGATCATGCCCAATACCTACATGGCGGCGGGAAAAATGCTGGAGAAGCATGGCGATCTTCAGGCGGCGATTGGGCAGTATGAACGAGCGATCGTCGCGGAGCCCCGGCTCTCAGCCGCCTACAACAGCCTGGGAGTCCTCTACCAAAAGATGGGCCGGCTCGACGATGCCATCCTGATCTTGTCGCAGGGAATCAAGGCGGACCCCGGTTCGGCCGCCCTTCGGAACAATCTGGGCTGCGCGTATCTGGCGCAGCGGAAGTATCCCGAGGCCGAGAAAGCCTTCCGCGACTCGTTGGTCAAGACGCCGCAGTTCCAGCGGGCCAGAATGAACCTGGCGATCTCCCTGGCCAACATGGGCCGCACGGATGAAAGCCTGATCGAATTCAGCCGGGTGGTCGCGCCGGACGTCGCCCACTACAACGTGGCCGTGATCTGCATGCAGCGTGGCGACTACGGGCGCTGTCTTAACTCGCTCCAACAGGCCTTGGCGATCAATCCGGACTGTCCGGGAGCCCTGGAGCAGCTTGCTCGTGTCGAGCGATTGGCCGCCGGCTCCGCTGGAATCAGCAAGGATGCGACAACGGACAAGGCCGGGACGCTCGCCGGCACGCCGGTGGAAGGCGTGGGAAACGTGCCGTGACGCTCCCTCCGAGCACAGCCTTGTCGGCGGGGGGAAGTCCGTGATGGTCCATCGGGATTGAGCGATGACTTCATCGAAGCCGATGCCCGCAGAGTACGTCCCGCCGGAAAGCAGACTGCCAGACTCACCCGCTACACAGCGATCCTGGGAGGCGAACGGAGGTTGGGCTGCCGAGGCTTTGCGGCTTTTGCAGTTGCCGGGGCCCTGGATCCGCCTAGTGGCTGGACTGGCTTTCGTCCTGATGGTCTTGGCCACGGCGACGCGGGTCTCGCCGCCGACAGCCCTTTCAGGCGTTCGCCGATCGAACAGCGGACAGCCGTGGACGGCGCGGGCGGCCTCGATCAGCCCCGATCGATACGCGTGGCTCACCAAACGGCAGGCGAAGGCCTATGCATCACTTGCCGATCGGATCGAGACCCCGGAGGGATGGACGAGGGTCAAGGCCTCGCCAGGCAGTTTCGCCGCGTGGCTCCGCCATTTGCCGGTCGCCCCCGAGGAAGCGCCGGTGAAGTCGGGCAAGGGGAAGGTCGTTCTTCCCGCCGCCGACCCCTCATTGGCCGCCGTCATCGCGTTGCAACCCCATTCGGACCGTCTGCTGGCCGGGCCAAACATGTTGATCCGCTTGAGGGCGGAATATGTCTGGTCTTCCGGCAGGCTGAGCGACCTTGGATTCCACTTCACTAACGGAGACTTCGCGGCGTGGGAGCGCTGGGAGGCCGGCGACCGGCCGACCGTCCGTGGGAGAGAGGTCTCCTGGAGCAAGGTCCTTGAGCCGGACGAAAGCCGAACGAATTATTGCGCCTATCTGGAATCCTTGTTCCAATACAGTTCCGGATACAGCCTGCTGGCCGACACGACTGAAGTCCGCGACGGCTCGATCGCCGCCGGCGACATCTTCCTCCGGAACGGGCGGGAGTCCTGCTCACTCATCGTGGTGGACGCGGCAACCTCGAAGGAGGGTCGGCTCGCGGTCCTGATCGGTAGATCAGACTGGCCTGCGCAGAGCTTCCATATCGTGCGCTGCTCCGACGGCAGCGCCTGGGCGCCGGTGGCCCAGAACAGAGACCTGGCGCTCACAAACGGCCTGACAGCACGACTTCAGGACCTGCGGCGCTGGAAATAACTCGAGCCCGCTCGCCTCGTGCAATAGCCTCGCCGGCGCCCCTAATCGCCGCCCTCTGTCTCGTTTTGACGCACCCCCTCCCGATTGTGATAATCCCGTGCATTTCCGCCGGGTCTCGGGCATAGCCGGCAAACCGACTGCACAATCCACGGCGGCAAGCGCCCCGCGCGGGATGGTTGAAATGGACTTGAAGCGAGTCGTCGAGAGCCGTGCATTTTTCGTGACCGTCGTGCTGATCGGCAATGCGATCGGCTGGGCGATCCCCGGCAACGTCGTGAAGCGGATTGCCCGCGAGGACCACGTCCTGCTCGGACGGTACTCCAGGGCACAAATGTCGTGGCTGATCGGGGCCGCGATCCTGTCGGCAGTTGCGGTGTTCATCCGCTTGGGGGCGAGTCCGGCGAAACGGCGTCGGCGGCTTTTCGGCGTCGTGGCCTTCGCCGCGGGGCTGGTCCCGGCCCTGTTGATCGTCGACATCGCCGTGCGGCTTCGGACCGACTACCCCTACGCCCCGGGAGCGTTCGTCTATCGACGGCCGGCCAATGCCCGATACGAGGTCGCTTACGAGGACCTTCCGGCACTGGCGCGATCGCTTCCGAGGACGCCCGCCGGCTACGGACGAGTCCAGTGCGTGATGAGCTACGACGAGGAGGGTTTTCGTAACACGTCCAAACACGAGCGCTGCGACGTGGTGACGCTGGGCGACTCGTTCACCGAGGGTTCTCGCGTCTCGGACGGGCAGCCGTGGCCGGCACGACTGGCGGAATTGAGCGGACTTTCGGTGTGCAATCTGGGCATGTCAGGATATGGGCCACAGGAGTACCTGTCGGCACTGGAACACTACGGGCTGCCGAAGCGGCCGAAGCTCGTGCTTTGCATGCTGTACGAGGGCAACGACTTTCGGTCGGCGCGGATGACGGTGAAATCGGGGATCACCCTCGGTCAGATCGTCGCCACCTCGCCGATCATCGTGTGCCTTAACGACTTCCTCATCAACACCTTTGGACCGATCGGCTCGAAGCGAGACGTGGAGGGGTTGGACGATCTCTCCTGGCTGCCGATATCGATCCCAGACGGCCCGGGTGCGAAGTACTACACGTTCGCGGCCAAGCAGCTCACCGATCTATACGCGGGCCGCGAGATGCTGGAGTTGGAGGGTAGCTGGTACGTGACCAGCGAAATTCTAAAAAAGATGCGCTCGCTTTGCGAAAAGGCGGGCGCGACGTTCGTGGTGGTGTATGCCCCCAGCAAGGCCCATGTGGTGGTTCCACTGGCGGCCGACCGGCTCAATGGAGAAAAAGTCCGGCGGTATCTGCTTTTTAAGAAGGAGACGCTGGAGCTACCGAGGGGCGAGGAGTTCATCGCCAGTCTCCTGGCGTACCTGCCGAACCAAGAGTCGGTGATTCGCGAGTGGTGCGAAGAGCGGTCGATCCCATTCTTCAGCCTGACTGAATCACTGAGCGGCGAGGTCGCCCGAGGGCGGCAGGTCTATTACACCTTCGATCAACATTGGAGCCCCGACGGCCACGCCTCCGCGGCGCAGGCCGTGTACGCCTTTGTTCAGGCAGATCCGTCGCTGACCGTGATGGCGGCCTACATGCGGAGCCACGCGGCGGCCGACTAGCGCCTCAAGGGCGAGATTCGGCGGGGGACCGGCCTATCGGCTATTATCCGCCAACGAAGGAGGGACGGCCCATGGCCTGGTTCGACGCCGAGGTTCTCGCGACGGACAAGCACGGTTCTGCCGGCCCCTGGCAAGAGCGGCTTCGCATCATCGTCGAGATGATGCGCGAGATGAGCAGGCAGACCGATCCGCAGGCCATGGTGGCGGCTTATGCTGAGCGGATGCGAACGCTCATGCCGACGGACGGGATGGTGTCATTAAGCCGCCGGCAGTTGAGCCGGCCGGCCTATCGGATCACCCGCAGCAGCCTATGGAAGGAGCAGATCAACCCCTGGCGGCAGGTCGATCGATTGCCGCTTCTGTCGGGCGGGTTGTTGGGAGAACTTCTCTACGGAGACGAGCCGCGAGTCATCGATCACCTTGAACCTGCGCCGGACGATCCCGCGGCCGAGTACCTCGCGGGACAGCGATCGCTCATTGCCCTGCCGCTCTATGACCAAGGAGTGGCTCTGAACATGGTGGTCCTCTTGCGGCGGGAGCCGGCGGGATTCTCGCGGGAGGAATTGCCCGATCGGGTTTGGATGAGCAACCTTTTCGGCCGCGCGACGACGACCCTGGTACTGAAGCAGGAGTTGCAGGAGGCGTACGACGCCGTCGATCGGGAGCTGAAGTCCGTCGAGAACATCCAACGGTCGCTCCTGCCGCCCGAGTTGCCGAAGATCGGGAACCTGGACCTGGCGGCCTACTACCAGACCTCGCACCGGGCCGGCGGGGACTACTACGACTTCTTCCCGCTGCCGGACGGCCGATGGGGAATCCTGATCGCCGACGTGAGCGGGCATGGAACGCCGGCCGCCGTGATGATGGCTATCACGCACAGTATTGCCCATACCTATCCGGGCCCTCCAACGCCGCCGGCAGACATGCTGCGGTACCTGAATCATCAGCTTACGGCACGCTACACAGGCAATTCGGACGCCTTCGTGACGGCGTTCTACGGGATCTTCGACCCGTCGCGGCGGTCGATGGTCTATTCGTCGGCGGGGCACAATCCGCCCAGGATCAAGAGCTGCGCGACGGGAAGAATCGCCTCGTTTGACGGAGCCCGTAGCCTTCCCCTGGGGATCGATCCGGACGAAGAATACGAGGAGGCCCACAGCGACTTGAGGCCCGGAGATCAACTCGTGTTCTATACCGACGGCATCACCGAGGCCAAGGGCTCCGGCGGCGAGATGTTCGGGCTCCAGCGGCTGGATGACGCCCTAACGGAGTGTCGCGAAGGTGCGGCGGCTCTGATCGAAGCGGTGCTGCGGGCCTTGTCCGGATTCACCGCTGGCCAGCCGGCGGACGACGATAGAACCATTCTGATCGCGAAGGTCTCATAGAGCGGTTCCCAATTCAGTGGATGACGGCCCGCTGCGTAGAATGCCCAGCGCAGGCCTGCCCCGGGCTTTGGAAATCGGGCGAGGATCGTCAAGTGAATCGGGAATCGCTATAGAACAGGTCCGACGTCAGCCGATCCTCCGCGCCACGATCATCATCCGTTGGCTTGCGCCGTCAGTCCTTGAGAGCGAATCGCGCGAGCGATCAGCGCCATCTCAAACCACAACGGGTTCGGAGGCCGTGGTGCGGCTGCGGATTTGGAGGAACTGCTTCTCGTTATCACGAAATGCCTCGACGAGAAACGGGTCGAAGTGCTGACCAGACTCCTTGAAGATCATCTGCCGCGCATCCTCATGGGCAAAGGCCGGCTTATAGACGCGCTTGGATGTCAGGGCATCATAGACGTCTGCCAGCGCAACGATCCGGCCGCTCAGTGGAATGCCATCTCCAACCAGGCCATCGGGATAGCCGGTGCCGTCGAATCGCTCATGGTGGTGCTGGGCGATGTCGCGGGCCATCCGCAGGAAGCCGACGCCGGGAAACGCCCGTTCGGCGGCCTCCAGCGTACGAGCCCCGATGGTCGTGTGGGTCTTCATGATCTCGAACTCCGGCGAAGTGAGCTTCCCCGGCTTGAGCAGGACGCTGTCCGGCAGTCCGACCTTGCCGATGTCGTGGAGCGGGCTGGTGACATAGATCAGCCGAAGGAATTCGCCGTCGACGTGCCGGTCCAGGCCGGCCCGGCGGATGTGCTCGGCGAGCAGCCTGGCGTAGCCGCGCACCCGGTCGAGGTGCGCGCCGGTTTCCGGATCGCGGGACTCGGCAAGCTTGGCCATGGAAAAGATCGCCAGGTCGCGGGTCTCGAGGGAGAGAACGCGTTCGGCGGCGCGGACCCTGGCCCGCAACTCGGCGGGGTCTATCGGCTTGGGTAGAAACTCATCGGCGCCGGCGGAAAGCCCCTCGACGATGCTGTCGGTGCCGTCGCGGGAGGTGACAAGGATGAAATAGACGTAGCCGGGCAACTCCTCTTGTCGAATGCCGCGGCAGAGCTGTAGGCCGTCGGTGCCGGGCATGATCCAGTCGGAGATGACCAGGCGGTGCATGCCATTCTTGAGGATGCGCAGGGCGTCGTCGGCGTTATCGACCGCATCGACCTCGTGGCCGGTCTCGCGTAGCGCATGGTCCAGCGCCATCAACGCGACGGGCTCATCATCGACGATCAGAATTCTCATGATCCGGCTGTGCTCAACGAACTTCGGCATAGACCGCGGGGTCTGCCTTCTCTTTGCGCAGGGCCAGGCATTTCCGCACGGCCTCGGCGAGCTTGGCCGCGCAGGCTTTGGCATCGGTCAGATCGCCGGCTTTCGCCATGGATTCAAGCAGCACCGCGGCGCGCCGGACCTCGTGGGCCTGGACATAGCTCGCGGAACCCTTGAGGGAATGGGCGACGAAGCGGAGGTCCTCCAGGTTGCGGTTCTGGATGGATTCCACGACTCGATTCACATCGCGTGGGGCCTCGGACAGAAACTGGGCGACCAAGGCCTCGACAAACGACCGGTCCCGTCCCCATTGGGCCAACAGCGCGTCCATGTCGATGGGCGGCAACAACGGACTCGGAACACCTGATTCACCTTCACCGCGATCATCAGACGGCCGCTGCGACGCGCTCTGCGGATCGGACGGTACAACCGTGGGCGGAGGCTGATTGTCGAGGATCGCCTCGATCTTCTCGATCAACGTCTTGGGATTGAGCGGCTTGCTGATGTAGTCATCCATGCCCGAGGCGAGACAGGTCTCCCGGTCTCCCTTGATGGCGTTGGCGGTGAGGGCGATGATGGGAACATGACGGCCCGGTGAATGCCGCATCTCGCCTTGCGCCTCGGCCTCTCGAATTCGCCGGGATGCTTGCAGCCCGTCGAGGACCGGCATCAGGCAGTCCATGAGGATGACGTCGTAGCGCTCGGCCATCGCGGCCTCCACGGCCTCGGCGCCATTTCGGACGCTATTGTAGGAATGTCCGAATCGCTTGAGAATCTCGGCGGCGACGGTGAGGTTCACTTCGTTGTCTTCGGCAATGAGAACCTTGGCTCGGCGCTCTGAGCGGGAGCCGATGTCCGCCTTAACCTCACGTGGCCGCGAAGCTGCGGAGGCGATTCCGCTCTGCTCATGGGCTACGGCGAGGGCGTTCTGGATGGCATCGAACAACTGCGATTGCCGCACGGGCTTGGCGATGTGCCCGGCGAAGCCCAACTCCTTGAGCCGCTTGGAATCCACGCCTGCCTGCATGGAGAGCAGGATCATCAGGACCGTGCCGCGCAGGTCGTTTCGAGCCCTGATTTGTGCGGCAAGAAGCTCCGCGGGCATGTCCGGGAGGTCATCATCGATGATCGCCACGTGAAACGGGGCTCGGCCCTCCGCGGCTTCGGTCAACAGCTTGAGCGCGGCAGGCCCGTCAGATCTGGCGGTGGCCTCGAAGCCCCAGCTGATGAGCTGTTGAATGAGGATTTCGCGGCCGATGGGATGGTCGTCGACGGCCAGGACCTTCAATAGGCGTCCATCGCAGATGACCGGCTCGCGGCCGACGCGCTCCATTTCTCGGGCAAGCTGCGCCGTGAACCAGAACGTGGAGCCCTGTCCCAGCTTGCTGTCCACGCCGATCTGGCCGGCCATCAGGGTGACAATTTGTCTGCTGATCGCCAGGCCGAGGCCGGTGCCGCCGTAGGTGCGCGTGGTGGACGGGTCGACCTGCGAGAATGACTTGAAGAGCCTGTCGAGGCGTTCGGGCGGAATCCCGATGCCGGAGTCGGTGACGGAAAACCGCACGATGGTAGACTGCGGCGCCACCTCATCGGCCGTGATTCGCACGGCGACGTGGCCGCGCTCGGTGAACTTGATTGCATTGTTGACCAGATTGACCAGAACCTGCCGGAGCCGATCCGGATCGCCGCACACGTCGACAGGGACGGCAGGATCGATGTAGCACGCCAGTTCCAACCCTTTCTGGCTGGCGCGCTGCGCAAGCAACTGGATTACTTCCTCCACGGCGAGGTTGAGCTTGAAAGGGACCGACTCGAGCTCAAGCTTGCCGGCCTCGATCTTGGAGAGATCAAGCACGTCGCTGATGAGCGCGGTCAGCGACTCCGCCGAGGTCCTGGCCAGCCGGCAAAACCGCTGTTGCTGCGGATCGAGGTTCGTCCCGGAGAGAAGGTCGATGGTGCCGATGATGCCGTTCAGCGGCGTGCGAATCTCGTGGCTCATATGGGCGAGGAACTGACTCTTGGCCCGGCTTGCGCTCTCGGACAACGCCCGGGCGCGCTCTAGCTCCTCAGCGGCGCGCTTGTTGTCGTCCACGTCCGTAAAAGTGCCCACCCACTGGATGATCCGGCCCTCGTCATCGCGACGGGGCAGCCCGCGGCACAGGAACCAGCGATAGGCGCCGTCGATGGCGCGGCGGAATCTATACTCGCCCTCGAACAGATGTCCTGATTGGACCGAGGCGGTCCACTGGTCGACGCATCGCTCCAGATCGTCCGGGTGAACGATGTTTAGGTCTTTCCAGTTCCAGCCCGCCGAGGCTTCCATGCTCTGGCCCGTGTATTCAGACCATCTGGGATTGAGGTAGTCCACGCCCCCGTCCGGCTTCGTCGTCCACAGGATTTGAGGCAGCGCGTCGGCTAAGAAGCGGTAGCGACTCTCGGATTCCCGCCGCAGGGCCTCCGCGTCTGCGCGGGCCTTGATACCGCGGTGAATCTGAACGCCCGAGAAGCCGACAAGGATCAAGGCGGTGACGCTGCCAAGCGCCAGGATGAGCACGGTCTTGTGGATGCTCGCCGCCTCTTCCTCGATGCGGCCCTGGAGTTTGAGGCTGTCGTCGTAGTTCATCGCCGCGAGCGTCTTATCGATTCCGATCAGTCTCCGACTTCCGTTGCCGGAAAGGATCGCCGACTGAGCGGCTTCAAATCCTCGATCTTTTCTCAATTCGATGTACTGCTCTACGATGTTGCGACAGTCGCCGATGAGCCCCGCCACGTGGTCAATATCGGCCGTCCGCCGAGGGTCATCCGCGGCGAGCCGCCGCAGTTCGTCGAGATGAATCTTGACTTCTGCGACGGCCTCTTCGTAGGGTTCAAGGTAGGACGAGTCACCACTAATGACGTAGCCCCTCACTCCCATGAACATTTCCTTGACCGCCGATTCGAGATCGACGTTGACAAGCTGGCCCTGCCGCGTGCGATCGCTCTGATCCATGGTGTGCAGCAACTGCATCAGGCTGGCGTATGAAGCCACGCCGATCAGGCCGATGACGAATATCGCGACAACGAAACCGACGGCGATTCGGCGTTGGAGCGAACGATCTGCGCGGTACATGTCCGCAGTTGCCGTGCCCTTCAGGGCGAAATCGGTCAGCTGGGGTCGCCCCGCGAGCACCATGACCCCCGGGGTCAGGATGACGATGCCGATCGCAGTGTGCAAAGCCATCCCGATGTAATCGGTGATGCTGTAGAGCGAGAGAATCCCGCCAAGATGACCAATCGTTCCGAGAATCGCGACGAAGGCGGCGGCAATGGTGACCAACTGGGACATGAGCCGCAGGCCCGCACGACGCGACACGCTCGCGGCAAGGGCGGCCCCCAAAAGCAGGAAGCACAGTGCCGTGTTTGGGGCCATGCGGTTTACAGGAGTCGATGCGTTAAGTTTCCTGGCAAACAAGATTTGGTCGAGAGGCAGGTCCTGCCCACAGAGGTAGCTGGCCAGCTTGGCGGCGCCCACCAAGCCTGCACATATCGCGATGGCTGACCCAACCCGGCGACGTGGTGAACTCCGCGCGCTGCCCCACAATAGCGAGAGTGCAGTTCCGCATGCGATCAGGCAGATCGCCGTCATCGGGTTCATCGCTACCATCTTGGGATGAATATTGGTGAGGGCGACGATGTCGAAGGTCCAACCCAACAGGACCAGAGCGGCGATGATGACCGGTAGGCCGGCGGAGACCAGGACAATCACCGAGCACGTCTCACGGCTCAAATGCGGGATAAACTGCTGTCGATCGACGATGTGCGTCTTCTTCTCAGGCTGCATGTTTCCGGTCCCCCAAGACTCGGCAATGGCGTCTCGAAGGATCATTCGGGCAAAACCCTCGTGGCGCTGAGAGAAAACTCTCGGTTATCCGGCTTGTCAGCCTTTCGTGAAGGCTACTCCGTCCAGTATGTCGGTCGCGGTCTCCGCTCCCGCGCATTGTCGGACGCTGCTGTGGACCAGGTGAAATTGACGCCCGAAATTGATTCGAGAGCGGCCCATCCTGCGCAGGCACTTCGGACCGACGCGGTCTGTGCTATCGAGAGATGATCGGTCCGTCGGGGACGATCGCCTGGAAATAGAGGAGGCTGTAGGCGGCGCAGGCCAGCGTCAGCCAGGTGCGCCATTCGCCGCGCGTCTGGCCGGCGAAGACAACGAACCAGACAGGCAGAAAGTCCAGCGCGAATCGGTTGTAGCCGGACTGGAGATAGCCCGGACTGTGATAAAAGAGCAGGCCGACGATGACCGCCGCGGAGCCGAACACGAGCAGCCGTCGGTTGCGATCCGGCCACCATCCTCTCGCCCCGAGGAACATGTACATCGCCAACGGCGTGGTCGCGAAAAGGCCGGTGCCCATGGAGTTGACGGGCTCGATCTTGACATTGGTGGGTGAGATATCCTCAACCGTGGGCGGCGCAAAGAAGATGTACCACAGATTCTCGCCGATGAAGCGCGATGAGAATACGCCGAAATCCCGGCATCGGTCGGCCATGGGTTCTTCGGACCTGTTCACGTAGATGTGCTGGTAGCCGAAATCCAGGGGGTTGCCGAACTTCAGGTAATTAAGCGTCAAGAGCGGGGCGGCAATCACCGCCACCCCCGCCAAGCAAAGACCCAGGCGGCGACGCCCTCGGGCAACAAAGAGCAGCGGCAGGGCATAAAGCGCGGTCATCTGCCGAGACCAGGCGCTGATGGCCAGGCCGATGAGTCCGGGCCAGATTCGCTTGCGGCCGACAATGTCCGCGGCCACCAGCAGCAGGCCGGTCTGAGAGAGGACGTGATTGATCTGGCCGAGATAACCCGTCCTGGCGAAAGCCAGGTTCGGCAGGACGGCAGTGCCGCCCATCCATGCGAGGGTAAGAAGGCCGGCCCAGGCGGAGTCGCCGACCTGTTTCCGAAAGACGAGGAAGCCTAGAAGCGGAAGCGGCCAATAGACGGCGAGAACGAAAGGTGTTTGCAACCATTGACCCGCGTCGCCGATCAGCATTCGGTGCAGCGGCGCGAGCAGGACAGTGAGGAGGGTCATCATCGGCGGGAAGACGTTGAAGACCTTGCCGTCGAAGTAGGCGGTGTCGTGCATCCGATCGTGGGCAGCGTCGCGGCCGGGATGCGGGATATCGAGCCGGCCGTCGAGCCAGGCCGCGCCCTCGGCGAGCGCGGCATTGTCGTGAGCCGTAACGGTCCACTGGGAGAGCTGAATCTTGGGGCCTAGGGCAAGCTGAATCGCGGCCAGCGTCAGCAGCAGGCAGGCCGCCGTGCGCCAGGCTGGTTCGGCGATGGACGGCAGACGACCGGCAAGATCGTTTGGGCCGGCCGGGGAAGCTTGAATTGGACCCTTCATCGAAAACCCTCTAGTGCTCCGTCTCGCTCGAGTTTTCGGGTTGTGCGGGCCTCTGGCCCGCACAAATCGGCCAATCGAGAATTGCGGGCGGGACGCCCGCACTCCCCAACCCGACGTTTCGATCGAGACACCCCACTAGGGCTGTTGGGGAACTCTGTGTACGAAGGGCCGCGCGGCCTGAAGGTCGCGGCTCTACGTCCATCTGAACCGGCGCCTCAGGCATACATCCTCGTCACCAAATTGAAATAGAGCATCGACCAAACCGCCGCGGCGATGGTCAGCCGGCGATGCTGGAGTCCTCGGTCCGTTCCCTGGGCGATTACCGCGAGCCAAATCGGCACAAAGTCCAAGGCGAAGCGGTAGTAACCCGGCTGCACATAGCCGGTGTTGTGGAAGCATAGCAGGCCTGCCGCGACCAGAAATGATGCCAGCATCAAGTTGCGCTTGTTGGAATCACCCAGCCAACTCCGCGCGTCCAGCCAGACGAAGAGCAGGATCGGCATGGTCAGCCAGATGCTTGCGCCATGTGGATCGACTTTGGGCCGCAAGCCAGAGGGCCCCGCTTCAAAGCCGGGAGGCTCGACATTCATGTACCAGGCGTTTCGGCCGGCAAAACGCAGGGAAAACAGCGCCTCGCGGCCCTGTCGGGCCAACTCGTCCTGTCGGCCTTCGTACAAATAGCGGTAGCCGGTCTCCAGCGGCGAGCCGAATTTCAGATGGTTAAGGGTCATGGGCAAGGCCAGGGCCAGCGTAGTCGCTGTGAGGGTGGCGGCAAGGCGTCGGCCGCGCATCGCCGCCGGGCCCTTCCATGCGGCCACGGCGATGGGCAGGACGTAGAGGATCGTCAGCGGGCGCGACCAGGCGGCCCACAGCAGCCCGACAAGGGACCAGCGCAATCTCGCTCCAACCAGAAGGCTCCCGGCGACCAGCATGAGGCCGGCCTGGGACAACAAGTGGTTGATGTGGCTGATGCCGCCTTCGCGAGCCGCGGCGAGCGCGGGCAGGATCGGCGAGCCGAGAATCCAGGCGGCTGCGAGCAACGCTGCCCACGGAGGCCTTTGAGTCAACCGCGCGAAACATCCGTAGGCGACAAAGGGCAAGGGCACCGCGACCACGAGCACGTACCAGAAGGGGTAGAAGATGTCCGTTCGCTCGCCCAATAAACGCGAGAACCAAACCGCCGAATAACAGACGAGCGTAAAGAGCGGCGGGTTGATGTTGTAGACGCGGTCCTGGAAGATCGCGGAGTCGTGAACGCGCCGCGGGATGTCCAGTCGGCCGTCGTGCCAGGCCAGGGCTTCGGCAAAAGCGACGTTCGTCGCGGCGTCCACGCTCCACTCGCCGAGCCTGGTCGTCGGTCCCGCGACAAGCTGTAGCCCAGCCAGAAGCAGCAGAAAACACCCGATGTCCTCCCACGAAAGATCGACGCCGGGGGACGTGGGGCAAGTTCTAGCGAGGCCTTGTCCGTCCGCCGGCCCAACCGGAGTGGGAGCCGCGGACATCCTAGGCCTCCCTCATCTCCTGGACGTCGGAGGTCTTCGGAAGCTCTGCGGAGTCCGCAGCGGAAGATGGGCCCTTTTCAGGAGGAGAATCGAAGAGATCGGAGCGGGGCCAGGGAATCTCGGCGTTCTTGGGGTCCTTCAGCAGCTTGGAAACCTGGTCGGGCTTTACGCACTTGTGCAGCCGTTCGTTGATGAGCAGGCACGGCGCGTGGTCACACGCGGCGAGGCACTCCTCGGTCAGCAGGCTGTAGGCCCCGTCCGGAGTGGTGCCGTGCTCGTCGATGGCCAGATGCTCCTTGACTGCGGCCAGCAGCGGCTCGGAGCCCATGACCTGGCAGGAAAGACTCCGACAAACGACGATGACCTTCCTGCCCTTGGGATGATCCCAATAGTGCGTGTAGAAGCTTAGAGTGTCGATCACCTGGCTCGGCGGCAGCTCCAAGAGCTCGGCGATCTCCTTCATGGCCTGAAAGCTGACGTGGCCCAATGCATCCTGCACGACGTGCAGGGCCGGGAGCAGGGCGGCCCGCTTGGTCTCGTATCGTGGAAAAAAAGATCGAATCCGCTGGCGGACGGCGTCGCTCAAAGCCGGGCCATTGTCCGCTTCATTGATGGGACTGGTTCGATCTATGGCCAGCCATGCCATGGGCGATGCTCCGACGACACAAATGCTAGCGGGATTCTACGGCAACTGGCGATGAACTCAATGCCAATGAGCGGCGACCGCCGGGCGTGCCAACGGATTAGGACTTCGGCAGGCCGGAACGAATCACCTGCTCCATGGCGTCGCAGAACAAGTCCAGCTCCTGGGTCGTCGTGTAGAGATTCGGCGTGATCCTGATTCCGTGGAAATCGGCGTGGTCTATCGGCGTCACGATGATCTTGTGTTTCTTCCATAGATGCTCGGTCAAATCGACGGGCTTCGCCCCCTCGACCTCGACCGTGGCGATGCCGCAGGAGTGGTCGGGGGCCAGGTTGGTGTGGATTCGCACCTTCTCGTGCTTCGATAGCCGCTGCGCCCAATAGTCGCGCAGCCAGCGAAGGCGGGCCTCCTTGCGCTGGGGCCCGACGCCCAGGTGAAAGGTCAGGGCCTCGGCGATGGCCAGGCGCGGGGCCGTGGGATGGGTGCCGATCTCCTCGAACTTGCGGATGTCGGCAAGCTTCTCCACGGGAGGAGCCTGAAGCGGCCAGATTCGCTCGATCAAGTCCTTTCGCACGTACAGGAAGCCGGTGCCGATCGGGGCGCTGAGCCATTTGTGAAGGCTCACGGCGTACATGTCGCACTGAATGTCGGAGTAGTCAAAAACGAAATGAGCAAAGGCATGGGCCCCGTCGACGATGCTGATTATCCCCTTGTCGCGGGCCATTCGGCAGATCTGCTGCACCGGGAGGATCTCGCCCGTGATGTTGACCATGTGACAGCAGAGAATCGCCCGGGTGCTGGGGGTGACGGCCTCCTCAAAGAGCCGAACCACCTCGTCATGGGACCCGATGGGCACCGGGAGCTTGACCTGTTTCATCACGATGCCGTCGCGACGCTCGCGCTGTCGAATCGTGTCCAGCATCCGCCCATAGTCCTGGGTCGTGGTGAGTATTTCATTCCCGGGCTTCAATTCGATTCCATTGAGGGCGATCTGGAGGGCCTCGCTGGCGTTTCGGGTGATGGCCATCTCCTCCGGGTCGCAGCCGAAGGCCCTCGCCAATCTCGCCCGGACCAGCTCCACCTGCGGGTCCTGGTCCTGCCAGAGATGTCGCGAGGGGGCGTGGTTGGCGTAGTCAAGCTGCCGCTTCATGGCCTCGTGGACGATCCTCGGAGAGGGGGCGACGCCGCCGTTGTTGAGATTGATGATGGAGCGGTCGAGGTCGAAGGCCTGCTGAACCTGGAACCAGAACCGCTCATTCGAGGCCAGCTGCGGCGGCTCCAATCCCTCGGCGGCGGGCTGGGCGGCGCGAACTGCCTCGGCCCAGTCATCCCTCAGCCACGTGAAGGCCAACAGCCCCGTTCCGGCGACGGAGCGTAGAAAATCGCGTCGAGCGGCGATCATGTCGGTGCTCCCATTGTGGGAGGGGATTGTACACGCACGGCCAGTCGTGAGAATGCACCGCCTAATACGCGAGTGGATGATGCCTACGAACAGGCTAAAATGACTCCCGGATTGGGCGGCGCCCGCTTGCGGGGTATGCTCGTGACCCGGGCTGTTCAATTCCGCTCATGACGCGACAGGGGTGAGAGAATGTGCCTTCGAATTGAGTTGGTGGCCGGTGCCTTGGCTTGTTTTTGCGGCTGTGCCGCGCCTTCCCTGCGGGATGCATCGCCTGCCGATGCGGCATGGAATGAGCTCAGCCCGCTGTATGAAGCGACGGCCAGGAGGATCATTGACCAGACCATGGCCGACAATCAGGCATGGGCCAAGATGGAGGAACTGTGCGACGGCATCGGTCACCGCCTCACCGGCTCCAAGGAATTGGAGCAGGCCATCGACTGGGCCGTCGAAACGATGAAGAAGGACGGGCAGGAGAACGTCCGCGCGGAGCCGGTCGAGGTGGTTCGATGGGTACGCGGAGATGAGTCGCTGACCATGATCTCGCCGCGAACCTACCCGATGCCGGTGTTGGCACTGGGCGGTTCGGTGGGCACATCCGCCGAGGGGATCACGGCGCCGGTCCTGGTCGTCGAGGACGAAGAATCGCTGGAAAAGGCGGCGGACGCCGCTCGCGGACGGATCGTGCTCTTCAACAATCCCATGCCGGCCTATGACTCCGAAAAGGGCTCCGGCTACGGCACGGCCGTGAGGTTCAGGCACAAGGGAGCCCAATTGGCGGCCGCCCAGGGGGCCGTGGCCTGCCTGGTGAGAAGCGTCACGGCGCGAAGCCTGCGCTCGCCGCACACCGGAGGAATGAGCTACGAAGACGCGGAGGCCGAGATTCCCGCCGCGGCCATCACCACCGAGGACGCGGCCATGATCAGCCGCCTTGCCCATCGCGGGGTCGAGGTCACGCTTTCTCTGCTCCTGACAGCGCGCGAAGTGGGGAAGGTCCAATCGGCCAACGTGGTCGCCGAACTCCGCGGCCGCGAGCTTCCCGATGAGGTCGTGGTGATGGGCGGGCACATCGACTCCTGGGACGTCGGCCAGGGAGCGCACGACGACGCCGCAGGCTGCGTCATGGCCATGGAGGCGATCAACGTCCTTCGGCGAATGGGTCTGAGACCGCGCCGCACGATTCGAGTCGTGCTCTGGACCAACGAGGAACACGGTCTGGCGGGCGGGAAGGAATACGCCAAGAGGCATGCGGAAGAGATGGCCAATCACGTCGCGGCGATCGAGTCGGACAGCGGGGCATTTAGGCCCGAAGGGTTCTCCGTCGAATGCAGCGATCCGGCCAGGCAGGAATTGGCAGCGGCGCAGCTAGGAGCGATCTTGAGGCTTGCAGCGTCCCTCGGCGCGACGTCGGTATCGACGGGACACTCTGGGGCAGACATAGGCCCCATGAAAGACGCCGGTGTCGTCCTGATGGGTCTCGACGTCGAGGGCTCGACCTATTTCGATTATCACCATTCCCACGCCGACACGTTGGACAAGGTCGATCCTCGTCAGCTCTCGCAATGCGTAGCCGCGTTGGCTGCGACTTCTTATGTCCTGGCCGACATGCCGTGTCGACTCGGAGAGGCCGTTCCGCGCTAAGGGCTGTTTCAGAACCTGGTGGATGAACGGCCGGGCGGCCTGAAGGCCGCGGCTCGGTGTCGATTTGAAACAGCCCCTTAAGCGCCGCCGCCAACGGCCCTGAACGGAACCGCGTCAGAGCGCCGGGGGGTCGAACCCAAACCGCTTGAGCGTGGCGGCCAGGTCCTGCGGCCAAGGACTCAGGACCGTAAGCCGCCGCGTCGTCTCGGGATGGATGAACGAAAGCGAAGCCGCGTGCAAACAGAGTCGCGGGACTTTGGGCAAGGCGATGCCGCCGGAGTAGGTGTCTTCCCCGAGGACCGGACAGCCGATCTCGGCCATGTGCACGCGAATCTGGTGCAGCCGTCCCGTCTTTGGTCTGGCCTCGACGAGGCAAACGCCACGGGACCGTTGCAAAACGCGATAGGCGGTGATGGCGGGCTTCCCCTCCCGGCTGATGACCGCCCTCTTGCGGGCCCCAGTGACCTCGGCGATCGGCATCTGTAGGACGGCCTGCGCGGGGGATGGGCAGCCGTGCACGATCGCCCAATAGGTCTTCTTGATCAGTCGCTTCTTGAACTGGTCCAATAGGTGATCGTAGGCCCGGTTGCGAAGGGCAACGATGACCAACCCCGAGGTGTCCTTGTCGAGTCGATGCAGCAGCCCCCACTCGCGAGCCTGGCCCAGATTCTGCAAAGCATCGCCATATTGCGCGAAGAGGCCATTCAAGAGGCTGTCATGTTCGTGTTTTTTGCCAGGCTGGGTGACGACGTCGGCAGGCTTTTCGGCGACGAGGAGTTGTTCGTCGGCATGGAGAAGCCGGAAGGGAACGTCGGGATTGGGCCTGACGGAGTACTTGCGCATGATCGGGCTCAGTATACGGGGGTCGATTTCGCAGGCTACGGCGAGTTGGAGGCTCCTACGCTGCGCATCAGATAGCGATGGGCGATGAGGATCGCGAAGAGCGGCGGAGCCAAGGCGACGAGGCTGGCCGCCAGGATCAGGTTGGCCCAACTGCCTTCCACGGATTGGTACATGCGAAGCCCCACGGAGACCGGAAAACGCTCGAAATCGGATAGATAGACCAAGGGCGGCATGAAGGCCTGCCAGTGATAAACGACGGTCAGAGCGGCCACGGCGCCGATGACCGGTTTGGACATCGGCAGCATGATGTTCCAATAAAGTTGCCAGTGGGTCGCCCCGTCGAGCCGCGCGGCGTCCTCGTAGGAGGCGGGGATGCCTCGGAAGAACTGGCGGAAGAGAAAGACGCAGAACGCGGAGCTGGCCAGCCAGCTCGGAACGATCAGCGGTTTGTACGTGTTCACCCAGCCGAGGTGTTGAAACAGGAGAAACTGCGGGACAAGCAATACCTGGCTCGGAATCACGATGCACGCCAGAAGCACAACGAAGCAGAAGCCGCGACCCGGCCATTGAAATCTCGCGAAAGCGAAACCGGCCATCGACGAGGTGAGAACCGTGCCGAGCGTCGCTGCGCCGGCGATCAGGGCAGAATTCGCCAGGAACCGTAGGAATGGCAATCGGGTCACGGCGACGGCGTAGTTTCTCCATTGCGGTCCCGGCAATTCGGCCGCGTCTGTCGCCACGAGGCTCGCAGGCGGATTGAAGATGCGGTCGATGGGCTGCAAGGAGGCCCACGCGGCCCACAGCAGGGGGCCGGCGAGGATGACCGTCACCACCATCCGCAGGGCGAGCCATGTACGATCAGTGCGTCGCGCCATCACGTCACGCCCTCCTCCATGTCGTAATGCACCCAACGCTTGGAGACCATGATGCACAGCCCGATGAACGCGAGCAGCAGCGCGAGCAGTATCCAGGCCTGGGCCGCGGCGTAGCCCAGCTCATTCCTCTCGAAGGCCGACTGAAAAAGGTACGTGGAGAAGAACAGCAGGCTGTCCTGCTGCTGGAAATTGGATAGCAGGAGCGGCTGGTCGAATTCCTGCATGGAGAATATAGCGCCCGTCACCAAATTGAACAGGATCGCCGGCGAAACCTGGGGCAGGGTGACGTGGATGAATCTGCGAACGGGCCCGGCACCATCTATGCTCGCTGCGTCATGAAGAAGGCGGCCGGATCGCAACAGCGCCGCCAGGATGATGAGCATGCCGCCGCCCGCCTGCCACACGTTCATCAAGACGAGCGAAGGCTTTGCCCAGTCCGGCGAATAGAGCCAGGGCGGTGCCCCCCACGCCGCCGTCCCAGGGCCTCCAAGAAGACGGACCGGGCCATCCAGCCACTCCCATAAAGCGCGGATAGACCGGTTGATGGGGCCGACCTGTGGGTTCAGCAGCCACCACCAGATCAGTATGGTCGCCACGCCGCCCAAAACGTGCGGCAGATAGTAAAGCGTGGCCCAGGCCGCTCTCCGCCGGCTCCGATGAACGAGCAAGGCCAGAACGAGCGCCGCCGCCAACTGGACCGGCACGTTCATGGCCGTATAGACCGCGGAGTTGATCAGGGCCTTGTGAAACCACGCGTCGCCGGCAAGCGCCTGGAAGTTCTTGCTGCCGGCCCACGAGACGCTGCTCCACGAGAGGCCGTCCCAGTGCATCAGGGACAGCCAGGCGAGCATGGCCATGGGAACGAGATAGAGTAGCAGCGCGCCGAGCATCCACGGCGCGGCGAAGACAATCGGGCCCGGACCGGCCCCGGCGTTGGGATATCGCTTCATGGACTCGCGCCGAATGAATGGATGACGACCGGATCGCTCGCCAACTCCGCCAAAGCCTGCTCGGGACTCTTTCGGCCGGGTCCATCTAAGATTAGAGAGTTCATCGCCCGGGACATGGACCGACCGATGGCCATCCACGCCGGTGTAATGGGTTGCAGCCTGGCGCTTCCCATCGCCTCGATGAACTCGGCCGAGGGAGAATCCGGCCCACCGCCGAACTGAACGAATGCCTCGGCGGCGGACCTGCGAGCCGGAATGGCGCGTTGGTGTGCCGCCACGACCGACTGCGATTCAACTGAAAGCACGAATCGCAGAAACCGCCACGCGTCGGCCTGTCGCTTTGGCGGCGACTTGGCGTAGATGCACAATGCATCCCACGTCACACGCGTCGTGGATCCCCCAGGGCCGGCGGGAATTTGAAGAACGGCGTAGCGGTCTCGAAGCCGCGTCTCTCGCAAAAAGGCCTGAAACCACGGGCCGTTCAGGCACATGCACACGCGGCCGGAAAGAAACGCGGTGTCGGAGTTCTGTCCCGCGTATTGGATCGGCACCGGGCTTACGGCCCATCGGTGGCGAAGATCGGCATACGTCTGAAACGCGGCGCCGGCGGCCGGGCCCTGCAAGGTCCAGCGCGAGCGGGACTCGTCCATGAGATCGGCGCCGTGCGACCAGAGCAGCGGAAGATAATACACCCAGTGTGGTTGAAGAAGGCCGAATTGATCCGTGCGACCGTCACCGTCCACGTCGATTGTGAGCCGGCGGCACAACTCGAGGAATTCCTCCAGGGTCCAACCGCCCTTCGGAATGCGAATGGCCTGACCACGAACCTTCTCGGCGAGTTCCAATCCGTCGAGGTTGCAGTAAATGAGCACGTTGCCGCCCATGATCGGCATGCCGCGGAGACGGCCCGCGAATTGGAATGAGGCGGCCGCCGTCGGCCAACAGTCGTCCAGCCACAACCTGGTCAAGGGATCGGCGGCAAGGAAAGGCTCGATGTCGGCGAACTGTTCCGGCGCGTACCGGGGAAACGGCTCGTCCTGGAACATCATGATGTCGGGAGCCTCGTCGGCCAGGAACTGCTGGTCCAGCTTCGTCACGTACCCCCACAGCGGGAGCCATTCGCGTTTGATGCGGATCGAAGGCTCGGCGGCATGAAAGGCTTCGACGATCTTGCCCCACATCAGGTGGTCGTCGTATCCGCCCCAATAGGCGAAGCGAAGCCGACCATCGCCCTCGCGGCTCGCGGAACGATAACGAGCGAAGGTATCCGAAAAAAGCCAGGGGGCCGCCGCAAGGGCCACCAGAGCGACGAGAACTCTCCGGATAGTCACGCGCCGGGTAACCATGAGTGGGTTCGGTTCCGAAATAGTCGACTAGACGGGCTACGAGTCGCCAGAGACCGATGACAAGACCCGCGCCGCTGAGCCTCGGAGTCAGATGACGGAAATGACCGACTCAGGATCGAGTATCAGGTCCACAACTTCGCCGTCTGCCTTCTGGAGCCGCAGGCGCTGAAGCCAGAACCGGTCATGCTTGCCGTGAGCGAACCAACTGCCCGTCGGCCTTGACTCGCACGACATGACCTTGCCCTCAACCTGGGTCTGCCAAGGGCCCGCGCGCGTGCGGACCGTCTGGACGACTCGCACCTGCTGGGCTGGCTCCAGGCTCACTCTCGACATCGCACGCTCACCACGGCGGACATGACTGCAATCGGCTGCCGCGACCTTTCGCGCCAGACCGATCGCCGCCGCAAACCTTGACTTCGCTGCCGCCGACCGGTCATGATGGTAACGGGACGGGAGAGGACTGCCTATTCGGGCCCCACGGGTTACCCAACGGGACAGATCCAAGCCGAACGATCCCATCCTACGCCGGTGAGTTGCGTTGCATCTGATCGGGGAGGATTTCACATGAATCGTCCTGCGCCCGGCATGGGCTACGTAGGCGTAGCAGTGGTGCTGCTCGCCACGACGTCGCAGTCGTTGGCCACCTGGTCGATCTGCCTGACGGATAGCGCGACAAAGGAAGTCGCCGTCGGGACCGTCACCTGCCTCGACAATCTGGACCTCTTGGAGTTGGTGCCGGTCGTGGTGGTCGGCAAAGGAACCGGAGCCTGCCAATCGGCCGGCGACCTCTTCGGGACGCGCAGGCCGATCATTTTCAACGGCCTGATAAATGGCACGGCCCCGGCGGACATTCTCGTGTCGCTGGCCGGCGTGGTCGGCCACCAACAACGGCAATACGGGATCGCCGACACCCAGGGCCGCACCATCACCTTCAGCGGTTCACAAAACGCCCAATGGGCCGGAGGCGTGACCGGCCTCGATGGATCGCTGGCCTACGCCATTCAGGGGAACATCCTGGCGGGATCGTGCGTCGTTCCGGCGATCGAGCAGGCCGTTCTCACGACCGCAGGCGACATGCCGGCGAAGCTGATGGCCGGGATGGAGGCGGCGCGGGCCAACGGGGGCGACGGCCGCTGCTCGTGCTCACAGGCGAATCCGACGAGCTGCGGCTGTCCGCCGGCGAGCTTCACCAAATCGGGCCACATCGGCGGGATGGTCGTTTCCAGGATCGGAGACGCCGACGACTCGGTGTGCAACGCCGACGGCTGCGCGGATGGCGACTATTTCATGCGGCTGAATGTGAGCTTTCAGCCGGTCGGCGCGACCGATCCGGTCCTGCAACTGCAAGCGCTTTTCGACGCCTGGCGAGCGGCGTTGGTCGGCAGGCCCGACGCCATCCAGTCCGAGGTCGAGTTCTCGCCCCCGACCGCGCCGCCCGACGGTGCCTCGTCGTTGACGATGCAGATCTCGCTCCGCGACTGGAGCGGGTCGGCGATCGGCGTGGCCATCTCCGACCTCACCGTCCTGCACTCGCCGGACAGCGCGGGCATCAGCAGCATCGGCGTGGTGACAGATGAAGGCGGAGGCGATTTCTCCGTGGTCTTGACCGCCGGGACGTCGGCTGGGATCGATCGCTTCGTCGTGACCGTCGACGACGGCATTCGCCCGGTGGTCCTCATGCCGGAGCCGTCGCTGCGCTACTTTGACTTCGGGGACATGGATTGCAGCGGCGCCGTGGACGTCGGAGACGTGGGGCCGTTCGCCCAGGCCCTGGTGGACCCCGACGCTTATGCCGGGGCCTTTCCGTTGTGCCACGTCGGCTTGGCGGCGGTCGGCGGAGGCGGCCCAGACGGCGGAGCAATCCAAAACTTCGTCGATCTGTTGTTGAACTGAATCGCGTCGTCGCCGCTCGACGATGGTTCAGGTCGTGTAGCTCACCCGTCCATGACGAGCCGAGCGCGAGATCTTCTGGTGCGCGTGAAGGCCCGCCAGAACGAACTCCACGCATGACGCCCGGATGGCGGAGTCCTCAGCCGGGTTGACCTCGAAGGCCTTCTGCCACACCGGCGGAACCCGCGACAATCGCCCTGCGTAATCCTCCGAGGGTAGTAAGTCCCCCACCTCGATCGTCACGCCCTTGCCGAAGATGCCGGCAATCTCATCGAAGCCGTGGCGATCGCAATATTCATCGAAGACTTTCTTGACCGTCTCGATCTGAATCGCCTCGATGACCTGCTGCTCCGTCAAGCGATGGCTGCCCATCAGGTCCAACTCCAGCTTGCCGGTGGAGCTGGCGGACAGGTGGCCAAGGTCGCTGATCCGCGGCACGGCCCGGGCCTCGCCGAGGACCGCTGCTCGCCGACGGGCGCTGGCGACGAGCGTGCGATAGTTGGCGATGGAGAAGCGAGCGCTCACGCCCGACTGAGCATCGACGAACTCGCTCTTGCGGGCCTCGATCGAGATCTGCTCGCAAATCTCCTTCATAAACAGTGGAACGACGACCGGGAACTGCCCGTCGAGGTCGATCCCCGCTTCCTGCTCCATGATGGCGACGCCGGTCTCACGGTCGAGCGGATAATGGGTGCGGATCATCGAGCCGATGCGGTCCTTAAGCTGGGGAATGACCTTTCCACTGCGGTTGTAGGTGGCGGGGTTCGCGGAAAAGAGGATCATCACGTCCAAATCGAAACGGATGGGAAAGCCGCGAATCTGGACGTCGCGCTCCTCCAGAATGTTGAAAAGCCCCACTTGAACCAACTCGTCGAGCTCCGGGATTTCGTTCATGGCGAAGAGGCCCCGGTTCATCCGTGGGATCAGGCCGAAATGAAGGGCGTCCTCGGCGCTCATGCTGGCGCCGGCGGCGAGCTTGGCCGGGTCGATCTCGCCGATCAGGTCGGCGAACTTCGTGCCGGGCGCGAGCCGCTCGGCATAGCGATCCTCCCGCCGCCACCAGGCGATCGGCGTGCGATCGCCCTCGGCCGCCAGGATGCGCCGCGCCTGTTGGCTGATCGGACGTAGCGGGTCGTCGTGAAGATCGCTCCCGGCGACGAAAGGGATTTCGGTGTCCAGGAGCCGTACAAGGCCTCGCATCAGCCGGCTCTTCGCCTGGCCCTTCTCGCCGAGGAAGAGCAGGTCGTGCTGGGCCAGAATGGCCAGGCAAATCTCGGGGATGACGGTGTCGTCGTAGCCGATGATGCCCGGGAAGAGTTCCTCGTGTGCCGCGAGCATGGGAAGCAGGTTGTCGTGCATCTCCTGCTTGACGGACCTCGATCGCCAGCCGGACTCCTTGAGGTCGCCCAGCGTGGCCGGCTTCGCTGTCACCCTCGCGATCGTCATGCGTTCATTGTAGCGGGGAGGTCCGGGGGATATCAGGGGCCTCGCGCCGGCTGGCGCTCGTTCGGCGTCGCGGTAGGATTGGCTTCAGTGGAGCCGCGGCCTTCAGGCCGCGCGGCGCTTCGTACATCAGGTTTTATGCACCCCGTAAGCTCCTGCGGTGTTGGCACAGTTTGTCGGGGCACAACCGCCATCGGCCGTGTCTTCAGGGTGAACGGCACTGGCGCCGCGTTTCGCGGCCCGCTGGACATGCGACCTGTCGGGAACTATTCTGTCGGCGGTTTGCCGGTGCAGCGGCGCGAGTCGCGCGAGCCGGCGTGGAGAGGTGGCTGAGCGGCTTAAAGCGACGGTTTGCTAAACCGTTGTACGGGATAAAACCTGTACCGGGGGTTCGAATCCCCCCCTCTCCGTTAATCTGTCTCCAACTCGCGCGCTCGCGGCCGGAGTACGCAGCAGCGCAGGAGTTCACCGTTGCCGATAAGCCCCAACGAGGCAAGCAGGTTGACTTGGGACTGGTTGAATCGGACGACGGCCTCCGCATGCCGCAGGTGGGCCTGGGCGTTGGCATCCTGCGCCTGAAGCACGTCCAACGTCGCCAGCGCCGCATGAACCCGCGGACTGCCATAGGTCTGCCGGCTGGCCGCGTAGGCCGCGTGGATCGCCGGCCGGATAGCGCGGAGACGACGAAAGCGTCCGAAGCGCCCTGGATGCTTCCG
>Ga0187893_10002555_pt1 | contig 39681 bp, 36 predicted proteins | sample MA1701074metaG_FD_139574 | JGI IMG/M metagenome (GOLD analysis project Ga0187893, IMG submission 139574) | White microbial mat communities from a basaltic lava cave in the Kipuka Kanohina Cave System on the Island of Hawaii, USA - MA170107-4 metaG ...
AGGGTGGAAACAGGTAAAGGGTTTCTCGGTCCACCGCTTTGAAGTGTGCGCTCATGCTGTAACTACGTTTCCCTCTTCTTCCCGGTTACTTGCTTGCTCGGAAAGTCCGACAGGCTGCTAGGCGGCGAACAACGCTCGAGGCAATTAGATTGCGACCAATGAGGAACGGGACCGTTTCCGGCGAGAGCCGATCATGGGCTACACTCGCGATCGACCCTCGAAGTCGAATTCGCTACTTCTTTAGGTACTTCTGCGGATTGGCGGCGAAGGATTTCCGATTGGCATCCGAGGCAAAATAATATGCCGTGCCATTGACGCTATAGATAAATGATTCCGATTTGTCCACGGGCTTGCTAGAAACAAGATCGGTGGCGCGAGTGTATTTCTGTGGTTCGTTCTTGATCTTCTCTTTGCACATCTCGCAACAACCGTAATAGGTCTTTCCGGCAAACTGAATCGGGATACCCGCCTTGCCAAGGACCATGTCCTGCATCATGCAGACATATTCCTTCTTGTCCACATTGCCTGTCACAGCCAGAGCCAGCATTACAAACAATGACAGCAGCAACGTCGAAACCAAAGCAACTTTCCTTAGACGCATGAAGAGTCTCCTTTCGGGCGTTTCAATGCAGTGAAATCTTACCACAACTCGACCCATGCGTCGCGCAACCTGGTGCACTGTGCACCCCAGGTGGAAAGACATCCTCCAATCCCAGTTGCTACACCAGGCTAATCCAGACGAACGTGACTATAACCAGGCCGAGGATCAGAAACGTGTTGAACAAGAAACGGTCGATGAGTGTTGTGTTCATAAGTTGTCCTGGAAAGAGCCTCCAGTCTCGATATTCGCTCCCATCTCGCGATCGAAACCGCTAGCTCAAGCCCCATTCAACCCTGTCTCAACCCTTGGCTATTGATGCTCTCCAGATACTGGTGTTCGCGCACCGAGGCCGTCAGGCAGTTTGGGTGAACGCGGGATGAGCATGGGAACGTTGCGGCGGTACTCCGCATATGATGGACCATGCACATCCACGAGATCGCGTTCTTCAAGTTGGATCGCCACCAGGATGTAGGCTGTTGTCGCAACGGCAAACAAGAAGTGTGCTGCAGTCATCGTCGGCGTGAACCAAAACGCACACAGCCAACCCACGTACAGCGGATGCCTCACCCACCGATAGGGTCCCGGAGTAACAAAGCCAAGCGGTCGATATTCCTTTCCACTCGCGAAGAGCCATACCTGACGCAGACCAAACAGGTCGAAGTGGTTGATCAGGAAAGTGGTTGCCAGCACGAGTAGCCAACCGAAGCCGAACATCGCGTGGAGAAGAAACCGGCCCGTTGCATTCTCGACGCTCCAGATGAAGCCCCCCAAGGGCTGCCATTGCCAGAACATCAACAGAAGAGCCAGACTCGACAGCAACACGTAGGTGCTCCGTTCGGCCGATTCTGGTATGAAACGAGTCCACCAGCGCTTGAAAGCCGGACGAGCCATCACGCTGTGCTGAACTGCAAACACCGCCAGTAACAGCGCGTTGACCAGAAACGCTTGCCACGCGGGACCAACGGGTGCGGAATCGATCGACTTCGGCACCCATAGGTTGCCAACCCAGCCAACGGCGTAGCAGAAGGTTGCAAAAAAGATCGCGTAGCTGACGACGCCATAGGTCAATACCAGCAGGCGTGGCATGAGGGTCGCCTCCGATGGCGTGGAGGCTTGGGTGTTGTTCCGTGTTCTGGTGTTGTGTTCCTTGCCCGCCTCGTTGAGGCTGGCAGTGCGCAACTGGCGACCACTCGCCTTTTCGGTACTGCTGACCGGGGGTTCAATCACTTGGGGCATTTCGCAATTCCCTCCTGTCTGCTGAATGAGTGAGCGACCAAAGCGACGTTTCGCCTCGCGGCACAGATCCCCCACGATTGGAGTTCGCTACTGAGTTTCTGTCCATTTCGAGCACCGCTCACTTCTTTTTTTGTCTTCGCTGAGTATTCCATCGAACACGCGGCTTATATGCAGATAGGTTGCCACTTCGTCGATGACAGAGAGCGACTTGTTAGATCAGAGACTTAGGGAGGAAATAGGTTGCCAGGCACAAGTGCGAGATCTCGTCAGTCGCGAGATCTCAAGAGGGAAACGACGATATCTCGTCGCGGTAGGGATGAAGCTTTGAGGGAGTTCCGCTCCTGTTTCGTTGGCAGGTGGCATCTTGAGACATGAATGCCGCGTTGCTGTGCACTTGGTGAGGAGTTTCGAATTCAGGCTGTCTGGATCTCAGTCAACTCCTGAAGCCCCAGTTCTTGAATGGCCATCTCGCGCATTTTGAATTTCTGCACTTTCCCAGAAATGGTCATCGGATATTCGGTCACAAACTTGAAAAAGTGGGGAATCTTAAAGTGGGCAATCTTTCCTTTGCAGAAGGCCCGAAGTTCTTCGACGCTGGCTGTCTCTCCTTCCTTGAGCCGGATCCACGCCATGACCTCCTCGCCGAACTTTCGGTTCGGTACTCCGATCACTTGCGCGTCTGAAATCTTGGGATGGGTGTACAGAAACTCCTCGATCTCGCGAGGATAGATATTCTCACCACCGCGGATAATCATGTCTCTGGCACGCCCCGTGATGTTGACGTAGCCCTCTGTATTCATGACAGCCAAGTCGCCGGTGTGAAGCCAGCCATCCGGGTCGATTGCCTCGTTGGTCGCCTTTCGGTTTCTGTAGTAGCCCTTCATGATCAAGTAGCCGCGCGAGCACAGTTCTCCCTGTTGGCCTCGAGGCGCCGTCGTTCCGGTCACCGGGTCGACAATCTTCACTTCCGTGTGGGGCAAGGCACGCCCAACACTGGAGACGCGGCGTTCGATCGAATCGTCCACGCACGTCTGGGTAATGACGGGAGAGGATTCAGTCTGGCCGTAGGCAATCGTGATCTCGCTACAGTGCATCCTCTCGACGACTCTCTTCATGACCTCGATCGGGCACGGCGAGCCGGCCATGATTCCTGTGCGCAGAGAGTCTAGCCTGAATCTTGAAAACTCAGGGTGGTCCAGTTCAGCAATGAACATTGATGGGACCCCGTACAGAGCGGTGCAGCGCTCTTGCTCCACCGCACTCAATGTGCGGGCCGGATCAAACACCGCTGACGGAATCACCATGGTGGCACCTGCGAGGACTGCTGTAAGGTTGCCCAGGACCATGCCAAAGCAGTGGTAGAAGGGAACCGGAATGCAGATACGATCCCGGTCTGACAGGTTCATGCTCCTGCCAATGAACAGTGCGTTGTTGACAAGATTGTGGTGCGTGAGAACAACTCCTTTCGGAAAGCCGGTTGTGCCCGAGGTGTACTGGATGTTGATGGCGTCTTCGAAGCTAAGCTTTGCCTGGCGAGCAGCCAGAGAGTCATCAGAGACGCTCTGAGCCAGCACGGTGAGCTCCTGCCAGAGCAACCAATCGTGTTTCTTTCCCCCACCGAGATAGATAAGTCTTCTAAGACCCGGCAAGTTCCGAGTTCGCAGCCGGCCCTGCTTGCACAGTGTGATTTCTGGACAGATCTCCTCAAGCATTGCGGCGTATTTCGAGTGCTTGAAGTGTGATTGAAACACAAGCGCACTTGTGCCGGATTGCTTCAAGGTATACGCCAGTTCGCGAGTCCCATAAGCGGGGTTGATATTGACGAGAATGGCCCCGATCATCGCTGTGGCGAACTGAAGCAAGATCCATTCCTCGCAGTTGAAGGACCAGATCCCAACGCGATCTCCTTTGCTGACACCCAGCGCGAGCAAGCCCTTGGCTGTCTCTTTCACTCTGCTTTGAAACTCGGAATAGGTCAGCCGGACACCCTGGTGACAAGCCACCAACGCTTCATTGCGCGAGAATTTGGCAGAAGATTTCGAAAGGATTTCCGCGATCGTGTTTCCCAGAAGCGCTGGGCCAGCCGAACCGCAGGAATAACTTAAGAGAGCAGGGCTCACGCGAGTTCTCCTTTCAGGTTCCGCTAGCTAGCAAGGTCGAGGCAGCAGTGTGAATTGCCGCCGTAACAGCCATGGTATGAAAGCGACGAATAACGGCAGGGTAGCCATCGAGTCTGCAGGACCTCCACGGTCCTTTGTTGGCTGCAGGGAAACGCGCCTATGGGGTTGGAAGCACGAAACCGCCGTCGATGCGCAGGCAAGTCCCTGTAACGTAGGAAGCATCTGGAGAAACGAGATATGCAACCCCTTTGGCAATTTCGTCTGCCCGTCCCAGCCTACCCATCAGAAGTTTTTTGCCGCTCTCGCGAATCTGGTCTTCACTAGAGAAGCGACGTTCTCCCGGAGTATCAATCCAGCCCGGCTCGATCGTATTGACCCGAATTCCATGACCGGCCAATTCCACGGCCCAGGTCGCGGCCATATGATTGATGGCAGCCTTGGCTCCGTTATAGGCGGTCGAGTTGGCGTAAGGGCGATACGCGTGCACAGAGCTGACGTTAACGATATTCCCGCCTTGGCCCTGCTGGACCATCTGCCGCGCAGCCAGCTGGCTGCAATGAAATACTCCCCAGAGGGTGACTCCCCAGGTTTTCTCCACATCCTCAACGTCGAGCTCCAAAAGAGGCTTGCGGATGCTGTAGGCTGCATTGTTGACGAGGATATCCACTCGACCCAGAGCCCGGACAGTTTCCTCGATCATTCGCTCGTCCTGCGTCCGGTCAGCCACATCACCTTGAAAGAGGATGGCTCGCTGCCCCAGGCGTTCAATTTCGCGAACAACTTCGAGCCCCTCTTCCGGATGACTCCTCGCGTTGACGGTTACGTCCGCTCCGAGCTGTGCCAACTCAAGGGCGACAGCCCGGCCAATGCCCCGCGAGGCGCCGGTAACAAGTGCGACCTTGTGCTTCAGAGTTCCTGGCGTCATGTCAAGCCGCTGGAATGTAAAGTCTCGTTTGGCTCACCGGTGGAGCACGGCTGCTCCTGCGGATCGTTCGTTACAATCCGGGATTGTCAAACGATACACAATGAGGAGTGTTTCATTCAAGCCATGTCAAGGTACGCGCAGTGGAATGCGTTACATTGGTTCAGCACAGCATCATTGAGTGCAATCAAACAACCTTGCCGGTTCCATCTGCGCAGCGCGGCTTATTCTCTTTAGTCTCGAGGGCGTTAGCAAATTCGCCACCAGGAAGCGCCACTTATGATCGCAAGGCATCCACCGTGTCTATTTCCCGCTGGATCTTGCGCAGCTCTCGCTTTCTTAGTGGGATGAACGAAGCTGCCCAAATAGCGAGGAGGAGAGTGAACGGCAACAGATTGAGCCAAAGGCCCGGGTTCTTCATCGCCTTGAGCACGGCTAGCAGAACCACTCCAGAGCTAAAGAAAAGCGGTCCCAAAAGCCCCCAGATATGACGCCAATAGTCACGTCGGCGCTCAAGTTCTCTTCGATAAAAATCGAGGCCGGTCGTCGAGGCCGACTCAGTCGATTCGCTTCTGGGCCAAAGTCTCTTTTGGGCCTGATATGGGAAGTACAGAGCAGAGACAACCATCAGTGCAAATCCAGCGCGCGAAAGGGTATCGTTGGCCTTTACAAAACTCATGCCAAAAAACACAACGAAGAGTAGTGCAAAACCATACAACACCAGGACTTCCCGACGAGCCTTTCTTTGCAGCTTCCACGCTTTCTGGCGAATCTCTTCTATAGACATTCTGGTGGTTTCATTGGGCTGATTCTGCCACTTGCTTCTGATGTCATTCTCAGGAGGCTCACTAGCCATCGCGCCCTCCTCTATGAAAACGCCGAGCCAGGATGTTCTTGATTCGGTGAATTTTCGTTGCTACGTTTCCCGGCGAAATCCCTGTGATCTCTCCAATCGAGGCAGCGTCCATACCTTCGAGATAGGAAAGGATTACCTGTCGATCAAGCGGCTTGAGCCGTTGAAACAATTTCAAGAGTCGCTCCAGAGCATTGGCCTGATCAGCGGCAAGGTCGTCCCCGTTCTTGTCGGGCAAGGATTCAACTTCCTCCAAGCCCACAAAGTTCTGTGCGTTGGCACGGCGCTGTCGGACAATGTGCGATGTGGCTGTGTTATGAGCCACGCGATAGACCCATGTTCGAAGGGAGCATCGTGCGTCGAAACCCTCGAAACTTCGCCACAAGGCGAGGTGAATCTCCTGGAGCAGATCACGACGTATCTCTGGATCTGCCTCGTAGGCTTGTGCTAGCCGGTCTAGCGCCACACCATACGTGGCCGCCGTTTCCCGGTAGAGGTCATCCTGGCTGCACTTTCCGTCCAACCTGAACTCAGTTTCCTTCACATCTGAGGTAGTCGTTGGCCGGAGAACTTTCTTACAAAAATTCTGGAAGTGTCTTCGCAATTTGGCTCTTCACCCCGTCGTAGGACGCATCGGCCCGTTCGCGATCCATCGCTGGGTCTGGGCGTATTTTTTGGATTGCAAGAATACGATCAATGGGACCATGGACGAGTGCAGTAGCTTTGCTGAACATCGGGAGATGGAAAACTCAACCCATCAGATAGGGTAAGTCCTTAAGGATTCAAGATTCTCTGAGATGTGTGGAAACTTCGTTGGCAACACAATGAATCACGGGTTAAGGCTTGGTTGTGTACTAGCCCTGCTGTCCGGCATGTGCGTCGCGCAATCTCCAAGTCAGCTGCAGGCGCTGAGGGTACCTCGAACGATTGAGCTTTCCTTCGATGGATCGCGGCTTTGGTACAAGCTTGGCCAGAACTCGTGGGAAGTCGAAACCGGTCCTAACTCACGGCCGAAGCGGTCTGACAAGCGAGAAGTTGTACCAGCGGAAAAGTCCCCGGCTGTGCACGGAACTCCGAGACTCTCCAGCCCGCGTAAATCCCCAGACAGAAACAAGGTGGCGTACCTCGATGCGGAACAGCCTTATGGCCCTTTGTTGTTGTTTTGCCACTTCGGTGAACAGAAGGAGAGAAGCACGCCCAGGCCTGTGTCGCGAATGCCCATCATTGACTTCCAGTGGGCGCTGGATTCCAACTCGTTCTGGGTAATCGCGGCGGATGGCGCCGACGAGCCTGTTGGGCGGCTGGACCTCAATGGACGTTTCGAACCGATCACTCAAGGTGCCGCGATGCGCCGGGCAGGCGGTTTGGTGGCTGCCGCCGATGTCGTTGCATGGGTCCAAAGTGACGATTCCCACCACGGTACGATATGGGTTCGCGATCGCACTGGAAGGTCTCGCGTGCTGGTGGATCCAAATCCAGCCATAGCCCGCTGGAACCTTGGGACGCAGGAAGTTGTTCGATGGAAGAACGGTCATGGCGAGGAGTTGCAAGGAATCCTTGCGAAACCTGCTGGCCGCGCGCGATTCCCGCTGGTTGTCGACCCCTATTCAAGCTGGCGCAACCGCTTTCTGCACATTCCCGTTCTGGGAAACTATGCGTTCGTGAAAGCAGGCTTCGCGGTGTTCTTTCCCGATCATCGTGCCCCCCACACGTTTCCGGCGATGAGTTTTGGCGAGGCGTACGTCGGTACTTCGAAGGACCGAGACCCAGTGGACCTCTTGACCGATGACGTTATGACCGGAATCAATGCACTCGTTCGCTCAGGAATTGCGGACCCGGACCGGTTGTTCCTCTACAGTTCGAGTAATGGAGCCAGCGCGATCAATCAACTTCTAACTCAAACCCGTGTATTCCGAGCTGCGCTTTCGCATGGCGGAGTATCGAACTGGCTCGGCTATTACCAAACGCGCCGCCCGCTGGGCGATGAAACCATTCCCGGCTTTCTGGGTGGCAGGAAACCGGATGACTCTCCTGAACTCTATCACCGCATCTCGCCTCTCTTTCATGTGGACAAGATCGTGACTCCGTTGTTGTTGGTGATCGGGGAGAAAGACACGCGTTTCGACGACACGATGCGGTTTTACCAGGCTCTGCGCAGAGCCGGCAGTCCGGTCAGCCTCGTCACTTATCCAGACGAAGGTCATGAACTCTCCACGGCTGCTCGGGCTGAACAACACGTGAGGAAAGCCGTGGAGTTTTTCCGAAGCTCCGCTCCTTCCACTAAACGATGATCCCCAGTGAAACGTTTGTTTGACCGGACTCGAAGGTCCTTCGTGGAAGAGGCTCGAGACCATTTACCTCAAACCCGGTCTTGCAGGGCTTCCACGTGGACTCCTTCAAACCCTTTGTCTGGCCAAGCAGACCTATCATTGCCGGAAATCTGCTCACAAAGGGAGGCCAGATCCTGAACCCACCGCGATGAAGCTCGCCCGTGAGGCTTTGCGAGCCCTCGCTGTGTGAACGATCTGACGAAGTTCCTTCGGTACCCTGACCTCTACAAGAACTGCGTCGAGCGTTGTCTGGCGACGGCCAGGCTCCCGCCGATTCGCTGGTGAAGCTTATCTTGGACGCTGAATTCCGAGGGCTTTCATACGGGAAGTCAAAGTAGAGGGGTTCATTCCGAGACGATTCGCTGCGCCGTTCTCTCCTGCAACACGCCAGTTGAACGCCTCGAGAGCTAGAATCAGATTGCTGCGCTCCAGTGCCTCCATTTCCTGCGCAGTGCGGAAGCTGAAAGGCTCGTCACATCGCACTGGCAATCCGGAGGCTGTTGCGTGGGTTGACTCGGGGAGTGCCAGCTCGAGGTCCACGCAGCCATCACGCGCGGTGATGACCGCCCGTTCCATGACGTTCTCCAACTCGCGGACGTTGCCCGGCCAGCGGTAGTCCTTCAACCTGCCAACACACTCTACAGAGAGTGGACGAAGCGCGCGTCCCATCTTCTGGGCGAACTTCCTGGCAAAGGCCCAGGCCAGCATCGGGATGTCGTCGCACCGGTCCCGCAGCGGCGGCAACTCGATGGGAAACACGTTCAACCGGTAGAACAAGTCTTCACGGAAACGGCCATCCTGAGCGGTCTGCCGCAAGTCACGATTGGTGGCAGCCAGCACGCGCACGTTGGCTTTCCGCGTCAAGGAACTGCCCAACATTTCGAATTCACCTTGCCTGCAAAACGCGAAGCAACTTCGATTGCAGATCGATTGGAAGCTCGCCTATTTCATCCAGAAAGATCGTGCCTCCGTCGGCCAGAGCGAACCGGCCGTCTCTTCGGAGAGTGGCGCCTGTAAACGCGCCCTTTTCGTGGCCGAAAAGTTCGCTCTCGATCAGGGTGGCAGGCAACGCGGCGCAGTTGACCTTGACGAAGGGCTTTGCGCGACGGCGGCTGGCAGCGTGGATGGCGCGCGCGATGAGTTCCTTACCCGTGCCGGTCTCGCCCAGGATGAGAACCGTGGCGTCGGTTTCCGCCACCTGCTGCACCGCGTTCAAGACGCGCAGCAATGAAGGGCTTTGGCCAAGAATCTCCTCGAAATTATGCAGTGCTTTGATCTCTTCCTTCAGGTACTCAGCCTCAGCGGTCAGGGTATGAATCTGCCGCTCGGCTTCAAGCCGCTCGTTAACAGTTCTGAGAATCAGTGTGTAGAACGGTTGCCGCCGCACTTCAAACCGCGACAACGTGGCCTCAGCTGAAAACTCGCGACCACTGGGGCACATGGCTTTCAATCCACCAGGAATCCACAAATACTGCTGACCTTGAGGCCGACTCTCGAGCTCGCCCATCAGCTGGGAAAGTTTCGCGGGCGCGTCCCCCGACAAGAATCGAGTGAAATTTTTGCCAGCCAGCTCGCCGTCCTGACAATTGAAGACCTTTTCCGTGGCGCGATTCACATGCACTACAATCAAGTTGCGATCCAATTCCAGAATCGCGTCCATGGCACTGTCAAACAGGCGGCCCAGCTTCTCCTCCCTGGCGCGTACTTCGCCTTCGGCACGAAGCCGCTGCAATTCAGCAGCAGCCCGAGCCGCGAAAATATGAAACAAGGCCAAGCTTCGCGGACTTTCTGGCATGGGCCGGCGATCCATTACGGCCATATGCCCGAGCACTTTTCCATCGAGCCCCAGCAAGGGCACACCGAGATAACTCACCCCACCGGCAGCTTTGATATCCTCATCGTCCGGAAATACCTCAAACACCTTGTTGGGATAGTGAACCAGGCGTGCGCCGGTAACAACAGCCTCGCAAGGAGTGCCGTCGATTAGCGTTTCGTAACCCTCCACCCATTGTCCCCCCATCCAAAAGGCAAGAGCCCTCAACCTTCTCGACTCTTCGAGGTACTCAGTCACCCAGGCTCCGTGGGTGTGCAGAGCCTTTGCAAGATTCTCCACCAATGCTGCGAAAAACCGCGGTCCGGTCTCGATGGCAGTACCTTCAAGAATCGTGCGCAGCGCCTCGTCTTCGTCGAGCTGCGCCAAATTGGGAAGATCTCTTCTCTGCTCCGTGCTCGGCATGCAATTTGTTTTCGTGGCTAGGCCAGATTGTCCATGAATAAAGCCCAATGGGAGCGCGCACAGCCGGGCTCAGTCCTTCTATGCCGCAGGTCACCGCGGCACTTGATAGACGATCACCTTCCCTGGCTGGAGATCGGCATGATCGACATTGTAAGGAAGAGGAAAAGGCGTATTCGGTTTCGCAGTCGGATACTTGGGAACGACATATTTCTGAATCAACAAATCGACAAGCGGCTTTGGGATCTCGCGCTGATCCAGCAATACCTTCGACACCTCATAGCTGCCGGTGCCATTTTGCGTCTTAACGCTCGCCACTACGTCGAGCAGATGTTGTCCTCGCAACAGAGCACTCAGCAAAGGATTTGATTTGCCATCACCGGTTTCCAGAGTGTCGAAATTGATTCGCGCACTGCCCGCGATGAGCCCCTGCTGAAGCTGAACGTTGACTTGCTCCAACCCCTTCGGAAACAACGGAGCCAGTTCGTGTTGGATATAGGCGTCGATTTCCGATTGACGGAATTCCACCGTGTTCGCAGATCTTGCTTTCTCCCCAGCCGACAGCTTCTCCACCTTACGGGAGAACGCGTCAGCTTCAGCGCGGCTGGGACGAGCACTCAATCCTGCCGCCTGTTCACGAGGATAAAACAAGTACCAGCCGAGGCTGCAAACGACGATGAGGCAAGCCAAAATAGAAAGCTTCTTAAACACAAAAGTTACTCCCGAGAACTGTCTTCATTCCAAGAAACGCCTCTTCTAGCGCACGAGACGAAACGTCCGGCTCCACCGCGTCTTGGTCAAGAAATTCAGAAAGAGATCCGCAAACTGCTCCACGCGCTCGACAAATGAGTCGCGCAAGTGCTCATCTGGCGGCGTGTCATACGACCAGTAGATGATCAGTGCCCGGCCGACAATGTTCTTTCTCGGAACAAAGCCCCAATATCGGCTATCGGCGCTGTTGTCCCGATTGTCGCCCATGGCGAAGTAATGATCCGATGGAATCACGATCTCCTTGCCCTGCGTGTAGTCGTCATAGAAAGCGAAGCTGAGGAAGATGTCTCTGTTCTGCTGGTAGTCCGGAAACCGACTGATCTGTTCGGCCAGCATCGGGAAATTGTCCCGCACTGGACGGTTCCGGACATCGGGTTCCTTGTGGAACGTATACGACTCTTCCAGAGCTTTGCCGTTCAAAAACACCGTTTGGTTTTCGACGCGAAGACGATCTCCTGGGAGACCAATGGCTCGTTTTACGTAGTTCTTGGTTAGATCTTCGGGGTACTTGAAGACGATGATGTCGCCATGCTTGATTTCACGAAATGGCAGGATCTTGCCAATCATCGAATCGGGCTTGCCAAAAAGAAACTTATTCACCAACAGATGATCGCCTACCAACAAATTATCTTCCATGGAGGGCGTCGGGATCTTGAAGGCTTGCACAACGAAGGTTGTCCCGAATAATGCCAGGATTACCGTCACCACCAGGCTTTCGAAATATTCACGAAACGTTGATTGCATAGGAAGTGGGTAGAACATCCAGAGCCAGTCTGGCGGCTTCCTGCTCGGCACGTTTCTTGCTGTCGCCGTGCCCTTCGGTCATGCGCTGGCCGTTGATCTTCAGTTCCACCGAAAAAACCTTGCGGTGGTCGGGTCCGGTCTCTTTCACCAGACAATATTCAGCAGGTGGACATCGCAACGCTTGGAGGCGTTCCTGAAGCTGAGATTTGAAATCCTTGAATTGAACGCTGCCACTGGCGACGATGTCGAGATCGGGCTTGAAGACGCGCAGCAGGAAACCTCGAGCCGACTCCAAACCACCATCCAGGTAGATCGCCGCCACGACCGCTTCGAAAGCATCGGCCAGCAGTGCCTGCTTTCGCCGCCCTCCGGTTTTTTCCTCGCCCTTTCCAAGCAGCAGAAACTCTCCCAACTCCAGTTGACGACCCAACTTTGACAGGTTCGCGGCGCTCACCAGATGGGCGCGGACCTTGGATAACTCCCCTTCGCTCAGGCCGGTGTGCTCTCGGAACAGGAAGTCGCTAACGAAAAACCCAACGAGCGAATCGCCAAGAAACTCCATCTGTTCGTTGTCATGCGACGCGGAGAGCTTTTTTTCGTTGGCTGCCGAGCTGTGCGTCACGGCCCGTTCCAGGATCTCCGGCCGGCGAAACGAGTGGCCCAGAATCGATTCCAGTTTGTGGAGATTCTCGATCATCTCAGGAAGTTGTCCGGGGAAGCGAACCCAGCCGCCTGAGCAACTCCGCTAAGGCGACGGCGCTGCCTTCCTGGCGCTGAACGGTTCCCGAAGTCCCCGCTGCGCTGCGTCCTGCGCGTTGCGTGTGTTATCACCCAGGGCGATAGCGGATTGATACTGCTGCAAGGCCTCGGTTCGTTTCTGATCAACGTCGAACAGCCGGCCCAGATAAATATGCGCCCAAACCTTCACCGATTTGCTTGCGGTGGGCGATTGCACAGCCCTCGAGAAGTAGTCGGCCGCGATCTCGCGCTTGTTCTTCATGCTCGCCACTAAACCAAGACCGTAAAGCGCTTCTCCGTTGGCGGCATCGTTCTCAACCACTTGCTGAAATTGTTCCACAGCAGCCTCCAAATTGTTGGCTGCCAGGTTGATGTTGGCCTGTCGCAAAAGCTTTTCGAGGGCGCTGAGTTCTCGCGGTTCAGCCTTCTGCTGAGGCGGAGGCGCGTTCTTTTGCGCCTCGGCAAAGGCCGTCGGCAGCGAGTCCATTTCGACATTCTTCATCATGGTGGGATAGTAGATTCGAATCCCTTCCGGACCGGCTTCAAACGTCTGCAGCTCACGATACAATTGTTTCGCCAATACCGCCCCACCGCGGATGGCCGAGTCCAACTCCAAAGCAGCTTCGGCTTCAGGCGCTTTCTTCATCCTGAGTTCCACCGCTCGAATCAGACTTTCGGTAATGACGAACTGCAGATCGTTCCGGTAGGAAGCATCAATCCCTGGAGTCGTCTCCATGAACTTCAGCAATGCCGCCCGCTTGTCGCGTGCCAAGGTGAAGCGCAAGGCGTACGGGTCCAACAGGAAATGCAGATACTGATGGCGAAATTCATCAGCGGCGAGCTTGCCCGCCGGGCCAAATACGAGGTAGTAGCTGTCCCGGTACGTTCTGGCATTGAACGCGTTTGGAGGTGCCAGGAATTCCGGAATGATGAACAATTGGCGGTCGAGGAACGAACCCGAAGCCATCCTCAGATAACCGTCCGTCAGGAGAATAATCTGATTGATCGCTGGACGGTACTCGACGACGACCTGATCATAGCGAGCACGATGGCGGCTCCACACCGCCTCGACCTTGGCGGAGGCGTAGAACTCCTTGACCAGCTCCAGAAACTCCCGGACCGAAAAGGCATCAGGCGGCAGTTGGTTTGCAGGCAAAACGAGTTTGAAATCGGGCGGGCTTTCGGTCATCAGTGCCAGGGAGATATACTTGGCGGCTTGGTCTTCCGCCTTTTTCCCCTCCATGTGGCTCTGATAGAACTTCTGCAGTTTCCCTCTTAGCTCAGCGGGCAGCGCCTGAAACTCACGAGAAATCGAAGCCCGGCTGGGGTGAGCTTCGGCTGCGTTTGCTTCCAGACCGGCTTCCTGTAACGCGGCCAGCACCACAAATATGCGAATGTCTGGTTGAATCTGGATGGACGTAGTCTGAGCGGAGGCGCCACCAGTCAGCAACCCGAAGCAGAAGAGTAGACCCATCCATCTTGAGTCGAAGATTTTCGTCATTATCACCAGGATTCTTCTATCTTGGGCTGAAACTAAACGTGGCCTTGGTCGTCCAGGAAAGCGAACCCACCGCCTACCCAAGTTTTCCATCGTAAAGAATCGAACGGAGCGAGTCAATTCAACTTTCCCCTGGCCCGCATCATGCGTTTATGGCGATCAATGGGAATCAAGGAAACGTCGTGAGGTTGTGAATGGAAACAGCTGGGAAGAACCTGGGGAAGGGCGAAGGTTTACTGCAGCACGGTAGCGAATCGTTCTTCTCGGGTCAGATCCCCGAACTCATTTTCGGAAAGGAACTGCTCGTGAAACGGAAGATCTCTTTTCGTCGACAGGACCACCGGCGTGTAGGGAAGTTTCTTGGCGCAATCCAAAGCCTCGTGAAGCGACTCGCAAAAGTTGAACAGCCGCCAGGCATTCGCCTGATAAGCCCATACATTGATCGGATAAAGTGGCTGCTTCACCGGAGACTCCTTCAGGCCCAAAGTACAAGACGCCAATTGAGGTATGGTTCGAAATACACCATTCATATCGGCTCTCCGCCAGATCACTTTATATAATTAATTAAATTTTATTGTTTCTAATGTTAAATAACAGAATATTATCTTAATCTGAGTCCTCATTGGGGAAAAAGTGCAGGCGCAACAGAGGGCAAAACCAGCGATCGGAAGGAGATCTTGGCAGGAGACTGGCCTTCTAAAGGTACAAACCTATAATGAGGAGGTGAATGGAATTCGCAGGGCGTGAAGCACTTGCTCGGCAGCCACGACGCCACGGTATTGAGCTTCCTCGAAGATGGAAAACCCACTCAGATCGGAATGAGCGAAGCGAATTTGTCCCACCGGTTCGGCAGCCTCACCCCGCGCACCGCCCCAAAGAAATCCCGGATTGGGCCGCACCATGGCGTGCCCCCACCGGAAGATGTCCATTCGGGTGACAACGCGCTCAATCTGTGGATGCGGCTTGCCCAGATCTTTCAGAATGAACTGGCTCCATGAGTGCCAGTCGGTCTCCAGCAGCCGGGTGCGTTCCTCGCGAACGGGAGAGGCTGTGAGCGGGTAGTAGTAGGTGAAAACTGTTTCGCGGATGTGAGTTCGCAGGCTTTGATGGGTTGCGACCACGTAACCGAGCGAAGGACTGTCGTAGAGCACATTGTCCCAAGCCAGCGGAACTCCGGCGCGTTCGGCAGGAAACTCCCTCAAGCTCAAGTTAGCTACCATCCACGGTGCGTACTCAAAGGCCTCAACGCCCTGTGCGCCTTCTTTTGCGTCTGACAGCAGATACCGGGCAAATTGCCGGGGGCAAGCCACAATCACCTGTTCGGCTTCCACTCGTGTGGATTGCTGTCTTTGAACATCAAGATACTCGACGAAAGTGGAGCGCTTTCCAGGCACGAGATGAAACACGAGCGAGTTTGGACGGATTTGCTTCTCCAGTTGGCTCCGCAGCCGCTTGACGATCCAGCCATTGCCTTCGGGCCACGTCAGCACGGTTGAGTTTTCAATTTCCGTGTCACCCTCGTTGCCTCGGCTGGCAAAGTAGTGGATTCCGGCCCAAGCAGACACTTCCGAGTACTCGGTGCCATAGTCGTCCCTGCAGGCATAGTTCACATACCAGTGAAGCGGCACTGAGTCGAGGCCTTTCGTCACCAGAAACTCGCGGATCGAAATCCGGTCGAGGTCCAGAAACTCACGATCGCGTGAACTGAACTCCATGGGGATGGCGAATGGCTTGCACCCATCCCGGCCTCGGCGAGTGCGATAACCGGCGATTAGATCGCGAAAGCGGTCGTACTGTTCGAGGTCTTTTCTGGAGACGGCCAATAGCGGCAGTAAACCCTCCTGCCAGCGTCCGTAGCGATAGAGGCGCTCCTGAGGGGAGAAGCACAGATACTTCTCCTCATACAGCGGCTCACCGGTTGGGCTGTATCCCTGAATGATTCCCAGCTCAGCAAACAACTCCCGGACTGCCTTCGACTCCGGAGTGGGCAGCGGAACATAGTGCGCTCCCCAGGGATAGGCTGTCGCCTGATTTTCACCGAAACGTGAATTGCCGCCACATTCTGACTCCAGCTCCAGAATCTCAAACTTATCGAATCCTGCTTTCTTGAGCTTCCAGCCGGCGGAAAGACCGGCCATGCCTCCACCCACAATAACCACCGGTACTTTCCACTTGGAGGTCGGGCGAGGAATCTGGTTCCCCCGCAGCAAGTGTCCGATGTTCTGCGATGCCCCCAGGATTTCCCCGGCAAAGGAATTGGCCTTGTCACGGTGTGCACAGGAGTGGAAACTTGAGGCAGCAACTCCCGCAGTTGAGATGAGAAATTGACGGCGGTTCATAGGAATGAGGCGAAAGCGAAGGAACGAACGTCGAAGTGCGAAGTACGAATGATGTCTAGCCGCGGTCTCGCAGTTCGTCATTCCGGCGGAAGCCGGAATCCAGTCTTGCCGACGGTGCTGGGTTCTGACTTTCGCGAGAATGACACACGTGGGAGAAGGTTGGGCCATCCGTCTCACCACTTCGGCATTCGCACTTCGACCTTCGTCATTCTTGGGCCCGCCCTTTCACCTCCCATTCACGGAGTCACCTTCTGCCACTCCGCTTCGTAGTAGTGCACAAGTGCCTGGTTGTTGAGGCGGTTCACCTCCGCGTCTACAGGCTGCATATCTTTTGGAAATTGAAACAGCATAGGCGCAGTGTCGGCACTCAGAAAGCGCAAGCCCTGCGGGTACTGAACAGGTTGAATGAAAGGTTGTTTGGAGGCGAGGACGAAGCCCCATTCTCCGAATGACGGTACGTAAACGTGATAGGGCGTTGCGTGGAGCCCCACGCTCTGGACCGTCTTGAAAATGCACCAATAGGACTGGCGGGCAAACATCGGCGACGTGCTTTGAATCACCGCCAGTCCGTTGGCTGAGAGACGCTTGTCAAGCAGACGATAGAACGCGCTGGTGTAGAGCTTGCCAAGCGAGTGGTTGGTGGGATCGGGAAAGTCGACCACCGCGAAATCATAGAACTCTGCATTCTGTTCCAACCAGACGAACGCATCCGCATTGATGACTTTTACTTTCGGCGAGTGGAAGGCATCCTGGTTGAGCTTCCTTAGCGGCGGGTTCTGGGAGAAGAGCCGGGTCATTTCAGGGTCTAGATCCACAAGCGTAATCTGTTCCACACTGTCGCGCTTCAACACCTCGCGAATCGCCAGACCGTCGCCTCCGCCCAATACCAAGACGCGGCGCGGCATCGCAAGCGACTGTAGCCCGGGATGGACGAGGGTTTCGTGGTAGCGATACTCGTCCCGCGAGCTGAACTGCAAGTGGCCATTGAGAAACAGCCGCAGATCATCCTTCCAGCGCGTCAGGACAATGCGCTGGTAAGGCGAGGACGTGGCAAAGACGATTTCATCCGTGTACAGGTTTTCCTCTGACAACAGCGTCAAGCGGTCAGAGTAGGCAAAACCCAGCAATAGCGACAGGATCACCGCCACGCACTGTCCCCGCATCAGCCTGGCTTGTGGAACTTGCTGGCGAAACAGCCAGGCGGTCCAGGCCGCCACGAGCGCGTTAAGCAGACCAAAGAGGAAGCAGGCACGCACCAGCCCGAGCTTGGGAGCCAGCAAAACCGGGAACAAAATCGAGGCCAGCAGTGCGCCCAGATAATCGAAGGTCAGCACTTGAGAAACCAGATCTTTGAACTCGAGACGATCCTTCAGGATTCTGAGCAGCAACGGAATTTCCAGGCCCACCAGGATGCCAATGAGGACGACCAGCGAATAGAGGATCAGCCGGAAGGAGGAGGCAAACGAAAACACCAGAAATAGCGCGGCGGCAGAGAAGCCTCCAATCAAGCCGACCAGGAGTTCGATAATGATGAACTTCGCCACGAGTCCCTTTCCCACATACCGAGACAGGTAGGAACCAATGCCCATTGAGAATAGATAAGTGCCGATGACGGTGGAAAACTGTGTGACGGAATCACCGAGCAGGTAGCTGGCGAGCGTCCCGGCAATCAGCTCGTAAACCAGGCCGCAGGAGGCGATGATGAAGACAGAAACCAGGAGGGCGTAAGTCATTGGGAAGTGGTGAGTGACGAGTGCTGAGTGCTGAGTGAACACCCACCCAAATAGGACGCATCACTCATGACTCATTACTAATCACTGAATCTCACGCGTGAATTGAGGCGGCGATGATGATGCAGATGCCCAGCGACATGGCCCCCACGATGATGGCCAGTGCGATGTTGTGTTCTTCAATGATTTCTTTCCACAACAGGTACGGCGTTAACCTGTCCATCATCCGAAAGCAGACCCAGAAGATGAGCACTCCGAGAAACGAAAACACGATAGCGTTTACCACGAAGCCTATATTGACTATTCCACTCACGATGTTCTCCTTTGAATCACTCAGCACTCATTTGTGGTAGTACCGTTGATACATGCTGCGATAGGCACCTGGGTTGTCCCGAATCGACTTCGGAACATTCTTCAGCTCGTTGTAGCTCGACGGGCTCCATCCACGGTAGTCCGCATAGCTAAACAAGCCAAGAATCATGGCTCCGAAAACCTGAAATATGCGAAGCATAGTTAGTCATCCTCCGAATCAGAAGAAGTGATCATTGGGTGGTCGCTCTCCGACCAGCGTTTGATTTCGTAAGAGCGGCCTCGGAACCAGTGCAGCACCGGGAAAACAAACAACGCACCTACCGTGAAGAAGAAATACGACCAGCGCGGGACGTCGCGATACACACGAATCGAGTAGTTGACATCGCGTGCTTCCGAGTCGGGTTCGATGCGCAGACAATAGCGGCCTCCAGGCACCTCCGGCAGAATCACCTCATCCCTCAGGCTGCCTTCCGACCACGATTCTCCGCCCTCTACCCCGGAGTAGTAGCTCAGTTCCCGCCCGAAGTCGTAAGCCGTGCCAGTCTCCTCGTTGATCAATGCCATGCTCAGAAACAGCCAGTTGTTGCTGAGGTTTGCGCGGCTCTGAACGACGACGTTGGAAGGTCTTCCGGGCACCTCAAATATGTCCGTCACCCGCGCCTTCTCGGCATCGGCCTGATGAAAAGCAAACGCATTCTCATAAACCAGCTTGTTGTTCGACAACAGCAGAAATAGGATCTGCACGAAAACCGCAGTCAGGAAAAGGACGACCCAGGTTCGCCAGATGGCAACTGAGTGCGCCTTGTAGGGAGAAGGCTGATTGGGCGCAATGCCGACCCGGGCCGGGACCGGGGTCTTCAGTTGAAAGCTATTCCAAACGGCCTCCGGCTCGATGTACTCGCCAATCGACCAGGTAAGCTCGGTGTCCGTCGCTTCCTTGCTGAGAATCAATGGCGGGGCGACATAGTCGCTAGTCCAAGCAGGCTCCCCCACCTGAACCTTCCAGTAGAACTCCCCCACCACATACGACACCTGTGCATGAGCCGTCTGAAAATGCCGGAATGTTTCACCCAGATAGCTGACGGGCCCCTGCCCATCCGACGAGAGAGGCTTTGGCGTCTGAGTCGTCGTCTTTACGAAATTCCAATGGCCGTTATACTCCGTGAGCCAGCGAAATCCTTTGTAAGGATTGAAGAGCAGATATTCGCTCCACTCATAATCGACGCCCTCCACCTCGATCTTGCGACGGAGAAATCCGATCACCTCAAAAAGATCGCCACGCAACTTGCCGCGACTGCCCAGAGGGATGAGCGGCTCGTGCTTGATGCGCACGGCATAGGTGGCAAGGATGCGGAGGGTTTCGTCGGTAAGATCGATGACTGACTGGCACGAACCACAGGCTAGTGACTCCGTTTGCTCTAGACCCCGAACGGTGAGGCTGTTGCCGCATGCCGGGCAGTGAAACGACTTGACGCGAGGCGCGGAAGGTTGTGGAAGAGGTGGCGGGACCGTGTCCGGCTTACCATCCATCGAATTCCCTCAGTCCGGAAAGTTGCAGCGCGTCGAATTCGACATACTCGCCGAGAAAGACCAAAGGGGGCTCTTCACTGTAGTCGAGGGTAGCAAAAGAACTGCCGTCTCCCTGCAGATCCGCGACTGGGGCTTCATACCCTGCTCCCACTTGGAACGGAAGTTCCCCTTCGCCACCAATGCACAACGTCTTCTGGATATCCCGCACTTCAAACCATTTTCCATCCAGCTTCTGGCGCTGACCAGCCTGAAGGCTGGCGAAGTCAGGCACCGACTCTGCAATTGTCTTCACAAAAGAGACGGCGTAAGTCCCCTGCGCCTCTCCCAGCCAGCCGCTGCGCATGTCGTCAAACAGGAGGTGCCATTCATTCCACAAGCCGTGCTCAAAGCGCAACTGGATGCGTCCGACAACACCAAAGTGAACGCCCTGATACTTCCCTTCAACTCGCAGTTGCAGCGGCGACCCATCCGTTTGCAACTGGGCCATCTTGCCAACGTCTTCGAGGTCAAGGTCGTGCCGCACCAGGGTGGATTGGCAGTATTCGCAAACGGCCAGGATTGAGGCTACCGACTGAAACCGTACCGGAGCGCCACAAGATGGGCAGACGGTCGATTTCATGACGTTGATCCGGAGCGGGCGATGGTGGCCGCGTCCAGCCGGCGATAGTTTCGCGAGAACTCGCGCACGTCAACGCGTGACGAGCCCAACAGGCCGCCCAGCCTGGCTTCCCAGGACATGGGCGGACGCTGCTTGCAGCAAAACAAATTGAGGCAAAGGGAATTGTGCTCCGGAAAGGAATGCAGAGCGAGATGCGACTCCTGCAGCAGCCAGATGCCCGTGACGCCACCTGTTCCCGGAAACTGGTGCCAGACAGGTTCTCCCACCGGCCTAAGATTCATCTCAGCCACGATGACATCGAAGAGCCCTCGCAGAGCCGCCTTGTCGCGCAAGGTTGCAGCCGAGCAACCGAAGGCTTCAATCATCCATTCGATTCCGGTCATTGGACTAGACCAGCTTCTTGAGCATTTCTGCTTTCTTCGCTTCGAACTCTTCCTTGCTCAAGACTCCCTTGGTCATTAGATCGTGCAACTTCTCCAACAACGCGGTGACGTCTGCGGCTGACTCGGCAGCAGGTTTCGCGGCTTGGGTTTGCGCTGGGTTGGCCATGGATGAGGTCATGGCCGACGCCATCGTTTGGCCGATGGTGAGTCCAGCTCCGAGGCCGGCGCCGGCGCCGGCCAATCCACCTTCATTAGCAGCCGCAATGGGAATGCTTTGTGCGGTCTGGTATTGGGTATATCGGGTCATGTCGCCGATAAGACCCATCCCAATGCGCTGATCGAGAATTTTCTGCAGCTCATCGGGAAGCGAGAGGTTTTGCACCTGAAGTGTATCGAGACCAATGCCTATGCGCTTGAACTCGGTGTCGAGCTTCAGCTTGATCTGGTTGCCAAACTCATCCTGGTTGGACGCCATGTCCAGGAACGGAATGCCCGACTGGCCAAAGAGATCGGAGATCGACGCCACGATTGTGTTCCGCAATTGCCCATCGAGTTCGGTCACGGTGTATTGCTCGCGAGTGCCGCTCACATGCACATGAAACGCGCGCGGATCGAAGATCTTGTAGGAGTAGATTCCGAAGGCGCGCAGGCGGACAGCGCCAAACTCTTTGTCGCGGATCGTAATCGGATTGGCTGTTCCCCATTTTTGGTTGAGCTGAAGGCGTGTGCTGAAAAAATAGACGTCCGACTTGAATGGCGACTCGAAAAGCTTGTCCCAGTTCATCAGGTTCGTCAGGAGCGGCAGCGTCTGGGTTGTCAGTTTGTAGCGTCCAGGTCCAAACACATCAGCAACAGTCCCTTCGTTGACAAAAACGGCCATCTGGGACTCGCGCACCGTCAGAGAGGCGCCATACTGGATCTCGAAATCCTGCATGGGGTACCGGTAAGCCAGAATACCGTCTGAACTTTCCGTCCATTGGATGACATCGATAAACTGCTTCTTCAAGAAGTCTTTAATACCCATAGCACCGCCTCCTTGAGCGTTTCGTCGGACTGAACCCTGGCTTGTAAACGTAGTTGTAGCGAAATAAGTTCCGCGAATCAATTTCAAATCAGAGCTCATGTTCTCTGGGCTTGGGTTAGAGAGACCTTCTCTGGGGCCCGATCGAGGTTGTGCACAAATCAGCAGAGCGTCGACGAATTTGGGAGGGCGAGGCTCCTGCCGAGCCTTATGCTGTCAGCAGCTTGCGATACACTGCTCGGCGGGAGCCTCGCCCTCCCACGGCAATGATCAGCGCGAGTTCCTGGAGGTTAGGCAGAAACTGCAACCAGCCCCCGCGGGCGAATAGCATACGTGCTTGCTCCCCTTCCTGCTGTTGCTGTACCATCCCTACAATCAATTCAAGGGAAAAGTCCGAACCTGGCCCAGCCTGAACGAACGGAGGGGGCAGTGAGCATGGAACAGCAGAAGGTTGCGAGACTGAAGGTAGGCTGCGGCTGGGCTCTCGTCCCGCTGGCATTGCTTCAGCTCGTGCCACCATTGGTGGCCCAGTCATCGGAGGATCTCGCTCTCTCGATCCTTCAGCGAAAATGTTTGCAGTGCCACGGTGAAACACTCCAAATGTCTGGTCTCGATCTCCGCACGCGGGAAGGTCTGTTGAAGGGAGGAGAAAAAGGGCCGGCCCTGGTTCCCGGTAATGCCGACGCCAGCCGTGCATACCGGCGCGTTGCAGGGATGGAACAACCGTCAATGCCTATGGCTCCCTTGCCTCCTCTTACCTCGGAGGAGATCGCCGCCCTGAAGACTTGGATCAATCAGGGAGCCAAATGGGAATCGGGCAAGGCGGCCTCTGCGAGCACGGCTGCGACTCCGTCTGATCCAAAAGCCCAGGGCAAAACTTCGGTAGCTGGCTCATACGGCAAGACCTATGAGGAAAGAACCATCACCGGGCCCGAACGAAAGTGGTGGGCTTTTCAGAAACCTGTCCGCTCTCCCATTCCCAAGATCGCTGATCCTCGCTGGAACCGTCACCCAATCGATGCCTTCGTAAGGAAGGCTTTGGACGAGAGGGGCCTTACACCAGCCCCCCAAGCGGATCCGAACGCTTTGATTCGTCGTGCCACGCTGGACCTTACCGGCCTGTTGCCGACGCCGCAAGAGGTGGAAGCCTTTGTTGGTGACTCCTCGCCGCGCGCTTATGAAAACTTGATTGAGCGCCTGCTGTCGTCTTCACATTATGGCGAACGGTGGGGCCGTTTTTGGCTAGATGTGGTCCGGTATGCCGACAGTTCCGGGTTCGAGCACGATAAGGATCTCGCCAATGCCTGGCGCTATCGTGACTACGTGATCCAAGCATTCAATCAAGACAAGCCATTCGACCGGTTCATCCTTGAACAGCTGGCGGGGGACGAACTTCCAGATCGGGGCTTTGAGAGCTTGACGGCCACCAGTTACTATCGCATCGGACCCCGAGTGCGCTTTCGCGAGAAGGATAATCCCTACTATCGCTACGAATATCTGGACGACATCATCCGCACGACCTTCCAGGGTTTCATGGGGCTCTCGGTGAACTGCGCACGCTGCCACGATCACAAGTTCGATCCCATTTCGCGCAAAGACTACTACCGGACGATGGCGATGTTTTTTGGCTACGTAGACATCGACCATCCGTTGGCGCCTCCGGATAAAGTGACTGAATACGAGAGGGCCAAAAAGGAAGTGGAGCAGGAAACGCTGCCGCTTCGGCGCAAGATCGCCCAGATTGAAGCGCCCTATCGAAGAGCCGCCTTCGAGAAGAGACTGGCGAAGTTCCCTGAAGAGATTCAGATCGCCGTCAAGACTCCCGACGCGCAACGGACCCCGGGCCAAAAGCTGCTGGCTGCCCAAATTGTCTCTCTGGACGTCGATCCCGACGCAGCGGCCAATCAACTCAGCAACTATCGCAGCATGATGAAGGTCAGTGATGCAGACCATCAACTTCGGCAAAAGCTGGTGGAACAGATCGAAGAGATTCAAAAGCGACTGCCCTCACCCTTGCCTGTAGCCGAGGGCATCCGGGACGGAGACTACCGGCTGACTCCCGATGGACCGGGTGATGAGCCACTGCCAGGTAAAGGCGACCGTTTCGACTATGGAGTTCAATGCTGCTTTCTACCCGGGCCTGGAAAACCCTTTCAGGTACCACCGGTCTATTTTGCCGCCAACGGCATGGACGTCGTTGAGGACCAGAAGTCCTTTGTTGTCGAGCCGGGATACCTCAAGATTCTGGCTGACAGTAGTTCGATGCCGGTTGAAAACGAGCCGGGCAACGGGGAGCTCACCAGTGGCCGCCGCCGGGCGCTGGCCAAATGGATCGCTTCGACCGACAATCCGCTGACGGCGCGTGTGATGGTGAACCGGGTATGGCATTGGCACTTCGGCCGCGGCATTGTTCCCACACCGGGGAATTTCGGGAAAATGGGCGTGCCGCCATCCCATCCGCAGTTGCTGGACTGGCTGGCCACTGAGTTCGTCCGCCAAAAGTGGAGCTTGAAGCAGATGCACCGCCTGGTCATGACGTCTGAGACCTACCAGATGGCTTCCACCTTTGCACCTTCTGGAAATCTGGAGAAGGATCCCACAAACGTTGCCCTCTGGAGGTTTCCGCTGCGCCGACTGGAGGGAGAGGCAATCCGCGACATCATCTTGTTGGCCAGCGGCCAGCTCAATCTCGAGGCGGGAGGACCACCGTTCTTCCCGGCGATCCCGAAAGCCCTGCGAGAAAGCTATCGAGCTGGCAAATGGGAGCTCACTCAGGAAGAGCCCTCTAACTGGCGCCGCAGTGTGTACTCATACTGGAAACGTGGGCTCAAGTATCCCATGTTCGAAGTGCACGACCAGCCTGATCCGAACGTGACTTGCGAACGGCGCAATACGACAACGGTCCCGACGCAGGCACTGACGCTCTCGAACAACGAGTTTGTCTTGCTACAAGCGAAGTACTTTGCGGAACGTGTCATGCGTGACGCTGGCGACGGACTGGAAGAGCAAATTCAGACTCTGTATCAGATCGCTCTCAGCCGCCGTCCTGACTCGACGGAACTGCAGAGCTCACGCAGTTTCATTGAGAAGCAACGGGAATACCACACTAGCCGGCTCGCCTCCAGCTCAGAGGCAGGCCCTGCAAACCGCGTCGCGGTGGCAGCTCTCACAGACCTGGCTCATGTGATGCTGAATTCCAACGAGTTCGTTTACATCAACTGAAACGAGACAAGGCAAGAAGTCGCGGAGACGAGCAGGATGTAGCGCCGCTCCCGGTCTTTGTTCACAGGCCTTGTACTCCAGGAAATTAAATCCATGACGGCATTGTGGCATGACGGAAACAAACCTCGCTTCGTTTCCAGACGCAACTTTTTGTTTGAAGCTGGTTCGGGAATCAGTGGCCTCGCGCTTCTTCACTTGCTAAATCAGGACGGGCTCCTGGCTGCGGAACCTGCGGAGGGCACCTCCGCTTGTGCCAGCCCTCAAGGCTTCAGCGGTTCGCCCTACCTTCCCAAGCCTCCGCACTTCAAGCCGCGCGCGAAATCGGTGATCTCGCTGTTCATGAGCGGCGGCGTGAGTCACGTCGATACCTTCGACTACAAACCCGCCCTGGCCAAATACCACGGAACGCCGCTCGAAGGAAAAGGCGAGATTCGTGTCCGACAAGGATTTCCCGGACCGCTGATGAGGAGCCCATACACATTCAAACAGTATGGAAAGTCGGGCCTCTGGGCTTCGGAGCTGTTTCCCCATATCGGCAGCATGGCAGACGATTTGGCGTTCATCTACTCCTGCCAGGGCAAGTCGAGCGACCACGTCTTGTCCCACTACGAGTGGAACACCGGGTCCATCCTGATGGGGTTCCCCAGCGTTGGCTCCTGGGTAACCTACGGCCTCGGGAGCGAAAACCAGAACTTGCCTGGCTTTGTCGTCATCTATGATGCGCGCGGTGGGCCTTTCTCGGGGCCTGCTAACTGGAATGCGGGCTTCCTGCCGGCGGCTTACCAGGGAACCGTCTTTCGTTCCAGCGGCGACCCCATTCTGGATCTTTCCCCGCCGTCGAAATACGTCACGCCACAGCAGGAGAAGGCGCGCCTGGATCAATTGAACTGGATGAACCAGCAGCATGCGTCAAAGCACCCAGGCAGCAGCGAGCTGGCGGCGCGCATTGCTTCTTACGAGCTTGCCTATCGCATGCAGATGTGCGCCCCCGAGGCGGTGAACATTTCCCAGGAAAGCGAGGAGACCAAGCGCCTCTATGGCCTGGACAATCCGGTGACCGAGGCGTTCGGCAAGCAGTGCTTGCTGGCGCGGCGCATGGTAGAGCGAGGCGTCCGTTTTGTTCAACTCTACAGCGGGTCCATCATCAATCAGAACGTCGACACCTGGGACGCGCATGCCAGCATCGTGGACAATCATGGCCAGCACGCTCCCGAAGTAGACAAACCCATCGCGGGTTTGATTTCAGATCTCAAGCGACGCGGGCTGCTGGACGAGACGCTGGTGATCTGGCACTCGGAATTCGGACGCATGCCTATCTCCCAGCGCGGTATCGGTCGTGACCACAATCCTGGAGCTATGACCACCTTTCTGGCGGGAGCCGGTATCCAGGGCGGCCAGAAGATCGGCGCTACCGATGAGTTTGGCTACAAGGCTGAACAGCAAGTCGTGAGCTGCCACGACTTGCACGCCACGGTACTGCATCTGCTCGGCATGGATCACAAACGCTTGACTTACTATTTTAATGGCCGCCACATGAGGCTCACCGACGTTCACGGCGAACTGATCCCACAGATCGCCGGGGAGCCCAGGCCGACGGGTTAGCCTCCTTAAGCCAACAAACGTTCCCAAAAAGGAAGAGCCAGAACCGACGGGACTGCGGACCTGATGCGATCAGAGTCCTGATCTACGCCTGGGTCGTAATGATTCCAAAGGCCTCACAACTTCATGGCTTGCCGTCATTCCCGCGAAGGCGGGAATCCAGTGGTTCCGGGCGAGGCTGGATTCCGCTTTCCCGGGAATGACGGACTTGGTATCTAGCAGGGTGAGTTCGCTCCAGTTCGCTCGGACGAGTGTGATATAAGCCTGAATCACCTAATCCCGATTCTTCTCCAGATCTGCCAATGAATCTCAAAAGATATCTGCAATCCCTTTCGCTGGGAACGGCGCTGGCCTTGCAAGGACCCTTGTTCTTGCTCGCCAATAACCCTGCCCAAGGCGAACGCCTCTTTCAGCTTCACTGCGCGGGCTGTCATGGCCCGAAGGGAGAAGGTGGCAAAGGACCCAATCTGGCATTGTCACGCCTGGTGCGAAGCGCCGAAGAGAAGCTTATCAACGTGATCACCGAAGGCATCGACGGCACGGAGATGCCCACATCACGACTCGACAAGAACCAAATCCAGCAGGTCACCGCGTTCGTCCGCGGGCTTGGCGTGGTCGCAGCCGAAACAGTTCCTGGCAATGCACAACGCGGCGAGGAACTTTATTCTTCGAAAGGCAATTGCGCGCAGTGTCATGCCCTCAAGGGCCGTGGTGGTGCTTCCGGCCCAGACCTTACCGAGATTGGACTGCGCCGCGGCGCTGCCTACCTGCGCGTGGCGTTGACAAACCCGGAAGCCGACCTTCCCAAAGGTTTCTCATCCTTTGACTCGGATACCAACATCCCGGAGAACTTTCTGTTAGTGAGAGTTGTGGCGAAGAATGGCCAGCGGCTCGCAGGCGTGCGCGTTAACGAGGACACGTTCTCCCTCCAACTGCGCGATTCCTCCGACCGAGTTCATTCCTTCTTTAAGTCTGAGCTGGCCGAGTTGCACAAAGATTGGGGCAAGTCACCGATGCCAAGCTACCGTGAAGTGTTTTCGAAAACAGAGCTCGATGATGTCGTGGCTTTTCTGGTTTCCTTGGGGCGCGAACGATGAGTTCTGCGAGAATGAGTGGCTGCTTGCTCCAACCACCTGTGGTCCCCCTTTATACGCGGGACCGTAAAGAAACCAGAACGCAACGAACAACTCGGTTCCCCTCTCCCCAAGGCTGGAGACGGGCCGGGGGTGAGGGGGAATTCCACAACGTGGCTCTGTGTTTGCTGCTCCACGTCTGGCAGGCTTCTTCGGGCTTCAGCAGCCAAACAGTGCCACTGCGTGCAACGCCGCCTCACCCCTCGCCCCTCTCCCCGCTGGAGCGAGGGGAACCGAAATTCTCGATTTGTTCACGGCTCCAGTGGAGTTTTGGAGGGCGTTCAACCTTCGAGCGTTGCCGCGGCTTCTCGGCAACCATGACGCTTCTGCTGCTCTTCTTCGTCCAGACCGCGTCTGCTCAGGTTCCTTACGACAGAATCCGGCGCGCTGAATCGGAGCCGGGCAATTGGCTGACTTACTCCGGTAACTATCAAAGTCATCGTCACTCACAGCTGACGCAAATCAACACTACGAATGTCGCTCGCCTCAAACCGGCTTGGGTCTATCAGATTCGCGACGTAGAGAAGGTCGAGACGTCGCCCATAGTTCTGGATGGAGTCCTCTACATCACAGAAAAACCAAACGTCGTGACGGCTCTCGATGGGAGAACGGGAAGACCACTTTGGAACTACCGGCGCCCCCAGCCTACGGGTATTCCGGCGTGCTGTGGGCCTGCGAATCGGGGTGTTGCGATTCTGGATGACCTGCTTTTTTTGGGCACCTTTGACGCCCATCTGGTAGCGCTCGATTTGCGAACGGGCACAGAGCGCTGGGATGTGACTGTCGGCGACTACAAAGTCTCCCACACGATTACTGTGGCTCCGCTGGCATTGCAAGACAAGATCATCGTCGGCATTGCGGGCGGTGATTGGGGCATTCGAGGTTTTCTGGATGCGTACGAAGCAAAGACCGGCAAGCGAGCCTGGCGTCTTTGGACGGTGCCCGGACCGGGCGAACCCGGAAACGAAACCTGGGGAGGTGACAGCTGGAAAACGGGTGGTGCAACGACCTGGGTGACCGGATCGTACGATCCGGAATTGAATCTCATCTATTGGGGGACGGGTAATCCAGGACCGGACTACGACGGGGAGGTGCGGCCGGGAGACAACCTCTACTCGGCGTCACTGCTGGCCATCGACGCCGATTCCGGGAAACTTCGCTGGCATTTTCAGTTCACTCCACACGACGTCCACGACTGGGACTCCAATCAGGTACCGATCCTCGCAGACGGAGTCATCAATGGACGGGCTCGGAAACTCGTGCTTCATGCCAATCGCAATGCGTTTTACTATGTGCTCGATCGAGCAACCGGAGAGTTCCTTTCCGGCAGCCCCTTTGTGAAGCAGACCTGGGCGAGGGGGCTTGACAAGCGCGGCCGTCCCATCGTTCTTCCGAACACCGATCCGACGCCTGAGGGCACACTGGTGTATCCAGGGCTGGGCGGAGGCACGAACTGGTTCAGCCCGTCCTACAGCCCGAGCACTCGGCTCATGTATGTTCCGGCTCAGGAAAACTACGGACAGCATTACTACAAGGTCAAAGGAGAATACGTCCCCGGAAGTATTTTCGAAAGTGGCGGGACGCGCGAACTCGCTGGCGTCGAGCGTTACGGAGCGATCAAGGCTTTGGAGGCCGAAACGGGAAAGCTTCGCTGGGAGTTTAGGCTCCACGCACCGTCAACGGCCGGCGTACTCTCAACCGCTGGCGGATTGGTCTTTACGGGTACTCGCGAAGGTTGGTTCCTTGCGCTTGACGCTGCATCTGGCAAACCGCTGTGGCGCTTCCAAGCTGGCGGAGAAATTCGCGCCAATCCGGTGAGTTTCCTGGTCGACCAAAAGCAACATGTGGCCATCGCCGCCGGGCAGGCTCTGTTCGTGTTCGCCCTGGAGTGATCCCAGGGACAGAGGACTTCAAGCAAGAGAACCGCCAAGGCGCTAAGAACGTGAAGAGAACAATGGCTTCAGGTGAGTCTGACCTTCTACATTCCTTCGCTTCTTTCAGGGATGGTCTTGCTCTTTCGTCATTCCGGCGAAAGCCGGAATCCAGTTGTGGATGGGTCTTATGGATTAGGGGGGTGCATCAATGAAACTTGCCGGTCTGGTTGTGCTGGTTTGTCTTACGCTCATCGCTGGGCCTTTGCCTAGTCTCGCCGAACACCCTAAATCCAAAGCCCCTGAGCAGGGTTACGTGCCTCAAGGCTGGCAGCCACACGAAGGTGGATTGCTGAAGTATCGGGTAGCCATCCGCTTCGGCGAGGAGCCCGACGCGATGCCCGAGGGCTGGAAGTTTGGCCGCGTATCCGCGGTGACCTCCGATTCCAAAGGTGAGGTTTACGTCTTTCATCGGGGAAAGAAAGCAGATGCCGTAGTGGTGTTCGACTCCAAGGGAAACTACCTCCGCTCCTGGGGTCGTAACTTCTTTGGCAACCCCCACGGTCTGCGGACAGACAAGGATGACAACATCTGGGCCGTGGATAACGGGAATCACCAGGTATACAAGTTCACGCGCGAAGGCAAATTGCTCCAGGCTTGGGGAGTCAAGGGGCAGATTGGCACGGACGACAAGACGTTCAACCGTCCCACAGACATTACCTTCGCGTCCAATGGAGATTTTTTCGTTTCGGACGGTTACGGCAATTCACGTGTCGTGAAATTCAGCAAAGAAGGCAAATACTTGCAGTCCTGGGGAAAGCCGGGCAAAGGGCCCAGCGAGTTTCAGACGGTCCACTCCATCGCGATTGACTCGAAACAGCGAATCTATGCCAGTGATCGGGAGAACAATCGGATCCAGATCTTCACTGCGAATGGTGAGTTTCTGAAGCAGTGGACTCACTTGGGAGCGACGCAAGGATTGTTCATCACCCCGAAAGACGAAATGTGGGTGATCACTCACCGCAACAACGTCGAGAACATCACCTACGACACGCTGGCGGGTCGAATCATGCGGATCGACGTGGAAACCGGCAAGATTATCGGGGCCATGGAGTGTCCGGGTCATATGATCACGGCCACTCCAACGGGAGAACTCTTCGTGGCAAGTCTGACTGGAAACGTATTTCGCTGGTATCCGGCTTGGTTGACGCCTGGCGCGGCCTCGGCAGTCGAAGCCAAAGGACCGCCGCCGACAAAGTGAAAGCTTGCTCCCCCCTTGCGAAAGCGCGTAAGGGGATACCAAGGGGGACTTGTTGCCGAGCTAGCGCTTGAAACGGTTCGGCAGGAGCCTCACCCTCCCAATTTCTTCGTAAACTCACGTTCCAGGTCGTGCCAAGGAGACCAGACTCGTGCACAAACAAATTGTCATCGCCCTCGCGCTCATGGGTGCCATGAGTACTCACGGAATTGCCAAGGATGCCAAGGCGGTTCTCGAAGCTGCTATCAAGAACATTGGTGACGTGAAATCCGTCCAGTACTCCGGCAGTGGAGCCGTATTTACGCTCGGTCAGAGCGTAAGTGCCGACTCGCCCTGGCCACGGGTCGAGGTCAAGAACTTCACTCGACTCGTGGAGTATGACAAGCCGGCATCACGTAATGAAGGGGTAGGTCCCCAGGGCCCGGTGCCAACGCAGTTCCTCGTGGGAGATAAAGCATGGGGGCAGGTTGGTCCCAACGTCACACCAGCTGCACCGGCTGTCGTTGCCGACCGCCAGCTTCAAATCTGGCTCACGCCGCACGGATTCTTGAAGGGTGCCTTGGCGAACAAGGCAAGTGCAAAAGGAGGGAAGGTCACGACGGTTTCATTCTTGACACCGGGCAAACAGAGAATCGTTGGCACGATTTCCGCAGATCACCTGGTTGAAAAGGTCGAATCGTGGATTGACAATCCTGTTCTCGGCGACATGCACGTCGAAACCAGCTACAGCGACTACCGCGATTTTGGCGGAGTTCGCTTTCCTGCAAAGATGGTGCAGAAGCAGGGCGGTTTCCCAGTGTTTGAGTTAACGGTCACCGAAGCCAAGGCCAATGTTGCGCTCGATATCAGCGTTCCGGAATCCGTACGGCAATCCACACCGCCTGCCGTGCGCGTGACGTCGGAGAAACTTGCCGACGGCATCTGGTACCTGACCGGAGGCTCACATCACAGCGTGCTCGTGGAATTCGCGGATCACCTCGCAGTGATCGAAGCCCCGCAGAGCGAGGAGCGCTCGATGGCCGTGATGGCCGAGGTGAAAAAGCTATCGCCCACCAAGCCCCTTCGCTATCTCGTAAACACACATCACCACTTTGACCACTCCGGAGGCCTGCGTACCTATGTAGCTGAGGGCGCTACGATCATTACCCATCGCAGCAATGACGCGTTCTATCAGAAAACCTTCAGAGCTGCCCGCAAGCTCAACCCTGACAACCAGGCGCGCGCCAAGAAAAGGGCCAAGATTGTCGCCATCGATGCGAAGCACGTGTTGTCGGATGGCACGCGGACAGTAGAGGTTCATCACATTCAAGGAAATCCGCACAACTCCGGAATCCTCATGGCGTGGTTCCCGAAGGAGAGGTTGCTGGCGGAAGTGGATGTCTATACGCCGCTGGCACCGAACGCCTCGCCACCGGCAACTCCAAACCCAGCCACCGTGAACCTCTATGAAAACATTCAGCGGCTCAACCTCGATGTCAATCAGATCGCCCCACTCCACGGACGAGTCGTCGCCCTCGCCGATTTGAAGAAAACGATCGGCAGATAGCCCACCAGGCACGGCCGTCCTCGTCAGTCCACGTTCTCGTCGTCGTACACGGTTGTCGAGGACGAGCACGACGACGATGACGATTTTTCAGCGGAGCTCAGTGCGTCTCTGCGGTGGCTCTCTCGGCGTTTCTGAAAGGAGTTTTCATTGGTTCCCTTGGGTTTCATTGTTTGCCGGGCGCAGAGCATACTCTGGTCTGCTGTGATTCTGTGCCTCAGCGTAGTTCCGGGAATCGCAGCCGACCTCTTCCTGGATGATTTCTCGCGTTTCCCTCCTGGCTGGCTGTCCACACCTGTTGGAGGATTGAATGGCGCCATTCAGGAATACCACTATCTACCTCACCGCGGTGTGCCGCTTGGACCCTGGGAAAACGCAATCTGTCATCTGGATGCTTGGGTAGTCGGCGATGAGGATGGTAAGCCCTACCTGGAGCAGCATTCCGTCAATTCCCAGTACTTCAGGTTGATGAACCCAACGTTTGTGACCGGCGATCCGGAGTGGAGTGACTACACCGTCGAAGCCAAGGTCAAGCCGCTCGCCCTGAACGAAATGGTGGGCCTTGTCTTTCGCTATCACACCAATCGCCATTACTACCTCTTTTCTCTCGACAGCGGAAAACGCGCTCGCCTGGCCTTGCGTCTGCCGCTGGAGAAGACGTTGCGCGTGGCCGAGTGGCGCGAGCTTGGTGCCATCGATTTTCCTTATGACACGAAAAAGTACTATCAGCTGAAAGTCGTGAGCGACGGTCTGCGAATCCAGGCATACGTCGATGATCGAAAGGTCCTAGAGGCCAGCGATGGCGAGATAACCAAAGGCAAAGCCGGGCTAACCGCAAACATTCCGGCGCGATTCCAGGACTTTCGAGTTCAGGCTTCTGATCAGGTCAAGAGCCAGATCGAACAACGCGTTCAAACGCGCGAGGCAAAGCTTTCCCAGCTCCGGTCCGAGAATCCTCAGCCGAAGCTATGGAAGAAGTTCACCACGCCCAAGTTTGGCGCCGGGCGCAACGCACGCTTTGGCGATCTGGATGGCGATGGCCAGCTCGATATGCTGATTGCCCAAAACATCCCGCGCGTCCGCGGCGACGCCTTCGACCACATCAGTTGCCTCACCGCGCTGAACTTTGACGGCAAGATCCTTTGGCAGCAAGGACGGCCAGATCCTCGCAATGGCCTGCTCACCAACGACACGCCGTTTCAAATTCACGACGTCGATGGCGATGGCCAAAACGAGGTCGTACTCGTCCAGGATTTCAAGCTGCAAATTCGCGAGGGCAAGACCGGAAAAGTTCGCCAGTCAAACTGGATGCCACCCATACCCACAGAAACCCAGGAACGGCCGTATGAAATCAACAGTGGGGACTCGCTGGCTTTCTTCAATCTCTCTGGCAGCAAAGGCAGGCAGGAGATCCTGGTGAAGGATCGCTATAAGAACTTCTGGGTATTCAACAACCGGTTGGAGCTTCACTGGCAAGGACAAGGGCAAACCGGACACTTCCCTTATCCTTTCGATGTTGATGGAGACGGGCGCGAAGAAATCCTCATTGGTTATTCGCTTTGGGACCACACGGGACGGCAGCTTTGGAGCCACGACACAACCTTGAAAGACCACGCCGATGGCCTCGCCATGGGGAACTTCAGCGACAACCCCAAAGCGGAACCCAAGGTTTATGCCAGTGGCAGCGATGAAGGATTTCTCCTCTTCGACAAAAAGGGAACCATCCTAAAGCATGTCCGCGTGGGTCATGCCCAGAGTCCCAGCGTCGGAAAGTACCGGCCCGACCTGCCTGGTCTTCAGTACATGACCATCAATTTTTGGAGGAACCCCGGGATCATCTCGCTCTTCGATTACGACGGGAATCTGCTCACTCAAGAAGAGCCTATTCACACCGGCAGCCCGCTGTTGCCAGTCAACTGGCGCGGCGACGGACAGGAGTTCGCCATGCTTTCAGGAAACATTCGGGAAGGCGGCATGATCGATGGTTATCTACGCCGTGTGGTCATGTTCCCGGATGATGGCCATCCCGACCTGGCATACTACATAGCCGATGTCACGGGCGACCGTCGTGATGAAGTGATTCTTTGGGATCAAGAGCGGGTCTGGATTTACACGCAGGATCGGCCGTTTACCGGCAAGCGCATCTACGCTCCAGTACGCAATCCGCACTACAATGAATCGAACTATCTCACGTCGGTATCGTTGCCCGGCTGGGCGGAGAAGTGACCCGCGTCGCAGTGTGTGTTTCAGATTTAGGAGTCAGCCAAGCTTGAGTCTCCAGAGGCGCAAGATGGCTTTGCAACAAAGGCAGTGGACATGTGATTCGGAGGAGGTCTCATGGCACAGCGGAAAACCTTAACCCGTCGCGATTTCGTCACAGCTACAGCCGGCGCAGTTGCCGCCGCTTCGCTGCCAGCGTCAAGTTCCCCACTGGCTGCGGCCGCAACCGGCCGGCGGCGTTACGCGATCGTTGGAACTGGAGACCGAGGATCGGGCATGTGGGGGCGATCGCTGGCGCCGCGGTACTCCGATGTCTTGGAGTTCGTCGGTCTTTGCGATCCCAACCCCAAGCGTGCCGCTGCCTCGAAGGAGTTGCTGGGAGTGAGTTGTCCTACCTTCACCAGCTTCGACGAGATGTGTGAGAATGCCAACCCGACCTGCTGATGGTGACCACTGTGGATGCCTTTCACAGCGAGTACATTGTCAAGGGCCTCGACCGCGGGCTGGATGTCATGACGGAAAAGCCGATGGTCATCAACGAAGCGCAATGCCAGGCGGTGCTGGATGCTGAAAAGCGCAACAAGCGCAAAATCGCTGTGACTTTCAACTATCGCTACTCGCCGAAGCACCAGAAGATCAAAGAAATCCTTTTGGCGGGAGAGATTGGGCGCGTGATGTCAGTGGACTTCAGCTGGTACCTCGACGTTCAGCATGGCGCCGACTACTTCCGCCGCTGGCATCGGCTGAAGTCGAGAGGGGGCAGCCTGTGGGTGCACAAAGCCACGCACCACTTCGACCTTATCAACTGGTGGCTGGACGCGGATCCGGTCGAAGTGGCTGCCCATGCGAAACTTGGTGTCTATGGAAAAAACGGAACGGTCCGCCATACTCACTGCCGTCCCTGTCCTTACAAATCCTCGTGCGCCTTCTACTACGACATGACTCAAAACGCCGCGCGCATGAAGCTCTATGCCGAGTGCGAGGATGTGGATGGCTACCACCGCGATGGCTGTGTTTTTCGCGAAGATGTAGACATCTACGACACCATGTCTGCCGTCGTGAAGTATTCCAACGACGTGACGATGAGTTACTCGCTAAACGCTTTCATGCCGATTGAGGGATACCGACTTGCTTTCAATGGCGAGAAAGGCCGGCTGGAAGTTCGGGATTACGAACGCCAACCGTGGCCTGTTGAGGAAGAAACAGAGATCTACGTCATCAAGAACTTTGGTAAGAGCGTGAAGGTGCCGCTCCCGAAAGCCCAGGGTGGCCATGGTGGAGGGGATGAGCGTCTGAAGGACCTGATCTTTCGGCGGGTGAGTGTCCCTGACTACATGCGGCTCCCCGACTCCCGTGCCGGAGCCATGTCGTGCCTGACGGGCATTGCCGCGCGCACCAGCGTGGAGCAAAAGCGGCCGGTCAAGATTGCAGACATCCTGCGCGTGTAGCCGTCGGACGATAGGTCCTTTCTCCCGCTTGCGAAGCGAATAAGGGAAAGGGTTGTCGTCCTCGAAGCCAAATACAGAGGACGACAGTGAGGACGAGCACGAGAAGAACTAGGCCGTTTCAGGTTCCCATCGCGTGTTCCAATGGTGCATCAAGTGATAGGTCCGGGGTTGAACGGGATAAGGGCGTTATGCAACTTCCAATGCTCCGCCCAGGTCTTCTTGCGGCCGCTGGCCACTTCTAGAATGAAGCGGAAAATTTCCCACCCTATGTCCTCGATGGTTGCTTCTCCAGTGGCGATGCGGCCCGCATCAATATCGATGAGATCGGGCCAGCGTTGCGCGAGTGCCGATCGCGAGGACACCTTGACAACCGGAACCAGCGCCAGGCCATAGGGACTTCCTTCTCCCGTGGTGAACACATGCATGTTCATCGACGCCAGTTGCTGAGTGCCGCAAATGAAATCACTGGCCGGTGTCGCAGCAAAGACAAGACCTTTTCCCTTAATCCTTTCTCCATGGCTCGTCACCTCCTGAATCGCCGTGCTGCCCGACTTGGCGATCGAGCCGAGGGCTTTTTCCACGATATTTGCCAACCCGCCCCGCTTGTTTCCGGGAGTGGTATTGGCGCTACGATCAGCCCATCCGCGAGCCAGGTAGTCGTCGTACCACTTCATTTCGCGAACCAGGTCGCGAGCGACCTGTTCGGTGGCGGCACGTGGTGTCAGCAGATGAATGGCATCCCGAACTTCAGTCACTTCTGAAAACAACACCGTGCCACCGGCACGCACCAGCAGATCAGCCGCGTATCCCACCGCCGGGTTGCAAGTCACTCCGGAGAAGGCATCGCTGCCTCCACACTGCAGTCCAACCACCAAGTGAGACGCTGGCACGGTGCGGCGCTGGCGCCGCTGCAGCTCGGCCAACCGCTTCTCCGCAAACCGCATGATCGCCGCGACGATGTCGCCAAAGCCGTGCAGTTCCTGATTTTGAAGGCGAAGGGCGTACGGTTTGTCGTCCAACAGCGGGAGTTGCTCCGCGCCAATCCATTGGAACTCGTGCCCGGGCAGGAGGCGTTCTGCCTGAAGTTTCTCGCAACCCAGACTCACAAGCAAAGGTGCACCGCCAAAGTTAGGATGGAGGCTGAGATTGCGGAGGGTTCGAATCGGGATGGCTGCATCGGGCGCGTCAATCGCAACGCCGCACCCGTAGCCGTGCGTAATCGCTACAACACCGTCAACTCCTGGAAAACGCGGCAGGATTTCGGCCTCGATGCGGCGCACGGCATGATCCACGGTTGGTGCGACACATTGAACCGTGGTTGTAATGCCGAGGATGTTTTTGGTGCCGACACTACCGTCAGGGTTGGAATAACCCTCGAATGTGAATCCCTCCAGAGCAGGCAACGGCTTCGGAACGGCTGTAGCCATGGACAAGCTGTCTAACGCGGGTGCCAAGGGGAGATCAAGAACCTCTTCCCGCACCCAGGAACCAGCCCGCAACGAGCGGTTGGCCGTGCCAATAGTCTGGCCGTACCGAACGACGGCATCACCCTTCTCAAAGTCTTGAAGCGCCACTTTGTGTGCCTGTGGAATGGTCTCGATGACCACGAGCCCGCTTTCAAACTGGCTTCCGCCGGCAACACCATCGGCGCTAACGACGATGGCAACATTGTCTTGCGGGTGAACCTGGATAAAGAGAGGCTGCATCGGCTGGTCAAGGTTCAAGCGGTGCTTTGGTAGCTCAGACCCGCGTTCGATCCGGGTGTCCGGCTTTTCATCTGGCTCTAAGGAGAGCAACGGAAGACTGCCGCATCCATTGAGAGAGGTGTCCTCACAACAGCAGCGCCATATCCACTATTCTTCAAGCCGCAGACCCGCAACCTACGTGGGTCTGTGCTCCAGGGCGATTACAGACAAAGCCTCAAGGGCGAATACCGGGCAATCGAGTCGAAATCCCCGTCCCTCTCAAGAAGCAACGCAGATTGGCGAATGGCGCACGAAGCGATGACGCAGTCAACCGGCTTGCGGAGAGTCTCCCCCTTCTTCCGGGCCCGACGGTAGATAGCAGCGGCATCCAGATACGTCCTCTTGCCTACGGGAAGATACACTAGCGACCATAAATACTCCCGAGTCTTGGCATGGTCGGCATCTGTCCGAATTCCTTGCAGGACCTCTTGCAGAACGGGGCCGCAGGTACACAGATCCTCTTCATCCTCGATAGCTTGACTCAGGTAGCGAGCCTCCGGCGTCGTTGTACCTTGGAAGAACTCAATCCAAACACTCGTATCGACGAGAATCAAGCCTTGAATCTCCGCTGGCGCATCTTGCTGAGGTTCCCTTCCCACTTGACGCGACCGCGCAGCTCCAGCAAGCGGCGTTGTTGCCGGCGCCGAACTAACTCTCTCAGCGCGTGATCAATCAACCCGCGCTTCGTTCGCAATCCTGTCAAGCGTTGCGCCTCAGCCACCAGATCTTCATTCAATACAATATTAGTCCTCATCGTTCCTCCACACTTCTTGCTCGTACACACAAAATAACATATCTGTGTGTACTGGCTCAACCTTGACGCCGCCTGCCGCAGTCCACAGCGCCCATGTCAACCAATGTATCAGCCTTAGAATGCCCTTTCTGACAACTTAAAGCAGGATGGTGGGCTTACAAGCTATCTCTCGCCAACAGCGCCGCTCCGATAAGCCCTGCATCGTTTCCGAGCGACGCCAGCAAGAGTCGAATATGGCGATCCCGTTCTGGCAAGGCACGTCGGATGCCTTCCAGCAACAGATCTCCGACCTCCGAGACGCCGCCACCAAGAACGAAACACTCTGGGTCGAAGGCAAACTGGAAGGAAGTTAATCCCTTCGCCAGATAGCGACAGAATCGTTCGACAACGTCCTGGGCCAAACGGTCTCCACCGGCGGCTGCTTCAAAGACAATGGCACCAGTCAGAGTTGGCTGACGGCTCAATACCGAGCCGGCTCCCTGACGACGACATTCCAGCCGGTTCATCGCATAGCGCAGCAGAGCGCTGCCTGAAGAATAGGCTTCAAGGCAGCCACGACGTCCGCATGGGCAAAGGTCTCCATCGAGTTCGACGGCGACGTGCCCCAACTCCGCCGCGCCGCCCGTGGCGCCGCGCATCAACTGACCATCGCAAATGACTCCGCCGCCGATTCCGGTTCCCAGAGTCAGGCACACCACATGGCGATATCCCTGCGCAGCGCCAGCCCGGTATTCCCCATAGGCAGCGGCATTCGCATCGTTTTCAACGAAGGTTGGCAGGCCAAGTTGTGACTTCCAGCAATTCGTGGCCAAAGCGGTCATGTTATGGTTTAAATCGGCAGTGGCCATCTTATGGTTGAAAAACCCAGTTTGCTTTTGCCGCGTGATCAACTGGAACACTCAGACGAA